>LXOW01148871.1_pt3 | contig 64625 bp, 42 predicted proteins | sample 1368591 | NCBI WGS metagenome assembly LXOW01 (sample SAMN04884650, study PRJNA319009) | bovine gut metagenome | isolation source: Cow rumen | host: Bos taurus | place: Italy: Legnaro (PD) | collected 2014-07-09
CTGGTCGAAGAGCTGCATGGCTGTCTCGGTGATGATGCGTGCCGACGAGGTGGGGTGGGGGAGGAGTGCTCCGCCATGGGCGGGTTTAGGGGCCGGCCGGCCATAGTAGTCGTTGACCACTTCGCCCGTGTAACCCTCTTGTTTCAAGCTCGAAGTGTCATAGTTGACAAAGATGCCCACCTGATGTGCCACCAGGCGGAGGCTCACCAACTTGAGGGCCATGGCATCGGCCATCTCGCGCATCACGATGCGTGCCTTTTCGTAGGGGTAGGGCTCTGAGAGCACCTGCCCCGAGCTGAAGGAGTTGCTCTTGGGGCGGTAGGCTTTGATGGCTGCTATGGTGCAGGGCTCCCATCCCCAGGCGTGGTCGATGAGCAGTTCGGCGTTGACGCCGAAGAGTTTATACAGCAGTCCCTCCTTCTCGAGCGAGCAGCGAGCCACGTCGCCCATGGTCATCATGCCGCACGCTTCGAGTTTGCGGGCGATGCCCCGCCCCACACGCCAGAAATCGGTCAATGGACGGTGGTCCCACAGCTGGCGACGATAGCCCATCTCGTCGAGCTCAGCGATGCGTACGCCGTCCTTGTCGGCGGGTATGTGCTTGGCCACAATGTCCATGGCCACCTTGCAGAGGTAGAGGTTGGGGCCGATGCCGGCGGTGGCGGTGATGCCTGTCTCGCGCAGCACATGGCCTATCATGCGCCGAGCCAACTCGTGGGCCGTTGTCTTGTAGGTTCCCAGGTAGTTGGTGACATCCATGAACACCTCGTCGACCGAGTAGACGTGGATGTCCTCGGGAGCCACATACTGCATGTAGATGCTGTAGATGCGGGCACTGTAGTCGATGTAATAGGCCATGCGTGGCGGCGCCACGTGGTAGGTGACGGCCAGTTCGGGATTGGCGCGCAACTCGTTGTCGTCGGCCGATTCACCATTAAACTGCCAGTAGGGAGCCCTTTTGCGCCGCTCGTTGTTCACCTGGCGCACCCTTTGCACCACCTCGAACAGGCGCGAGCGCCCCGAGAGGCCGTACTGCTTCAGGGTGGGGGTGACGGCCAGGCAGATGGTCTTCTCCGTGCGGCTGGCGTCGGCCACTACCAGGTTGGTAGTCAGAGGGTCGAGTCCCCGCTCGACGCACTCCACCGAGGCGTAGAACGACTTGAGGTCGATAGCGATGTATGTCCGTTCCTTGGGCATGATTATATAATGTTTAAACGTCAAAACAACATGAATATTGTGTGCCGTGTCCGATAGGTATCTTCTGGCTCATTTCTCCCATCGTTCTCCCATTGTTCTCCCATCGTTCTCCCATCTAAAATGGGAGAACGATGGGAGAACGATGGGAGAACAATGGGAGAACGATGGGAGAAATACCCTAGCGGATAGCTGGAGGGTGGCAAGGGGAGGGTGAGACGCGATTTAGAAAAAAAGAGTATCTTTGCATTTGGAAACAGAGGGTATTGTTATGGATAAAGAATTGGTTATCAATTATCAGGAATATGAATCGACCACAGAACTCGCCAAGGCCGACTGCGAATTGATGCAGCGTGCCGTGGAGGCCGCCTCGGGGGCTTATGCTCCCTATTCGGATTTCCGTGTGGGGGCGGCTTTGCGGCTGAAGGATGGAACTGTTGTGGTGGGTAGCAACCAGGAGAATATAGCCTATCCGTCAGGTCTTTGCGCCGAGCGTACAGCTATTTTCGCCGCCTCGGCGCAGCGGCCGGAATGCCGTGACTATGAGGCGTTGGCCATTGTGGGGCGCAATGCCGAGGGGTGGCTTTGTGAGGCGTCGCCCTGCGGGGCATGCAGGCAGGTGATGGCGGAATACGAGCAGCGGCAGGGCCATCCGATGCGTGTGATATGCTATCTGGAGGGAGGGCGTGTGAGGGTGATACCGCGGGTGGCGGATTTGCTGCCTTTTTCATTCGCTTTTTAACGGCGAATTACGCCAATTTGGCAAAGCGTCACGGGTCAAATCAGGGCGAATTGCCCGAGAGCGGCTTTGAAAAATGCTTTTTGCTTTCGTCTGATTACGTGATAGTTGTGTGCGTTGATAAGCCATTGCGTGAAAAAAAATTTTTCCACAAAGGTTTTTCTTTGTACTTTTGCACACTTGTTTTTGATAGAAAATAATAAATAAAATAATAACAAAAAGCACTCAGTGCGCTAAAAAACAAACTAAAAATGGGAATTATTGGAAGTATCAGAAAGCATTCGTGGATAGCCGTGGCTATCGTGGGTATTGCCATCATCGCCTTCATCATCGGCGACCTGACCAAAAACAACCGCAGCATCCCTGATTTGGGTAAAGTCAATGGCCAAGTGATGACACGCCAGCACTTTGACGAGCTGGTCGAGGAGGCTGAGAACAACTACAAGATGCAGCAGCAGATTACCCAGGTGCCCAGTGAGGTGCAGAGCCAGATTCGTGAAAGCGTGTGGCAGAACTTCGTCGAAGAGACCCTCTTCGAGGAGCAGGCCGACAAACTTGGCCTTCAGGTGACCCCTGCCGAAATTGGCGACATGTACACCGGCAAGTTCATCCACCCCTATCTCCGTCAGTATTTTACCAATCCTCAGACCGGCGTTTACGACACCCTTGGTGTGCGCCGCACCATCGAGAACCTCAGCAGCCTGGACACCAACCAGCGTTTGCAGTGGGTCGAGTTGGAGCGCGCCGTCAAGAAAGACCGCAAGCAGCAGAAGTACAGCAGCCTCGTTGCCGCCAGCTTCTACATGCCCAAGGCTATCGCCGACAAGATTGCCGAATACAGCGCCGAGAGCGCCAACGTCCGTGTAGCCGCCCTGCCGTTCCAGAGCGTGAACGACGAGGAGGTGACCCTCGAGGATAGCGACTTCAAGAAATACTACGATGAGCACAAGGCTGAGTTCCGTGTGGCTGACGAGTTCCGCGAGATTGAGTTCGTGGCCTATCCCGTCAACCCCACCCCGCAGGACCTCGCCGACATTGAGAACGACGTCACCAAGGTTTGGGAAGAGTTCCAGAATGTTGAGAACGACGAGATACCCTTCTTTGTGACCTCCGAGTCGCACCGCAGCTACGATTCCACCTATGTCAAGGCCTCCAGCTTCAAGGCCCCCTTCGACCAGCAGGTCGAGGCCGCCGCTGCTGGCTCTTATATCGCCCCTGTCATGGTGGGTAACGAGTGGATGATGGCCAAGGTGATGAGCATCGCCATGCGTCCCGACAGCCTCCGCGCCAGCGCCATCTATATTCTCAACAGCAAGGTGGGCGGCAACATTACCACCCGCAGCGACGAACAGGCCAAGAAACTGGCCGACAGTGTCCTGGCTTTGGTCAACGGCAACCGCATGAGCTTCGAACAGGCCATCGAGGAGTTTTCAGACGACCCCCAGAAGGTTGAGAACCATGGCGACATGAACTGGCAGCCCGATGGTGCCTATGGTGTGTTCAACGAGCAGATTGTCAACACTCCCGTTGGCACCAGCTTCCTCTATGAGCGTCCCGACGGCTACGGCTACATCGTGGTCAAGGTGACCGACAAGACCGCCGCCAACAAGAAATACCGCGTCGCCCTCATCACCCGTGAGATCGAGCCCTCCAAGGCCACTAACGACGCAGTCTATACCGCCGCCCACAAGTTTGCCTCGCAGAACCGCACCATCAAGTCGTTCGACGCCACCGCCCAGCAGGATAACCTGCAGGTGCGTACGGCTCGTGCCGGCATGATGACCGAGAACCTCTCCGGCATTTCCAATGCCCGTGAGATTGTACGCTGGGCTTTCGACGAGAAGACCCTGATGGGTGCTGTGGCCGACCAGGTCTTTGAGTGCGACGGCGTCTATGTCGTTGCCGCCCTCAAGGATGTGTACAAGAAAGGCTATGCCACTCTCGACCAGGTGCGTCCTATGATTGAACAGGAAGTGCGCCGCGAGAAAAAGGCCGAGCTGCTGATGGCCCGTGCCGAAGAGGCCGCCAAGGTGGCCAAGGACATCAACTCCATCGCCACCAAGCTCAATGTCGCCGTCGACACTCTCGACAGCGTGGCCTTCAACGACAACTACTTCGGCCGCTTCGGTATGGAGCCCAAGGTACAGTCGACCATCGCCGTCACCAAGAGCGGTCTGACTGGCCCTGTCAAGGGCGCCAGCGCCGTCTTCATGGTGCAGGTTGACAGCAAGGCCAAGCGTGAGGATGTCAATGCCGATGTTCTCCGCAGCCAGATGGAAATGTCCTACCGCAACAAGGTCCGTCAGGTCTCCGAAGTACTCCGCCTCCAGGCCAAGATTGAAGACCAGCGCAATAAACACTTCTAATCATTAATGGTTAGAGGTTAATGGTTAAAGGTTAAAGAGGCTGACGCGCCGGATTGTAGCGCAAGCATCTTTAACCTTTTATCATTACCCGAAGTCTGAGGAGGTATGAAAATCAAGAAATGGTGGGCAAAGCTGAGGAGCAAGCCCGTGACGGATGTCATCAAGCGCAAACATAAGTTTGTGGTGATGGATACCGACACCTTCAAGGAGAAGTTCTCTTTCCAGTTGTCGGGTATCAACCTTTTCGTCACGCTGGGCATCACCGTCATCGTTTTCATCCTGCTCACCACTGTTCTCATCGCCTTCACCCCTCTGCGCGAGTGGATTCCCGGCTACACCGACACCCGCATGGAGGAGCAGACCTATTCCAATGCCCGTAAAATAGACTCCTTGGAAGTGCAACTCGCCAATCAGGAGTGGATGCTCAACACCCTGCGTGCCGTGATGCGTGGCGAGGCGTTGGGCGAGGAGGCCGATTCCGTGAAAACGGATTCCACTGCCAGGCTCACCGAACTTGCCAAGGTCTATCGCCGCTCGGTCGAGGACAGCCTGTTGCGCCTCGAGGTGGAGCGCGAGGATAACCGTTACCAAGTGAAAAGCGTTCAAGTACAGCCTACTGTTATGGCGGCTGGCGACAACTCGTCGGCTATCTCGCATCTCTTCTATGCTCCTATGAAGGGCAAGATTCTCAACGCCTTCGATGCCAGCAAGCGCCACCTCGGCGTTGACATTGCCGCTGCCCTCAGTCAGCCTGTCTATGCCGCCTACAGCGGTACGGTGGTTTCTGACAACTATACCGCTGAAGCGGGATATGTTATTGTTATACAGCATCCTGGTAACGTTATCACCCTTTACCGCAACAACGGGGCGCTCCTCAAGCGCCAAGGCGATGCGGTGCGTGCCGGCGAGCCCATCGCCTATGTGGGCAACGCCAGCCTCCGCGAACAGGGTCCCCACCTCCATTTCGAGATGTGGCTCAACGGCTCGCCAGTGAATCCGGAGGAATATATATCTTTAGGGGTCAGGGAGGCAAAAGAGTAAAGGAGCTAAGGTAATGGAAAATAATATAAAAAGAATCGCCATATTAGGATCGACAGGGTCGATAGGGACGCAAGCACTCAACGTCATCCGTCGTCACCGCGACCGCTTTGCCGTCGAGGTGCTTTGCGCCGGCAGCAATGCCGACCTGCTCATCAAGCAAGCCAAGGAGTTTAACCCCAATGCTGTCGTCATTGCCGACGAGGCGAAGTACCCTGTCGTCAGGGAAGCCCTCGGGCAGAGCGATATAAAGGTCTTTGCCGGTGCCAGGTCAATGGTTGATTTGATGGNNGCGTCAGATGTGTATAAGAGACAGATATAAAGGTCTTTGCCGGTGCCAGGTCAATGGTTGATTTGATGGAGATGGAAAGTGTCGACCTGGTTTTGGCGTCCATCGTGGGCTTTGCGGGACTGCGGCCTACACTGCGCGCCATCGAGTGTGGCAAGCCTGTGGCTTTGGCCAACAAAGAGACCATGGTGGTGGCTGGCAGTATTGTCACCGCCGCCGCCCGTCGACACAGGGTGCCCATCCTGCCTGTCGACAGCGAGCACTCGGCCATCTTCCAGTGCCTGATGGGCGAATGCAGTCCTGTCGACAAGATACTCCTTACCGCTAGCGGCGGCCCCTTCCGTGGCATGAACCGTGAACAGCTGGCCACCGTCACCCTTGAGCAGACCCTTCGCCACCCCAACTGGAGTATGGGTCGTAAGGTGACCATCGACAGTGCCAGCTTGATGAACAAGGGTTTGGAGGTCATCGAAGCCAAATGGCTCTTTGGTGTTGAGACTGCTGACATTGAGGTTGTTGTCCATCCCCAGTCGGTGGTACACTCAATGGTGCAGTTTGCCGATGGCAGCATCAAGGCTCAGTTGGGTGTCCCTACCATGGAGACCCCCATCCAGTACGCCTTCAGCTTCCCTGAGCGCATAGAGAGCCACCTCCCGCGTCTGGATTTCGCCCTCTCCCCCAGCCTCACCTTCGAAAAGCCCGACCGTGAGACCTTCCGCTGCCTCGACCTGGCCTACCGTGCCATTGACCGTGGGGGTAATATGCCCTGTGTGATGAATGCCGCCAACGAAGTGGCGGTGCAACAGTTCATCGACGGCAAGATAGGCTTCCTCGACATTGCCGACCAAGTAGAGGCTGCTATGCAGCATGCCCATTTTATCGCCAATCCCACACTGGACGACCTTTTTGAAACAGATAAAAACACTAGAAATCAATGAACTGGTTAGCACTTATACTAAGCCTTACTATCCTGGTAGCCACCCATGAGATGGGTCACCTTGCCTTTGCCAAACTCTTCCACACACGCGTCAGACGCTTCTATGTCTTCTTCAACTATAAATTCTCCATCCTCAAGGCCAAGAAGTTCGATGGCAAGTGGCACTTCCTGTGGTTCAATGCCACAACTCCCGACTCGTGGGACGAGAAGAAGTTGCGCCCCGAGGACCAAAACAATACCCTCTGGGGTCTCGGATGGATACCTTTGGGTGGCTATTGCGACATTGCCGGCATGGTTGACGAGACCAAGAAGGCCAAGGACCTTGAGGCTGAACCCCAGCCGTGGGAATACCGTACAAAGCCCGCCTGGCAGCGCCTCTGCATTATCAGTGGCGGCGTACTGGTCAACTTCATTACCGCCCTCCTCCTCTACGGTTTCATCTTTGCCCATTGGGGCAAGGACGAGCTGCCCATGCACAACGCCACCTTTGGCTTCCAGTACGAGCAGGTGATGCTCGACGAGGGTTTCCAGCAGGGTGACATCATCTGCGTTATCGACGACAGCATTGTCGACGACTATACCGAGGCTAATAGGCGGCTCCTTTTGGGTGGTGCCCGTCAGGTAATTGTCCGTCGTGGCAGTTCGCTGGCCACAGTCACTCTCAGCGGCCGTCTGGCCGAGCGTGTCAATCAGGAGCATGTCAAATATCTCATGACGCCCCGCACCCCCTTTGTTGTCAAGGGATTCGTCACTGGCTCGCCGGCCGAGAAGGCAGGTTTACAGGTTGGCGACAGTATTGTCGGCATCAACGGTGTGGCGATGAACGTCTTCCAGGACATCACCCTGGTGCTCTCCGCCAACGCGGGAAAGGAAATCACGGTGGCCTTCTACCGCGCCGGTAGACTCGACTCCCTGCCTGTCACCGTCAGCGACAAGGGTAAAATAGGTGTGCAGGCTCAGAGCGACCTTGCCAAGCTTTTCCCCCGCCTGGTCAAGCATACCGACTACACCCTCCTTTCTGCCATCCCCGAAGGCATCAGTCACGGTTGGGAGATTCTTGTCACCTATGTCAGTGGCCTCAAGATGCTCTTTGCTCCCGGCGGAGCCCAGAATCTGGGAGGCTTCGGCGCCATGGCCGACCTCTTCCCCGACCATTGGGACTGGCAGTCCTTCTGGAACCTCACAGCCCTTTTGGCCCTTATCCTGGCCTTCATGAACATCATCCCCATCCCCGGCCTCGATGGTGGCCATATCCTCTTCACCTTGTGGGAGATTGTCACTCGCAGAAAACCCTCCGACAAGTTCCTCACCTATGCCCAGAATGTCGGCATGTTCCTGTTGTTGGCGTTGATGATCCTTGCCAACGGCAACGACATCTGGCGTTGGCTTAGTTCCAAGTTCTAGTGTATGAAAAAGCTCGATCGTCTCATACTCCGCTCCTTCGTAGGACCTCTGGTGCTCACCTTCACCCTCTCGGTGCTGGTGCTGCTGATGCAGTTTGTGTGGAAGTATGTAGACGATTTGGTGGGCAAGGGACTCGAATTCAGCGTCATTGCCGAGCTTATGCTCTATGCCTCCGCCACCTTCGTCCCCATGGCGCTGCCCATCGCCGTGCTCTTCGCCTCCATCATGACCATGGGCAACTTCGGCGAGAAATACGAGCTTGTTGCCATGAAGGCCGGCGGCGTCTCCGTGCGGCGCGTCATGATGCCCATGGCCCTGGTAGCGATAGTGCTTGCCGGCATGGCGTTTTTTTTCGGCAACAGTGTCATGCCCACCGCCATGCTGCGTTACCGCATGACCCTCAGTGCCATCACCGAGAAGAAGCCCGCCGTCAACATCACCCCGGGCGAATACTACAAGCAACTCGACGGCTATGTTATCCGTGTGGGCGACAAGAGCCGCGACGGACATGTCCTTGAAGACATTGTCATCTATGACCACTCCCACGGCATGGCCGAGACCAACGTCACTGTGGCGCGTCGCGGCGTCATGAAAGCCCTGGGAAGCCAGTACCTTAAGCTCACCCTTTACGACGGATACACCTATTCAGAACTCTCGGCGGGCGATAATTTCCTCCGTCGCCCCCTCACCTCCATAGGCTTCCGCGAACAGTCCATCAACTTCGACATCTCCTCCTTCGCCTTCAGCCGTGCCATGGAAGAGAGTTTCAAGGGTAGCTACCAGATGATGAACATCAACGAGCTCGATTCGGCCATCCTGTCCAAGGAGGATGCCCTCAAGGAGCGCTGTCTCACATGCCGCGAGGAGATGACCGACCCCATGCACGCCTGGGGGCAGTATCCCACCTCGCCCACAGTTCACGCCAGTTCGCCCTGCGACGTCCGTGCCATGATTAGTGAGCTTTCGGACAATGAGCGCCGCCGTGCCTACCTCAACGCCCGCAACACCGCCCTTTCCGTCTCGCAGGATGCCAAAATGTATGCCGACATCATCGCCAGTGAGCGCGAGCGCGTCAACCGCCACTACATCGAGTGGCATCGCAAGTTTACCCTCTCGGCAGCCTGTCTGCTGCTCTTCCTCATCGGCGCCCCCTTCGGCTCCATCGTCCGCAAGGGTGGCCTGGGGCTCCCTCTGGTGGCCTCGGTGGGCTTCTTCGTGCTCTACTATGTCGTCGGCATGATTGCCGAGAAGGCTGTCCGCGAGTCGGCCATCGGCCCCGAGGGCATGTGGATATCTTCGTTGGTTATGTTGCCTATAGGCTTGATCCTCACCCTTCAGGCCACCACCGACTCGTCGCTCTTCGATGGCACCTTCTGGCGTAAACTTTTCCACCGCCTCTTCCGCCGAGGCTAATCCCATTTGTTAAAAAAACATAAAAAAACACCCCCTATGTAAGATTTGGGGTAAAAAAAGCGCTATTATATTAGTAGAAAGGCATACTTTTTTATTTCACAATGGGCAGGTGCCACTGATAGCAATGTTAAAAATACTAAAAACTCATCCCTGGATGTCAGTTCCGGGTCCCCAAAAACGCCTAATGGGACAAAAGGGAAGTTATGTGCGGGAATGACAGAGGCATAAAAAATGTTAAATTTACCCCCTTGTGTTACATTTGGGGGGAAAGTTGGCTCTAGTATGGGCAAAAAGGATTTCGGGAGGTGCGCCGTAGGGGAGCCTAAAAGAAGGGTGCACCGGCAGGGAAGGACCGTAAGTTATACCATTTCCCATAATTTAATCCTCTCCCTGCCCTTCAGGCACCCGGGGCACAGAGCGGAGCCCCATTTTTTGGGGTTAACGCAGAAAAAGGCTTCTTATTGTGTCAACCATAAAATAGTGTAAAATATTGTATAAGAAAAAAAAACAAGAATATTATCAAAAAAGATAAAGTCATGAAAAAGATCGTTTTTTTTATAGCAATAGCTGCCACAATGAGCAGCATGCTGTTGGCGCAGGACACCGTGTGGCAAAAGACAGCGCCTCGTAACAATTATTATTACAACAACTGGATTGACACGACAGAGAGAAACATATGCTCATGGTCTATTGATGCGGCAAATGTAATAGCAAAACAGTTTGTCACGGATGACACTCTGCTTGTTTATGGAATTGCCGCCATGTTGGTGAATCAAGATGCATTTAGCTATAATAATTACAATAGCGCGTCAATACATTCATTATATCCCACCTTACAGGATTATATAAATTATCTCTACCCTAAAGATCCCAGTTTTGAGAACTGCGAGGAATCGCTGCTGCTGTTTCAATACCATGGTGGCACATCTTCGGTCATGCAACAGCTGGGAGATTCGCTGCCGGTGCATTATCTTCACACACCAGTGACTCATTGGATGATGTCGAATACATCTCCCGTGAGTAGAACTGATACAATTCCCAAGCCTATCTACGAGCGCTATTTTTCTACTCCGCAGATAGTGTGCGATACATTCTTTGCAGGATACACGCAGGGCGATTTCGAAGTAGTTGAGGAGATAGACTCGAACTCGAGTGAAACTTACACCGTGGTGCACAGAATTCGTCCTGGACTTCAGGTGCTCTTGTTTACTTCTTCTCCAGATATGCTCCTCGGCTATGATGAGGATGTGGCTTTTCTAAGACCATCCTTGGAAAACCTGTCTGGAACATGGGTGTTTCGTCGTGGGGATCATGATTTTACCATGTACATCTTCCCCATACTGAATCCGAAGCCGGATCCGGAACCGGACACCACCTTCAACCCTATAGACACCACGGACAACCCGATAGACACCACGGTGGGTCCCGACAGCACGTTGACGGGGATAGGCAAGGTGGACATGGTGGGGCGCTATGTGAGCGTCAGCCCCAACCCGGCGGGCGACCGCGTCACGGTGGTCTCGAGCTTCGGGCTGACGGCCATTGAGGCCTATGACCCGCAGGGCCGCCAGCTGTACACGGCTCCCGCCACAGGCCTCAAGGCCGAGCTCGACGTCAGCGCCTGGCCCCGCGGCACCGTCCTCCTCCATATCCACACCCCCGCCGGCACCACGGTGAAGAAGCTGCTGCTGAGATAAGGTCCACACCCTATCCGCTGGCTCATTTCTCCCATCGTTCTCCCATTGTTCTCCCATCGTTCTCCCATCTATAATGGGAGAACGATGGGAGAACAATGGGAGAACGATGGGAGAAATAGGCTAGCAGACAGTAGTCGGGTAGGGAGGGCAACGGCATCTATTTTTTTACTATTCGCTATGCGCTATCCACTTTTTTCGTATCTTTGCAACGTATTATTAGTACGACAGAGTATGAAAGAGATTCACGATTTCAGTGTTTTAGAACGTCGGCAATTGGGCGACCGCTACTTCGCGCTGGTGCTGGGGCACGGCGGGAGGATGCAGCCTGTGATGCCGGGGCAGTTTGTCGAGGTGCTGGTGGAGGGCGAGCGAGAGGTGATGCTGCGGCGTCCCATCTCGGTACACGACGTGGACGAAGAGGCTGGTACCATGACTCTTCTGGTTCAGATTGTCGGCAACGGCACCAGGCGGCTGGCAGAACTGAAGGAGGGCGACAGGCTGAACCTCGTCTATCCGCTGGGTCACGGTTTCACCACCGACCTCACACCTCATACCTCCGCCCTGCTTGTGGGTGGCGGCGCGGGCATCGCACCGCTGCTGCATCTGAGCAAGGTGCTGAAAGCTAAGGATGTGGACTGTACCATCCTGCTGGGCGGCCGCACTGCCGAGCTTATCCCTGTGCGAGACGAGTTTGCCCCCTATGGCTGTGTGTGCATAGCCACCGACGACGGCTCGCTGGGCCATAAGGGCCTGGTGGTGGAACATCCCGCCTTCAGCGAGCCTTACGATATGATTTACACCTGCGGCCCCACCCCGATGATGAAGGCCGTGGCCCGCAGCGCCGCCGAACGCGGCATACGCTGCGAGGTGAGCCTGGAGAACATGATGGCTTGCGGCGTAGGCGCCTGCCTCTGCTGTGTGACCGACACCGACGAGGGGCACCGCTGCGTCTGCAAGGACGGCCCCGTGTTCGATATCGAGACAATGAAGAAATGGTATGAAAATTAAGGAGATAAGGAAACAGGAGGGAAGGAGATAAGACAATACAATTTCTAGCAACGAACATGGCAGCGACAAGTGCATTTGTCTTACCTCCTTATCTCCTTATCTCCCTCAAAGAATAAGAATATGTTATCAGTAAAAGTACATAATCTCAGTTTGAAGAATCCGGTGATGACGGCCAGCGGGACGTTCGGCTATGGCGAGGAGTTCGCCGATTTTGTGGACCTCGAGCGACTGGGCGGCTTCATCGTGAAGGGCACCACGGGCAGTCACCGCGAAGGCAACCCCTATCCCCGCATGGCGGAGACCCCGTCGGGCATGCTCAACGCCGTGGGCCTCCAGAACGGCGGCGTGGAGAAGTTTTGCAAGGAGGTATATCATAGAATCAAGCACTTGGACACCAATATCATCGTCAATGTCAGCGGTTCGAGCATTGAGGAATACTGCGACGTGGCGTCGCAGATTGACGAGCTGGAGAAGATTCCCGCCATCGAGCTGAACATCAGCTGCCCCAATGTGAAGAAGGGCGGCATGGGCTTCGGCACCAATCCCGAGATGGCGGCGCAGGTGGTCTCAGAGGTGCGCAAGGTGTACCATAAGACGCTGATAGTGAAGCTTACGCCCAATGTCACCAGCGTGGTCGACATCGCCAAGGCGGTCGAAGGGGCGGGTGCCGACAGCGTGAGTCTTATCAACACCATGCTCGGCATGGCGGTGGATGTGGAGAAGCGCCGTCCCTACCTGAGCACCATCACCGGCGGCTTAAGTGGTCCCTGCGTGAAGCCCGTGGCGGTGAGGATGGTGTGGCAAGTGGCTCATGCCGTGCAGATTCCGGTCATCGGACTGGGTGGTATCGCCTCGGCAGCCGACGCACTGGAGTTCCTCATGGTGGGAGCCAAGGCCATCCAGGTGGGCACGGCCAACTTCATCGACCCTGCCGTCACGATGAAGATTGTCGACGGCCTGGAAGACTACTGTAACCGACATGGAATAAAGGACATAAACGAGATAATTGGGATTATTTAGGAGATAAGGAGACAGGAGGCAAGGAGATAAGACAATACAATTTCTAGCAGCAAACATGGCAGCGACAAATACATTTGTCTTACCTCCTTATCTCCTCAAAGAAAAAGATATGATTCTATTAGCCGACAGCGGGAGCACGAAGACCACGTGGATGGAGTTGGAGACTGGTAACAAGGTGGTTACCGAGGGGTTGAACCCTCATTTCACCACCGATGAGCAGTTCAGCAAAGCCTGTAACGACGTTATGGAGAGGCTGGGCGTCCCTAATCGGGTCTATTTTTATGGGGCAGGTTGCGGCAATAATGCCCAACGTCATCGGGTGCAAAGACTGCTTGCCTCTGACTTCAATGCTGACAACGTGGATGTTGAGACGGATATGCTCGGTGCTTGCCGCGCCACTGCTGGCAACCAGCCCAGTCTGGTGGCTATCCTCGGCACTGGCAGCAACGCCTGCCTGTATGACGGCGAGAAGATAACACACCAGCCTACCAGCACGGGCTATATCCTCGGTGACAAAGGGTCGGCCAACCATGTGGGGCGTGTGCTGCTCAACGGCTACCTGACGCATCACATGCCATCCAGACTAAGGCACATGTTCCATGATGCTTACCACCTAAGCGACGCCCATCTGATAGACGCCGTCTACCACCAGCCCCATCCCAACCGCTTCCTGGCCTCGCTGGCGCCCTTCGCCGTGCAGCACATCGACGATGACTATTGCCGTCGGGTCGTCTCTTTCACTTTGGAAGACTGGTGGCTCGACGCCCTGATGCCTCTCTACCGAAAGGACGACGCGCTGCCGCTTCGCATCGTGGGTGGCTACGCCAAAGCCATTGAATCCATGTTGCGTTCGGTGATGGAAAACAATGGCCTCAGCGTCTTCACCGTCCTCGCCGACCCTATCGATGGGCTGAGGGAATACCATCAAATAAAAGGAAACCCCTACGGAGGAAAGAAGGAATTATCCCGTTAGGGATTATCTTTTAATCTTTTTTAATAACTTTAATAACAAGATATATAATAAAACGGTACATCCCCCGTTATTCTTTCTCGATTAACTACTAAAACCGAATACTAAAAATGGATTTGTCAAACATCTTAGTGATTTCCGGCAAGCCGGACCTGAGTGAACTGGTGTCGCAGACCAAAGGCGGCGCAATCGTGAAGAACCTCGTGACGGGTCAGAAGTACCCTGTCTTCAAAAACGACCGTATCAGCTCGTTGGGCGAGATACGACTTTTCACCGATAGCGGCGAGCGTCCGCTGGAGGAGGTGATGCAGGCCATCTACAAGCACCTTGACGGCAAGGCCACGGCCTTCGAGCCCAAGAAAGCCGAGAGCAAGGAGCTTGCCGACCTGCTGGGAGCCGTGCTTCCCGACTACGACCGCGAGCGCGTCCACACCTCGGACATGAAGAAACTCTTTGCTTGGTACAACGTACTGCAGGGCGCCGGGAAGATTACCCTTGACGAGGAGGAAAAAGAGCAGAAAAACGCATAAAAACAACAAATTGAGTAAAATCATCCTTAAAAAAGAATATACTATGAGAAAGATTATGATGACATTCTGCGCAATGTCAATGTTTGCCTTCATGGCTTGTTCGAGTGACGATGACAGCCCGTCGGCACCTGTTGTGGCCCCCGGTACCTCGGGCACGATTGCCTCGATTACTGTCAACAATTCTCTCTATGAGGTGTGGAACTGGGACGATGAGCATCTGACGAGTGTTACCAATGGAGCCAACGGCCAGGAGAAAGTGCGTTTCAGCTACGACGGTAATGGACGTGTCAAGAATGTTGTTTTCTCCAGCTTGGTCCTTGCCGGTATCCCGCTGAACAGTACTACTCTCAAGGTACACTACAACGGCGATGAAATAGGGATGCTGAGGATGGTGCGTAGTGACAATTCCGACATTTTTGTTGCCGATGTCAACTATGACGGCGACAAAATAAGCGGTGCCACATTGGATATTGACAGCTCCATGGTGTTTACCTTGTTTAATACCATACTGCCCATGATCCTGGGCAGGAATATGGATTTGAGCGATACCCTCATAAGGATAGACCGTATCGACGGAAACATTGACTTCGACTGGACGGGTAACAATGTTTCTTCTCTTTTGTTGGAAATCGATGTTGATGCCAAATCTACGGCTGGCCAGTTGGCCGAACTCGTGGGCGACCTTAGTATCTTCGGTGACAACGCCTCTGAAATAGAGAGCATTATCGCGGCAGATCCAACGCGTGTGGTCAACTTAAGTGTTACGATAAACGATACGGCCAACTATACTTACGACAGCCATAAGAACCCTTATCAGGGTTACATGGGTCAACTCGATGTCTCGACGCTGTCGGCTCAAAATGCGTTGACAGAAAAGATTTCCCGTTGGGTCAATCTGCAGGTGTCGACAAAATATGTAGGTATAACGATTCCATTGTTAAACAAGACCTATCCTCTGACGAGCAGCAGCAAGACTTATTCCTATCAACTCTACAACGAGGGCGGCTATCCCGTCAAAGTCTCCATGAACAACGGCGAGGCCAGGGAGTACCGTTATAAGGAATAGGGATTAACGGTTAGAGGTTTAAGAAGATGACATATACAGAGAAAGACCACAAATACAAGCGTTATACTGTCACCTCGGCGTTGCCTTACGCCAACGGTCCTGTGCACATCGGTCACCTGGCGGGCGTCTATGTGCCGGCCGACGTCTATGTGCGTTACCTCCGTGCCCAAGGCGAGCAGGTGATGTTCATCGGCGGCAGCGACGAGCATGGCGTGCCCATCACCATCAAAGCCCGCAAAGAGGGCTGCACGCCGCAGGACATTGTCGACCGCTACCACAAGATTATCAAGGACAGCTTCGCCGAACTGGGTATTTCGTTCGACATCTACAGCCGCACCAGTAGCAAGGAACACCACGAAACGGCTGCCGCTTACTTCAAGAAACTCTATGAAGAGGGTAAGTTTGTGGAGAAGGTGTCGCAGCAGTACTACGATGAGGAGGCGGGATGCTTTTTGGCTGACCGCTACATCACCGGCACCTGCCCCCACTGCGGCAATGAGCACGCCTACGGCGACCAGTGTGAGGCTTGTGGCACTTCGCTCAATGCCACCGACCTCATCAACCCCAAGAGCGCCCTCAGCGGCTCGAAACCCGTGCTGAAGGACACCAAGCACTGGTTCCTCCCGCTGGACCAGGACGAGCCCTGGCTGCGCGAGTGGATATTGGAAGGTCACAAGGGTGACTGGAAGACCAATGTCTACGGCCAGTGCAAGTCGTGGATTGACGCCGGCTTGCAGCCCCGCGCTGTCACACGCGACCTCGACTGGGGTGTCAAGGTGCCCCTCGAAGGTACCGACGGCAAGGTGCTCTATGTCTGGTTCGATGCCCCCATCGGCTACATCTCCTTCACCAAGCAACTGAAAGGCGACGACTGGGAGAAGTGGTGGAAAGACCAGGACACCAAGCTGGTACACTTCATCGGCAAGGACAACATCGTTTTCCACTGCATCATCTTCCCCTCGATGCTCCACGCCGACGGCAGCTATATTCTGCCCGCCAACGTGCCCGCCAACGAGTTTCTCAACCTCGAGGGCGACAAGATATCGACCTCGCGCAACTGGGCTGTCTGGCTGCACGAATACCTCAAGGAGTTCCCTGGCAAACAGGACGTGCTCCGCTATACCCTTTGCTCCAATGCCCCCGAGACCAAGGATAACGACTTCACCTGGAAAGATTTCCAACTGAAGAACAACTCCGAACTGGTGGCTATCCTCGGCAACTTTGTCAACCGTACCCTCGTGTTGACACACAAGTTCTACGGTGGGCGTGTGCCTGGGAGCACAGGCGGCTCGCCTGTGGATGACGAAGTCATTAAAGAATTAGCTACTTTCCCCGAGCGCATTGGCCGCAGCATTGAGACCTACCGCTTCCGCGAGGCATTGGCCGAGATGATGAATCTGGCTCGTTTGGGTAACAAGTACCTCACCGACACCGAGCCCTGGAAGCTTATCAAGAGCGACCCCGAACGTACCGCAACGGTGATGAACCTCTCGCTCCAGATATGTGCCAACCTTGCCGTCCTCTGCGCCCCCTTCCTGCCCTTCACGGCCGACAAGTTGCACCTGATGCTCAACCTTCCCGCCAAGGGCTGGCAGGATGCTGGAAGGGCGGATCTCCTCATGGGGGGACATACCATCGGTACTCCGGAACTGCTCTTCGAGCAAATCAGCGATGAGATTATTCAGGCGCAGGTCGACAAGTTGCTCAAGACCAAGGAACAGAACGCCCTCAATGCCTGGCAGCCGGCTCCCGTCAAGGAGAACGTCACTATCGATGACTTTGGCAAGATGGACATCCGCGTGGGTACCATCATGGAATGCCAAAAGGTGCCGAAAGCCGACAAACTGCTGCAATTCAAGATTGAAGATGGCATGGGCACCCGCACCATTGTGAGCGGTATTGCCAAATACTATCCCGACCCACAGGCATTGGTGGGCAAGCAGGTCTGTTTCATTGCCAACTTCCCGCCGCGTAAGCTGAAAGGTGTCGAAAGCCAAGGAATGATTCTCAGCGCCGAGGATAAAGACGGCCGTCTGGTCTTACTTACACCGAGCGACCTGGTTACCTCTGGCTGCAATGTAGGCTGAACCCATACAATTATGAAATACAATAAATAATAGATTATGAAGTATCGATATGTTATCTTATCCTTCTTGTTCGTTTTGGCATTGAGTCCTCTCCATGCCCAGATTGGCGGGCAAAAGAGCTTTTTCGGCCTCGGCCTCTTCGGCGATATGCAGCTTAGTACCAACAAGGATTTGGCAAAGGTCAAGCAGGGCGCCAAGGCTTTGGGTCTTTCCCTCATGGTTGAAGGACAGATTGACTATATCTGGTCCTATAGAATAGGTGCGGATGTCTATGGCCTGTTGAAGGGCAAGGGCTACGACAGAAAGGCCAAGGGCTACGCCGCCATGAAGATAAATATCTTCAATGCTATCAAAGGAGAGCCCCAGAATGATAATGTATACGCGTTATTGGGGGCTGGAGCAACCTATAGTGTGGCCGGAAACGATAATGTTGGTTTCGCTGTCCAGGGAGGTGTTGGCTATTCGTACTGGATGACGAAGCAATATGGGCTCTTTGCAGAGATGATGTTTACCATGTTTGACAAGCCCAGCGTTATTTCAGGTGCGCTGGTCATTGGAGGACTGATATCCTTCTAGTGTTTTAACCTACTGGGGATAAGTTGATTGCTGATTTGTGGGGAAAAATAGGTGAAGTTTCCGGAAAATCCCTCAAGAGAAGGTTGTATTTTTGCATTCGGAAACAAACAAGAAAGGAGTAATACCATGAAAACTTCGAAAGCAATAATTCTAGTAATGGCAGCCCTGGCTTTGAGCGCTGCTCCCGCGCTGGCACAGCGTAATGGCGGTAGCCGCAGTGTATCATCCAGCCGTGGGTCGGTCAGTAGCCCTAGCCGGAGTGTTTCGAGCAGCCCCAGCCGCAGCATGTCCAGCAGTCCCAGCCGTAGCATGTCGGCTACCCCCAGCCGTAGCAGTTCGTTCAATAGCAGTCCGAGCCGCAGTATGTCGAGTAGCCGCAGTACGTCGTCTAGTTCGAGTCGCAGCAGCTCGTTTGGCAGCAGTCCGAGCCGTAGCGTGTCAGCGGGTACCAGTCCAAGTCGCAGCGTATCGGCTGGAAGCAGCCGTAGTGCCTCGGTAAGTAGTCCCCGCAGTACCTCGGTGAGCCGTAGCCACAGCGTGGAAGCTCCCACAGGGACGATGAGAAGCACCTCCGTGCGTCCGTCGCCGCGTGGCGATATGGCCGGTGCTGGCCGTAGCCAAAGCGCCTCTGTTTCAGCCAAAGGGTCCTCTTCCGCAGCGGGAATGAGCTCCCATTCCACGCCCATCCATAGCAACCCCTCCGCCAACCCTGGCGCACGCAGCGGTGGCTATGCCCGTCCGGGCCGTCACGGTGGCTATATGCCCCCAGCATCACGTCCCATTCACCCTGCTCCCTACTTTCATCACCCATGGTATGGACATAGAGTGCACTGCCACCCCGTCTATTGGGATCCGCTGCCCCTGCGTCCCCTCTTCTGGCCCGGCTTTTGGCTCTACTGCAACAGCTACTGGTATGACTATCATGTGACTGATGTAGTGGTGGTACGTGACTACGTGAAAGAGACCTATAGTGTTGACATGGTTACCTACGGCATCAGTGGCGACATTATGTATGCCATTGTCAAGGACGGTGGCGACACCTTCCTACAGGTCTACGACAAGGAGGATCACCTCCTGGGAGAGCAAAGAATCAACAAGAAATACTGCAACATGGTTATCGATGCCGAGAATGGCGGTTGCTGGATTTCCAAGAAGAACGACAAAGACCCCCTGCTCTTCATTTGGGTTCCTGAAGAAGCCAAGCTCCTCATTTATGAGGAAGACTGAGCAATAGGAATATTGGGTTAAGGTTATGGGTTATTGAAGGCTGACACCGTTCAAATAACCCATAACCTTATTCTTTGGGAAATATATATTGACTTTCGGAAAAAAGAAGCCCCGACAAATATGTCGGGGCTTGGTGTTTGTTTTTTCAATAATTACTGCAACTTGGCCAAGGCCTCTTTGATGCGGCGGAGGGCTTCGCGGAGGAGATCCTCGCTGGTGGCATAGGAGAGGCGGATGCAGCTGTCGTCGCCAAAGGCGGAACCCATCACCGTGGCCACGTTGGCCTCGTTGAGGAGGTAGAAGGCCATGTCGGTGGAGTTCTCAATCTTCTTGCCGTTGAAGCTCTTACCATAGTAGGAACTGCAATCGGGGAAGAAGTAGAAGGCGCCCTGTGGCAGACGGACTTTGAGGCCGGGAATGTCGCACAGGAGTTTGTAGACCATGTCGCGGCGACGGCGGAAGGTTTCGCGCATGTCGATGATGTCCTTCGAGGTCTTGGGGTCCATGAGCATGGCGCAGACGGTGGCCTTCTGGGCGATGGAGCAGGTGGCACTGGTCACTTGGCCCTGCAGCTTGTTGGCGGCCTTGGCGATGACCGTGGGGGCGGCGATGAAGCCGATACGCCAGCCGGTCATGGCGAAGCCTTTGGCGACGCCGTTGACGGTGATGACGCGCTCCTTGACCTTGGGGAACTGGGCGATGCTCTCGTGTTTACCCACGAAGTTGATGTGCTCGTAGATTTCGTCGGCCATGACGAAGAGGTTCTCATGACGGGCTACCACCTCGGCGATGCCCTTCAGTTCCTCCTTGGTGTAGAGCATACCCGTGGGGTTGCTGGGCGAGGAGAACATGATGAGTTTGGTGCGGGGGGTGATGGCTGCCTCGAGCTGCTCGGGGGTGACCTTGAAGTCGTTCTCGAGCTTGGTCTTCACGAAGACACACTTACCCTCGGCCAGACGGACGAACTCCTTGTAGGAGACCCAGAAGGGGGTGGGGATGATGACCTCGTCGCCGGGGTTGACGAGGCACTGCACCACCTGGAACAGGCTCTGCTTGGCACCAGTGGAGACGACAATCTGCTCGGGCTTGTACTCCAGGCCGTTGTCGCGCATCAGCTTGGTGCAGATGGCTTCCTTGAGGTCGGCATAGCCGGGCACGGGAGGATAGTGGGTGAAGTTGTCGTCGATGGCCTTCTTGGCGGCTTCCTTCACCACCTCGGGGGTGTTGAAGTCGGGCTCGCCGATGGAGAGGCTGATGACGTCTTTGCCCTGGGCTTTGAGCTCGCGGGCTTTGGCGGTCATGGCGAGAGTCTCGCTCTCGGCCATATTGAGGATTCTATTAGACAGGATTTCCATGATTTGATATTGTTTGAATGTTCGTTTGCTTGATGGTGTCAGTATTGTTATTTCTTTTTGAAAGTGAAAAGCAGATTTCCGAAGAAGTTCCAAAGGGTGGTGACGCCGACGGCGAATACCCAGAGGAGGTAGAAGCGCCAGTCGTCGTTCCACGAGGGCAGAAGTTTGGCCCCGAGCCATAAGGTTCCATTGTTGATGCCCAGGCCGATGACCGAAACGAGGATGAACTTGAGGTATTCCACGGACACCTGTTTCTCGTGGCTGCGGAAGGTCCAAATGCGGTTGAGGATATAGTTGGTGGTGGCGGCGGTGATGAAGCCTATAGTGTTGGCTACAAACTGATTAATGTGCACCACGTCACGCAAAAGGAAGAGTACGCCGAAGTGCACCACCATACCGCTGGCACCTACGATACCAAACTTGATAAACTTGGTTATGAGGGGCTTGAAATCCATTAACCTCTAGCCACTATAGATCGAATATTTTCTCTTTCGGGGAATGGATGATGCCAGTCTTGCGGACTTTCTGCTTTTTGTCGCGGCCTTTAGGCTTGCTGATACGGGGTTTGGGTTTGGCTTTGCGGGGCAGGTACTTGATGTCACCGCTCTCGTTGACCTCAAGTCCGTAGACTTTACGGGTGGAGAGGTTGCACTTGAGGTGCCAGAAGTGGCCACAACCGCCGCTGGTAAGCAACACGTCGGAGGCCAGACGCTCGTCGGTGAGGTTGTCGTCCCAGAGGAAGTTGGCCCAGATGATGTGGTCGCCACGGTCGTTGGTAAATCCCACGTACTGACGGCGATACATACGCATGTGCTCATCAATGATGGGGCACATGCCACCTTGGTTGTAGTGGTCACGGTTGACGTTGGCGATGCGTTTCTGTATCAGAGCCTCGGCATCGGCGACCTCCTCGTCGGTGGGGGTGAAGCGTCCGTCCTGTCCCTCAACGGTAAAGTCGACATCCACGTCCTGATGGAACGCCCAGCCGTGGTAGTTATTGCCCCACACCTCGGCGACTTTCCATTTTTCGACGGCTTCAATATACTCCTGGGCAACGGCCAGTGTGCCGAAAAGCACCATTATAGTGGCAAAAATCAGTCTCTTTGTCATTCTTTTAAGAGTTAGTTTTCAGGTGCAAAGATACTCATATTTCGACATCTGTACAAATTTTTTTTCCATTTGTCAAAAAAGTAGTATATTTGCACCTTGATTTCGATAACGAAAAAAACAATAAAATAGTATATATCATGAACAAATTTGTCACAGTAAAAGAGGCCGCCGACAAGATTCAGGACGGCATGACCGTAATGGTCGGAGGTTTTTTGGGTGTGGGCAACCCCATCGCCCTGATTGACGAGCTCGTGGCCCGCAACGTGAAGGACCTCACCATCATCTGCAACGACACCGCCTATCCCGAAGTGGGTGTGGGCAAGCTCATCACCAACCATCAGGTGAAGGCCCTCATCGCCACCCATATCGGCACCAACAACAACACCATCGACCAGATGAACGCCGGCGAGCTGAAGGTCACCCTCCAGCCGCAGGGCACCCTCGCCGAGCAGATCCGCGCCGCCGGCGCAGGCCTGGGTGGTGTGCTGACCCAGACGGGCCTCGGCACCGTCGTGGAGAACGGCAAGCAGAAAGTCACCGTCGACGGCAAGGAATACCTCCTTGAGAAACCCGTCCGTGCCGACGTCGCCATCATCGGCGCCAACATCAGCGACGAAGAAGGCAACCTGGTCTACAAGGGCACCAGCCAGAACTTCAGCCCCATGATGGCCACCGCCGCCGACACCGTCATCGTCGAGCCGCAGGAGATCGTCAAGACCGGCAGCATCGCCCCCGAAAACGTCAAAACCCCCGGCATCTTTGTCGACTTCATCATCAAGAAATAATTTTCAACCTTCAATTTTCAATTGATTATGGCAGTTACCTCTATGCTTCGCGTTCGCATGAGCGCCAAAGACGCCCACTACGGCGGAAATCTCGTTGACGGAGCCCACATGGTTCACCTCTTCGGTGACGTGGCTACCGAACTTTTAATCAAACAGGACGGCGACGAAGGTCTCTTCTGCGCCTACGACATGGTGGAGTTCAAGGCTCCCGTCTATGCCGGCGACTATATCGAGGCCTACGGTGAAATCACCCATGTGGGCAACACCAGCCGCAAGATGAAATTCGAGGCCTACAAGGTCATCCGCACCCTGCCGGAGATCAGCGCCAGCGCCGCCGAGGTTCTCGAGGAGCGCATCCTCGTGGCCCGTGCTACCGGCACCTGTGTCACCCCGATGGATTGCCAGCGCTATAATAAGCCGGCTCCTAAGAAAGCCGTTGCCAAGAAGGCTGCGGCAAAGAAGAAATAGTCAAGTGATGAAGGGCCAAGAAGAAAGCCCCGCCAATCGGCGGGGCTTTTCTCTTGGGGCAAAGCCCATCGTCATTTGACGATGAGCTTGCGGATGGCGTTAGTGTGGTTGCCGGCGATACGGACGAAGTAGACGCCTTTGGCCAGGTCAGAAATGTCGATTGTGAGACTCTCGGAGGTGGCGGTCCACTTGCCGGTTTCGCGGCCATTGAGGTCGACGAGGGTCACCGTGCTCATCCCTTCAAAGCCCGTGAGGGTTACTGTAGAGGAGGCAGGATTCGGGTAGAGGCCGATGGTAGCGACGTCGACGTCATCAATGCCGGAAGCGTTGGCCTCAAAGGTGGCAGTGAGTGTTATGTCGGAAAGCACCGTGAAGGTGTAGTCCTCGGTGGTTGCCACGATATTGCCGTCTTCAGTCCATGCCACGAAGTGATAGCCGGTGTTGGGAAATGCGTGAGCGGTGAATGAGTCGGCACTGTCAACCACCGTGGCACCGGCGGGGTTCACGTAGCCCATGATGTCGTTGGCCGAGAGAAGGGTTACGGTATATTGCTGCGGGGGTAGAGGTGTTTCGTAGTGAGTGTGCAGATGGCGTGTGACGCTGGCAGTAGAACTGTCGGTCGAGGAACAGATGGCCACGACATACATGTCGTAGGTTGTGTCGGCTACTAGCCCAGTCAAGGTAACGCTGTTGGTCGTCACACTTATGGGAGCCCAAGTAGTGCCACCGCTGATGCGGTAATAGAAGTGGTAGTTGGTGGCTGTGCCGCTCCAAGTGACGTCAGCTGTGGTGGCTGAGGTCATTTCAGCGTGCAGTTCGGTGGGACGTGGGCAAATGGCACCGTCGGTGCAGCGCACATAGAGTTCATATCCAGTGTGGCACATGTTGCCATTGGAAACGAAAGTGATGGTTAGCGAACCAGTGGTGGATACTGCCAAGATGGTATCGAGTAGCGTGTCGCGGCCGTCGATGGTGTTGTAGGTGTAGAGCAACATGTTTTCGTCGGCGCTTTCGCCGTCATAGATGTTGAGTGTGGCGGGCGAGGAACCCCAGCCGAATTTGCCACCGAAGACCTGTAGCTGGCTTCCGACGTTTTCGCTATGGATTACGAGTGCGGATTGGCTGTTGGGGAGGTAGCCAGGAATGGGTCCACCGTTGTCGTAGATTACAAAGCCACAGCCTGTCACGGTGTCAGCTATTGTGCTTGTGTTCATGATGACGGTTCCGGCACCAAAGGTGTTTTTTATCCAGTTGCTTTGGCCGATGCCGCAATCGCTGCGGACGAAGAAATTGTAGATGCCGCCACCCTGGATGCTGCCAATAGGCAGGGTGTAGGTGGTGTCATAGACGGTAGTGAAGAGGGAGTCGGCGATATTGTTTAGATCGTCAATATCGACAGTTGCAGTGTCGACATAGACTTGCCACTGTGTAGCTTCACCCATGGACGTCCAGGTGAAGGTGGTGTTCTCAATGTCGTTAAGGTTGTGACCAATCAGATTGTCCACAGGATAGCAGTCGGGGAGCTCTTCGATATTGATATTGTCAATAAGAGCCCATTCACCCCAGTTGCGGTATTGGGCGAAGGCCACACGTGCAGCACCTGCCGGCATGATGTTGAGGTAGTTGGGGAAGTAGACGGTCTTGTGGACGTGTTCGTTGCGCGAGAAGTTGGGATCCTGGAGGGTGTCGAGCCAAGCCAGCAAGGTGCCGTTGGCGTCAGCCACACCAATGAGGATACCGTCATTTTCAGCAGGGGTACCAACTTTGGTATCGAATTCAACTTTTAGCTTGGATATGTTGCCATCGAGTTCAGGCAATACGACATATTGGCTGCCACCGCCATGGAATGCTTTGAGGAAGACGCCGCCGTCCCAATGAGTGGCGAAAGTGGGTGACCATTCCCAGCAGGGAGGCATGACATCGAGATCGTAAGCCTCAAAGTCTTCTTCATAGGGTAAGGGTAGCGGTGCACAAAGGGTCAGGAAGTTTGCGAGGATCCATAAGGTATCACTTCCGCAGAGGGCTCCCACACGTACTTCATAATTGGTTGAAGAATTGAGACCTGTGAGAGTGTAAGTGGTGTCGGGAGTGGTGATAGGAGTGCTCCAGTAGTCGCCTGTTTCACGGTATTCAATGGCAAAGTTGCCCATGACACCGGTATAGTTCCATGCGAGGTCTACGCTATTGGACAATGGATTGGCTGTCAGGTTGATGGGGTACATGCAGCCATCGTCCAAGCGGATGTTGATATCATCAATATAGATATAATACCACGGGGCATTGTATCGGAAGGCCACATAATAGCTGCTATCGTGGGACAGGGTGGATGTATTGAATTCGAAAAACTCGTAACTGCTGGTGCCGGCACTGGTTGCCATTGTGATGAAGGTGCTGTCGAACAGCGGATTGGTCATTACACCGACCTCCAGAATGCCACCTGAATGGCGGGCCCAAAAGCTTACGTGGATGCTGTCGCCGGCAAGTGGTACGAGACTGGTGGCAATCATGTCGTTGCTACCTCCCATGCGAAGAGATTTGCTTCCCGTGTGAGCGTTGACAGCATTGCCGTCTACTTCTGGTTCGCCGCTGATGATATTCCAGCAGGTAGGAGCTTCGCCATTGGTGCTGCTTTCAAAACTTTCTTCGAAAGGAAGAACCATTTGTGCACAAGTGGTGCGTACGGTGATGGTACGAGCGTTGGAGGTGTCGCCGGGGGTGCAGACAGCCTTTACACTAAAGGTATATAGAGTATTGGGGGTGAGACCGTAATAGGTTTCGGTAGAACCATATCCAGTGAAATAATCGTCACCATTGAAGGAGATGAGGTAGGTGCTGACATCGTCACTCACATTCCATACAAAGGTAATCTCATTGGAGTCGATAGAAGTAGCCATGACACCAGTGGGAGTCAGACAACTGGGACAGGCGTTGTCGATGCTGTCGCTGTGATTGACGCCGCTGGTGGTAGAACTGTAGAGTTCTGCACCGCCACCGTCGTAGATAACGTAACTGCATTCTGTGTCATAAGAGCCACTCTGCCAACTATAACTGACAGGTATGCCGCTACAAACACTGATGGCTGCAGTGCCGCTACTACTGGACAATGCGGCCGAACCTATGAGGGCACTATCCTGATAGAAGTTGATAGCGGCTCCATTCCAGCCATCGCCGTATTCGTCAGTCATCTCAACAATTATTTCGCACGAACCGGTAGCACAATCGGTGGTAAAAGTAACGCTGGCGAATGCCGAGGTGTCGCCACCACAGTCAGTGGCCACATAGGCGGTATAGGTGGTGCGGGCCTCGAGATCAGTGAAGGTATAGGAGGTATCGGTAACAGAGATAATCTCATTGGTGTCGAGTATCACGAACCAAGCGTTTTGGTCTTCCTGGGCTCTCCAGTTAATAGTGGCCTCAGAAGCAGTGGTGAGGTTGTTGATAACAGTCACCTCCAAGGGCATAATGCAGTCGGGGCAGGGGGTGTCCACGGTGGCCAGCACGTCGCCAGTGAGATAGGAACCCATATTCTCAATGGTGAAAATTACGGCACCGCTGCCATCGGTTACCGTTCCCAGCATCTCATAGGCAAAATTCCCTTTGACAAAACGCAGTTCGATGGGTGCCGAAGAGCAGACTTCGATTGTTGCAGTGTCGGTGCTGCCGCTGGAAATAGTACCTTGTCCTACCATAACGCCAGCTTGATAAACTTGGAGATAGTTACCGTTCCAGCCGTCGCCATAACTATCTTCCATGTTGAATGTTATGTTACATGTGGCATCTTCACAGCCAGTAGCGAAATTGATGCTTCGGGGAGCGGCGGTGTCACCGTCGTCGCAGAAACTACGGACATAAAGAGTATGACCTGTCATAGACTCAAGACCGCTGACTGTATAGGTGTTATCAAATACTATTTCAGCTTCATTACTGTCGAGGACGACAACCCAAAGGGTCTCATTGCCACCAGCTTCCCAACTGATGGTGGCACCGTCGGAGGTGGTGGTATCAACGGTGAGACCGGTGACAGCGGGACAGGAGATGAGAGTGGAGAAGGGATTGAAAGGACGCACGTCGGAGGTGGTTCCACCGCAGTTGGTGGCTACCCAGGCGTAATACTGTGTCTCGCCATTGAGACCTGTGAGGGTGACGGAGGTGTCGCTCACGGTAAGGGTCTGTAGGGCGTCACTGGTGGCATCATTCACGGTACCATAGGTTACAATGTAGTCGCTGGCACCGTCGGCAGCACTCCAACTGAGGTCGGCAGTGTGGGCTGTGACGTTGGCAGGATTATAGATTGTGGAGGGACGGGCGCAGCCGGTGTACTCGCTGATGCTCACATCGTCGAACTTGCCGATATAGCCGGAGCCATGGGCCAACCATGCTACTCGGTAGTTAGCAGTGGCGCTGATGGACGAGGTGTTGAATTCGTATTCGTTCCAGCCGGAACTGATATTTGTGATGGTCACCAGAGGAATGAATGTTGTAGTATCGCGTGGGTTGGTGATGATGCCAGCTTTAATCCAACTGTTATTGTTGGCGAGGTAAGCCCAGAAGCTCACGTTAATGGAAATGCCCATAATATCCATCTCGGGACCAACCACGAGGTTGTAGTTCTCGCTTGAGTTGCCTTGCAGATACATGGCATAGGTGCCTCCTAGGGTGTGTTGTGTGGGATTGTAACTTCCGCCAGGTTGGTCGTTGACGCTTGGGTCAGTGCCAGCGTGGATAGTGCTGTCCCAGCAAGGATACCAGGCTCCATTGTAGGCGGCATCCTCGAAGTCGACAAAAATAGGCAAATCCATAACGCCGCATGAGGTACGACGGGTAAGAGTGGCAATGTGAGAGGAGTCATCGTCAGAGCAAATGGCTTGCACGCCGAGGGTGTATTGGGTATTGGCGTTGAGGTCAGTAAAAGTGTAAGAAGTATCGGTGACATTATCGTCGACCAGAGAGTCTCCAATATAGACGGCGAAAAGCGTGGCTCCGCTACGTGGAGTCCAAGAGAGGGTGATAATATCTTGACCGACGGTGTCGATGAAGAGAGCTGCCGGCGGGATGCAGGTGGGGCAGGGGGTGTCCACAGTATCAGTGGCTATTTGGCCAATGGGAATGGCCCCCGACATCACGGTAGTGCCCACCATGTCGGTGACAGAATAGTTGAGAGAATAGTAAGGAGCGGAATTTGAGACAACGATAACCACTGGGTCGGTGCTGCACACTTCTGCCGTTGCTGTGGAGTTGCTCTCATAATAAGGTTCGTAGGATCCTTTCAATGCACCGTTCTGGTAGAGTTCAAACAGACCGCCATAACCAGCGGTAAGGTAGAGGCTACAGGTGCTGCCGCCGCAGAGCGTGGCAAAGTTGCCGTTGATGGGCAATGTCCCTTCGCCATCCGAGCAGATGGCATGCACGGCGAAATGGTAGCCTGTGTTAGCCTCGAGGCCGCTAAAGGTATAGGAGGTGGTATTGCAGGTGACAGTATAAGTGTCGCCACCGTCCTCCCAATAGTCGATACTGTAGGTGGCGCCAGTGTTGAGATCGTCTACCCAGTTGAGGGTCAGGCCGTCGCTTGTAATGTCGCTGGCGGTAAGGTTTTTTACCTTAAAACAGCTGGGGGCTATGCCATAGGCGTAGGTGATTTCCATTTTGGGTAGGAAGTCCTTCGAGGAGCCCGAAATGCTGCTGAGCCCGGAATAGTTATAACCTTGGAAGCTGGATTGAGACGAGTAAATGCCGAGGAAAGTGCTGGTTACGTAGTTGCCAGTGTTGGTGGAGGCTACTTCAAGCATTAGGTTCCCACCCAAATAAATATATGGAGTGGTGAAAGTGATGGCCATTTGATTTCCGCTGATGCTAAGCGAACCACTGTAGACGGTCTCGGCCTCGCTAGAGATGAAGGAGGTCAGTGTGGTAGCGTCCACCTCGGATAGTTTAACATCAAAGGTTGCAGTACCCCAGGAAACACTTGCCTCCGAAGTGAAGAAAGTGAGACCCTTGAGGGTGTCTCCAGCCGTCAATTCATCCAGCATTGTGGCGGGATAAATGGATTGGCTGCGGAGGTAGGCGTCGGCATAATAACCGTAGACAGGCACGTATCCGTTGGTTGTTGTGCCGTCGGCTACAACCGTTGTGTTTGTCTGGGCTTGTGTTACTCCCGGCACAAATAAAAGTGCAGCTAAGGCCAGTAAACTGATAAACTTTCTCATAATTTGTTATTTTGGTTGATTTGAGTGTTGTTCTTTGAAACGATGGTTTGCAAGACATAGGGCATCGTCGGCGTTAATGCCGTGACGGCGACCCCAGTCGACAAGGTCGAAGAGTTTCTGGCCGAATTCTTCTTCGGTCATATCTGTGGGCTCTGCTGTATTGTTGGTAATGCCATGCACTTTCTCCTGCATACGAATAGCTTTGACGAGGGTGGGAAGGCTGTCGGGGACACCCTCGAGGACGCTCTTGCGCCCTTCGCGCATCTTCAGCTGCTCCCAGTTTTCGCCATGGTAGTTCTCCTTGTCATAGATGAAGGGGTGGCGTGCGATGAGCTTGTCGCAGATGGCGTTGTACACCTCTGCTGTGGAGAAGAGCCCTTCGTCTTCGGCTATCTTGCAGTAGAAGAGGAGGTGCATGGCAAGGTCGCCAAGTTCTTTCTTGAGGTCTTGGACTTTATGGTCCTTAGGGTCTTTAGGGTCGTTGAGAGCCACTATGGCCTCGCTCAACTCGTGGACTTCCTCGATAGTGAGATAACGCAGACTCTTCATGGTCTGTGCGTGGTCCCAAGGACATTCTTTGCGTAGGGTGTCCAATATATCGCTCAGTCGTTCAAATGCGTCTAACGTCTTCGATTGCATCAATGGATTTGAGTTTTTCTATCAGGCCGTTGAGGTTCTCCACGTCGTTGACATAAAGCATGATGATGCCGCGGCAGATGCCTTCAGAGGCTTCAAGGGTTATGGCGCGCATGTTAAGGTTCATTTCGTTGGAGATATGGCCTGTAATCTCTTGGAGAAGTCCTTTGCGGTCAATGGCGGTGAGGGAGATGCCGGTGAGGAACGAGAGCTGTTCGCCAGGGCGCCACTTGGCGCGGACGGTGTGATTCTCGTGGTTGGCCATCTCGCGCATGGCCTCTTTGCAGTTGGTACGGTGCACCATTATTTTGCCCTCCTGAACGATGCCGACTACTTGGTCACCCTGCACAGGTTTGCAGCAGGGGGCCGTCTCGGTGGGGAGGTTCTCGTATTCCTTGTCAAGGAGGAAGGGGGTGGTAATCTCCTTGTATTTGTCAAGGAAGATGAGGTTGGGCTCAGGGCGCGCTTTGCCGAAGCATTCAGCCACTTGACGCTCGGTGATGGTTCCCACGGCGATGTCATAGAGGAGGTCGATATCAGAACGGTTGTCGAGGAAGCGTTTGAGCTGGCCCCAGTTTTGGGGCGTGTCTTTGAGGTGCAATTTGCCGTAGTATTCTATCAGTCGGCGGTGGCCCTGCTCGGAATACTCTTTTTTATGCGACCGGAGGAAGTCCTTGACAGCCTCTTTGGCGCGGGGGGTTTGGCATTCATTAAGCCATTCCTCGGTGGGTACGGTATTCTCTGTGGAGAGCACCTGCACTTGGTCGCCGGTGTGGAGCCGTTCACTGCGGCTGACGACCCGGGCATTGACCTTGGCGCCGATGCAGTGGGTGCCGAGGTCGGTGTGGATGGCGTAGGCAAAGTCGAGGACGGTACTGCGCGAGGGGAGGGTGAGGGTCCTGCCCTGAGGGGTGAAGACGTATATCTCTTTGGTATAGAGGGCTTCCTTGAACTCTTCGACGAGGTCAAGGGCACTCTTGTCGCTCTGTTCGAGCGAGGTGCGTATCTGTTGGAGCCACTCTTCAACGGGGTTGCCCTTGATGTCCTCTTCGGGGTGGGCTTCCTTGTAGAGGAAGTGAGCCGCCATACCTTTCTCGGCGATGGTGTCCATGCGCTCGGTGCGTATCTGTATCTCCACCCAGGTGCCTATGGGAGTCATAACGGTGGTCTGGAGGCTCTCGTAGCCGTTGGTCTTGGGGTGGGAAATCCAGTCACGGAATCGCTTGGGATTGGGCTCGAACTGTTGCGAGATGAGGGCGTAGATGCGGAAACATTCTTCTTTCTCCTGCTCGCGGGGAATGCCGTGGAGGATGATGCGCATGGCATAGAGGTCATAGATTTCCTCGAAAGAGACATGCTTGTTCTCTATCTTTTTCCAGCACGAGAACACCGACTTGATGCGGGTCTTAAGGGTATAGTTGTAGCCGTGGGCGTCGAGTATATGTTGCACCGGAAGGGTGAGGCATTCCTTGAGTTTCTCCTCGGTACCGGCAGAGGCGGCAATCTTGGCAGCTATCTCTTTGTATTTCTCTGGGTTGGTGTAGCGCATGACGAGCTCCTCGAGCTCGGTCTTGATGGAGTAGAGGCCCAGGCGGTGGGCTAAGGGGATGTAGAGGTAGGAGGTCTCGGAGGCAATGATGAGCTTCTTGGTATCCTTCATCGAGCCTAGGGTGCGCATGTTGTGCAGCCGGTCGCAGAGCTTGAGGAAGATGACATAGGCATCGTTGCACATCGAGAGCAATATCTTGCGATAGTTTTCGGCCTGTTTGCTCTCCGACTGCTGGAGTAGCATGACATCCTCGATTTTGGTGACACCATCGACAATGCGTGCTACGCGGTCGCCGAAGACCATGCGGAGCTCCTCAAGGGTGATGTCGGTGTCTTCGACAACGTCGTGAAGCAAGGCGCAGATGACGGCTATGGGGCCCAGCCCCACTTCCTTGACAGCAATAAGTGCCACGGCTAGAGGGTGGAAGATGTAGGGTTCGCCACTCTTACGCCGTGTGCCGGCATGGGCTTTCTTGGCCATCTGGAAGGCACGGAAGATGTTCGACTCCTCGTCGGGGGAGAGAGGCTTCAACGCGCGGCAGGCTTCGATAAGCTCGTCGTATTTGGCTTGTATGTCGCGTTCTTCGCGTGCTTCGTCGATGATATAGTCCATGGCGGTAAGGGCATTAAGGGTCTTTGAGGCTTTAGGGGGCCTTGTGGCCACTATTGAGTTATTCTTCAGCGTTCTGCTTCTCCTTGAGGGCAGTGCGGATTTTGCCTTCGAGCTCTTCTGTGAGCTCAGGGTTGTCGCGCAGCAACTGCTTGAGGGCTTCACGTCCCTGAGCCAGCTTGCTCTCGCCGTAGCTGAACCAGGAACCGCTCTTGTGGATGATGTCGAGGTCAACGCCCAGGTCGATAATCTCACCCAGCTTGGAGATACCCTCGCCGAACATCAGGTCGAACTCGCACTGGCGGAAGGGAGGGGCCACCTTGTTCTTCACCACACGCACCTTCACGCGGTTGCCGATATTTTGGTCGCCATCCTTGATGGCTTGGGTACGGCGGATGTCGATACGCACGGAGGCATAGAACTTCAAGGCGTTGCCGCCAGTAGTGGTCTCGGGGTTGCCGAAGAGGACGCCTATCTTCTCGCGCAGCTGGTTGATGAAGATGCAGCAGCAGTTGGTCTTGCTGATGGTGGCGGTGAGCTTGCGCATGGCCTGGCTCATCAGGCGGGCCTGGAGGCCCACCTTGCTGTCGCCCATGTCGCCGTCAATTTCGGCCTTGGGGGTGAGGGCGGCCACGGAGTCGATGACGATGATGTCGATGGCACCGGAGCGTATTAGGTTGTCGGCAATCTCGAGGGCTTGCTCACCGTTGTCGGGCTGCGAGACCAGGAGGTTGTTGATGTCGACACCCAGTTTCTTGGCGTAGAAGCTGTCGAAGGCATGCTCGGCGTCGATGAAGGCGGCGATGCCGCCGGCTTTCTGGCATTCGGCGATGGCATGGATGGCCAGGGTGGTCTTACCGGAACTCTCGGGACCGTAGATTTCGATGACGCGTCCGCGGGGGAAACCGCCGACACCCAGCGCCATGTCGAGGCTGATGCTGCCGGTGGAGATGACGTCGAGTTGCTCGTCGGGACGGTCGCCCAGCTTCATGATGGAACCCTTACCGTAGTTCTTCTCTATCTTGTCGAGGGTGCTCTGGAGGATTTTCAGTTTTTCCATCTTCAGGGCATCGGCTTCGTTCACTTCTTTTGCCATAATGTTCAAATATTTAATATTTAATGTGTTATTATTTATGTTTGCTTATTTACAATAAGTGCAAAGATACATATAAATGTCGAAACGACAAAATGTTTTTTGCCGTTTCGGGAATAAAGATTTGTCTCTCAGAGTATTTGCATTGACTATCAGCGCAAAAGTGTAACGGTTCCGATGGCTGAATGAAAGCGTCTATCGGAATCCTTTATTTTGTATAGGTATACATACGCCCCCTGTGGCAAGGCGATTCCATTCGATGTGCCATCCCAGCCCTCGTCGGTTCTTTCAGTACTGAAAACCAATCCTCCCAAGCGATTGTAAATGTATAGTTGATAGTCTGTAGGTGTGAAATTGAAATATCCTCTGAAGAGGTTGTTGGTTTCCTTCCCTGGAGTGAACACATTGGGGAACCAAATATCTTTTTGTATGTCCTGATGGATATGGAGTACAACCGTAGAATCGCATCCAAATTGGTTGGTGTATGAAAACGTGTAGTCGCCGACTTCGGTCAGCGCTTCGGTGTCGAAATAAATGGTCTGCCCGGGGAATAGGGTTTGGAATTGCTCATAATGGGTTGGTTGGGCTATGAAGAGGTGCAATCGAAGATGGAAGGTGGTGTCTGCTTTCAGCGAATCGCGCTGGTGCAGCACAGCAATCTTTTCTGGCGCAATATTGAAACCATACCCCGAATAGCTTTCCCCTTGGCAGAGGGTATCGTAATAGTCGTAGTAGATATGCGTTCGTGGGTGGAAGGTCACGTCATCAATATTGACATCGTCGTTGAAAATGTTATAAGGAATAGGTCTGGAAGGCTGGAATGTCCAGTTTGTAGTGTCGGTAAAAGGATGATTGCGTCGCTGCAGGGTGCTGTCCAAGCGGAAAGCAATACGACAAGGTGTGGGCAGCGTGTCGTTAAGAATCAGTGTGTCGTAGTTCCAGTAAATACTGTCAACGAAAGTGAGGTCGTTTGTGTCAGGTCGGCGCTGAACGGCGATGGTGTCGAGTGCATGAAAAGAGTATTTGATATTGTTGGTGTCACTAACATATCCAACAATGACGTATGCAAAATTTTGTCTTAAGGATCCCCATATACCAGCTTTGAAAGTCACTTTTCCAGGGGACTCGGCCAGCGGTGGGCTGACAGCGATATGCTGAAAACGGAAATAGGAATCGAACCATCCATCATCGTTATAGTCACAGCAAAAAAATCCGCATTCAAGATACATACAACAGGTAGACCCCATTATTTCTACAGTAGTGGGGGTACTTTGACGAACAAGATAGCTGTGAAATGCGCATTCAAAAGGACCCCCTTGCCAAAGAATCCAGCAATGGTCCGTTCCTTGCGCACCATAGACACATGTAGGATTGTCCGCAAAGTCTTCGAAATCTTCAAAATAGGGTAGTTCTTTGGGTGGGCAACCAGATTGAGCGTAGGATGCGCATGCCCCCAATGCCATTAGCAGAAATATGATTAAGCGATGTATCACAGTCTTTTTTATAAAGAGTGCAAAGCGCCGTTTTTGGCTCACACTTTTAACTTTTTTTATGGTGTGAGGGAGCGGATGCGGGATGCCGACTGGCGGATGCGTTCCTCGGTGACTTCACCGTCGGCGACCATCTGCTTGATAACCTTGACGGCACGGGGCACCATGTTGACATCGTAGGTGCCGCCGTTGTTGCTCAGACACAGCAGGTCGGCACCCGCTAAGACGGCCAGTCGGACAGCCTTCTCGAAGCTGTATTGGCTGACGATGGCCCCCATGGCAAGATCGTCGGTGACGATAACACCGCCGAATCCCAAAGTGTCACGCAAATAGGAGGTTATCTTTGGTGAGAGGGAGGCGGGGAGTCCCGACGGGTCGAGCTGACGGTTGATGACGTGGGCTGTCATCACCATTAGGTAGTCGTCAGACAGGTTGCGGTAGGGCTCCAGCTCGCTGCGCTGCCAGGTGTCGCTCACGTCCACCAGTCCCATGTGGGTGTCGCCCTTGGAGCTGCCGTGGCCGGGGAAGTGCTTGTAGCAGCTGACGACATGATTCTTCGCCAGCTCCTGCTGCCATATCTCACAGCAGTGGTGCACTTTGGCGGGGTCGGAAGAGAAGCTGCGCTCGATGGCACCGATGACGGGACAGTGGGGGTTGACATTGACGTCGGCCACAGGGGCGAAGTCGAGGTTGATGCCCAACTCGTTGAGCATGCGACCCGTGAGGGAGGCATAGTGGCGCACCGTGTCGTCGCCTTTCTCGGCGCTTTTCTGTGCCGACAGGATGCGGGGGAATCCGTAGCGGGTGCTCAGTCGCGACACATAGCCGCCTTCCTGGTCGATACCTATCAGCAGGTCGGGGTCGAGTTGCCGCAGCTGACCGCAGAGCCGCTTCATCTGCTTGGCATCCTTGATGTTGCGGCCTCGGGTGCCCGTAGGTACATCATAGTCGAAGAGAATGACGCTGCCCACATGGTAGTCGCGGAGGTCACGCCAGATGTGGTTCGTGCTGTCCACCTCGGTGCCGCGGAAGCCCACGAGGAGCATCCTGCCGATGGCCTCGTCAAGGGTATATTCTTTCCCGGTCTGAATAATCGGGGTATTCGGAGTACTCGGAGTGTTCTGATTGCCACAACCCAGCAGCCCCAACAGGGACGCTATAATCAATATAGTCTTCAATTCCTTAATTCTTAATTCTCAAACGGTATCCTGTGCATGATGCTGCGGCCGAGGGTGATTTCGTCGGCATACTCCAGGCTGTCGCCCACGGCGACGCCGCGGGCCAACGTGGTGACCTTCACGCCCAAGGGTTGCAACAGCTTGTTGATGTAGTAGTTGGTGGTGTCGCCCTCCATGGTGGTGGGGAGGGCGAGGATGACCTCCTCGACAGGCGCGGGGTCGCCGGTCTCCACGCGGCGTATGAGCGACGCTATCTCCAGGTCGCTGGGGCCTATGCCGTCGATGGGCGAGATGACGCCGCCCAGCACATGGTAGAGGCCGCGGTACTGCTGGGTGTTCTCCACAGCCATCACGTCCTGCACGTTCTCCACCACGCAGACGAGGCCCCGCTGCCGTTTCTGGCTGGCACAGATGGGGCACACCTCGGTGTCGCTGACGTTGTGGCAGTGGCGGCAGTGGTGCAGGTCGGTCTTCAGCCGCAGCAGTGCCTCGCTGAGGTCGCGCACCCTCGCTTCTTCTTCGTTCATCAGGAACAGCGCATAGCGCAAAGCCGAGCGTTTTCCCACGCCCGGCAATGTGGCCAGCTGTTCCACGGCCTCTTCCAGTATCTTACTCGGCAGTTCCATCTGTCTAGCAGAGCTTCATGCTCTTCTTGATGCTCTCGATTTTGGCGTCGAGGGCGTCGTTGGTCTTGTCGAAGGCCTCCTTGCAGCAGAGCTCGCCCTTGACGCCGAAGTAGAACTTGATCTTGGGCTCGGTGCCGCTGGGGCGCACGGTGATTTTGTTGCCCTTGTCGGTGAAGAACTGCAGCACGTTGCTGGTGGGCAGGTCGATGGGAGTGACTTTGCCAGTGGTAAGGTCTTTGCTTTCGTGGAGTTTGTAGTCCTTGATACAGACCACCTTCTCGCCGTCTATTTCCTTCGGCGGGTTGCTGCGGTAGTCGCGCATCATCTGCTGTATCTCCTCGGCGCCGCTCTTGCCCTTGCGGACCACGCTGACGAGGCCTTCCTTGTAGAAGCCGTATCCCTTGTAGATGTCGACGAGAATGTCGAAGAAGGTCTTGCCCTGTTCCATCGCCCAGGCGGCAATCTCGGCAATCATCGAGCAGGCGGCCACGGCGTCTTTGTCGCGCACAAAGTCGCCAATCATATAGCCGTAGCTCTCCTCGCCGCCGGCGATGAACTGCTCCACGCCCTCGAGCTCCAGTATCTTGGCGCCGATGAACTTGAAGCCCGTCAGCACGTCGTAAATCTTGATGCCGGCACGTGTGGCGATGTCGGCGGGCAGCTCGCTGGTGACGATGGTCTTCACCATGAACTCGTTGCCCGTGAGCAGCTGTTTCTCCTGCCACTGCTTGACGATGTAGTAGAACAGCACGCTCATGGTCTGGTTGCCGTTGAGGAGCATCCACTCGCCGTCGGGACGCTTCACGGCCACGCCCACGCGGTCGGCGTCGGGGTCGCTGGCGAAGACGATGTCGGCGTCGATCTCCTTGGCCAGGTCGACGGCCATCTTCATGGCGGCCTTCTCCTCGGGGTTGGGGCTGGGGGTGGTGGGGAAGTTGCCATCGGGCACGGCCTGGGCCTCGACAACGTTGACGTTGGTGAATCCCAGCTTCTTCAGCATCCTTGGAATCAAGGTGATACCGGTGCCGTGCAGCGGGGTGTAGACTATCTTCACGTCGTGGTGTTTCTTGATGACCTCGGGGTTCAGGCTGTTGGCTTCCACTCTGTCGAGGTAGACTTGGTCCACCTCTTCCCCTATGATGGTGATGTTCTGCTCGCCACCGGTCATCTTCACGTCGCCCACGCTCTTGATTTTCAGCACCTCGTCGATGACGGCCTCGTCGTGGGGGGCCGTCAGCTGGCAGCCGTCGCTCCAGTAGGCCTTGTAGCCGTTATACTCTTTGGGGTTGTGGCTGGCGGTGACCATCACGCCGGTGTGGCACTTGAAGTGGCGCACGGCGAAGCTCAGCTCCGGCGTGGGACGCATGCCGTCGAAGAGGTAGACCTTGTAGCCGTTGGCGGCCAGCACCTTGGCGGTAATCTCGGCAAACTCGCGGCTGTGGTTGCGGCTGTCGTGCGAGACGGCGGCACGCAGCTCCTCCTTATCTCCTGACTCCTGACTCCTGACCACATTCTTCACATAGTTGGCCAGTCCCTGGGTGGCCATAGCCACGGTATATTTGTTCATGCGGTTGGTGCCCACGCCCATGATGCCGCGCAGGCCGCCGGTGCCGAACTCCAAGGTGCGGTAGAAGCTCTCGTTGAGCTCGTTGGGGTTCTGCTCCGCCATGTCGCGGATGGCCTGTTTGGTGGCTTCGTCGTATTCGCCGTCGAGCCATGCCTGTGCGTTGATTTTGGCGCTCTCGTCGATGTTGAGGGTCTTGATATCCATATTGTTTGTGTTTTAATAATTCCTAAAAACAATACAACGCGCGTGCGACATTTTTATTGTGTCGGTGAGATTTATTTGTGCGGATGGTTTTTATTTCGTAATTTTGCAAAATCAAATAACACACGCTGCGGGAGCATGAAGATAGCCGAGGCCATAGACCGTTTCCACACCTATATCGCCACCGAGCGCCGTATGGCGGCGGGGACGGTGACCAACTATATCGGCGACCTCGACGACTTTGCCCTGTGGCTTGGGAACCAGGGGGTTGACGACCTCGACGAGGTGACCTCCCGCGAGGTGCGCTCGTGGCAGATGGAGCACATGGAGCGCGGCGAGAGTGCCGGCACCGTCAAGCGGCGCCTCTCGTCGCTCAGCAGCTTCTTCCGCTACCTGCGCCGCCACGGCCTCTACGACACCGACATCATGGCCAAGGTCTCGGCGCCGCGCCAGCCCAAGCGCCTCCCCGTCTTCTTCAAGGAGGGCGAGACAGAGCACCTCTACGACGAGGGCCTCTTCCCCGACGACTTCCGCGGCCAGCGCGACAAGCTGATGCTCCGCATGCTCTACGAGACCGGTATGCGCCGCTCCGAGCTGGCAGGGCTCCGCGAGGGCTCGGTCGACTTCTCTTCGCTCACCCTCAAAGTGCTGGGTAAGAGGAACAAGGAGCGTATCATACCCATAGAATCTGAACTTGCACACAATATTCAGCAATATCTTGCGTTAAAGCATCAGGAAATGGGCGACAGCGAGTGGCTGTTCGTGGGCCCCAAGGGGAAGCAAGTAACTGTGAACGACATCTATATGACCGTCCAAAAGTATATGACCCGCCTCTCCAACGCCGACCGCATCAGCCCCCACGTCTTCCGCCACAGCTTCGCCACCCATATCCTTAACGAAGGGGGCAACATCGAGGCCATCCGCCAGCTGCTGGGTCACGCCGACCTCGCCACCACCGAGGTCTACACCCACGTCACCCGCGAGCACCTCAAGGAGGTCTACAAGCACGCCCACCCGAGGGGGAGAAGGGAAAAGTGAGAAGGGATAAATTGAAATAACGTGATAACGTAATATAATAACTAACTCTTAATCTTTAAAAAAAGGAGGATTTTATGAACACAACAATCAATGCGGTGAAGTTCCGCGCCGACGAGAAGCTCGAGAAGTTCATCAACGAAAAAGTCGCCAAGCTGGACCGGATGATCGACAATGCTATGAAGTGCGAGGTGACCCTCAAGGTAGATAAACCCGAAAGCGACAATAATAAGATAGCCGAGTTGCGCCTTTATGTGCCCGGCAAGGACCTCTTCGTGACCAAGCAGGCCGACACCTTCGAACAGGCCGTCGCCGACGGCGTCGACACCCTCAAGGTGCAGATCGAGAAGTATAAGAATGCTTGAGGGAAGTGAGAAGTGAGACTTTGAATCTAAACAAAAAGCCGTGGGCATCAGCCCACGGCTTTTTGTTGTTCTCTGGGACCGCAAGCGGCTCGCTTGCGTCGCGGGCGAGCCGCCCGCGCTCCCGGATTATCCGAGTCTCTTGAACTGGCAGGTGAAGTGGCGCATCAGCTCGGCCTCCCAGGTGATTTCCAGACCGCGCTTGATGGTGTCGCGACGGTCGTAGACGTTCTTCAGGGCGGCGGCGATGACGTCCATGTGGTTGTTGGTGTAGACGCGGCGCGGGATGCAGAGGCGCACGAAGTCGTTGCCACCGAAGCGGTTCTCGCGGGTCACGGGGTCGCGGTCGGCCAGCACATAGCCAATCTCGCAGGCGCGGATACCGGCCTCGAGGTAGAGCTCGCAGGTCAGGGTCTGGGCCGGGAACTCTTCCTTCGGGATGTTGGTCAGCACCTTGTCGGCGTCGACAAAGATGGCGTGGCCACCGGCAGGACGCTGATAAGGAATGCCGTACTCATCCAGCTTGGCGGCGAGGTAGTGCACCTGCTTGATGCGGGTCTCGACCATCTCGAACTCGATGTTCTCCTTCAGACCGACGGCCAGAGCGTCCATGTCGCGGCCGTTCATACCGCCGTAGGTGAGGAAGCCCTCGAAGGGGATGCAGAACAGCTTGGCACCTTCGTACCAGTCCTTCTTGTTGGTGGCGATGAAGCCGCCCATGTTGACGAGGGCGTCCTTCTTGGCGCTCATGGTCATGCTGTCGGCATAGCTGAACATCTCCTTGCAGATTTCGCGCAGGGTCTTGTTCTCATAGCCTTTCTCGCGGGTCTTGATGAAGTAGGCGTTCTCGATGAAGCGGGCGCTGTCGATGTTGACGGGCACGCCGTATTTGTGGCAGAGTTCGCAGGTCTCGCGGATGTTCTGCATGCTGACGGGCTGGCCGCCAACGGTGTTGTTGGTCACGGTGAGGACCATGAAGGGCACATTGCCCTTGTTCTCTTGCAGTATCTTCTCCAACTTGGCGAGGTCGACATTGCCTTTGAAGGGGACTTCAAGCTGGGTGTCGTAGGCCTCGGCGACGGTGACGTCGATGGCGAAAGCCTTGCGGCTCTCGATGTGGCCCTTGGTGGTGTCGAAGTGGGCGTTGCCGGGGATAATCATGCCGGGTTTCACCAGGTAGCTGAACAGCACGTTCTCGGCTGCACGGCCCTGGTGGGTGGGGATGACATACTCAAAGCCGGTGATGTCGGTGATGGTGTCCTTCATGTGGTAGAACGAGCGGGCGCCGCCGTAGCTCTCGTCGCCCATCATCATCGCGCTCCACTGGCGGTCGCTCATGGCGCCGGTGCCGCTGTCGGTCAGCAGGTCGATGTAGACGTAGTCGCTCTTCAGCATGAAGATGTTGTTGTGGGCCTCTTCGAGCCATTTCTCGCGCTGCTCGCGGGTGCTCTTCTTGATGGGCTCAACCATTTTGATTTTCCAAGCTTCTGCAAAGGGTAATTCCATAATACTTAGGTTTTTGATTGTTTATATGTAAAAAAATATTAATTAATACCTAACGCGTGCCAATACTGGCAGTCGTGAATCAAGAAAAAGAGGCTTTGCGTAGCAAATTCTTAATTCTTAATTCTAAATTCTCAATTAAAATAAACGTCTCTCTTCTTGATGTTTAAGAAGAGTTTGTGAAGGGTCATATGAGGGTTGTAGGCGGTCATATCACGGCTGCAAAGATACACATTTTTTTTAATCTGCAAAAAAAAATTTCTGCGACGTGTGGTTTGCGCCGCAGCCTGGGAGCGCGGGCGGCTCGCCCGCGACGCAAGCGAGCCGCTGTCCGGTAGGGGTCTGCCAGGGTACTTCTCCCATCGTTCTCCCATTGTTCTCCCATCGTTCTCCCATTATAGATGGGAGAACGATGGGAGAACAATGGGAGAACGATGGGAGAAGTGAGCCAGCGGATAGCCAGAAAAGGTCTTCAGGGTCTTTAAGGTCTTTAGGGTCCTTAAGGTCTTTAAAAAAAAGCTCTCTTTCGAAAAAAATCCTTGTATATTCAAGTTTTTTTGTATATTTGCACTTTATACGCGAGGTGTCGCGCGAGGCGTATGTATTTACTAGCCCGCGCGTTACGCGCGCAGAACGTATTATAAAAAGAACGCTCAACCGAATATAACAAGAACGCTCAACCGAATGAAAACCGAAATAGGACCTATGAAAAGGACACCAAGAAATATAAAACGCCTGATGATGACGGTGGCATTGTGTGCCGCGGCGGGAGCCGCGTGGGCACAGGTGCCCGCCACCGACGAGCGTTTCACCCTGACCAACGGCCGTCTCTACTGGTACGACAACGCCACGTGGGTAGGCCGCAACTCTGAATACCAGTACGAAGTGGCTTTCGACAGCGAGAACAGCTGGGCCGGCATCCACCCCTACCACCCCAGCACCCCTATCGAGAATTTCAACCCCACCCATATCACCGAGAAGGGCACGGTCTACCTGGCCCTCGACCTCAGCGGTGCCACCCCCGCGATTGTCTCCACTCCCACCTTCACCCCCTATTGCGTGTGGCAGCGCACCGGCGCCACGGGCTACTACTACCAGCTTTGGGACGACTACTATTACTACCTGGTGGGCTCGGGTACCGAGCTGAGGATTGTGAAGCTCGCCGTCGGCGGCCGCAACGACGACAACTCCAGCTGGTACAACTGGGACTTCGGCGCCGCCATACAGGAGCAGCACATGGTCTCGGGTGTCTCGGTCAAGTCCTACTACTGGATGATGTACGACACCACCGGCACCGGTGCCCTCGACGGCACGTGGAGGATGTCGTGCAACAGCTACGAGCGTCCCGAGGATGCCATCTATGCCGGCTACAACTATTTGGATCCCCCCGAGTACAACAACCTGAGGAAGAGCTATTACTGCAACCGCGTTGTGGGCGGCCAGAACAAGCCCGCCGGCAACGGCGCCCTCTACATGCCTGTGACCTATGTCGAGCACGACCGCGAGATTTCCACCATCGACCCCTCGCTGGGTCTGCAGAGCTTCACCGTCAAGAAAGACGACGCCCCTGTGCCCGTGGGCTACGCCATGCGCTACCTCGACGTGCTGACGCCTTTCCCGACCATCGTCACCACCGCCTCGAACGTGGTGGGTGTCGTCCCGGCCTATACCGAGTATGTCGAGGAGACCTACCGCTACGGCATCAACCGCGACTACACGCAGCGCGAGACCGAGACCTTCGGCAGCGCCGGTGTGCCCGACGTCACGCACCACTACTATTACAACGACTCGCACCAAAACGATGCTCCTGACGAGGAGATGGGTCCGCTGCAGGTGAGCAGCTACACCTATAGCCTCAACAACGCCGCGCGGCGCTACCTGACCCTCAAGGTCAACAGCGTGGACATGGGCGGTGTGGCCGAGGCGGTGAACCCCGCGGCCACCGTCGAGCTGCTCTGCAAGGAGGTGCCGCGCGAGGGCGCCATCGCCACCCTCACCCTCACCGTCCTCTACACCAACGGCGCCGAGCAGACCGCCACGGTGAACATCCGCATGTCGCAGGAGGTGACCCACGCGGCCATGCCCGAGCCTACCCACGGCCCCGTCATCGGCGGCAGCGTCTTCGGCGGCGCCCGCATGGCCAATGTCGGTGGCAACACCAGCATTACCGTCCACTGCGCCGACTCCATCTACGCCCTCTACGGCGGCAACGACATCGCCGGATGGGTGCAGGGCGACGGCGGCGCCACCATCCAGCTGGGCACCGCGAAGACCGACGCCAGCCACCCCGTGCACATCGGCTGGGTCCTTGGCGGCGGCTGCGGCTACTACCAGTACGACCAGTGCTTCGACGCCGTGGAGTATGCCACTAACAAGCCCGCGATAACAGGTCTTCCCGACAATCCGACCGAACAGGACACCCTCGACTGGGTGGCTGCCCACATGGACGCCATCAACGCCGCCTACAACGCGGCTTGGGATGCCGAAGGCAACCCCGTCAAGGGATTGGGCTACGGCCAATATGCCTTCAGGGGCAACGTGTATGCCTGGAACAACGACAACGAGGGCAACCCTGTGCTGGTGGCCAACGGGACGTGGTTCGACTACAACCCCTACAAGGGCTACCGTAATTTCGCCCTGAGTGAGACGGGCAATAACGGTGTCGATTACCGTCTGGCTGGCACCATCCCCTATATCAAGACCGCCCATATCTCCGTGGGCATCAACGGCGACAGCGACCTCAACGGCGACGATGCAGTCACCGCGGCCGACCGCACCCTGGCGCGCGCCAGCAACGACTATATCCTCATCGACACGCTCTTCGGCGGCGCCGAGAACGCCTACATCGGCGTCACCGCCGACGAGGAGCACCCCGCCAACGCCGTCTCGATCGACGTCTACGGCGGCACCATCTTCTCGGCCTTCGGCGGCAACAACTACGGCGGCTCTGTGGCACAGACCTCCACGGTCTTTGTCAATGTCCACGACACCAAGCTGCCCCCCGCAGCCATTCCACCGGCTTCAGACGATTTGGAAGAGCAGACCTTCTTCTCGGGCTACGGCCGCGAATACGGCATCCGCTACCTCTTCGGCGGCGGCAACATAGTCGAGGGCTCGCATGCCAACGTCAACATCACCGGCGGCATGATAGACACCTGCTACCTCGGCGGCAACATGGCCACCGTGAACCGCCCCGTGGGCACCGTCGACTGCCAGGGCGACCACTTCATCTGCACCAACCCCACCTATCCCAATCCCTCCAATTTCACCTCGATAAGCCCCTACTGGAAATACGAGAAGACCCCGGCGTTCTTTGATGACTACGGCCCCGAACACTTCAACCCCGAGCACGGCCGCTACAACATACGCTGCATCTTCGGCGGCAACAACGCTGCCGCCATGAGCACCCTGTCTGTCCTCCAGCTCCACTCGGGCGGCATCAGCACCGTCTATGGCGGCGGCAATCAGGGCGACATGAACCATTCCACCATGAGCTTTGTTAACCCCGTGTATGAGTCTTTGATGACGGGTGCCTTCACCGCCCATGCCGGCTATATTCCCCAACCCACGGGTGTCGGTTCCCTTGTCAGCGCCTTGAGAGACTCCAAGATTGTCTGTGACTATGTCTTCGGCGGCTCGCGAATGAGCAACGTGAAGGCCTCGTGCGGCGTCTACCTCTCGGGCGGCATCTTCGGCTATGTCAACGGCGGCAACGACGTGAGTGGCGACGTGGGCTCCACATTCGGCGACTTTGCCGCCGGCCAGACCAACGGCGCCTATGTCTTCCTCGACAGCAACGTGCTGGTGGTGGGCGACGTGGTGGGCGGCAGCGACGGCTACTACCACTGCAACGACGGTAACGGCCACTACGACGCCGAATCGATGCTCGAGGATACCTACTCCGGTGAGGTCTACGACCCCTACAACCTCTATAACGACCCCGAAGCCCCCCTGCTCATCCCCACCCACAACAATACCACCGTGGCCATGAAGGGCGGCCTGGTGATGGGCGGCATCATCGGCGGCGGCGTGCATGCCAATGTGGGCTTCCCCGCCCGCGCCAATTACAACAAGATTAATATCGGCGGCGTGGAGTCCCCGATAAGTATCCAGGGCGGTGTGCGCCACGGCTCGATACACATGAACCTCAAGGGCGGCCATGTCTTGGGCAATGTCTTCGGCGGCGGCTACATGTCCTCAATCTACGGCCTGGCCTACCTCCACCTCGACGACACCATCAAGATTGACGGCGCTTTCTATGCCGGCAACGACCTCAAGGGCAGCATCGAATATTTCGGCGCCTATACCGCCAACGGTGTCCAGAACTCAACGCAATATGAAGCCTTCAAGGCCTCGAACAACGACCCCCTCAATATCGAGGAAGACGACGGCTCGTGGAACGCCCGCTATTCGACCTATCTGAGAATCGACGGCACCCCCCGCATCACCACCGTCTACGGCAGCGGCAACGGCGACTACGACTACGACGCCCTCTCGTCGATGCTCTGCGACGAGGGCAACTCGGTGCCCCTCCAGTCGTCGACCTATATCGACATCAACACCACCGGCGGCTTCATCGACACCGTCTTCGGCGGCGGCAACGGCGTGGGTGTGCGCGACGCCGTGAAGGTGCTCTTCAACAGCACCGAGGATGTGCTCACCGTGGGCACCATCTTCGGCGGCAACAACAGCGAGGACATGATTACCTGCGTGCCCCATATCGAGCTCAAGAGCGGCCAGGTGAACAACGTCTTCGGCGGCGGCAACGCCGGCAGCATGCGCGGTAGCACCACCCTCAACGACGTGTGCGGCAACACCGTGGAGGATGTCTCCTCCTATGTGCGCATCGACAACAGCACGGCCGATGTGCTGGATACCGTCTTCGGCGGTTGCCGCAGGGCCGACATCAGGGGTATGGCCTATGTCGACATCAGCGGCGGCGAGGTGCATAACGTTTTCGGCGGCAACGACATCGCCGGCACCGTCAGCGGCAACACCCGTATCGATGTCAGCGGCGGCACGGTGCACAATATCCATGGCGGCTCCAACGGCCGCTACGACTACGAGCAGGTGGAAAGCATCTGGAGCGCCTATCTTTTCGGCGAGACCCACAATGCGGAGAATCTGGTGTCTACAGGCCTCGGGGGCCGTCCCTTCGTCGACTCCTCGACCGTCAACCTCTGGGGCGGCACCATCGACAACAGCGTCTATGGCGGCGGCTCGCTGGGCGACAACCGCGCCACCCTCGTCGAGGTCAACGACCAAATCTGCGAACCCGGCGGCACTCCTCTCGCCCTCACCATCTCGGGCAATGTCTTTGGCGGCGGCGAAGGCAACTGGGAAGACCTCAACTGGCATGCCGACGACGACCACCACCGTCACGGCAACGTCGTCACCACCAACGACGGTGCCGGAGCCACCCATGTCAACCTGCGCCATGCCACCTCCCTCCCCTCGGCCAAGGCCTACGGCGGCGGCCGCGGCGGCGACGTGGAGAACACCTATATCAACGTCTATCCCTCGTGGGACATCCCCTTCACCGCCATCTACGGCGGCTGCTGGGGCAGCGACGTGCTGGGTAGCACCAACCTCCACCTCCAGGGCTCCACAGAGCCCGGCGAAGTGACCGCCACCAATGTATTTGGCGGCAACGACTTCACCGGCAACGTCTATCAGGCCAACCTCACCGTCGAGTCGGGCACCTACGGCAATATCTATGGCGGCGGCAACGGCGACTATGCCGCAGGTCTCTTTACAGGTGCCGCCGGCACGGTGGGCGGCTATGACTATAGCGTGTATGCCGGCAACTATACCTCGGGCGACTATATCGGCCAGCCCAGGCGCATCTATGTCCCCAACAACGAGTTTGGCGAGGTCAACTTCCTTGGCGGCACCGTTACGGGCAACCTCTATGGCGGCGGCAAGATGGGTACCACCATGCGCCTCGCGCGCAACAACAGCGACCGCTTCATCACCTACGGCGGCGCCTTCAAACAGGCCGACACCTCGATGACCGTGGGCACTGCCTATGCCGACGTGTCGCGCTATTCGCACGTGTTCCTCAACATCAAGGGCGGCGAATTCCAGAGAGATGTCTACTGCGGTGCTGCCGGCCAGATCAACGGCAACTGCCTCGTCTACGGCCTTAAGCAAATCAACATGGACGGCGGCCTCATCAAGGTGTCGCTCCACGGCGGCTCGGAGAACGTCAACGACGGCTACGGCCAGGAGTGCGACTCGCCGAGAGACGGCGGCGGCAACCTCCTCAGCAATCCCACCCGCGAGCAGCGCCTGGCGGCAACCACCCAGCGCCCCTCGTCAATCATCAATATCACCGGCGGCACGGTGAAGAACCATGTCTACGGTGCCGGCTACCTGGGCGATGTCCACGGTTCGTCCTACATCAATGTGGGCCAGGAGGCTGTGGACCAGTGCGCCATTTGGACCAAGACCATCAAGGGGCAGGAGAATGCCTACGCCCTCTTCAAGCCCGGTGCCACCGACGGCCTTGTCGACGCCCTGGCCACCAACACTTTGTTCCTCGAGGCCTCCATCTATGGCGGCGCCGACTGGGGTACCAACACCGGAAGCGCCGACTTCTCGAAGCAGGGATACTATGGCGGCGAGAGCCGTATATTGGTCGACGGCGAGGGCTACAACACCTATATGGATGCCGCTCACGAGAGCTTGCCGCTGATGGATATCGGCAACTCGATTATCGGCGCTGGCACCTCGGCCGAAGGCGGCGATATCTACAACCGTATCGACGTGCGCAACTACGGCGCCATCAACCCCAACACCTGCAAGCCCACGCGTACCATCCGCGCCATCCAGCGCGCCGACGGAGTATGGCTCGAGAATACCGCCATCGACTACACCGGTTCCACCGACGCCATCTCGGCCTACCTCTCCTCGCAGTACACCATCAACCGCGTCGATACCCTCAGCTGCGTGGGATACAACATTATCGACGTCGACGCCACCATGACCAACATCGGTGAGGCCAATATCTATTTCACCGAGGCTTATTCGCAGGAGTTGCTTTCGACATATGGAGATCCGGAATATCCTTCGACTCCTATGATGACCCTGGATTGGTTTGAGCCGTCGGGGAGATATGCCTATGTGCAACCTTACAATCTGATATTGGCAAACAAGTGTGATGCGTCATCGTTGTGTGAGCAGACCAGTTTCTTCAACAGGGAATTGGGTCGCTATTCTTTGACCGCCTTTGTGATGAACAACGGTATCAATATCGACTTGATGAATGTGAATGGGCAGTACAGTGCTGTGAAGGGATTCGGATACATTGTGGCACAGGAAGGCACCAATGCTGTTGTTACCGCCCGTCCAAAATATGGATTGGGGTTGATAGATGCCAACCAAAGCGGAGTCAATTTGAACGACGGTGGATTCTGGTCGCTCTGTGACGACTCGTTGAGAGCTGTCTCTGCTGTAAGTGGAGCGGACAATACCGACTTGACATGGTGTGACTGTATTGATGAAAATGGACAAATATTGACAGGTAACACCCATTGTTATGATAATTCCTCAAGCTGGATGAAATATAAGTTCGAGTACCCCTACTCCAACTACAGCACGCAGTATCGTGTGTGGTCTATCGGTGAAGGTGTCCGCCGCCGCTACGCTGTGGTGCTGGCGCACGCCAATCCCGATAAACTTGTGGAAGATGATGTACATATCAACAAGAGGATTACCCTCAAATACGACGGAACCACTCCCGACTCGCTCTATAACTTCGGCATTGCCAAGGCCAAGCTTGTGCTGCCCCCCACCATCCCGGGCCACTACTACAGGATTGGCGAAGCCGGTGTGAACATCAGCGACGAGAACGACGAGATGGCCCTTATCGACATGGGCTACCTGCCCAAGACATGGGCTGGGCTCGACAACGAATGGAAGATAGCCGTGGACCCTGGTGCCAAGGCCTACAATGCTGAAACCGACGCCGACAAACAGGAAGCCGCAGGGCATGGCTCGCTCTGCACCCTCGCAGCCACAGGGCCGGGCACGGTGACCGGTGTCAACTATATCTACAACCAACCCAACGACCGCCAGTATTTCGGTCTGCTGATGTCCTCGGGCGCCAACTTCGCCGTCGACGGTGAAGGCAACCTTGTGAGACCTCTTTCCGAAACATCCGGGAGTTGGACGGGTTCCACCACCCTCTCGGGCAACGCCCACACCAATATGGTGGCCGACTTCACCACCGCCCAGGTGGGCGCCGATGTCAACGCCTCGCCCGAGCTCGACCTCTACATGCTCTATAACAACAATTTCTCGCACACCGTGGCAGGAGTTGTCACCTTCACCCTCGACGAGTATGAGTCAGTGCCTTTGCGCGAAAACTACGACGGTCACGACATCTCCACCAACACAGGTGACATTATCACCCACGAGGTTTGGAATGCAGCCCATCCCGGGGCGCTCACACCGCTCACTTGCGACTACCTCGACCACAACCTTCACACCCCCATTGAGGTGGAGATTACCCTCAGCACGGTGTTGGAGGACTTCGGCAATATGGAATACGAGGTGCTGGCCATGTATAACGAAGGCCGCCGCAACACCTTCATGCGCAAGGTGATTCTGCCCGCCACGTTGCAGCGCCGCGAGCTCTACCTAGAAGGCATCTCGTGGTGCCCCACCGACAAGAGCGATGGCCACGGCCACGGCGAATACCTGACCTCGGCCAGCAACCCCACCTACTTCTACCTCACCGGTGACACCAACGCCATCAAGAACCAGACGCCGGCCGATGCCCATAGCTACTTCTCCATGACCATACTGCCTGTGGACAACGTGACGAGCAACGCTGTCACCGCCCAGGGATGGCACGAGAAGGTGGTGAAGACGCCTCTCGACCTCTTCACCGCCGCCGGCCAAACGGGCAGCCCCCTGCGCGCCATTGGCGACGCCTATTATCTGGATGCACCTGAACACACCATTGGCAGAGTCGACCTGACAGAGTCGGGCACTGTATACGGCCAAAAGATAGGTACCCTCGACGGCCGCGCCGAGGCCGCCATCGACGTGGTTCTCCACTTCGACGGCTCGCGCGTCTACGACGTGGTGCCCGGCAAGGGCTACATCGGCAAGGTGTTGCTCGACCTGGTCTCCTATGGTGGTGGCGACTACGAGCACCCCAACAGGTTCCAGGTGATTGTGGACGTCAAGACCCGCGAACACGGTGACACCATCTACCTGGCCACGCCGACAGGCGTGGACGGAAGCGACCATCCTATCGTTACCCTTGGTGGCCACCAGTTACATGAGGGCACCGACTTTGGCGATAGCGAAACCGGCAGACGCCCCAACAAGTTTATCACCAGCTTCTACGACGCCTTCACCAAGGTATATACCGAGGGTGACGTGCTGGCCATCATCGGCGAGCTCGACATCTCCAGCGGCAACACCCTTATCAAGGGTTCGGTCGATATGCCCATCCCGGTGATTCGCTACACGGGCTGGCATCCCGACGCCCGCGGCGAAGGGTGCGTCTACCGTGGCACGATGGTCTCGGTGTCGGGCATCAACACCATCTTCACCGCCCGCGGTATCGACTTCCAGGGCGGTATGCTCGGCAAGGTGAACCCCTCCGACGCTGAACGCGCCGCCCCCGAAGCCTGGGCGGCCGATGGCGTGCACAAACAGCTCTATAACCGCGTCAGGGAGGCCTACTACAATTATCTCTATAACGACACCAACCGCGTCTACGGTCCCGTTCTCGCTGTGAGAGACAATGCCGTCGTCAGTTTGCAGGAAGGCATTATCGTGGAGCAGAACCACAACGGCTACGGCACACGTGTGGGTGACGATCCTACGGCATATCCCGAAAAGATGGGCGCCATCAGCGTCACCGACGGCGGTATCCTCAACCTGGCCAACAATGTCACCGTCAGGTACAACATGAGCGACTCGCTGCCTGGCACTCAATGGGAGATACAACCGCTTAACGGCGCCGTGGTTGTCGACGGCGGCAGTGTGGTTCTCCAACAGTCGGCAGAGGGCACGGCAATCACCATCCAGAAGAACTACCTGAACCAGGAGGGCAGCAGCTACTGGCTGGAGCACTACTTTGATGGCAAGCTGGTGCATTCAGACTTCGACACGATAGAATACAAGCTGACCTCGACGAAGCACACCAAGTCCAACGTGCTGCTGGCACGTACCTCCGCCGCGCTTCCGGCCAACCAGATACTGAAGGACGCCAAGTCTGACCTCATCACCTTCCACTACGACATTAACGACGAGAGCAGAATAGGTATCAGCAAGTGGTTCCCCACCTCGGCAGAGTCGCCGCGCGACACCATCAAGATTGCCTACCACCCGGAGGGCATGTACCTGCAGGAGGCCTTGGACAACGGTGTCTTCACCTCTGACGCGGGCAACTTCATGTTCTACAACTACGGTGTCAACGCCCAGTTGATGTATATGGACCGTTGCGCCACCTTCCGCTTCCAGGAGAAGACCGAGCCGGCGAGCTATGTGGTTGCCGGCAGCGGCATCAAGACCGGCGACGCCCTGGCCTACCTGCCGCTGGAATACGCCTCCTGCCCCACCGGCGGCGACACCCTCATGGCCCGCGCCCAGGGCGGCTTCTTCCCCTACACCTACCGCTGGGAAGACATCACCCACAGCGAAGTGACCACCCACACCTCGGCCTATACCAACAATCAAATTAATAAGCAGATAGCTGACGAAGAATATGATGGTCTGCGTGCCGCCGTGATAGACACCTTCTTCACCACGCACGTCGACATGGACTACGACCAGACCGAAAGCAGCCTCCAATATCACCTCACCATCAACGACGCCACCGGCAACTGCGAACTGACCAAGAATGTCAATGTGACGGTTGTGAAAGACCTGTCGAACAACCCGGTGGTGCCCTTCACCAAGGTTACCGACCCCTACGACGCCTGGAAAGATGTGGAACACTCGGGTCCCAACGAGGTGGGCAACACCGCCACCGGTACGCGTAAGTACAAGGGTGTGAGGATTACGCCCATGGTGTGGACCCCTGGTGCCGGTACCATCGCCGCTCTGGTGGACGGAGACCCCAACATCTATATCGGCACACCCGAAAGTCCCAACCCCATCAACAATCTCTCCTTCTGCGAGGGTGACATCATCCACCTAGCCACCACCCCGTCGACGGGCTACAAGTTCCTCATGTGGGACTTCGACCCCTTCTACGCCAACCCCGCAGCCTATATGGTGCCGGCGCAAAGCGAATATGTGGTGGCCTACTTCGCTCCGGAGAACTACTGGAAGGATGTTGTCAACACCGAAGCCAAGGCCGGTGCCGCACACACCACTACCTATTACTACACTTCGCGCCCAGAGGTGCCTGAGTACACCCTGCTGGTGGGCGATGAAACGGGAACTTCCACCTATGCAGGTTACGTGACCACCTACAATGGCGACGTACATATATATAATGAGAACGGCTTGGCCTGGCTCATCAGCGTCGTCAACGGCATCAACGGCAACCAGGCACGTCCCCTCTACTTCAACAACGTCTACCTGCACAAGAAAGATGCCGTGGGTACCCCCTATGACATGAAGAACTACCTCTGGACGCCCATGGGCACCCTCCAGTATGGCTTCCGTGGCACGCTCATCGGTGTGGGTCACGACGCCACCACCACCACTCCGCTGGATGGAGAGCGCGTAATCGTGGAGAACCTCATCATTGAGGAGCCCGAGATGACCTATGTGGGCTTCTTCGCCTCGCTCGACTCGGCACGTGTCAGCGGCATCCAGCTGCGCAGCGTCACGGCCCGCGGCAGCCAGTATGTGGGTGGCTTCGCCGCCAGGTCGACCTATTCCACCTTCGACAACTGCTCGGTCATTGACGACAGGGAACCCGATCCCGAGAATGACGCCGTCGACCTCAACACCACCATCCTCACGACCCACTATGTCAGTGGCGGTTTCATCGGCAAGTCGGAGCACGACGAGGTGACCAACTCGGTGGTGAAAGCCAAGTTCGTCGGCAACGCCGTCTATAGCGGCGGTGTTGTGGGCTATGGTACCGCGACCACCATCTCGAGCACCCACACGACCAACATCAACCGCATGAGCGGTCTCTACCTCGGCGGTATTGCCGGTTACCTCGACGGTACGGCTCCCGTCAGCCGTTTCTTCCGCCGCAAAGCCGGTATGCCCTCGCACGTGGCCAACAACTATGTGCACTTGATCAACGACGGTCACCCGAACCGTCTGGGCGGTCTGGTGGGCTATGCCGAGAACACCATCATGGAGAACAACTACGTCTACGGCAACATGAGCGATGCCGAGGCCAGCGGCGGTATTGCCTCGAACCTGGGCAGCAACGCCATGGTCAACCACAACTACTACGCTGCCAAGGATGCCCGTCGCGCTGTGGTCTCCATGGCCAGCGACGCCACCCTCTATGACACTGCCACCTTCAGCGGCAGCGGCAACAATGTGTCCCTCAGCCAGCCCATCTACGGCATCGGCAACCTCACGCGCGCGTTGAATATATGGGTACACGAGCATAACGCCGGCAGCAACCAGTACAAGACCTGGCGTTCAGACCTCACGGGAGTCAACAGCGGCTATCCCATCTTCGGTACGCCCGACCTGATTCCTGTGAGCGAGACCGTCGACCTCGATGGCTGCGGCGAAGTGGAATGGGCCGGCAAGACCTACTACCGCGACGCCGTGTTGCAGCGTCAGGTCATCGACTCGACCCTGATGGTCGACAGCATGCTCACCGTCAATATCCGCATCCACTACGGTAAGCGTGTCGACGTGGCCGACAGCACCCTCCTGGGACACGACTACAACGGCTACGGCTTCTCACTCAGCGCTGCCGAGACCCAGTTGCTGCGTAGCACTATCGACAGCATGGGCCATGCCTCGGTGGTGCTCACCGACACGCTCCATACCGCCTTCGGCTGCGACAGTATTGTCACCCTCACCCTCACGTTCTTCGCCTCGGACAGCTCCACAAGCGGCCTCGGCGACGTCAACTTCGAGCCAGAGGACGACGACACACCGACGGTGCCCGAAATCAAGGTCTATCCCAACCCCACCACCAACGTGGTCAACGTGGAGACCGAAGGCCTGTCGCATGTGGAGGTCTACGACGGCGAGGGCCGCCTCCTGAGCGACTACGAGTCGCACGGCCTGCCCAAGGTGACCTTCGACGTCTCGCACCAGCCCGCGGGTGTCTACTACATCCGTATCCACACCGTACATGATGTCACTATCCAGAAAATCATCAAGCAATGAAGCGCACCTATATAAAACCCCAGTTAGAAGTCTACAGCTACCAGGCTGAGGATGGCTACACCGTCTCGGTAGGATTGACGAGACACCGCGACTACATCATCATCCAGGGCACCGACCGAGGCGACCTGCGTGCCGCCGACGAGGTGACAGAGTATACCGATGAAAGCGGCGAGTGGGATGCCGTGGAATGGGAGTAGTATGCAAACAAAGAGAAAGGAGACAACAATGAACAGATACCTCAAACTGGCAACAGCGCTGCTGCTCTTTGCGGCAGTGGCTGTGTCGTGCGAAAAGGAGAAGGAGAAATGGGAACGGCAGTTCAACTTCGCCGCCACCATTGAGAACGTGGTCCTTGACAGCACCGACCGGAGCAAGGTGATGCTTGTCGACGAACAGTGGATAAACTGGGAGGTAGGCGACCTTATCACCATAGGCTCGGACCAGACCGACGGGAGCAAGCAATATGATGCCTACCTTGTAAAGACCAATATTGACGGAGGAGATTTCAGCGCGGCTTTCGCCTCCTCGCTCCCCGAGGAGTCGCAGTACTTCCTTGGCCTTTTCCCCCATCGCGCCAATAACCGTATTTCGGGCAGTGTGGACAACAGTGCGTTCACAGCCAGAATAGACCTCCCCGCCGCACAGACGGTGCGCAACGACAACACCTTCGCCCGCAATGTCTTCCCCATGGTGGCATGGTATGGCGGTAACGAATATCTTGACCCCGAAAGTGATTTCCCCTACAACCTTGACTTCCATTCGCTGGCAGGTATCGTGCGTCTGCAACTCTTCAATTCCTCGGGATCCGACAAGGAGATTAGCACGATTACCCTCGCCTCGCGCGACGGAAAGCAGCTTGTGGGACTTTTCGATGTGAGAAACTATAATACCAACGACCCCTACCTTTCTCCCGCAGACAATGTTGTCGCCAACCAGACGTTGACTATCAGTTGCGGCGAGGGACTGGAATTCAACCGCAACACCCTCCGCACCTTCTACGTGGTTATGCCCGCCCTCGGCGGACGCCTCGTCAGCACCAACTATCAGCTTACCATGACGGTTACAACCACCGACGGCGGCACCTGCTCGCGCAATGTCACCGTCCCTGTGCGTCGCACCGGTATTACCAACATCCGTGCCCTGGGCATCAATGCCTGGACGGGTTCGGGCTCTTTCGCCGGCTTGGCCGGCAACGGTACCGAGGAGCGTCCCTTCAAGGTCTACACCTTCACCGATCTGGTGTACCTCCGTAACGCATATAACAGCAACCCCCAATATATCAACGGACAGAAGGTGACCCGCAACACCTATATCCGTATTATGCGTTCCGACATTGAGATTCCCGACGGTGCTTATTGGAGTGCAGGTATCCAAAATTTCTGCGGCCATATTACCACCGTATCGAACAATTCCAACCCCGGCATCACCACCCATAATAACAGTGTCCCCCTCTTCGAGTCTATCACCGATTCGGGCGTGGTGGAGGAGGTAATCCTAAAGGCCAATGTCAACTATATGGGTAACACCGCATTCTCTCCCTTCTGCCATACCAACAAAGGAGAACTCAGGAACTGTGTGGTGAACGATGTCACCGGGGAGTCGAGTGCCATTAACTCCAACTATGCCAATATGGCAGCCCTCTGTGTCGAGAACTACGGTATCATCGATGCCTGTCGCTGCGACGCCACGCTTCAGGCCGCCGGTTATGTTGTCGGCGGACTCTGTCTGCACAACAACTCCACCGGCACCATCAAGAGATGCCAGATTACTTCGCCCATGAACGTGCGTGCCGCCACGCAGATTGGAGGTGTCTGCCATAACAACGAGGGCACCGTCAAGGACTGCTATTTCTCTGCCACCATCACCCAGAGCTCCTCGGCCTGGGGCGGCATCGTGTACACCAACAGCGGCACTGTGGAGCATTGCGCCAACATGGGAATCATCACCACCAACAATACTGTCGGCGGCGTGGTGAACACCGTCACCGGCGGCAAGGTGGACTATTGCTACTGCGAGGCGCAGCTGCGAGGCAACATGGTGGGCGGCGTGGCATGTGCTGTCGAGGGCGGCAAGGTCATCAACAGCTTCATCAACCACAGTGGAGTGCAGATTATCCTCAACGCCTCGGCCAGCGAACATTGTGCCGGCGGCATTGCAGCCACCCTCTCGGGCGGCAGCATCCAGAACTGTTTTGTCCATTTCCCCCACATCGACATGTATGACCTTACGGGTCATATCGGCGGTATAGTGGGTCACGCCACCGGCGGTTCGATAGGACATTGCTATTCCTATGAGACCACTGTGGGCACCCATTACTTCTATGGGGTTTCCACGACGGCTACCTACGACGGCTACTGCTACCTTGTCGATGACGCAAAAGTATGCCATCTTGTCAGCGAATCATCGCAAAACGGCAGTACTGACATCAACAACGAACCCAGTCAGGTCTTTGCACTGATACAAGCCAACCTCAATTTGGAGCCTCCCGATGGAGCCAAGGCATGGACGGGTGCCTCAGGCAACACCACGCCGCCCCATCTGGCGGCCTATAGCCCCGCCAAGCGCCGCCGCTAAACGGTAAGTGCCAATAAACGGAAACCCCTAACGACGTTAGGGATTTCCGTTTAATAGACAATCTACAGAATCTCTTTCAGATTGACCAAGAACTCACGGACCTCCTGGATGTTTTTGGCGATTTCCATGCGCGGGTCCTCGACGGGGCGGCGCCGAAGCTGCTCGCGGGCTCCATCGAGGGTGTAGCCGCAGTCGCGGGTGAGGTAGTGGATGCGACGCAGGAGGTCGATGTCCTGTGCCGTATAGCTGCGGGTGCCGCGACGGTTCTTGACGGGACGGATGCAGTCGAACTCTGTCTCCCAGAAGCGCAAGACCGAGGGCGCCACATCGAGCATGGCGGCGACTTCACCGATAGAGTAGTAGAGCTTTTCCATAATCAATAAGAATAATATCCGTTGTTTTCCAGGTAGCTTTGACGTTTCTCGTATTTGACGTCCTGTAGGGCACTGGCTTTGATGTTTATCTGGAAGAACCAGCTGCGGTAGTAGCCAAAGGGTACCCAACTGAAACGCATCTCCCAGCAGTGGAGGTCGCGGTAGATGTCGACGGTGGTGTAAGACCACCCCTTGTTAGTGAAATCGTAGCCTGTAGACATGGCGGCACGCCAGTTCTCGGTGAGGGAGATGTTGCCCGAAAGGGTGATGCTCTTGATGGTCTGACTTTGGAGGCTCATCTCACGCGCCACAAAGCTGTTGACGTAGCTGAAGTTATAGTTGATGCTGACATTCCAGGGGACGGAGAAGTCGTAGTAGCCGCCGGTCATGAGGACGGGGTTGTAGTTGTAGGGAGTCTGGAGGATGGTAGTGGTGGGATGTCCCTGGCTTTTGGCGCCACCTTTTTTGAAGGTGTTGTTGTTGAGACTGAAAGAGAGCTGGGCACTCCAAGTGGAGTTCTCGGTGCGGAAAAGGCGGCGCTCCTTGCTCCAAAGGAACTCGTTGTGGAGACGGCCGAGAGAGTCGATAACATAGGGGTTGAAAGAGCCGGTGTAGTTGAGCACTAGGGAGCGGAAGAGGGTGGTGCGCCCGGTGACGGAGAGGGGAGAGAGGTTGATGGAGTCTTTGGCAAAATCGTAGCTCATGGCAAGGGTGAGATTCTCGATGAGGGGAATCTTGATGATATCGGCGGTGGTATCGAAGGGGTTTTGCCACTTGACCTCGAAGTTGTTGCCTACCGAGAAGCGGATGGCACCGCTCCTGCCGTCGGGAGGGCCGCCGTAGAGGCAGTTCTGGAAAATGGAATAGCGGTGGACATAGCCTGTGGTGTCGGTATATTGGCGCCACCAGCCCAAACTCTCGGCCCCGAAGTCGGGGTGATAGGAGAAAGAGACCGTGGGGTTGATGACATGGCGGAAAGCCTTGAGCGGACCTCCCTTGAATTGGAACATGCCGTAGATGCGTGTGGAGAGGGAGGAATTGATGTTGAAGTCACGGTTGGGGCGGAAGCCATGGATGGTGTCGGTGGTGACAGTACCCGTGGAGGCGTCGTAGGTGCGATTGATGGTGCTCCAATGCCAGCGCTCATTGTAGGTGAAGGAATTGGTCCAGTTGAAGAACTTGAGCACCTTGATGCTGGAGGAAATAGGGATGGAGTGCTGGATACCATACTGCATGCGGTCGAGCGTCTGGCGGGTCATGAGGTCGGAGTCGGCACAGGTGATGTTGTTCTCGGCATTGAGGACATAGGAGAGAGAGATGTTCTCGTACCAGCGGTAGCCACCGACGGGGTTCTTACGGCGCAGGGGGTAGAGGGTGACGGAGGAGAGGGAGGCAGAGGGCAGCTTGAGGTTGATGACACCTGTCTGGACATTGTAGCTCTCACGGGCCGAGAGCGTAACGTTGAGGTAGTTGCCGAGTTTGGAGGAGAAGCTGATAGACGATGTTGTGGTGGCGTTGAAGTAGTCGTTGCGGTTGGAGGTGTTCTTGTTATAGTTGCGGCTCTGGAGGTTGACATTGGCCGAGAAGCGTGAATAGGGATTGGCCTTGGGGTCTTGCTGGTGGGTCCAGTTGAATTTGAAGTCGCGGTAGGAGCGGAACGTGTTGCTGTCGCCGCGGATACCCTCGTAGGTCTGGCCGTAGCGTACATCGAAGTTGCCGCGGTACTTATAGCGCTTGTAGTAGTTGGACTTGGCTTCGGCGGCCCACGAGAGGTTGGTGTAGATGTCGGCGAGAAGAGAGAGGTCCCATTTGTCGCCGAAGATGAAATAATAGCCGCCGTCGCGGAGATAGTAGCCGCGGTAGTTCTGCCATCCGTAAGTGGGGAAGAGAACGCCAGAGGTACGCGAATGGGTGATGGGGAAGAAGGCGAAGGGCAGAGCTACGGGGGTGGGCACATCCTCGATGGAGAGCCAGGCGGGACCAGTGACCATCTTGTCGCCGGAAATAAGTTTACTCTTGGTGAAGTTGATGGCAAAGTGGGGATGGGCGTAGTTGCAGGTGGTGTACTGTCCGCCGCTGAGGTACATGACGGTGTCGTTGACCTTCTTCACCTTGTGGCCATGGAGGAATCCCTCGCCCTCCTGGGTGATGACACCGTGGATAATACCCTTCTTGGTGTCGTAGTTGAAGGTGATGGTGTCGGCATGGTATTCGGCGCTTCCCTGGACGAAGAAAGGACGTCCGATGACACCGCCGTTGTTGCTGGCGGTATCGGAGGTGTCGGCAGTTCCATGGGCATGGAGAATCTTCTTGTTGAAGTCCACCTCGATGCGGTCGGCACGCAGGAGCATGCTGTCGTAGTCGATAGAGCCTTCAGAGAAGAGGTAGGCGCGACGTGTGTCGAGGTTCATGGCCATGGAGTCACGGGCTTGGTACTTGATGACGCTTCCCACAGCTCCCTTGGAGATGGAGGCAAGGGTGTCGATGTCTGTCTGGGCAAAGACTTGGGAAGAAAAGCAGCAAAGCAGAAAAAGGAAAACAACCTTAAGGCCCTTAAGGTCCCTAAGGCCCTTAAAGCCCCTCCCCTTTTCTATGTTTTTCCCCCTGTTCAAATGGCGTTCAAAACATTATTTTAACCATTCAAAAAATCTTCTTATCTTTGCAATTTGAATTTGCAAAGATAGAATTATTTATGCAAATTAAAAAACAAAAATATATTTAACTGGAAATGAGACGCATATCAACCCTCTTTATCGTATTAACTCTCTTTTCGGCACCTGCCTTTTCGCAAAAAAAAGACACTTACAAGGTGCGCACAATAGTGATTGATGCGGGTCACGGCGGTGCCAAACCCGGAGCCATTGGCAGCAGGACGCAGGAGAAGCAGATTACTCTTTCAATCGCCAAAAAGTTTGGCCAGTTAATAGCCGACAACTATCCCGACGTGAAGGTTATCTATACCCGTACCACTGACGTGGATATCTCGTTGGCCGAGCGTGCCCACATCGCCAATCGCAACAAGGCCGACCTCTTCGTCTCCATCCATGCCAACTCGCATCCTACCTCGAATCCCACCGGCGTGGAAACCTTTGTTATGGGTCTTTCCGAGAGCCGTGCCAACCTTGAGGTGGCCAAAAAAGAGAATGCCGATATATTGCTTGAGGCTGACTATCAGAACAATGAAGCCTACAACGGATTCGATCCTAATTCGCCCGAGAGTTACGTGATGCTCGCCATGTTCCAGAACGCCTTTATAGACAAGAGTCTTAACTTTGCCCAAGCCATACAGAATCAATACAAGCAAAACCTTCGCACCATCGACCGCGGTGTGAAACAGGCTGAGCTATTTGTACTCTACAAAACTACCTGCCCGTCGGTGCTCACCGAAGTGGGTTTCATCAGCAATCCCCGTGAGGAGTCCTTCATGATAAGCGACGAAGGCCAGGCCAAGATTGCCCTGAGCCTCTTCAACGCCTTCATGAACTATAAGGCCACCGAGGAGGGTTCGGACAAAATTGCCAATCCCAAGATAAACCTTAAGGGGTACGAGCCTCAGATGATGGAAAAGAAAGAACCGGAAGTCAAGCAGACTGATACTGTGGTGGTTGTTGAGGTCGTCAAGGTTGTCGATACGGTGGTTGTTGCGCCAGTGGTTGCAGAAAAGATTACCGCTCCCGAGCGTCCGTTGCCATCGCGCGAACTGGCCCCGCGGATGCAGATAGATCCCGAGGTGGTTCCGCCGCCGTCTGCCCGGGGGACAGAAGTGATTCCGGAGACTTCGGTGGTTTTGGAAAAATCGGAGATTTCAGAAACCCAGGTAGTTACTCCGGTGGTAGATCCAGTGGTGGCTCCAGCGATAGTTCCGGTGGTGGCTCCAGTGCCCGTGGCCAAGCCTGAGGCCAAGCCCGCGCCCGCGAAAGCTCCTGCCGGTCTGGCTGCCCCGAACAACAGTGCCGCCGCCAACGCCAAGGAATTCTTTACCGTGCAGTTCCTCACCTCGAAGGAGGAACTGAAACGTGACAACCCCGCCTTCAAAGGCATCTCCGAGGTGATGACCTCGCGCAACGGCAGCCTGTATGTCTATTCTGTGGGACGTTTCGCTACCTTCAAAGAGGCTAATGAGTACTGCAAATCGGTCCAGGAGCATACTTCCTACAAGGATGCCTGGGCTGTGCGCCGGTTGGCCTCGGCGGTAATGACGGAGAAACCCGCCGCCCCCGTGGACAAACCCGCCGCTCCCGCCCAGCCAGTGGCCCAAGCCACCTCTCAGGCTGCCAAAACCGTAAGTGCACCCAGCACCGAAGCCAAGCCCGAGGCCAGAACCAAACCTGAGACCAAGGCCAAGCCCGAGGTAAAGCCTCAAGAAAAACCCCAGGCTGCTACCGAAAAAGGCACTTTCTACCGTGTGCAGTTCAGCACTTCTACCCGTGTTCTCCAGACCGGCGATCCCGACTTGCACGGCATCCGCGATTTCCGTTATTCCAAATCGGGCAAGGCGTATGTCTACACCGCGGGCAACTACACCACATTGGCCGAAGCCAAGCAACGTTGTGCCACCATCCAGCGCACCACCCCCTTCAAGGACGCCTTCGTGGTATGCTACAAGAACGGTAAACGCGTCCCCATCCAATAGCTCAAATTATGATAGAAATCAGGGATATAACTAAGACCTTTGGTAGTCAGACGGCTCTCGACCATGTCTCATTCAATGTCGCCAAGGGGGAAGTTGTGGGTCTTCTAGGTCCCAACGGTGCCGGCAAGTCGACCCTAATGCGTATCATCACCTGCTTGATTCCTCCCAATGATGGCGAAGTGACGGTCTGTGGACACAGCATTTACGATGACGCCCTCGCTGTGCGCCGCCACATAGGCTATCTCCCCGAGCTCAACCCTCTTTATACCGACATGTATGTGCGAGAGTATCTGCGCTTTATGGCGGGAATCAGTGGGCTGAAGAATTGCCACGAGCGTACCGAGGAGATGATTGCCCTCACAGGTCTCACCCCCGAAGCCCACAAAAAGATTGGCCAGCTCTCCAAGGGTTACCGTCAGCGTGTGGGTCTGGCACAGGCACTCATCCACGACCCCGAGGTGCTCATCCTTGACGAGCCCACTACAGGCCTAGACCCCAACCAGTTGGAGTTCATCCGTCGTGTCATCCGCAATGCGGGCAAGGACAAAGCCGTCCTTCTCTCTACCCATATCATGCAGGAGGTAGAGGCTATGTGCTCCCGCGCCATCATCATCAACCACGGACGCATTGTCGCCGATGAGAGCATGAACGACCTCAACGCCAAGAAACTCACCGAGCAGTTCCACCGATTGACAGAATAAAGCCCCTAACGTCCTTAGAGACCTTAAAGACCTTATACCATGACAAGACAAGAATTAATAGCTCTTATCCGCGAGAGGAAGTCCTTCCTCTGTGTCGGCCTCGATACCGACCCTGCCAAGATGCCGGAGCATTTGCGTGAGTCCAAAGACGGCGTGTTCCGTTTTAACCGCGCCATTATCGATGCCACCATTGACCACTGTGTGGCTTACAAGCCCAACCTGGCTTTCTACGAGGCTCTCGGTCTCGAGGGTCTGCGCCAGCTCAAACTCACCATGGACTATATCCACCAGTTGAAGAAACCCGTGTTCACCATTGCCGACGCCAAGCGTGGCGATATTGGCAACACTAGCGAGCGCTACGCCAAGGCTTTCCTCGATCCCAAGGGCGATTTTAACTTCGACGCCATCACGGTGGCTCCCTACATGGGGGCCGACTCGGTCATCCCCTTTACTGTCTACGACGGCAAGTGGGTTATCCTGCTGGCGCTGACCTCCAACAAAGGTGCCTTTGACTTTCAGCTATTGCCCACCGAAATATACGGAGATTCTGGAAACTCTTGGAAACCCCTTTACCAACGGGTTTTGGAGACCTCGAAGCAATGGGGTAATGAAGACAACATGATGTATGTTGTAGGTGCCACCAAGGCCGAGATGTTGGGAGACGTACGTCGTATCGTCCCCGGCAGTTTCCTGTTGGTGCCCGGCGTGGGAGCCCAGGGTGGCAGCCTTGAAGAGGTGTGCAAACATGGCCTGAACAAAGACTGCGGCCTCCTTGTCAACTCCTCGCGCGGCATCATCTATGCCTCCACCGGCATGGACTTCGCCGACCGCGCCGCCGAAGAGGCCCTCAAATTGCAACAACAAATGTCAGCCGTGTTATGAAACCCAGGACCGCACTCCGTATACTGCTCGTTCTGAGCATGATTTCGGCAGGATACAGCATTTTTGCCAACTTCTCGATGGCGTTCTTTCTGCCGCTGATGGACCGTTTCTATCAGGCAAACAGCGAAATGTTTCCCGAAGAGTTTTTTACCCTTTGGGAGCGTATGGCCACCGTTCCGCAGTCTTACTATGCTGGCCTAGCCGTCCTGGCCATTCTCTCGCTGGCGGGTTGCATCCTCATGTGGAACCTGCGACGCTCCGGGTTCCATTGCTACACCATCGCGCAGCTCCTCATGCTTGCCCTACCCCTCCTCTTCCTCGGCAAAGGTTTCTTCGGGTTGGGTGACCTTATGTTCACCATTCTGTTTATCTATCTTTATTACATATTGTTAAAGAAGCTCGACGTCTTTTCGCCCGGCCAGGAGACCTCCGACCCTCAAGAAGGGGTCGAATAGTTCCGTTGTTCAGTACTTGTTCAGTGATTGACGGACAAAGACTGAATAATAAACGAACTAAAAAACAGTAACTTGCAGCGATTTTTCCGTTTTGACCCCCGGAGGGGATCGAAAATGGCATAAATAGGACATTTGGAAAGGATAAAAATGGCTGCTAACTGTTGAAATTACTGAAGGAGAGGAAAAAAAATGAGACTTTAGAACAAAGGAAATCAACACGTTGTGGAAAACTTTTGAAAAAAATAAAAAAAATACTTTGTCGGATTTGAAAAAAGTAGTATTTTTGCAGCCTCAATTAAAGAGAAAAGAGTTGTTTGAAAGGTTGACAAAAGCCGATGTAACTCAGTTGGTAGAGTAGCTGATTTGTAATCAGCCTGTCGGGGGTTCG
>LXOW01038007.1_pt1 | contig 64551 bp, 43 predicted proteins | sample 1368591 | NCBI WGS metagenome assembly LXOW01 (sample SAMN04884650, study PRJNA319009) | bovine gut metagenome | isolation source: Cow rumen | host: Bos taurus | place: Italy: Legnaro (PD) | collected 2014-07-09
ACCACGTGGCGGTTCTTATCCGAAGCGGCCACGTTAACCGTATCGCCTAAGTGCATAAACTTGGCATTATCCACACAGTTGGCAAACAAGTTATCCTGCGAAAGACTGATTCTACCGCCACTTTTATAGGTCACGTGTACATACACCTCCAGGTTGTAACTAATACCCATCTGGAGCAACAGGTCGCGATATGTTTTACCCAGCGACAGATAGTACACAAACGTCCCGTCTTCCAAGGTCTGGCTCTTTAGACTTGGTTTATGCGGCATGTCAAACTGGATTCCACTTCCCGAACTTGTTTGGCAGAACAGGCTGCAGAGAATACTATCCCGATAATATCCTGGATAACAGGTGAAATCCATTTCCACCTCCGGAGCCGGATCGCTCTCTCCGTTATCGGGCGCAAAATAGACCGATAGCGGCAAGTCAAAGGTCCAAGCCGAATACCACACCGACTGACCCTTCTCTACTCGCGCTTGATACTCCTTCCCCATAGGGATAGCATCTACACACGAGGATCCGGGCTCTCCCGCGTATGCGGGTACGCACGTTCCTATTGATAATAGGGAGTACGCGCATAGCAAAGCACTATACAATCGTTTCATAGCTGTGTGATTTTAGAACACTTCTGTCTCACGTTGTTTAGGAGCGAGGACCTTGGGCAGACTAGCCTGATTAAACAACGGTTCATCCATCATAGCATGCATAGCGCGGAGATTCATAATCTCCGAAATAGGGCTGATATATACTTTCTTTTTCATAATTCTTCCTCCTTATTTTACCAATTGTCCGTCAACCGAGTAAACCTGGTCACCACGGATGATGAATACATTATCGTTGATGATTACCTTACGCGTCTCACCCTTCGCATCCACAACAGCCTCGTCGATGCCCGTGGTAATTTGCGGAGCCTTTGCGCTCAGGCGCAGGCTATAATCACCGGTGGTACCCTTACCGAGCATTAAGGCATACGGACTCTCGCTCAAGTTCCAAATCGCTTCCCCGTCACGCGTCAAATAAACGGTATATTTCTCGTCCGGCTGATCAGCAAGGCTGATGGTATAATCGCCTGCATTCGGCGCATAGAGCTTAACAGGGAACTCAGCTACGTCATTCATCGGAGCGATGGTATTCAAACCTAACTGGGCATCATAGCGCTCAATCCAAATCTGCGCCTTGCGGTCACTCATACCCATCTTAGCCAAGTCATGACCCGCAACATACTTATCTTCCTTATCCTCCTCCGGAAGCACATATACTTTCGCAGCTCTACTTCCGTCTTCCGGCGTAAGCGCAACCGTATAATAATCGCTCAGTGACAGGTATTTCTTGTTTTCAGCCACACCGCGACGTGCCGGAGCTGCGTCAATCAGGGGATTATCATATGCCTTATTGACAGTCACTGCCGGATTAGTTACACNNTCATGTCCTATCTCGCCTCCGTCATGTACCTGGCCGACGGTTACGCCCATATCGCTCATAGTAGCATGGTATGCCATCGGGTTAGATATACCACAGATTTGATCTTGTATTACGCCGACCTCTCCATCAAAGATGATTGGAGCAGTAGCTTTCTTAACGAAGCGAACGGTATGGACATGACTACCGAAGGCGATCATATAACCATGACCCGGTACAAGCTCATCTACCGGCTGACCCGGCTCGTTGTAACGTCGGAGGTACTTCCAGCAAGCAGGACTCGGACCGTTTGTTGTACGCTCTGCACCATCGAAATACACGATCTCATAATCACGGCTGATGTTCAGCGTACGTACTACATTGCCTTCTCCGTCCACTTCAACCAGCGGATCCCTATCGATATCTACAGCCCAAGGCACACCGAATGCATGCCAGTGACGAGCATCGGTATTGAGATATAAATCGTAATAGACATTGGTTGCAGCAATCGCACCTGTTTCAATAATCTCACCGGAAGCGCTTGCCGATGCCTCCAAGATGAGAGTTGTCGTCGTAAGCGTATTACCTGACGTTACGTTCAATTCGCCACGTGCGTGTACGATAGTCGTTGTTACGGATGCGGTTTCGGTGATTGTCACTGTAGTAGCCGGATTTACCTCTACAACAGGATTAATCGTCCATTGCGCGGTGTATGTCGTAGCATCAGCAGGCATCGTGGCTGCAATGGTAGAATTCCAACCATTGAAGGTATAACCTGCGCGAGCTACTTCCGGAGCAGTGATGGCTGCCTCAAACTTAACCTCTGCACTCGGAGCAGTTTCATTTACAGCAGCTGCCGTACCGGCTGTCGTAACCTTTCCGCCACCCAGATTCCACGTCAGTAAGTAACTGTTACGCGTGTATTGGTATTCGATAACCATCGAACCATCTGCGGCAATCGCCTCCGTCTGCGCAGCAGGGGCTGTAAAGCCGGGATAAGACTTGCGATCCGGGGTTACACTTGCACCCGTCGTGCCCGTCAGATTGTCCGTCTCATCCGGAGTTGCGGAGTACGTTCCATCCAACTGCTGCTTGTAGTGATTAACCGTATAAGCCGTATTCGTGTTCGGTGTCCATGTAGCCGTGTACTCAGTAGCAGCAGCTGGCATGGTCTCTGCCTTTGCCGGACTCCAGCTTGCAAACGTATAACCCGTCTTCGTCGGAGTATTCGGTGCGGTGATTGCTGCACCATACTTCGTGCTACCATTGGTATAACTACCCGTCAACGCATCGCCGTCCGTTACCCAGGTCAACGAGTAACTTATACGATTATAATAGATCTTCACAACCGTAGAGCCATTCGGAGCTACCGTTCCTTGAGAGAAAGATTGAGCATCAAAGCCTTCATAACTCTTGGCCACAGCTGCTGTTGCAGCATCCGTCGTTCCGGTCATATCGTCAGTCTCATGCTTGGTGTACTCATCATTATCGATGTTCTGCCAATAATGCTCAACCGCATAAGCCGTGTTCGTGTTTGCTGTCCAGCTTGCAGTAATCGTCAGGTCGGCATCCGGCATAGACGTTGCATCGCTACTCCAACCGGCAAACGTATAACCTGTCTTGCTCAAGGTCGGATAGGTAATCGTACTGCCATATGCCAACGCATTGTTTGCCTCCGTGTAAGCACCGGAAGGAGTTCCACCATCAAAGTTCCATGCTAACTTGTGAGTATTCACTGTCCAGCTTCGCATAGAGCGGTGTGGCTGCTGTTACTACATCCGAAGCGAAGTCCCATTCGTTCTTGCAACCTGCCTCTTTGTACCAACCGCCGAATGTATAACCGGTTGCAGAAGGAGCAGTAGGTTGCGATGCTTTCTGTCCTTTCTCAATCAGTTGCGATGCCGGAGCCGTACCATGACCGTTGGCATTGAACGTCACGGTATAAGCCTCTGCTACCTTGTATTCATAAGTTGCATCGGCATTCGGCAGCACATGGTAGTTATCTGCGCATTTAGCTTCAAGTTCGGTATTGTGAACATAATAACCGCCCTGGAGAGTAATTGTACCGTTTGATATATTTAATTCTTTGCTCTTTCCGCTGAATCGTCCGCCATTTACTATCGCAGAGCCCCCGGCAGATGAAGTAGATTTTGTAAGAGAAAGAGCATACGCATTTGTTCCTGTGCTTGTACTTGTTGCAGTATAAGTACCACTATTGATAGTATATTTACCATCCTTGTCAGAGAAAACGGCGTAACAGTTAGCGGTTCCTGTGAGGGCAGCCGTCGCAGTAACCGTAACATTCGAAAGAACAGCCGTTCCTTGTGTATATATACCTCGTACGGTCCCCGAACCAATTGCTTTCACTGTACCTCCTGTCATAGTAAGCCCACAATAACCCGTGTAGATACTGATACCATACACATAGGTACTCGCGCGCTTAGCCTCAATCGTACCGTCTGATACCGTTAAAGATGCCGGATTGGTGTAGTCGTTTGCATACATAATACCACATGCACGATTTCCAGAAGCCGCTGTAGTATTTGTATTTTCCGCATAGATATATCCACCTTCCACATTCAGCGATCCTGCAAATAGGTTGATGCCGTACACATAACCTGCGCAATTAGCTATATGGCTAATCTTTCCGTCTGGACCGTTGTCAGTGATGGTGACAGTCTTGCCAGGTGCATTAATCTTGAATACGCCCGTTGCAGCAGTGGTTACTGCACTTGAGATTGTCTTGTCATTCAAGTCAATCGTCATAGCAGCAGTAATTTCTACCTCGCTTTCCACAGAAGCGTTCTGCAACATCGTTACTACCGCATTGGTCTTACCGTTTGCAGCCGTGAAAGCATCTGCAACAGTAGTATGGTACGTAGTGTTCTCACCTGCTGTGACACTTGCTACAGCAACCGAGAAGTGCGCATAGAACACTTTATCCTCCGTTACTGCGGGCAAGGTGCTTAATTTCGCTCCACCGACTGTAGCAGACCAGCCATCGAACTGATAGAGTGTCGTTCCCAGGTTAGCTTTTGTCGGGGTAGTGCTATTAAATTCCGGCGTTGCGTTATACGTTACCGCAGCATCCGTCTCCAGCAGTTGCTTGCCGTCCTCGGACTTCCAGAGCACCTTATAAGTGTTTGTGGTCTGAGCAAAATGCGCATAATACGTTACATCCGCCGTCAGAGCAGGAAGAGCCGCATTCTTGGCGTATGCCAATGCACCACCGTTCGTAGTGGACCAACCGTCGAAGGTGTAACTATATTGTGCCGTCGGATCTTTAGTCGGTTCATTGCCGTCAAAGACAGGAACGCTATTCTCCACAAGGTTCTGCGAGAAGATAGTGGTCGAACCATTCTTGAACGACACCTCGTATTTGTTCACTTTCTTCTCGTAATTATACGTAGCCGTATAGGTCTGATTGCCGCTCACGACACCAACAGCCGGGGACCACGAATCAAACGTGTACGTATAATAAGTATCGTTCGGGCGCGTAGGCGTGACAGGTTCTGTAGGCGTGGTGTTATATGCCACTTGCTCCTCCTTGAGCACCGTTCCATCGTAATTTACCCATTGAATGGTATATTTACGGTCAGACTCAGCGAAGTGCGCATAATAGGTCGCTGCAGCAGTGGCTGCCGGTATAGTAACCTTAGATCCGTTCTTCGTTGTCGACCATCCGTCATGCGTATATTCCTTAGCTGCCGTTGCAGGTTTCAGCGGAGTACCTTCATACGTCGGGACTTCACCATGTGCCCAACGCTTGGCTTCCAGCACCGCCTCGTCATAGTTCTTAAAGGAGATCGTGTATTCGAACTTATGCGTTTCAAAATAAGCGTAGTACGTCGTATTCTCCGTTGCCACCGGCAGTTCGGCATTCTTCGCAAAGAACTCTCCATCCGTACTACCCTTCGTCCAACCTGTCCAAGTATAGTATTCACTTGTAGTTTTTGCCTTCGTCGGGTTTGCCTCCAAATAGGTAGGACGTGTTCCATACAACGTCTTGCTGTAGGTTGCTATCGTTGCATCCCCGTTCTTCCAAGTAACGGTTACAACGGCCTCCTGCCACTTACCTCCTACATACTCATAGTATTTATACTTGCCATTATGGTCAGCATTCATACATTTGTACTTATTGCCATCATACGGTGTCGGTTCTACCTCCCACCATGTGCACTCATCCAACAGGAATCTGCGGTTACCGGTCGCTGCATCGCGGAACAGATGGTCTGTCGCGTCAGCTACATTGCTTGTCAATTGCACCCATGCAGCTGGCTTAGCATACGGATGATCTTGTTCGTCATATCCGAAGCAGTTCCGCTCTTCCCAGCAGTTCCACTTGCTATCATAATATATCCAAGATTTATTGGCCACAGTTCCACTTGTCTCTTTATGCGTACCATCTTCATTCTGCAACCATGCCGGGTTTGCAGTTTTCCCTGTCATTGAACTTGCCTTAGTGGTGTTATTTACGTAGACTGTAGCAGCGGACGTTGGAGCCGCTTTTCCATAAGTAATTGTTCCGGCATCTTTGTTCGAAGAATAGACATTTGCTCCACCTCCGGAACCTGTAGTGTAAAAATTACCATTTACCACAAGTGTTCCGTGGACATTGACAGATGCATCTTCCGTAATTGTTGCAGATCGAGGACATGTCTTTCCGCTGCCCGCCCAACTAGGAGAATACCCCAAACGATAGGTATGAGTAGTTCCCGTAAACGCAATCCAATCATTTATATCAAAAACATAAAGTGATTTGTTTGCGTCGATATAACCCGTTGCCTCTTTGTCAATTTCAATGATTGCACCCGGAAGCAACTCCGTATTTTCCGTAATATGCATCTCGCCAGATAATAAATGAATATGCATATTGTTCGGAAGAGGAAGTACAAAACTAGAAGAAGAAACTCCATAAACCGTTATACTACCAATACTTGCCGCACTATTTAACTCATAGACCTGTTTATCATGCACTGCATCGTATCTTTTTCTTACCCATGTATCTTCACTCATGTCCTCGTCAGCCATCATAAATAGCGAGCCCGAACCGTTTTTACCGATAAACGCCACGTCATTAAACGTTTGAGGCGAACTACTTGCATTAACTGTTCCATCACAAATTTCTGCAGACCCCGGTCGGAAAGTAATTGGACATTCGATATTTTGGATATAAAATTGGTTGAATGGGAATGCTCCATTACTATTGTAATAGCTCCAACTGCTGGTTGCCGATCCACCTCTCCAGTCTTTTATCTGAATAAATTCATACACAGTAGATCCACGCTTAGCATCTATCGTACCCGCACCGGTTACATACCCCCATGAGTATAACTTAGAACCATTCTCCAAAGAAATAGTACTTCCTTCGTTCATGTAAAGCCAACCATATGCACCTTCAGGCATACCATTAAAACCATCTGTTTGGCCTTTCGCAGATTGTTTTGCACCGGTTTGGATGGTACCTAAAACATCCATATGCGCACCACTAGCAAACGTCAATTTGAGATTGCATGTTACCGAATTAACGGCATATGTATTGTACGAACGTGAAGGATGTTCCTCAAATGAAGTCTGGCCGGATCTCGGAATAATTAGGGTTGTATAAGCTGGCAACGTATAATCACCTGCCTTCAAGGTGTAGTCTTTGACCATCAAAATCGTCAACTTATTAGAACTAGTAGCATTCTTGCTAGCATATTCCAATGCTTCTTCCAGCGTTGTATAAGGCGTCGCACCTATCTTACAAACCGGATCACCCACATCTTCTGTCGCACGAATGGCATAGCGATAGCCCTCGCCGTATTCCGTTGAAGTACTTGGCAAGGTTTCTATACCATAGCCCGCCGGCAAGTACTTGGAGAGGTTGGTGTTCGTATTATAATAACCTCCGTACAATTGTTGCTTAGCAGCCGCAGCAGTACCATTGGTAGAAACACCGGTTGTCGTGGCAGTCGCTTTGAACTTACCAGATGCCACACCAATTTTTGTAGTATTGGCGCTATTGTAAATAGCATACGCTCCCGTATTGATATCAGAAACAGTTACCGTACAATTATCCACATCAATAGAACCATCGATGTATAATCCATACCCTTCCTTACTATACGTTGCACTTCCTTGCGCTGTAACCGTACAACCATTCAATGTAGCACTTTTCCCCGAAGCAACATATATACCCCGCAAATAACTATTTTCTGCGGCAGTAGATGCAGTCTGCAAAGTCTTTACTGTGAAATCACAATCTTGAGCCGTCAAAGAACCGTTTGCAATATACGCACCATACGCCCGAAGCGTTTGCGAGATACAAGTTATGGTGGTACTATATGCCTCTACCTTAGCAGTACCAAATGTATAGATACCATAGTTATAATCTTTGCTGCTATTGACCGTCACTGCACAATTCTTCAATTCAACCGATGTGTTCGTCGAGCGAATACCAAACGCATATTTGTGAGCAGTATTTGCCGAAATAGTACAGTTGGTCAGCGTGACGGGAGATGTGGTACGAGTCATCAATCCATGCGCGCCACGGTGCGTATCATTTGCAGCGCCATTCAAATTGGCATTATTGATCTTGCCTTGAAGAGTCGCATTGCTGATTGTGGCATACGAGGCTTTAGAGGCGTTGTTCAAATAGATACCTGCTGCACAAACTGCTATTTCTGAAGATTGACTCAGATTGTTCGCTTCTCCGATAAAGGTTCCTCCCTGCGCTTCCAAGGTACCACCATCATAGACCTGCGTACCGGTTGCCCAACCGTCCACAACCATAGCATTCACTACACCCTTAAACGTACCGCCGTAGGTCAACAGTTTGGCCCCGTCGCAGATATAAGCACCGTGCGCTGTCTTCTGCTCTGCAGTAGCCGTAAACGTACCGCCCTTCACCGCCGTGATACCCTTTTCACAACGTAAAGCATGCGCTGTAGTAGTTGTTGCCGTCGCATTAAATGTACCTCCCAACACCGCCGTATAGCCACTTGACTGAAGTGCATAAGCGGTTGTAGTCTTAGCTATAGCACTATACGTACCACTTTGTATCCCAAGACTAACTCCGGCAGCAGTACGAATGGCGATAGCGTCCGTCGTACCTGTTGTTTCTACATTGACGGTCACTCCCGAAAGGACGACACTGGCTTTTGTCGGATCATCCACATCCGTAGAAGAGGACTCGCAATCAATACCCGTTGCTTGAGTTGCGCCCTTCACATTGATGGTTCCACCACTAATTACCACATAATTCTCCGTGCCGGGGGCAGTCTTCGGATAAACACCGCGTGCCTGTGCGCCGGAAGATGTAGCCGTAACCGTACCGCCGGTCATCAGCAATTTGGCATCCGCCAATGTACGGATACCCGTTGCTTTGGCATTCGCACCGGTATTCGTATTGACGCACTCAATCTCACCCGAGGCAAGACTCAAAACACCCTTGGTAACATAAACAGTCGTGAGCAGATTGTTGTTATTATCGCCCACACCACGAATCTTTCCACCTGTACGAGAATCCGTGATTGCGAAAACGCTGTTCGCATTCGACATGTTGATATCAAACACTCGCGCGTTGCCATCCACAAGACCTGTTTTCTCGATGGTGTAACTATTCAGATCCAACGTCATCGCACCCGTTACCGAAATGGGCGAAGTAATCTTATGCGCGTCATCCACCGGGATATTACGCAACAACTTGACAATTGCACCCGGTTTGCTGTTCGCCGCAGAAATAGCATCCGCTAATTTGCCATACTTGGTAGTCGTGTTATTATAAGTTACGCTCGCATCATCACTTGCCAGCGCTTCTGATTCCGCACTAATGACCACATAATTGCTTGCGCCGCCGGCGTTTGCATTCGCAGACAAGGTCAGTTTTGCAGAATGATTACCTACTTCCGCTTTCGGGTTGAAGGTATAATTAACCGTAATCGTTCCGCTTTGGGCATCCGTAGCTGCATAACTGATCGAGTTTACATTCCATGCACCACCGCCGGAAATTTCTGAGAAAGCAGCTGTAAAATCCTCTTCATCATCTGCCCACTGTACAGGGAAAGTAGCCTCCGCTGTTTTGGGAGTGGTATTAATAGTGGACATCGCCTCTGCCGAACCCTCACTGACGATAATATCCGGGAACGAAGCCGTGATTGTACAAGACTGAGAGTTGTTACCCGGCAGGGATGTCAGCGTAAGCGTTGTGGACGAAGTACGCGAACGCGAACCGCTTGCCACATTACCGCCGTACGTACCGTCACCCGTAAAGGTCACCGTGAAAGTAGCCTTGCTATCGGCAACGCTCCATGTATTAGCAAACGAACCATGACCGGTCGATGACCATGTAGGATCTTTAAAGTCCGCCTTCGCATCAGCCGTAGTGGTAAAACTGATGTCCGCCGAATAGTCCGAACACGTCACGCTATTATCCGTTGCATCGAAATGTTTCGACGCAGGAGACGGCGAACCTACAGTCACCTCCTTAAAAAAACCATAAATCGTAGTGGTTGACGGAGAACTAGAAGAGCCGGAAGCACTACAACTTTTTCCTGTAGAACTTGCCGTATAGGACGTAGCATCTGCGCTATTTGCCCATCCTGCCCAATAATAACCGTTATTGGCCGTTCCACGAGCATAATAGGTCTTGCTATCATTACCACTTGATCCACTACAGTTCCATGTAATATACGAAGTACCATTCTTGGAGCCCGGATTACTGCTGCCCGACTGACCGGAGTTACTACTTGCCGATGTAGAGAGGTACACCGTACCGTTTCCGGTAGCGTTGCTTAGTACGGCTTTGCCGTAGTGTGTACTATGGTTCGCCCACGCATTACCAACGCCGAGTACCAGCACACACAGCAGCATAGCCGCGTACTTCCATATACCTGCTTTCCTCCTGTCTCCATCGGATGCTGATCGGATGCTCATCGGATGCTCATCGGATGCTCCGTATGACGTCACCGTAACGACACCCCGACCGCTACCCAACTCCGCCGCATAGCGGAAGAGGTTCAGGTTTGCCCCGCTAACGCAACGAATTAAATTGATTGATTTAAAAATTTTCGTTTCCATATCTTTTTATATTTTATATCTTAAAATTATTTTCTATCTATTTACTTCCACAGATCTCACGGATCTAACGGATTATTTCTTTTGGTCAAAAATTATTAACAATAATCCAAAAATTACTTTATGATTATTTCTCACTAATAAATCCTACAAATTCCTCGAGGCTTCGTTGTAAAACACTTCCCACTTTCAACTGCTCCTCATATTTCGAAACCATCGTCGGACTTACGCTGCGGTTTAACGCATAGCGCACTACTTCCGGATTGGCATCCTTGCACATCAATATGCCTATGCTCGGATTCTCATTGCTGCGCTTCTCTGTTTGGTCCAGTGCCTCCAAATAAAACTCCAATTGCCCCAAATCACGCGGATCAAACGTAGTCGTTTTGAGCTCTATTGCCACGAGACACTGCAACGCGCGATGGTAGAACAACAAGTCACAACGAAAGTTCTGACCTCCCACCTCAAGCGTATGTTCTTGATCTACAAAGAGGAAATCTTTACCCATTTCCAGAATAAAATCCTTCATGTGCGATACAATCTCCTTACGCAATTTCGACTCTTTGTACCGTTGCGGTAAGCCCAGGAACTCCAAGATTGCTCTATCTTTCAGCAATACATCTGCCTGCGGATAGGTCTCCTTAAGCATCGCAGATTGCAATTTCTTGTCGCTGAGCACACGAGAATATGCATCAGATTTGATAGCACGCTCAAGCTCTTTGTTTTGCAAACGTTCAAATTCCGAATAGAGGATATAGAATACGTATTGTTCCGGCGTTTCGCATCTATTTAAAATAATTTGATGGTTTGTCCAACCCGTCTTCATCAGTAACGATGGAATTTGTGCCATTTCAAATGACACAATTAAATTGTGTCCATTTTGTGCCGTTTTGAATGGCACAATTTCCGAATCCTCTATTTGTGCCGATAAAGTTGGCACAATTTGCTTATTAAGTTTCAGTTTTTCAATCAGTGCAACAAAACTAGCAGCAGTATATGTTTCATAGAACTGAACCATTTTGTATATAGTTCTACGGCTCCATCCCTTCAATGTCGGGTTTTGCGTATGGATATATTCTGCCAGCTGCTGCACCACTTTGGATCCCCATGCGGCGTTCTTAATACGATCCGATACGAACGCACCAACCTGCCATGCCGTCAATACAGATGCATGGTTAATCGCCTGCACAGCCTGAGCTCTATTTTGCTCGATGATCTGCAGTACAGAAGCGAAATCCTGTGACAATGTCATAGGCTGATTATTCGCTTCATATTTGGCTGTTTCATTCATATCTTTTTGTATCTTAAAATATTTTACTTCCCTATCGCCCATACGCATATATTCATAAGCGGCGCATAAAAAGCGCCGCAAAGTTACTGCTTTTTTTTTATTTAAAAAAGAAAATAATAAAGAAAATGCAAAAAATCTACTTTTTGCTATGCAAAGGTTGCAAAAGAGGGGATTGCTTTAGCAAAACAACGCAGAAAGCCAGTGCCATGATAATATGCGGCCAATCTACCAAGATATGTCCCCAAATCCATTCTCCGACCATCACCAGGCACCATATCAGGATGATCCCTGCATACGGCAACGCCCAATATTTTCGCCAATACCATCCGATTGCCGGCAAGATATTAAACGGGATAATTAGCCAGTTCCAATCGGTGTTAGGCAACGATGGAAATACCAGCAAATAGGTGACTAATAGGGAGAAAACGGTATATATTGCCAGCAATAAATAATCTATGTAGTTCTTTCTTAATCTCCAACCAACGATAGACAACAGCAAAAGCACTAATGCCGCCATCCATGGAGTAAATGCGGCTCCTGTGTGGTGCTCCACAGATGGCGCTAACAGGATAGGATCTTTAGATATAATAGGAACTCCACTAATCGTTGCTTGCTGCCATCTTCCCACTAGTTCAAACGGTGCTATCAATTTCTCGCTGAGCGGAATGTGCGGATTATCAACATAACGTCCCGCCACAATGGTCATACACCAAAATAAGCCCCAATTCTTTGCTGCATTTTCATAGAAAATCTCTCGAATTGTTCGTCTCCCTTTTTTGCCCCATGGAGTATATTGTATCTGGTATGAACTACCCGTCTTTCGGTTGGCATAGCGAATAGCATCCTCAACACTGTGTACCACAGAGATGGCACAACCACGTTTGACCGGGTCATACTCCAAATCCATACCCTGCATAACGCGTTCATCGCACATACGCCAAAGTTCAGTTTTTACTTCAGGAGGCAGGTTAAGCTGATATTCTTTTACGCCCCTACCTTCAGCAATATACGCCTCTATATATTCATCCATACTCATGGCTATCATTCCCATGTGTAGGTCATTAAGTAGAAAACGAAACACCTTCCCCCTTACGCTCTCGCTTTCGTACGAGAAGATATAATCCAAGTTAAAGGCAGGACATTGCAAATGAAGACAAGCGTGCCCAAGTACTGTATATAAAATATCTCCCGGATCTGCTATTACCAGACTCACCGTCACAAAATCATCAGCCATCCGGTCGATCGTATCATTAAAACCCTGCGCAGCATTCCGCTCCGCGACCGTCATTTCTTTCTCTGCCACGGACGAGCCTTGCGCCATCACTCCCAGCGGGAGTAATAGCAACAATATCATTCCAACTATTTGCCGTAACAGACTCATATCTTTTTGTATCTTAAATGTTTCTGTTTATCTCTCGCTCACGTGCATGCATAAATATGATGTCCCATCAAATGGTTATTTGCAAGATATACGATTGTTAATGCGTCTGGTGTCTCTGAGAAAAATGCATACCAAGTAGTTCTATTGCTCTTGCGATAGATAACGTACTTGAGGTTCGCACCATAGCGATTAAAATATTCTGGTGCCACAAAAGCAGTAAGGTGATCTAAGTTTAGCTGGAAATAAGTAACCAGATCACGGATGTAACTAACCGCATAATCCTCCTCATTGAAATAGCCTCGCTCCACTAATTGGTCGATGCTCTCCTTCAGTTGGAGTTCCACAGATACCGAATAGCGAACCTTTTTCATCTAAACAATGAACGAATATGCGGTTCTAGACGTTGCATCAACTCGTCAGCAGTCAAATACTCTTTGTTTCCTCCGGCTCGAGATGCGTCATATACCGGAGACTCGATTATGTCAGCATTCGTTTTCATAATTACCTTCCTTTGCGATTTGTTCGCAAAAGTACAACTTTTTTGCGACATACGCAAATATTTGTACTAAAAAATGCAAAATATTTTTCTTTTTACACAAAAACCGCATATACGCTCTCACGTACGTGCGGTTTTTGATGTAGGCTTCGCCTAGAAGATTAGAGATCCTCCGTCGGGAAGCTTCGGAGCCGGATGGGGAGGTACCGGAACAACCGGACTCTCCGCCAAAATCACTGCGCAACCGTAGTGCTTACGCCGAACTTCGCTACATCCTGGCCAACGGTATAGGCATCTGCCACCTTTGTCTCATCCGTTGCAACAGTGTAATCACTTATAGCAATCGGGGTGAAGTTTGCTGTAAGAGCAATATCACCGATCAGTTCGAAACTCGAGTGAGCCGCATTCGTCTCACTATCGCTCCAATGAGCACTCCTAAACACATGTAAAAGAATTTATACCACACGTACTCTGACGGGATGGATTCATGCTTGTATATCACCCATTGGGAAACGATCCACAAGATCAACCCAAAGGTCCATATCGTCCCATACCAGCCGATAGCAAAATGTTTGCCTTCATAAATAAATGGCGACACATCCCATGTGATATAATTCAGAATCGATAGCATATAATGTTGTTTGTGTAAAAATTTGCGGATACGATTATCGATTATAGAGTCAGCCACTCTTCGATACCCACAACCTCTATCCGGTATCCGTCTTCCTCTATCGTCTCTTTCCTGTAATCAAGGAAACTTTTCTAAAATCTTTCCTTATTTTTCGGAAATTTTGCGCAAAAGTACTGCTTTTTTTTGATATACGCAATTTTTTTTATAAAATAGCGAAAATATCGCAATGTTGCTATATCTACTTGGCAAAAAATATGCACGTCGGTAATACACATCAGCCAGAATATATAACTACTCATATTTTAGTAATTATTAACAAAAATCAAACTAAATATCAACATTTTAGCACTTACGCTTGCATATGTCATTTATTTTTTGTACCTTTGCAGCGGATTTCATTCTTGAATGGTATGATAGACATATTTGAAACACCTGCATCTGTAGCACAAAACGTTGCCGCGCGTGCTAAGCAGCGCAGGACGTCTATGAGGCTTACGCAAGTCGAATTAGCGCAGAAAGCGGGTCTGCCGGTAGCCACATATCGTCGTTTTGAGCAAACAGGAAAAATAGCCTTTGGCGGCTTGCTGCAGATTGCATTTGCACTGGATTGCTTATCGGATTTTAAAGCTCTCTTCGCTACACAGACTTGGGCAACGATGGATGATATGCTCAAGCAGGTAACTCCTTCTAAACGCGTTCGCCATGATAGACATTAAGCAAATAGAAGTATGGATGTACGGTCGGCAAGTAGGCCGTTTAGCGCTTACACCACAACGCCCTCAGACCTGCGCATTCGAATATACGGCCGAGTGGCTACAAGAGGGATTTAGTATTTCTCCAAAAGAACTACCGCTCGAGCCGGGCTTAAAAATCGCGCCATACAAACCTTTTGACGGTCATTTTGGTGTGTTCTCGGATAGCCTACCGGACGGATGGGGACAGCTAATATTGCATCGGCATTTGGCTTCACAAGGAATCAACAGTTTGTCACTCAACCCTCTCCAGCAACTCTGTCTGGTCGGTAGTAACGGCCGCGGAGCATTGGAATACCGTCCGGATAAAAGTATTCAGCAGATGCCGGAGTTCTTAAACCTGGCGCAGATAGCGGCCGAGTCGTTTGCCATCCTGAATGATGACAACTACGCGGGTGAGCATATTGCCGAATTGGTAAAGAGAGGTGGTTCTCCGGGTGGCGCACGACCGAAGATATTCTTAAAACAAGGAGAAGATGAATGGTTGATTAAGTTTCGCTCCAAGGGTGACAAGAAGTCTATCGGGTGCGAAGAATATCGCTATTCGCTGCTCGCCAAGCAATGTGGCATCGAAATGCCGGAAACCAGGCTATTCGAGGACCAATGGTTCGGCGTGAAGCGTTTCGATCGCGTCGATGGACGCAAACTGCATGTGGTCAGCGCTGCGGGGTTGCTGCAAGCCGATTATCAGATTCCGAGTATCGATTATTTGCACTTATTTGATATCTCTGCACGGTTATCGCACTCGATGGAAGAACTATGGAAGATTTACCGATTAATGTGCTTTAACGTAATCATCGGCAATCGCGATGACCATGCCAAGAATTTCTCTTTTATCTATGATAACGGATGGCGTTTTGCTCCCGCCTACGACTTGCTCCCATGCGGTAACTCTGGCGATTATCATACTACTTCCGTAAACGACAACCCGCTTCCCGAGCGAACGGATGTGCTCCGTCTGGCTGAGCGCGTGGGCTTGGATGGAAAATTGGCCGCAAAGATTTTTGACCAAATACAAACTTTTTGCATTGGTTCTTAGATAACAAAAATCGCACATACGCTCTCACGTACATGCGATTTCTGATCATGTAGGAAGGGTGTTAGAACACTTCCGGAGTAGTGTACTTAGGAGCACCGCTAGGACCAGGAGGTGGCACCGGAGTACCGTCCGGGCTACCCACGAGTACTGCGGAACTCAAATTGATTTTTTCCACCTCGATAAGAGGCATCATATATACTTTCTTTTCCATAAAGCTATTTACCATTTAGACATTTACCATGTACCATTTATCTTACCAGTTGTCCATCAATAGCGTAAACCTTCTCACCGCGGATGATGTATACCTGGTTATTGATCAGTACCTTACGCGTCTCGCCCTTCGCATCTACGACAGCCTCGTCAATGCCGGTTGTGATCTGCGGCGCACGTGCGCTTACGCGTAATCCATAATTAGTATCGATACCCTTCTCGAGGTTAACCGTATACTCACCCTCCGAGAGGTTCCAGATAGCTTCACCATTGTAGGTCAGATAGAGAACCTCATCGCCGCTCTGCTGCGCAGCTGCGAGCATATACTCGCCTGCTACCGGGGTAAAGATACTCAACGGATATTCGATACGTTCACCATTAAACTCAACTGTATTCTTACAGAGTTTGGATTCATAGCGGTTGATCCACATCTGTGCTACCTTGCTACTCACGCCAAACTTAGCGAGATCCTGACCGATTACGTACTTATCTGCTTTCTCATCTGCCGTTTCGACGATGAGACGATCCGCCATCTTGTCGTTACGGCTAATCTCCACCACGAACTTCGCATCGTTCTCAGCCTGCGCAGCACGACGATAAGCCGGAGCAGGATCAGGACCGGCAGGAATAGTCGCATATACCGTACTCGGAGTATTTACCTGCACAAAGATTGGTTTTGCAACAATCAAGCCGGAGGTTGAGGCATTAACTACCGTATAAGTTTGGTCACCGTTATTGTCATAAGTCTGGTATGCTGTCACGCCTGTACTCAAATCGGCAGTATAGAGGGCAGGGTTGGAGATAGCGTTCCAGTTAGCGAACGGAGCACCGGCACTACCACTTGCCGTTGAGACGGTAAGGTTACGTGTCTGAAGAGCTGCGCCGGCCTTCTTATGGAAGTCAAGTTTCGACTGAGCGGATGTCAGATAAACCATATAGAGTTTACCCGGAACCATGTCGGCACCTGTCTGATGCAGGAAGTGCCAGTATTGATAGGTGTCTGTTGTTTTGCCTTCGCCATCAATATCGGCATTCGCATAAGCAGCACCGTCAAACTCGATAATATAAATCTGACTGCCCGATGCTAAGCGACTGCTTGCGCCGTAAATACCCGTATTCGGATCTACACGCCAAGGTACAGCCACCGCGTACCATGTGCCGGCAGCGAACGGTGTCTCTGGCTGCATACGGAATATGGCTTCACCCTTGATATCCAGATAGTTCGCACCGATAATCTCACCGGAAGTAACACCGTTAGATGTCAGCACAAAATCTTTCACCTCGGTTGTCTCTGTCAACGTTTCCGAACCATCTGCAGCAATCTCCAAATTTGGCATTGACTTGATAGAGAAGTTCGCAGTAAATGTTACATCGCTTTCCAAAGATGCAATCGTGCGAGATGCGTTTTCTTCTCCATCTTCCCAGCCAAGGAAGTTATACTTCTCCGAATCATATGACACAGTTACAGTCTTTGGTACAACATAACCCTCATCTTCAGGCTCTTTCCCTTCATTATTGTAATAGTCAAACGTACCGGCGCCGGTGAACGTACATACGCCGCTGAGGTTACTCGTCAGCGTAACGGTATAACGGTTCTTCGTAGCCGGGAAGGTAGCAGTATAAGTGGCCGCACCCTGTACCGTCTGGATATTCGGAGTCCAAGCGAAGCCGTAGGTCCACTCTGGCGTATTCTCCTTGGTCGGAGTTGCCGAGCATACCGGTGTCTCGCCATAACGATAGTTGTTCGTTTCTATAGTAACATATTGACCCGGATTTTCGGGATCCTCTTTTTTGAACGTCACTGCATACGTCTGATATCCTTCCGTGTAAACCGCTGTATAGGTTGTCGGAGCGGTCGGGCAAGGAAGTTCAGCACCTGCGGCAAACTGCTGTGCTACACCATCAATAACCGCGCTCCAGCCCCAGAACGTATAGGCATATTCGTTACTCGAATAAGGTGTATGATCTGCATTCTCTTTAGCAGGAGTGCTAATGTATTCCGGATGCTCACTCACTCCCACTTTGTGTGTGGCTTTCAATACGCCACCGGCATTATTCACAAAGGTAACATCCCACTCTGTAGGCGGATTCTCAAGCCATGTAGCAATATATGTCTGATCTCCGACAACCGGGCTGATAGCCGGGCTCCACACGAGCGTATGACCAATCTTGGTCGGCGTATTCTCACATTCAGGAACGGCATTATGCTCCAAGAACTGACGCTCAATCTCTGATTCTCCTTCATTCTGGAAGATAATAGTGTACATACGCGGTTCCGATGCAAAGGTAGCCGTATAAGTCACATCTTGCGTCACAGGACCGAGAGCCGGTTTCCAACCGGTGAAGTTATACGTAGAATCCACATTAGGCTCACGCGTCGGGTTAGCTCCAAAGAATTCCGCCACCGTGCCGTAAGTAACCTCGTATTCATCAACCATTGTTTCTTCCGGTCCTCTCGTTTGGATAATATCTCCATTCCAGTTCTTCCACGTGATGGTACATTTTTTCTCCATCCATTCTTCTTCGCTATCATCCCAATAGTAATAGGTGTCATTTTTCGGATGAATACAATGGTAGAGGTTGTCTTTCTTCTCCACTTCCCACCACTGGCAATTCTCCATGAGAATAAAGAGACGTCCGGTTCCGGCCGCATCGCTGAAGGTATGGTCAGCGTTACCAGAGATAACTCCTGCCGTTTCCGTTGCAGCAACAGCCACATACTCTTGCGGTTTAGCATAATAGATGTCACCTGTTTCGTCATTGTGCTTTACCATAAAACAACCTTCTGTAGTCAATGTAGACCACTCATCATTCTGATAGCAATACGCATCACCGGCTTTGGCATAATGTTCTGCATCCTCATAAGATTCAGTATAAGAACCATCGCCATTCTTCAGTTTGGCCGGAATGAAATCAATCTCTTCAAAAGTAGTTTCCCTTGCAAATAGTCCGGACATATCTCCGACTTTCACTTGATACACTTTTCTTGGATTGACTGCTTCGGAAACATCCTTTCTAAAGATAAAAGTACCTGCATTGTCATTCGAAGAAAAGATATTGGCACCATTTCCAGTAGTATACACATATCCGTCATCTGTATCAAAGGTTCCACGCACGTTAATTTTAGCCGATGCCGGGCAAACGTTCTCATGACGGATATTTGGTCGGCTATCTTCCGTTACTCCTTCCCAACTTGGAGCATAACGCACCACTTTTGTATAGCCATGATTGCCATTCATATCAAATGCGTATTTATCCCATTGCGCTTTATCATATACATAAAGCGCACCGGTATAGCATACGGGGGCATCACCGGATTTCCCTTCATCGACCCATGTATCATATGCATCTTTTTCAGCAGAAGCCATTGATACCGTAACCGTAGCTTCCTTATCTACTTCCACTTCCGTTCCGGGCAAAAGACATGTGTTTTGCTGGAAATCCATCGAACCGGAGAGAAGATGAATCTTCATATTGCTTGTAATAGGCAGATCAAATAATGCAGAATTCAACTTGATGTCAACGGCCATTCCCATTAACGACATCGTTCCCATATCCAATTCCATAGAACCAATATGAGCGGCACTATTTATTTCGTACACCTGAATATCATTCTCAGCATCATACCATTTTCTTATCCACGTATTATCCGCATCGGCTCCGTTATCCAGAAGGAAAATTGCCGGGTCACTGACTCCCGCAGTACGATTAGCCACACCTACGATCAAAATATCCGATGCGACCATAGATATAGGCATTTGCATTACGGATTCCGTTACAGTTGCGGATGTTGCAAGTACCGCTCCCGGGTGGTATTTTACAGGAGATTCAATATTTTGTATCCAATATTGCGTTACCGGGAATACTTTATTGTCGCTCTTATCCACTATTCCGCCAGCACCATATAACGGATCACCCTCTTTAACAACACCACAAATCACAACCGAAGTAAAGGCTCCTTTCCAGTCTCCCAACTGGAACATCTCACGCACCTTAGCATCACGGCGCGCATCCATCTCTCCCTTACCGGTTACGAAACCCCACGCACGGAATTCGGAATTGGCCATGAGTGTGATATGGCTCCCCTCTTCCATGACAATATGTCCATAGGCACCGCATGGTTGACTCGTATAAGCATTTTCGTCAGCGAACTGGGTGCCGGTCACTTCTATCTCTCCAAACACGTCCATGTTCACGCCATTGGCAAACGTCAAACGGCGGAACTCATATGGCTTAACATACGGATTAACATGGGATTTATTGTTCGATATATGCGGAGCATATTGATTTACTTCTTTCGCCTGCGTATCGCTCATTGGCACTACAAGCGTTGCCTTGGCAGGAATCGTGTAATAACCGGCAGGAAGCGTATAGTTATTGGTCATAAAAATGACCACCTCTTCGTTCTGGTTGTTGTTCGCATACGCGATAGCATCTTCCAGTTTAGCATACGACACCTCACCAATACGGCATACACCTACGCCGTTTGCCAAAGCAGACTCAGCGGTTCCTAAGAAATAGCGATAACCTTCATTGTATTCCATGCCGGCAGAAACCTTCATCTCTGTTTTGCCTTCCGTAGAAATACCATAGGTATTGGTCTTGAAGAAGCCGGCCGTGAATGCGATTGTTCCGTTCAATGGACCATCAAATTTACCGCTCTCAACAGTCAGTGTACCGCCCGTTTGTTGGGCAGAATAGGTAGCGCCCTTGATAGCAGCCAATTTCTTTGTGGTAGCTGCTCCGTCCTCTACTTTCAGACCGCAGGTCGTTCCTTCGATTGCTCCGCGATTGATATCTGCCTTACCGCCGGAAACCGTTACGGCCGTTGTGCCTTTGAACGTACCACCATTCATCTCTAGATAGTTGCTCGACGTCAAACCACCGTTGATCGCTCCTTCGGTAGTGGTCAACGAACCGGCATTGCTTGCCGCGCCGGTAATGGTTGCACCGTTCTGTTCTACCGTACCGCTTGCGCCGATAGTCAGCGAGCCGAACGTACCGCCGTTGAGGATTGCTTTACCTCCATTCACAGCCAGAGACGTTGCCGAACCGACATATTTGCTATAAGCAATCGTCACATTGCCGCTGGAAACGGTGATGGCTTGTGCTGTATTACCATTCAGGTCTAACGTAAAGTTCTTCTCCGAGAAAGTAAGTGCATCTTCTACAGGTTTATTAAGTTTAACGATAGGATCAGTATAGCCACTAATATCCATCGCCAGAATTTCTGCCAAGGTACCGCTTTTCGGAGCCGCATCATCTTTACCTTCCAACAAGAAGGCTGCCGGACGACTCGGATTCAAAGCGTCCACGGACAAATTGACATTCAGCGTCGAAGGACTTGCGCCAGCCATGCTGATGGTCATTGTGGTATTCTTAAGATCATAGCCCGTATTCTTATACGTGTAGGTAACCGGGATCGTGATGCGGGTCTTTTGCGCAGAAACGACTTCTTTTGACGCTAGAGCTGCGTCCAAGTCGTATTCCCACTCGCCGATACCGTTATTGGTAAACGTAAAGGTAGCGAAATCCGCTGCATCCAACGAAGCGGCATCACCATTGATTTCTACCGTCACCGTAAGATTCGCCTCTGCGTTTGGCGTAGCCTCCATGTTAGCACTAGTTGCTACCGGATTAGCAAGCAAGTATTTCTTGAATACCGCATAGATGATATTGGGATTACCCACCGCGCCTGCATATGCAGTCTCTAATCCAGTTACTGTAGATGGGGGAATTAAATAATATACATTCGCTGCGTTAGGCAGTATTTTGAAGTATGCACTTTCGGGATGGTTTTTATCCATCGCCGTATCTTGTCTTGTGACTCTCGGATCATTAAACGTCCATTCATAGAAGTACGAGCCGTTGGCGCCCTCGGCATCCGCCTTGAAATACGCATACGGGGTCATAAAAATATTGTCTGTCGGCAGACTCATATTTTCCAACATCAATCGAAGAACCTTAGTAGCCGTTTGGTTCGGGCTCGACTCCTCCATACTCTCTGTCGCAGTCATAGTCGCTCCAACAATAGTTGCAGTCGCTCCAAATGTATTATTATTGGAGGGGTTTCCTGTAGCAAATGGAGATGCTCCCATTTGGCTCGGGTCGTTGAGATAAGCCACTAATGGATTCGTAAAAATAACACCTTGCGCATCCACCCATGTCAGTTTAACATTTCCTGCGCCAGTTGACGCATCCGAAGCTTGCGCTTTGAGAGCCGCTATATACATAGCTTGCCCATCTTGCGCCCACGCTGCATTCACGCCCATTGTGAGCACAAACAGCAGCGCTGATAATTTTAAAAAGATTTTTTTCATCATATGTTTTTGTTTTTAATTTAAAATTGTTTTCTGTATTGCTTTCCTCCCGCGCATATACGGGGGTTACGCACATGCGCCGACCAAAAAGCGGCGCAAAGGTACTGCTTTTTTTCGACATACGCAAAATTTTTATGTATAAATCGCAAAAATAATACCAAAATGCAATTTTTACTTAACAAAACACACCTGTGCCAAAAGGCCTGCATGGCACAAAAAAAGCGCCGAAGCGCCTTTTTCTTCACTACTTCTCCAGCAGATGTTTCACTTCTTTATCAAAGTCTGATTCAATCAGCTGCGTCTTATTGAAGACATCATACTCGTGCTCCGCCTTCTCTTCCGCCTGCGCCTTAGAAACGCGCCCTTTATTAGGCAGAATCTTAAATTTACGGAATTCCAAGAATTCATTGACGCTATTTGCAAACTGCTGCATCGTAAAAGTATTCTCCTCTTCTATTAAATCCTCGATATAATCGAAGAATCCTGTTACTGCGCGCTCCAGACGACGAATCTGCTGCTCGTCCAGATAGTTCTTCGCTATCGTTACGTCTGACTTCAAGATGCGCCCTTCCGGCGAGTTTTTCCAAGTAGTCAGGCCCATATGCGGTTTTGTATGGTCGGCGGCATCAAAAACTATTTCCGCCGCTGTCTTACCCGTAATCGCATAATGGAACTTATTCTGAATCATAGCATAGAAGTCACGCGTGGTCTGCGAGTTTCTATCATAATCTATACTGCACTCGGCATATATGTCTGTGATTTGTTGCCATATACGGCGCTCCGAAGCTCGGATGGAGCGAACGCGTTCGAGCAACTCGCGGAAGTAATCCTGACCGAACGCCGTCTTACCCTGCTTTAAGCGGTCATCGTCCAGTACGAAGCCCTTACGAATATATTCGTTCAGCACTTTCGTCGCCCACTGGCGGAAACGTGTCGCCTGCACAGAATTTACGCGATAGCCAACGGAGATAATCGCATCGAGGTTATAAAACAAAGTAGCACGATTCACCTGCCGTGATCCCTCTGTTTGAACTACCGAGATTTTCTCGGAAGTTGCTTCGGCCTGTAATTCTCCCGCTTCATAAATATTTTTCAAATGAAGACTAATATTATCCGGCGAACATCCAAACAACTCCGCCATCGCCTTCTGGGTCATCCAGAGAGTCTCCTCCCTAATAACGACTTGCACCTTCTCCGAATGTTCGGGCGTATTGTACAATATAAACGCTATATCTTTCGGCATCTTTGCAAAATTTTCTGCAAAGATACTATTTTTTTTTGACATACGCAAGAGTTTTGTAGGAAAAAAGCGCCGAAGCGCTCTTTTCTACTGCTCATCCTTATTAAACGGTAACTCGTCTTTCGGAGCGATATGATCAATGGCTTTATCGCTACTAATTACTGAGTGTCCAAGGCGATGCTCAATATCTGCACGGGCGTTGCGCGCCACTTCTGCACCATCTTTCGCCACATGCGCCGCCTCAACTATTCCTTCCGGATTGCGTTCCTTGCTCAGGTCGGTAGCCGTCTGCTCCGCCAAGGCATTGAGCAGCAATTCCATATTGGTCATGTTATCGCGCAGATTTTGACTTGTCAGGCCCTTATGATGCTTATACTCACGCGTTGTCATGCCGCTCCACACTTTGCTCATCAGATCCGTCAATGCCGCATAATCGGACTCTTCCTCAATACCGCTACGCTTCCACTCGTCGGTCAAGCCCTTGCGTATCTCAATGGTCTTGATGCGTTGGTTAATCCAGTTTTCCGAATAGCCCAAACGGCGATAATCTTTGACTGCTTGCTCGATACTGCGCTCCGGATCTTGCATCTGATAGAATCGCTCGCTCCCCACCTGCGCCAACCAACGCTTCACCGGCTCTGCCTTCTTCGAAGGAATGGACTGTATGATACGCAAAATACCCTCTAAATCAGCCACATCAGTCTCTCTGCGCTTACCATCATTCGCCACCAATTTCAACTGGTTACAATTTGTAACCGGTTCAAAACCCTCCTTAGTCAACCTGTGCTTAAGCACCTTCCAATAATTACGAGCTAACTGATAATCAGCGCTCTCCGTAAGAACGCCCACCACGTCAACGACCGAGAAGAACCACTTCTCTTTCTCATCATCCCACACAACGCGGACCTTCGTTTGATCGAACAATTTCACCAAATCATGCGTAGCCATAACACTTTCAAATTTTCTGCAAAGATACTATTTTTTTTTGACATATGCAAGAGTTTTGTAGAAAAAAAAGCGCCGAAGCGCCTTTTTTATTGCTCACTCCTCAAGCCCCTATAAATCTCCGTGAACATCCAGCCGTAGAAATGCTTGTAGCGTGTGCTTCCCTTTGGGATAGTCGCCAGATACTCCGCGTATTTCTGCTGCCATATCCGCGCTTGTTCGATATCTTCCTCGCCGAACTCCTCCGGGTGATAACACACCCGCTCGATGTCGTGTGCCATCCGCTGCGCCGCCTTGATTATCTCTCGGTTTCGCGTCGCGCCTTCAGCCCACGGTCCTTCGTGAAAATGGTAGGTGTACACTAAATGCACCTTACTTCCCGTCTCGTCTATCCATTTTTCTCCCCAGTAATGCCATTTGCAAACCAACCGTGCCCGGTTAGCCTGCCCGTCTTTTACACTATCCAGTGCTCCGCGGATAGTATCAATACCATCAATATATGTTACTCTTGCCATAACTTTTCCTTTCTATTTTCGGGGGATTTTGCTGTTATTTACGGGGTAATCCTAGACTTTAGTCCTTCCCATACCCTAATCACACCCCGACAACTACCTATCATACTCTATGTCTGTTGCGTCGGATGCCATCCGACAATAATTTTTGTTGTGTCCAAACTGTCCATATTGTCCATATTGTCCAAAACTTGCGAAATGGACAAATGGACAAAAAGGACAAAATGGTCATGCGACTTTTTTGTAATACCCGTGACGGATTTTTTGGACGAGTCCATGTTCTTGCCAGTAATCGTTCCATCGAGTGGCTGTTCGGATACAGATTCCTTGGGACTGTGCTTCCGAATATAGTTTTTTGCTTTCGTACTCTTCTGGAAGAGCTGCAAATAGCACTTTCCTTTGATCGATTGGCTTAATTTCCGGCACTACTTCCTGCGCATCACCGTCTATCATCCGGTATGCCGCCGCCATATGCAGCAACAACTTATTCCCGATCATCTCCGCTGTCTCATAATCCTCATCGCAACAAAAAAAGGCTTTGTCCGTTGTGCCGGATACTTGAAATGAACCCCAAAAGTTGTACACAAAACTTTAGAGGTTTATGAAACATCCATTTGAAGAGCGGTTATTGGCCATACAAAAATGTTTAGAAGGTCAAGCCCCTTATGCTGTAGGTCAAGAATTAAAAATTGATGAACATGCGGTAAAGGCATGGTTCGAGCGTTACAAGCTGAAAGGGGAGGCAGGACTACGAAAAACTCCTACAAAACGAGTGAGTTTTGCAAAAAAATGTAAAATTGTTTGTGAATATGCAGAAAAAGGTGTATCTTTGCCCCTGATTTATGCAAAGTATAATGTTTCTTGCAGCATCGTTCAGAAATGGGCACATGCATATAGGAAAGGTGGATATGAGGCTTTGCGTAATAAACTCCGAAAGCCAAGCCGCATAATCATGGGACGTCCAAAGAAGCAACAACCACAGACAGAATTAGAGCGTCTGCGTTATGAAAATGAGTATTTGCGTGCAGAAGTTGCATTGCTAAAAAAAGTGAAGGCTTTAATGGAAGAAAAAGAAAAGCGTCTACACGAGACTGGGCGCAAGCCATCCAAACATTAAAGCCGGAACACAGCCTTGATATACTCCTTGAAATCAAGGGGATGGCTCGTACTACTTATTATTATAATGTGCGTCCTAAAGAGGATAAATATGCGCAATTACGGAAAGAGATAGTACGTATCTTTAACAAGCATAAAGGACGTTATGGCTACCGGCGAATTTGTTTACAATTAAACAACGACGGATATCCGGTTAACCATAAGACTATAGCTAAACTGATGAACGAAATGGGGTTGCAAGCTCATCGTCCGAAGAAGCATTACCACTCGTTTAGAGGAGAGGTGGGCAAGATAGCACCTAATATACTAGAACGTAATTTTGAAACAGACGCTCCTAATCGCAAGTGGACGACAGACGTGTCACAGATAGAGATCCAGGGTAAGAAATGTTACCTGTCCCCCATTTTGGATATGTGGAATGGAGAGATAATTAGTTACGTGATCTCTACTCACCCTAACTGGGAGATGGTAGAGGAGATGTTACAGAAAGCGTTCCGTAAGTATCCACAACTAAATAATGCTATTATGCATTCTGATCAGGGATGGTTATACCAGCAGACTCGCTACCAATATCTACTGCAAGAACATGGCTTAACACAAAGCATGTCTCGCAGAGGTAATTGCCTGGATAACTCAATAATGGAGAACTTTTTCGGAGCGATGAAAAACGAGTTACTCTATCCGAATGAGTGGGACAATATAGAAACATTTAAAGTAGCACTGCGACAGTACATAAGATACTATAATAACGAACGAATTAAACTAAGATTGAAAATGAGCCCGGTACAATACCGAACTCACTTTCAAAATCAAGTCAAATAGATCTAATAATCCGTCCAACTTTTTGGGGGCACCTCAACTAGTCGGCATGAGGTTTCTTTTGGGCTTTTAAGGGGGAGTTTCGTCCATTGATCCGGCATTTCATGCCGCTTCCTATCTGCTGTCTCCTCTTCGAGGCTACTCCCTCGAACTTTTTTCTCTTTTTCTCTTGCATATGTCAGAAAAAAGTAGTAACTTTGCAGCCAAATTACAAGCATGATATATAAAGCTATGGCTAAGAAGAACGAAATAGCGAAAGTAGAATCGGCATCATTACAGCCGTTGGAGAACATTGAGAACCTCATCCACGTCATCCGTGGCAAGCAGGTTATGCTTGATCGTGACTTGGCGCGGTTGTATGGAGTGGAGACCGGACGTCTTAATGAACAGGTGAAACGTAATATAGAGCGTTTCCCTGAGGACTTTATGTTCCAGTTGAATAAAGAGGAGTTCGAAAATTGGAAGTCGCAATTTGCGATATCCAATTCCATTAAAATGGGTGCTCGTAAACTTCCTTATGCCTTCACCGAAAGCGGTATTGCCATGCTTAGCGGTGTTCTTCGCTCTCCGCAAGCTGTGAGCATGAATATTCAAATCATGCGTGCCTTTGTTGCCATGCGCCGATTCCTTGCTTCAAACGCACAAGTGTTTCAACGCTTGGAAGTAATGGAACGGACACAATTGAGTTTGCTTGCTCATCAAGAATCCACGGATCAAAAAGTAGAAGAGATATTCCGCCGTTTGGACGATGATAACGCAAAGCCGACAGAGGGTATCCTTTTTGATGGTCAGATTTTCGATGCCTACAAATTCGTCACGGAGCGTATTCGCGAAGCAAAGAAACGTATCGTATTGATAGATAATTATATCGATGAAACGGTTTTGGCGATGTTAGACAAGCGTAACAATGGTGTTACCGCAAAGGTCTATACTAAAAACATATCACGCCAGTTGTCGCTTGACTTCGACAAGCACAACGCACAATACGCACCGATAGAGGTTGAGCAGTTCGACCGTGCGCACGATCGGTTCTTGTGCATTGATGATACCGTATATCTGATAGGCGCATCTATCAAAGACCTTGGTAAGAAGTGGTTTGGCTTTACAAAGATTGACGGTTGGACCACCGATGAATTATTGAGTAAGATATGACATCGCAAATTGCGAGGACATACATACCGTCCCATCCATGACGTAAAACCGGATAAAGGGGTATTAGCTCAAAATCAATAATCCTATGTTTTTTCAGAATAGCGTCATCAAGAAGTACCTCGCGGCGCTCAATGCCGAGCAAGTAACCGCCGCCTGGAATCAGTACAAAGCATATTTCCTGAACAAGGAGATCCAGGACAATATCCGCTCGTCCAAAGAGGAGCAGTTCCAAGAAGGTTTCCTCCGCGAACTCTTTGTGAAGGTGTTTGGCTACACCCTCAACCCATCGCCGAACTTCAACCTCATCACCGAGCAGAAGAACGAGACCGACGCCAAGAAAGCGGACGGCGCTATTCTCCGCGATGACAAGGTCATCGGTGTCATCGAACTCAAAGACCACAAGACCACCGACCTCAGCCATGTCGAGCGGCAAGCGTTCGGCTACAAGAGCCAGCATAAGGATACGAAATATGTGGTCATCTCGAATTTCGAGAAACTGCGTTTCTATATCGACAACGCGGTTGAGCATATCGAGTGGAACCTGTTCACGCTCACCGAAAGCGACTTCCGGCTTCTCTATTTCTGCCTCGCATGGTCGAACATAAGCACCGACCTGCCGCTCAAAGCCAAACAGGAGAGTGTCAGCAACGAAGACCGGATCACCCAGCAACTTTATAAAGACTATTCTGCGTTTAAAAGGGAGATTTTCGCGGACATACTCGCCAACAATACGACAGACGAGACACCCAAAGAGCAAAAACTGCTCCTGTTTAAGAAGACCCAGAAACTGCTCGACCGCCTGCTGTTCATCTTCTTTGCCGAGGACTGCGGTCTGTTGCCGCCGAACTCCATGGTACAGATCCTCGAGCAGTGGGAGCAACTCAAAGAGATGGACGAATATGTGCCGCTCTACGGCCGTATCCGGAAATACTTCGGTTACATGGACACCGGTTGGCAGGGCAAGAAATACGAGATCTTCGCCTACAACGGTGGTCTGTTCAAACCCGATGAGGTGCTCGATTCGATACGTATCAGCGATGACATCCTCGCCCGTTTCACCCGCAAACTCGCCGACTATGACTACTCGACCGAGGTCGATGTGAACATCCTCGGACATATCTTCGAAAACTCCCTCAACGAGATCGAAGAAGTCACGGCCCAGATCAATAACTCGCCGAATGGTCAACCTGCTCCGGTTCTAAACCGGCGCAAACGCGACGGCGTCTTCTATACCCCGCAGTATATCACCAAATATATCGTTGAGAACACAGTGGGACGCCTATGTGCGGAGAAGAAAGCCGAGATGGGTATTGACGAGGCCGAGTATTTCGCCGATAAGAACCGCCAGATGGCAACCAAGAAACGCCTTCTCGACAAACTGACGCGCTACCGCGAATGGCTGTTAGGTATCACCATTTGTGACCCTGCCTGCGGTTCAGGTGCTTTCCTCAATGCCGCACTCCAGTTCCTCATGACGGAGCATAAACTGCTCGATGAGATGGAAGCCAAGATCACCGGTTCGACGATTGCTTTCCAAGCGGTGGAAAACTCCATCCTCGAAAACAACCTCTATGGTGTGGATATCAACGAAGAGAGTGTCGAGATAGCCCGTCTTGCCTTGTGGCTGCGTACCGCCAAACCCCACCGCAAACTCAACTCCCTCAATAACAATATCAAGTGCGGCAACTCCCTCATCTCCGACCCCGCTATCGCCGGAGACAAAGCCTTCAACTGGCAAGCCGAATTCCCGCAAGTCTTCGCCAAAGGCGGTTTTGATGTCGTCATTGGTAATCCGCCGTATGTATTTGCGCGAGAGAAAGTTAGTGAAGTTGAAAAAGAATACTATGTTCAGAACTATGTTTCCGCAAAATATCAGGTAAACACATATATCTTGTTTATGGAACAATCTATGAAACTCATGAAGCAACAAGGTATAGTGGGATTAATTGTTCCTAATTCGTGGCTTATGACGTATTCTGGAGAGGCTTTGCGGCGCTATTACGTGGATAATTTCTCTGTAGAAAGTATCGTTAACTTAATGGGAAAATCATTCGAAGAGGCAAATGTTGAGACGGTAATAGTCACTTTATTAAATCAAAAGGCTATAGCAAACCACCAAATCAAGGTATATAAGACAGACGAAAATAGCAAAAGTTTTGAGTATCTGCATAGTAAGAAACAAGACGATTTTAGAAATAATAACGGCTGTGAATTCACTGTATTTAAAGATGACGAAAGTGACTCTATAATTCAAAAAATGAATGTAGGTTGCAGGCCATTAGATGAGGTGGCTTCTGTCAAAGCTGGGCTTCAAGCTTATGAGAAGGGGAAAGGTATACCAAAACAAACCGCCGAAGATGTAAAAGCACGTCCATATGACTTTACTTACCAATATAATGAAGATACATACAAATATCTTGATGGTGGAGATGTTTTACGTTATGGAATTCGATGGTCAGGACAGTGGTTGTGGTATGGAGAACATCTTGCGGCTCCCCGTACTTTAAATTTGTTTACCGATGAGAAAATTATAATTCGGGAAATAACCGGCACTTATCCACGTTGTATAAATGCGGTATACACCAAAGAGGTTTTTCTATATAATAGAAGCAATATTGCTGTAGTAAAAAGAGAAGGTTCAGAAATATCTCTACCTTATATATTAGTTCTATTGAATAGTTCGCTGATGTCGTTTTATTTCAAAAAGAACACGGCAAAGGCAGAAAGAAAGTTATTCCCCAAAATCATATTGAACGATTTGCGGTTATTCCCTATAAAAGAAATTCCTCTTTCCGACCAACAGCCCTTTATTGACCTTGCTGACCGTATGTTATCTCTCAATCGCGACCTTCAGTCCAAGCGGGCGCGCTTCCTCCGTCGTCTCCAAGACAACATGCCCGACATCAAGATCACCGGCTCTTTGGAGACCTTCGATAACCTCGATTTCGCGGGCTTTGTGGCTGAACTCAAAAAACAGAAAATCAAACTCTCCCTCGTCCAACAGGACGAATGGGAAGAGTACTTCGCCCAATACAAATCTGCCCTCAACGACCTCTCTGCCCAAATCGCCACCACCGACCGCGACATCGACTCCCGCGTCTATGCCCTCTACGGCCTAACCGAGGAAGAAATAAAAGTAATTGAAGGATAATATGTACTCCGTTCATTCACTCTGAATTGAATTCAGAGAAAAACAGACGGAGAAAGCAGTAACAAGAAATAATGGCAGAGGACGATCATAAACAATGGCACTGGCAAGAACAAGGTACTGCATGGAAGGGTGTCGGCATTTACCATGTGACATTGACTGTGCCGAGTCGTGAACCATTGTTGGGAAGGCTCGTTATTCCGGAGAATGACCCAAAACAAGCGATAGTAGAACGGACAGAATTGGGAGATAGGATAACGGAAGAAGCGCTGCGAATCAATCGGTATTATCCGGAAATTCGGGTTATACAGCATTGCTTGATGCCCGACCATCTGCATGTTATCTATTATGTAACAGAATCGATGGACAAAAGCATCAAGTCGGTTATTCGCGGACTTTGGCAAGGGGTTAAGAAGATCGGGCGCGCCTATACAGAGCAAAATAAAACTCCGTTCATTCACTCTGAATTGAATTCAGAGAAAACAGACGGAGAAAAGATCTTCACCGAGGTGCCGTTTATTCGCCCGATGTCACGACGAGGCCAGTTACAGACGATGATTCGCTATGTGCAGATGAACCCGCAACGCCTCGCCACAAAGCACCTTATGCCGGATTATTTTCGGGTGCAAGAGGAAATAGAGATAGCAGGTCGCAAGTACTCCGGTGTTGGCAATGCAGATTTGCTACAAAGAACGAAATACATGCCAGTGCATGTCCGTCGAACGATGGTAGAGGAAGCAGAGCAAGGCAAGGATAAACGCCTCCGCGATTACATGAATAGTTGTGTATTGGCAGCGAGACGAGGATCAGTAATGGTATCGCCGTTCATTTCGCCGAAAGAGAAAGAGGTAATGGAGGTGTTATTGAAAGAAGGATTGCCTTTTATCTATATAGCCGACAACGGATTTCGGGATTATTATAAACCGCAAGACAGTCTGTTTGATGCGGTCGCAAGAAAGCAAGTACTTATTTTGAGTCCTTGGGACTATGACCCGCACAAGAAACATGTCAGCCGCGCTGAATGCATTGAAATGAATAAAATAGCCGAGGAAATCGCCCTCATCGAAAAATAAAATTAAGTCATCACGAAATTACTGTTTACAAAGAAAATGGAAGGTTATTATAGGTCAATGATTGAGCAATTGCCGGAAGAGGCGGAGTATTTTGTGCAGGAATACAAAGACAACATGCTGAGTATCGAAGAAATGCGCCAGATCCACGAACAACAGCAAAAGGAATGGGGAAGCCATACTGCACGGTATATCAATTTAAGTAAAGATGCCAATACCGGATTGTTTTATGCGAATGTTTGTTCCCTCATTCACGAAGGATTATTGCACGATCATTTGATGGTAGAGCAATTGTATGCGAAAAAAGAGCATGTCGATTGGCAACGAGTAACGGACGGCTATGATTATAGAGAGATCAAATGGATAAGAGATGTCCTTACACATCCTTTAGTATGGGTTCCGACGGAAGAAGTGGAGAATGAATGTGTTGTGGTAGGTAAGGTCGCTAGAGAAGAACCGAGGCCGGATGCTATTAGCGACCGCGATATATATACTTTCTGTTGGAACCTGGAGCAGACAGGCTTGTTATGGTTCGCTGATACAATGCCTGTATTGGAAGATGTGCGTCAATTCGGTCGTCTAGAATACGACAAAATACCGGAAGATATGGTTCTGTGGGATCGGTTAATGTGCGGCCATTTGTTTAAGACCTCTCCTCGTCAGATGCAGCAACATATCGAATATATAGCTGAACACCGTGGCGCAGCAAAGGCCGTTGAGTTGGTAGAACGCTTTCGAGAAGATTGGCAGGATATAATAACACTTCGGTTGTTTAAGCTTTTTGAAGCAGAAGAATATGAGGTTCAACGATTGCATAGAGCGATGTTTGAGGAAATGGATCGTCAGTTGCGTATCTGGAAATCCAAAGCTGCACCAACACCCACTCCGGTAGAAGAAGTTGCAACACTGAAGTTAGATGAAGTATTCTCGTTACGCTATCGCAAAACTGACGATTACGGGAGGTTGTTGGATTTTCTTGATAGCGAACGAAAGTTGGCATCAGATGGCGACTGGGCACGATATGCCTTGGCTATGTATGGCGCAAAAATCTTCCTTCATCGCCCGGCAACATTCAAGTTGTGGTTAGAGCAGTTTGGGAAGTTGTTTGAACGAAAAGTAGCGTATCAAGAGCCGAACAAACTTCGTCGCTCCACATGCGAAAAGTCCATCGAGGTGTATCTACCTACATGGTAAAATAAGTCTTTTTATGTCCGCTCAATGTCCGGTTTGATGTCCGGTTGACATTTCTCGAAATTTCTGTAATTTTCTTTATAAGTCGTTGATATTCAGCGACTTATTTTTGTGTACGAACATAACTCTTATGTCCGCTTTTTGGTCATCTCTCCCAAACAAACTACTTTTGCATCGCTTTTCTCCCGAGGGGATAATGAACGGTTGGAACGTCCCTCAATCTATCCTCAGTTCCTGCCGTTCAAGAAAGGGATAAAAGAAAAGCTTGATAAAAGAAAATTAAAAAGAAATTCTCTCTTTGTCACTTTGTCTATATAGGACAATAGGACAAGAAGACAAAAAGACAACATTATGGATTCTTTTGATTTAATTTGGCAATTACTATCACCCAAAATAGAGTATGCCAACAGAAAAAGAGCCTGCTATAACCTTTGGCAGTCGTTCTCAGAGGACAAAAAGAAAGCGGTTTTCAATGCCATCAAGGACAAAAAGACAAAGGGCCTATTTGTTGATTACAATCCCTATTTTGCCATCATGAAAAATAGCCAACTCATGTCGCAAAGACAAGTTCTCTCCTACGCCGATTACTATGCCCGCTTCGGCACCACCGAAGAACGCGACGGCTGGCACATGGAAAACCCGACAGGTAACCGCGTCATTTACGTGAAAACAACATGACCATCACGGGACCATCTTCCAATAACAACCCGACATGAAAGCAATGACCAAAAGCCAACTGGCTCGCAAAGCGGGTGTCAGTGAACAAACACTTCGAGTGTGGCTCAGAGACCCTTACATCCGCCAACAACTGGCACCGCTAAAACTGAAAAAACAACAAATCCTCCTGCCCCCTGCGGCAGTACAAATCATCGTAAATCACTATGCTATTGAAATTGATTAAGACCCGCCAATTCATATCTGGCGCACATTGCGAAGTATGGGAAATCAACCACTTCACCGGGAATAAGCTTCTTGCGAAAGTGTTCGTCCTCAATGAGCATTTGAAACTCGAACTCATCTACCGTCTCACGATTCATCGTGCCGGCATCTTCATTCATGGCCAACAGTGCGGATGGCAGTGGGACAATCCCAACGAGGAGAGTTTAGTCACAGACTACCTCCTTTCCGTGCAAGCAATCCATGAGGAAATCCGGATCGAGATATGCGTCCCCGAACCTTTTCTACCCGGCTACCCGCATGTCGATCGAAATCCTAACGATTATCCCATCGTTTTGGGCGATTTTGATTGAAAATCCACTTTTTTACATTTTTTCCGCTATTAGGCGATACGGGGCGATATGTGCCCCGTTTCGTCGTTTATATTGTCCCTCGTCGAACAAAAAACCACCACCATTATGACACGGAAACAAATCATCAAAATCATCATCTCCGTACTGATCGCGGCACTGACTGCCCTGGGCGCAGCCTTCGGGCTCACCTCCTGCAACGTAGTACGGACCGTAACCAACCGGTCGGAGTTTTACCAACGGGGCGACACCTCGGTCATGATCCAAACGAAAACCACCGAGAGTTACGACGCGAAGAAAAACCTCGCGTATTAGGTATGGCGAAAGTGGAATTTGACCCGGGCATTGATTCGGTACGCGGGATCCTGATGGGAACAGACCCTTTCTATATCCGCCGTTATCCAAGCAAAGACGGCGTGATGCATATCGTTCAAGCCCGCCCCGATCGCTCGGGTCACACTCCCTCACCCGCTGAAGCCCACACTCGTATCGTCTTCGCCGAGACCTTCGGCCGACAGAAACACCTCGCGTTCCTCGAACGCACCATGAAAGGACAATTAGAGCTGCCTTTCGAGTAAAATTATTAACCTTATTCCCTCTCATCTGGCTTAGAGGAGCTCCCGCTTAAGTTAACTAACGAGGACTGAGGATAGTCCGAGTTAAGAGCGAGGGCATGACGTAGCGCTACCACGAGGGCTTTGCCCGAAGTCGCGCGAGTCATAGCCAGCAGCGAATGGCAAAAATCACATTACACGGCATGTTTGCCCGCGTGATGGGTAAGTTCAACAAGTCGGAATCGCTCTATTTCAAGCGCTGTCCGTGCAAGAAAGAGCAGTTGGGCGTGGACCTGCTGAACCCCTCCAAGGCGAAACACGCCAAGAACATCCAGGCGCAGAACGCGCTGAAAGCCGCTGCGCAAGCAGCCAAGACCGCTCTCGCGGATCCCACCGAACGCGCAACCCTCGAAGCAGGCTTCGCGGCGCAGAGTAAGTACACCTCTCTCTTCGCCTACACCGTTGCGCAGAAGTACGTCAACCCCTTCGAGTAATTAACCCTTATCATTTAACCCTTATCCCCTCTCACCTGGCTTAGAGGGTATCGGACTTTGAAATGTTTATCTATGTTTATCGCTGATTAATAATTTAATCTCGGTAGAGATGAAGCTTGGGTTGTGATAAGTCAAGTTAAATTTATTTATAAATGAGTTATCAGAACAAAGATTCACAGGTACAAAGTACTTAAATTATTAATCAGGGTTTATTTAGGTTTATTTTCTTAAGTTCATAGCCAGCAGCGAAATGGCAAAAGTACAATGGAGTGCCGGTATTGACTCTGTATCCGGAGCACTCGCCAAACCGACCAAATCCGGTCATCACAACTGTGAGAAAATGCTCCTCGGTACCCACCGCGTAGCGGCTACCACGAGCGACACCTGTAATCGCGTCTATATCCGCCGTAAGGTAGAGCGCAGCACCTCTCCGTCTGCCGACGAGATCGCAGCTCGCGTTCGCTTCGCAGCGGTAGCAGCAGCGGTGAAAGTTCGCAGCAAGGACCTGATGAACATGTCGTCCGACCAGGCAGCGTTCCTCGCACAGAAGGACCAAGCCGGCGGCAAAAAGACCCTCAAGGCGTATTTATGGTACGTTTGTGGCCAAGAGTACGATCAGGCTCATGGCAACTAACGGACCATGGGGTCCCCGACGGGCGCTAACGTAGTGCACCCGGTGGGGAAAGCGGAGCTGCCCCGAGTACTTCCTACCTGAACGTGGTTTAGGTACATGTACGAGGGGTTAGCCCGCGCGGTACGTTTGTGGTCAGCAGTACGACCAGCAGCACGGCCAAGGCTAAGCTTAAGCTAAGGCTCGCGCGACTACGGGCACAGCCCTTGTAGAGCGCTACACCTTGCTCTACGCTCTCCCCACTGCAACTCTGCGAGTTACATCGGGGACCCCATTGGGGGGGGGGAGTCTCTCTACGGAGAGGCTCCTTTTTTGTATAAAAATATCCAAACTCTTGCATATATCAAAAAAAATATGTAATTTTGCAGCGCAATTCCGAAATTGCATAAAATATACATCTATGGCACAACCTATTTACATCCCGCGCCGATTAGAGAGCGTCATTCAGGAAGCAGCACAGTATTTCTCCGTTATTTCAGTGACCGGTCCTCGTCAGTCCGGCAAATCAACGATGCTAAAGCACCTGTTTCCTGAGTTGTCGAGATATAGTATGAAAGACCTGCATGTGCGAGCTTTTGCAGAACAAGATCCGGTAGCTTTTTTAAACCAACATAAGGAAGGTATGTTTATCGATGAGGTGCAAAAAGTACCCGCGTTGCTGGATTATATCCAAGGCCTCGTGGATGACGATCCATCGCGTCGATTTGTGCTTACGGGGAGCAGTAATCTGGAGTTACTGCAGGGTGTAACGGAGTCGTTACCCGGTCGTGCCGGTGTGTATGAATTGCTGCCGATGTCTATGGAAGAGGCCGCCGAGCAGATAGCGGATAAAGACACCAATCAGCTGCTTTATGATGGTCTTTACCCTGCCATCTGCGCCCATAAGAACGTGGCACATCTGCTTTATCCGGCCTATGTCAAAACTTATCTGGAGAAAGATGTGAGGGACTTGCTGCGTATCAAAGACCAGATGCAGTTCCTTAAATTCATGAAACTATGCGCAGCGCGTATAGGTTCGCTTTTCAACGCATCGGAAGTAGCGATGGAGTTGGGTGTTGATAGCAAGACCGTCAGCCATTGGCTGTCTGTTTTGCAGGCTTCGTACCTCGTGACACTACTGCCGCCATATTATGAAAATATCACCAAACGGGTAGTAAAAACTCCGAAACTCTATTTTAATGATCCGGGCTTGGCCTGCTATCTATTGGATATTGAGTCTCCCAAACAATTGGCATTGGATAAGATGCGGGGCGCTATATTTGAGAACCTGGTAGTGATGGAGTGTATCAAACATCGCTTTAACCAAGGTAAAGAAGGAAATGTGTTCTTCTATCGGGATAGTAATGGGCAAGAGGTAGATATAATAGTCAAGGAAGAGGGACAACTGACGGCTATCGAAGTCAAATCATCGATGACCTATCAAGCGAACTTCGCCAAAACGCTCAAAATGCTTCCTCAATGGACGAGCACGCCGATTGTTCGGCGCTCTGTCGTTTACGGTGGAGATTTTGAGAATACAACCGGAGATATTTGGGTACTACACTACGACCATATTAATAAATTATTCTAACCCAAAACACCCTTTGTCCTCGTTTATGAAAAGTGCGGTTCGTAATCTATGGTATAATTATCGGTCGGAGGTTATGTTTTTCCTCCTTCTCTCGGCATGTACGGTGCTCAGCCATTGGTGGGAACGGTTCATTCCGGTGGACCTGTTCGACGGAGTCATCACGGCGGTGCAGAACACATGCACCATTACGGTCTGTCTCTTCGGCGCGCTGCTGATGTTCGTTCATTCGGACGGTATCCGTATTCGTAAGGCCTGGGGATGGGTGCTGCTCCTATGGGGACTTGCCGACGGCTTTTTCCTGGTGCAGACCTATATTTTGCGTTCGCCGGTACTGAATATAGGCAGCGATGCGATGACCGCCTTCCAACTGCTGGTAGCCAATCTGCTGGCGTGGCTGCTGCTGGTCTATCCGCAGGAAGTGATTCGTCCGAACTGGCTGACTTTTTCCAAGGCGATGTGGCAACTGCTGCCGATGTGTGCGCTGGTAGGATTGGATTACCTCTTGCCGGTCGATCTGAGTTATGTCATCATGTGCTACCCGGCGTTGCTGACGGTGATCCTCGCGCGGCATGTACGCGCGTATAGAATATGGTGTGAAGAGAACTACTCGACCATGGATAATATCGACGTCCAGTGGATCGTACGCTATCTGCTGATGCTGTTGGTGCTGGGTCTCTCGCTGTTCTACATGTGCCTGACGGATAACCCTGCCCGCGCGTTCACCCAGCAATGGCTTCTGCTGCTCTTGTTCGGTTATAGCACCGTGGAGATACTCTTTCGTCCCGACCCGTGGAAGCAGCTGCGCAGTACGGCAGTGGGGGAACCCGAGGAACCCCGTCAGGCGAATGCCGCCTATCGTGCCACACTCGAAGCATGGATCGACAAGGACAAGCCCTACCTCAACCCCGATTTCCAGCTCAATGACTTGCGTCAGGTCCTGCCGCTGAACCGCACCTACCTCAGCCAACTCATCAACACCGAGTACGGTTGCTCGTTCTACCAATGGGTCAACGGCCTGCGTATCAAGGAAGCCAAACGTCTCATGACCGAGCAGCCCGAGATGACGATTGAGGAGGTCTCCAAGCAAAGCGGCTTTTCCTACAGACGCAATTTCTCGCGAATCTTTGTGGAGGAGACAGGCATGACTCCGTCCGAATGGCGTAACAAAGGGGGCAATGCGTAAATTTTGTGCCTGTTTAGGGGGCAACTCGTCAATTTATGCCCGTATGCATTGCGTATGTGCGAGCATTTGAGTATTTTTGCGAGAAATTTGGAATATAAACAAATCAACAAATTGAATCAGTATGAAAAAGTTTTATTTTCTTTTGGTGGCTCTCGTAGCCGTAGCAATGACCTCGTGTGTGCGTTTCAAAACCGAGGCAACCGTAGATGTTAAGGTAATCAAGGACGGACAGCCGGTTCCCAATGAGATTGTTTACAAGATCCCCGGTGACCGTTCATCTTTGTACAAAGAGAACGCCACAGGTCAGGCAAAAACCGATGCTGCCGGCATCGCGCATTTCGACCTCAAGTCGCCGGATGATCTGGATCCGAGTGATGTAGCCGGTGTAGAACTCAACGATGAAGCTACGTTCTTCTTCTGTACCTATAATGCAGATGGCGTCCAAAACTCGCTGGTGACGATTAGTGTCAAAACCGGCGACAAGAAGAATGTGGAGCTGGTGATCGAAGAAAACAACGACGGTGATGAATAATCCTTTAACCCTTTAATATTCACAAGTATGAAAAAGTTATTTTTTGCCATGCTCGCGCTCTGCGTAGCAGCGATTTCGTTCACCTCATGTGACAACGGATTAGAATCCACTGCCGATCCGGCTACCCAACCGATTGCCGGTAAGACCTTTCGTGAGACCTATCCCGGAGATGCCTATTCCCAGCTGACATTCCTCATGAATTACAAATGTACGCTGGTGGCCAAACAAGCCGGTCAAGCCGCGAGAACCAACTCGAGCTTCGAGTGGTGGATGTCTCCGAATGATCCGAATGTGGTAGTGCGTTATGCCAAAGGCGCTTACGACACGGAGACGGGAGAATCACTCTCCGGCAAGGAGTTCCTGTCCGGCACCTATAACGCAAACACCAAAACGGTGACCCTAACCGGAGGGTTCCGCGGGCAGCAAGCTACCTATAACATGACAGAGGTGCAATAATCACTATGACATCACAGGAAAGAAACTATGCCGGACACGCTGGATCAGGCTCAACCCCGTCATGCCGTACCCAAGCATACACCCGATGAAACATATTGCTCTTTTTTCCGATAAGGAAGTCAACACCGGCCGGCAGATGCAGGTGGACATGGCGAAGATGTTTGCCATCTTTTTTATGGTGATAATCCATACCTTCGAGGGCGGCGATGCCGACATGGATACGGGTATGGGCTATTTCTTCGATTCGATAGCGGGCGCGCAGTTCGGTGCGCCGGTATTCATGATAGGTATGGGTATCGGTATCACGTTTAGCCGCAAGAGCGACGCGGCGACGATGGCCAAACGCGGCTGGATGCTCTTCCTGGCCGGCTATCTGCTCAATATCCTCCGTGCCTTGCCATTCCCGACTTTATATGGCATTTACGGTGATGAAGAGTATGTCACCGAGACGATTCACGCGCTGACCGACGTGGATATCTTCCAGTTCGCCGGCATGGCTTTTCTGCTCATTGCCCTCATCAAGCGTCTTCACCTGTCAATGGGTTGGGCGGGTCTGCTGGCGGCAGTGATGTCGTTGGTCGGCAGCTTCGTGCATAAAGTCGATCTGGGCTGTTTCTGGGCCAATCTCCTTGCCAGCCCGTTTATCGGCATCGATACGGAATGGGTAGCCTCCGATTTCCCGCTGCTCAACTGGTTCGGGTTTGTGATGGTAGGCTACGGGGTAGGCAAGATACTCCGTCGCTGCGAGGACCCCGATCGTCTCAACCTGATTGTCCTGCCGGTAGCAGCCTTGGTATATGGCGGATATGCGGCATATGCCATCCCGCGCGGGATAGGCATGTTCAGTACCGACCCGACGGAGTTCTATCATATGAATTCGCTGGACTTCGTCATCTGCGTCGCTGCGGCCATGCTGGCGATGAGCCTCTGCCATTTCATCACGCATATCATCCCTGAGAAACTGATGACGGCTGTGACGCATGTCTGCGCCGATTTGACAAAGATATACATCGCCCAATGGCTCATCATCATGTGGGTAGTACGGGCGATCATGACGGATTGTCTGGAGTTGCGCCTCGGCGAATGGGGACTGTTGCTGACGGGAATCATCATCCTGCTGCTCTCCATCGGTTGGGCACGACTCAAACCTCTCTCCAAACTGAAAATGTAATTCATTCAGCATATGAAAAAGATCGCGTCTTTATTACTTCTTGCCCTCGTGGCGGTGCTGATGCCGCTACATGTACAGGCCAATGACTATCTGGAGGTGCAGCGTCACTACCAGGTCTATAGCAACGGCCGCAATTCGATTCACTTCAAGATCCCCGTATGGGCACATGGTAACTGGAATGACTACCATCTGGATTCTGCCAATACCGTCGTTCGTTGGCAGGTGCTGGGCGAGTCCGTCGAGGGGTTCCTGAATATAGGTGGTCCTGCCTTGGGTGTCAACCGCGAGGATAACGACAAGGGTAACGCCCGTGTCTGGATGTGGAGTGGAACAGGATCAAACAACACCAAGGGCGGCGTGATTGTCGTGACCAACGAGTATAACGGCAATCGCCCTCAGATCGAGTACACCGGTACATGGAACACCATCGATCTCAAGCAGCAGGCGGATGACGACTGCAAGCGCGTGACGATCCTGGAGTTCGACTGGTACCCGCCTGCAGTGCTCAATAACAAGAAATTCAAGATCTCCATCCAAACGGATATCCGCAAGCGCGCTTCCACCAAGGCTGACTACAATCCGCTCTTCGAGTTCTCCACCACCTTCACCGGTGGTGATAACACGGCGGCGCCGCAACTCTATACGCCGTATCTGTATATGGTCAATGAGTCGGGCGTTACCGGTCGCGGACTGGCGGCTATTCCCTATTATTCGCAGGCCAAACCGATATCCTATACCCATCCGCTTTCCAGTGAAACGGTGCAAATCCAGGAGAACAGCGGTACGATGTATGTACCTACTTCCGACTCGGGATACTATGCGTTTGATGCCGCCTTCAAGGTCTATCGCAACGAAGAAACAGGAGATATAGAGACCATTCATTCGAATGCCGTACATGTTCCGGCGTACCACCGTATCTATGATTTCAAAGCGACGGCGCAGCAGGATGATTACGGCAGCTATACCGGCGCAAGTATAATCACCTGGAGTACCAAATATCCGGCGGCCAAGGATCTGATTCAGGGCGACTATTTCGAGATACAGCGTGCGTTCCAGAGTGATTTCTCGGATGCGCAAACCGTTCAACTGATGTCGATGAAAACCACCGACAGCCTCTATCAGTTCGTGGATGACAACCGCGTCGCGTGGAACGGCACAGAGCTGCGAACCGATACGATAGATACCCAGCTATATGCTACCTTAGAAGACTATACGGTGTACGATGCAGAGAATAACCCCGTGGCATCGGTTGATCTGAAGCTGACGGCCTTGAAACTGAAGAAACCGTCCGCTCCTGTGTACTATCGTGTACGTCGTACCTCGTCCGCTATCTGGGAGTGGGACCATGATTTCGCCAAGTCCTACGAGCTCTACAAAACGACCTATCTCGCGCCTCTCAAGCAAACGCAGCCGAACTATACCATTGACCCCGATTTTGCGAAAAACAAAAAGCTGCATTTCTCCATTGCCATCGACAATATGCAAATCGGTCCGCGTCCCCTCTCGATGGATGAATGCGAACTGACCTACGTGAATGCGCACAACTACGTCGATGACGGCTGTCGCAACTATATCCTCGATTTTAATGACAAGGTAACAGATGAGAATGGTAATCTTGTACCACACGGCTGCCAGGTATATATCTACCTCAAGTATCCGGATGGTCAGGAGCCGTATGGTCCGTATCCGGGTAAGCCTGCATCACCCGGCAAAACCAAGCACCGCGTTCCTTACCGTAGTGAAGTGAGATATCTCATCGCGACCAACGATGCAGTCTTTCCCACAAGGTTCTATAATTGTTTCTCTTCTACCACGACCTACATCAGCCCGTACGATAACCGCGACAACTGTGATAAAATAGAGTTCACTTACATTCCGACCGACCCTTCCTATGGGCAGCACGTGAGGATAACGAAAAAATGGAAAATGATTTCTCCGGAGCTCTCTCCGGCACAGGATAGTCTTATTGCCGCTAAAGCCTCGGAGCTCAAGGAACTTCTGTATCCTAAATTGAGTGCGCTCAACGGCGACTACGGCCGCTGTACCTGGGATCGTACCGCGCGTCTTATCCTGCGCCGCAATATGCAGGAGACCGGTCAGAGCGTGGATATCATCGTGCCACAGGACAGCATCGTCCGCATGGAGGACGGTAGCTGGATGGCGCATATATCCGATGTAGCGGACGCACCTTGTACCCATTATAGTTACCAAGTACTGATCGACCCGACCAATGCCACCCTCCGTCTCCCGGATTCTATCTATCTGCGGCCGGTAGCCATCAACGGAACGAAGTTCTACGTCTCGGAAGCGGCAAGAGTGACGTCCTTCACGGCTTCGCAGGGCGACGCCCGCGATAAACTCAAGTCCGGTGTACAACTTCAATGGACCGTCAACTCGACGGCAGTCGATTCGTTTGTGGTCAAGCGTGTGATCAAAGGTTCTACCGATGCTCCCGAGATCATCTATACCGGAGAGGATAACTATTTCTTCGACGAGACCGCCGTGCCCGATCAGCACTACGAGTATACCGTCACGGCGTACTATACCTGTAATGGCAATGCTTCGACGAATTACAAGACCGCCGAAGGCTGGCGTTCGCCCTACGGACAGATCTCCGGTATGATCCAAATGCCGGATAATACCGGCATGGCGGGCGTACAAGTGCTCCTCTCTGCCAGCGGCCAGACCTTGGCTACGATCACGACGGATGCCACGGGTGCTTATCTGTTCGACAGCCTGAGTTATGATCTCACAACGGGTACGATCTATACCGTCACACCTACCTCGCAGTACGGTACCTTCAGTTATAACAGCACCTCTTCCGGCGTGGCTACCGTGGCGCTGGATGCGAGTCATCCCGTCGCGTCGGCGATCCATTTCGTCAATACCAGCTCCGTCCGGTTGACCGGTCGTGTGCTCTACGACCTCTCGACCATCCCGGTAGCGGATGCGTATTTCCTGCTCAACGGTGATACCATTCGCCGGGGCGATCTCATCTATCGTACCGGTACGGACGGCAATTTCGAACTGGTTGTTCCCAAGTCCATGCCTTGCCGCCTGCAAGTAGCCAAACCCGGGCATACGTTCAAGAACGACGGATGGCTCTTTGTGACGGAGGGCGATACGACCTTCTCGCTCGTCAAACCGCTGGACGGCGTGCGTTTCTACGACACCACCAAGGTGCGTCTCGTCGGACGTGTAGCCGGTGGTAATGACCAGCAGGCACTCAAGCACGGTTTCGGGCTGGGTAAGAACAACCTCGGTGATGACCTCCAACTCGTACTCATGCTCGAAGGCGATAACACCGCCCATATCGTCCACGATCCCGACGACCTGACGCATGATACGCTGCACCGCTCCGTCAACGGTACGGATATCCTCTTCGAGCAGAAACGTATCATCATCCGTCCGGATGTCGCGACGGGTGAGTATGCGGCGGACCTCTTCCCGGTGAAGTACAAAGTGGTGCAGGCTACTGCTAACGGCTATGCCACGCTCTTCCCCTCGGGTACAGGCAGCGAGACCTTCGATCTGACGAATGCGCCGCTGAATCATATCTACGATACCTACAACGACAGCACGATCACCTATAACGCCGTTTACGACCGCATCTACCGTGCGCCGATCCAGATCAAGATGACCCAGCTCCTCTATGGTATGGAGAAAGCCGGATATGGAGAGCAAACGGGCGAATATACCGACATGGATGGTAAGACATACGACCTCTCGTTCTATACCGAGCAGAACGGCGAAGCCGTATATACCTTGGGTTATCCTGTCTTCATGTACAATCGCCAGTACCAGTTCATGGTATCGGCGTATGAAGAGTATTGCTATAATAACAACAAACAGACCGGTATTATCGACCGCGTGCCTGTCCGCAGCGGTTCAGTTACCATCCGCAATGGTCTCCATTCGGCTACCGAGAGTCGTTCCTACGAGCTCGACAATGAGGGCAAGAATACGTCCATCATGCTCAAAAGCGACAATATCGACTTCTCCAACTCCGGCGAAGCAGCCCTGCGCAGCGTCAGCGCTGCACTCAAGACCGAAGGCAACACCGTCGAGACCGACCTCTTCCAAGCCTTCGTCAGCGGAGATGTAGTACGAAACAAAACCCTTCGCTCTTCGTCAGCGGACATAGTACTGCTCGATATCGTTCGTGACCCGGGTGGAATGGGCAGTAGCTCTTGGCTCGAACAGGGTAGTACCTATAAGTTCAGCTATAGTTCTCATACCCATTGGGAGTTTGGTGCAGAGATTGGTCTCAAATGGGGCGACGGTTTGACCCAGAGTGTCGGTGTCGTATCGGCCCCGGCAGGCGCTGGTACGTATGCCGGATCGGATTTTGAGACCAATCGTGCTATCACCCTCTCTATCCCCTTCACTTGGGAATGGGATTGGACGAACAAGTACAGCTATGAGTTTACCACCTCCTCGCGTATAGCGACGAGTTCCTCCTATACAGGAGTAGGCGCTAACGCGGATGTATACCTTGGTGCGACACGTAGTATCGTTACCGGTCTGGCGAAATCTGTTTCCGTCATCTCTGATAGTCTCTGGCAGGCACGTCAGACCGCTTATCAAGGTGGAGCCATCAAGCTCCTGGCGCAAGGTACAGATGCCGACGGACACAAGTTCTACCTCGTCACGGGTGAGAAATCCGTCATCGGTTCGATGATCGACAATACCTTCATCTACTCGCAGAAATATATCCTCGAATCGGTCATCCCGACGCTCGCACAGCAGCGTCTGAACTTGCTGGAGGACTTCCCCGACAAGCAAACAGCGCAGGCTGTAGCTACCCAGCGCGGCGTTCCGGTATATTGGTATAAAGGAGTACAGGAGACGATTGTAGCTGCCGATACACTTAGAAGCACGGACTACGAGATGATCACGCCCGAAAACACAGAGCAACCCTTCCCCGATGAGGTGGCGACAATCAACAAACGTGTCATGAAATGGATCACCATCATCTCCAACAACGAGAAGGAGAAAGTCATGGCGCGTATGTCGGGACAGAGACTCGGCACGTACTCTGTCAGCGGCAATAATACATACACCCGCAATGACAACTACGCTTACGGCGCTTCTTACACCGTCATGCCGCAGGATGGATTGTTCTTGTATAACTTGTCACAAACCGGAACGGCTGTGGCAGAGCGCCTAACACTCGCTAATCTGGAAAATATGAAAAGTTTCTGGAATAGTTCAGGTAAGGCTATCGGTGAATCGGTAAGCAAAATCATTGACGAAAACTTCACCAATTACGTGAAGGATTTGTTTAGCGATGATATGATCGATCAAGGACTTTGGAAGCCAGAGGAGTTGGAAGGAAAAACCTCTACAGCCAAATGGAAGGTTATACTAGAGCCTATCCTCTCTTATACTAACGACGAGTTCCGTTCGAACGAGGCAGTAGTCAGCCGCAAAGTGGGCTTTACGCTCTCGCCCGACCCGCACGGAGACATCTCCGTTTCCGTCTTCCGCGCCAATCTGGACAGCGTCTTCTACAAAGGTTCTGCAGTATCTCGTGAGGAAACCAAAATGGAGAATGATTCCTTGTGCTACGGCAGTTATGTCTTCTACACCGAAGGCGGTAGTTCCTACTGTCCGCACGAGGGCGAAGAGCGTACCAAGTTCTACAATGCCGGTACCTCCATTATCGGCAATAGTACGCTTTATGCAGCCAAACCGGAGATGGCAATCAATACCTACGAGCAGACCAATGTAGCATCCGACAAACCCGCTATCTTCCGCCTCACGCTGATGAACAATGCGGACATGCAGACTCCTTTCCAGTCCGGCGAATACATGCATCTCTCGCTCGCGGGCGGCAATCCCGATGGCGCGAAAGTATTCATCGACGGCGTGCCTATCGCAGCAGGCTATCCGCTCTATCTCGTGGCCGGACAGCCCGTTGTCAAGACCATGGAGGTCTATCGCGGACAAGCCGATGACTACAACGATATGGAGCTCCAACTCAGCCTCGATGCATGTGAAAAGATATTCAGTTCGCTCAAGTTCTCCGTGCATTATCTGCCGGAGTCCTCGCCGGTGAACATCGCCTTCCCGCGCGACAAATGGGTGATGAACACCCTCTCGGCACGCGACTCGATAGGCTATTACCTGCCTGTCACTATCGACGGCTTTGATATCCATCATAAGAACTTCGACCATATCGAGTTCCAATACAAGCTCTCCACGGAGAACAACGACGCATGGGTAACCCAGTGCTCCTTCTTCGCGGACGACAGCCTCTATAACCAGGCTACGGGTAACAAAGCCATGATCGAGAACGGACGTATCACCCCGTTCCGCTTCTACGGCGAGCGCGATCCGAAAGAACTGAACTACGACCTGCGTGCCGTATCCTTCTGCCGCTACGGCTCGGGCTTCGTCACCAAGTCCTCGCCCGTCATCAGCGGTATCAAAGATACCCGTCCGCCGGTGCTCTTCGGCAAACCGCTGCCCGCTAACGGTATCCTCAAACTGGACGGAGATATCAAGCTGCGGTTCAGCGAACCGATTGCCGGCAACTGGCTCGACGAGGATAATAACTTCCAGGTGCTCGGTGTGACCAATGCCACCGGCATCACGCAGACCACCTCGCTCTATTTCGATGGCAAAGAGAACCACTATGCCGCCAGCCTCGCTTCGCGCGAACTGGCCATCACCGACCTCACGCTCGACATGCTTATCAAGCCCGCCGAGAAAGGACGCGAGATGATCCTCTTTGCACATGGTAATGAGGAATACTCCTTCACCTTCAGCCTTACGGCGGACAACCGTCTCAAACTCTCTACCGAGTCCGAAGGCAAGCACAAAGAGTACCTCTCCCTGCCGATGGACGAATTGTCTTCCACCGACTTCACGCGGGTAATCATGACCTATGACTTGTTTGAGAATATACTCCGTTTCTATGCCGGCACGAAGGATATCACGGATGATGACTTTATCGGTTGGGTACTGCAGGACGAAGCAGCTCCGCTGCGGCTCGGTTGCGGCCTGAACGGCGAAAACCCCTTCCATGGCAACATGATGGAGGTACGTGTATGGACCAAGGCACTCAGCCCCGCGGAGATAGCCAATACCCACCTGCGTCGCCTCACCGGCTTTGAGCACGGCTTGATGGCGTACTATCCGATGACCGAGAGCAAGGGTACCGAGTTGGACGACCTCGCTTCCGGAGCGACGCTCAAGGCAAACGGACTCTCGTGGACCAACCCGCAGGGTATCTCACTGGCTACCGACGGCAACAAAGTACGCTTGCAGCCGACGCTCTTCTCGCGCACAGAGGCCGAGGACTACACCTTCATGTGCTGGTTCCGGAGCGATAACGCTTCGTCGGATAAGATATCCCTCTTCGGTACCGCAATGGGTGACTCTGTCACCATGCAGCTCGCGTTCAACGACGGGGCTATCCGCTTTACGGCCGACGACGTGGATGCCTTCGCTTCCGCCGACCTGACCGACGGCAATTGGCACCACTGCGTGCTCGTCGTCAGCAAGACCTATAACGCCGGTTCTCTCTATATCGACGGTCAACTGAAGTTCAACTTCCCGACGGTAGGCCTCGGCGCGCTCTCCGGCACGTCCGTATGGCTCGCGGACGGTCTGGAAGGAAACATCGACGATGTATGTCTCTTCGAGCAGGCCCTGCCCGCGGAACTCATCGCCGAGTTCGGCAAGCAAACTCCTAACGGCGAGGAAATGGGTCTGATCAACCTCCTCACTTTCTCGTGCGTCAAGCGCAATTCGTCCGGCGTCATGGAGCAAGTCTTCAGCCCCGATAACCAGCGCGTCTTCCGCGATGCCAACGGCAATGTGGTGAACAAAATCCAACCGCTGCTCGTGGACGATCTCGCTTCGCAAGCCGACAAGAGCAACTATGCGCCTGTCCGAGACCGAGGACTGCTCACCAACCTGCCGTTCAACTGGACCTATCAGGAATCCGAACTGCTCATCAATATCAAGGCGCAGCCGCGCGAGATCAACAAACGCACGATGTACCTCACCGTACGTGACGTCGAAGACCTCAACGGCAACCGCCTGCCTTCGCCGGTGATGTGGACCGTTTACGCGAACCTCAACAGCATCGTCTGGTCCGAGCCCGCAGTGAGGATCATGACTGCTTATGAAAGCCTCGCCTCCTTCGAATTCCAGGTCTTCATCATCAACCAGACCGGCATGACGCGTCAATACACCATTGACAACCTGCCGACATGGCTCGCTGCCTCGACGACACAAGGCACATTGGAGGCGGAAGGAAACAAGATGGTGACCTTCACTGCCTCCTTGGACCTCAAGCCCGGCCTGCACAACCATGTGGTCTATCTGACCGATGACCAGGGGCTGTCCGCTCCTCTGCTGATAGAGGTGGAGGTCATCGCGGAGTGCCCGTACGATGAACCCGAGACCGGCAAGTACCCGTATAACATGTCGCTCTGCGGACAAGTCAGGATCGGTGATGCCTTTGACACCGACCCGGAGGACAAAGTCATTGCGATCTACAACAACGAGTGCGTCGGTTTGGCGAATGTGGACTATGATAGAGTCACCAACAAATCCAGAGTCTACCTCACCGTCTTCGGCGATGATAAGATGAACCGCAAGCCGATTCAATTCCGTTTGTGGCAAGCCTCCACGGGAAAAGTGTATGACCTCTCCCCGAACTGCGACATCGTCTTTGCGCACGGCGCAGTGTACGGTTGCGGAGACAGCGAACTCGTCATCCTCACTACCAACGGCAACGAGCGGCAGACTATCAAACTGAATGCGGGATGGAACTGGGCGTCCTTCAACCTCGACCTCCGTCAATATGTGGCGAAGATAGACAAGATCCTGACGGCAGACCAACCCTGGATGGAAGGCGACCTTATCAAGAACCCCGCAACGCGGCACTTCACCGTCTATTCCGATTCTTTGGGCCGTTTCGTGGGTGACTTCGACTACTTGCGCTATATCTACACCTATATGATTTATAGCAGGGACGGCAACACGATGCATATCAGCGGAAATAACCTGCCTGCCGACTCGATGTATGTCACGGTTGCCGGCAACGGTCAATGGAGCGCACTGCCCTGTCTGCTCCGCGAAGCGACGCCGCTTCAGAAAGCACTCGGCGACTACTACGACCATGCTTCGCAAGGCGACCTCATCAAGGCGCATAACCGCTTCGCGTACTTCTCTGAAGACAAGAAGTGGGTAGGGGACCTTACTTCGCTCCGTCCGGGTGAAGGCTACTTCCTCCGCCGCTTGGCACCGGGCGACGTGAAGATTCGCTTCTTTAACTCGCCTAACAGCGCAAGCGGTCTAACAGAGAAGCGGTCTGTCAGTGCTGACGGCCTGTCAGGCGAAGCAGGTCTGTTTACCAACCCCCACGCTGCGACCAACATGACCATGATCGCGAAAGTGGAAGGTCTAACAGCGGAGCGGTCTAACAGCGCTAGCGGTCTCACATCTAACAGCGTAGCGGTCTATATCGGCTCCGACCTCGTCGGCAAAGCCGAACCCTTCATCAATCCATCATTAAGCGAAGCGTCACCATTATATTTCCTCACCATCCAGAGCGACAAGTCCGGTGAACTCCGCTTCGAGATGGACGGTCAGGCGCTTGTACCATTAAGCACCGAAGGTGCGTCACCATTAATCAATTCACCATTGATGTACGCCCCCAACGCCCATGCCGGCTCGCTTATAGCCCCGGTTATCCTGCGCCCTGCTGAGAACACCGGTGTCTATAAGGTTATCGAAAACGATCACGTAGTAATAATCCGAAACAATGAGAAATATGATGTCACAGGTAAGAAACTCTAACTGGCCGAAGGCCGGTCTAACAGCGCTAGCGGTCTCACTTCTAACAGTGTTAACGGTCTTTCTCACCGGCTGCGAGAATTCCGATCCGTTCGTCAACCCGGGTGATACGCCGAATCCCAATTGGGCTCTCACGGTAGAGAACGACATGACCTCGTCTATGACGGCGGTTGTCAGAGTGTCCTTCGCGAAATCCGAAGGTATCCTTGCGGCCTTTATCGGCAGCGATTGCTGCGGCGTGACGAGTTCGGAGAGCTATATAGAGGGTCATTATAACCTCTTCATCTCGCCTTCGGCGCAGGGAGAGGATATCCAACTGAAGTTCTACTCCCCGGACCTGAAGCGTATTTTTGTGGCCAAACAGACCTTCAAGTATCTCAACGATGGCCGCCTCGGTTCCCCCTCCGCGCCCTACACCCCGGAATGGACCGTAGCGAAATAACCCGCAACGGTTATTACTGCCCTTATACGGGTTTGCAAAAGACATCCTTGCCTCCGGGTGAGGATGTCTTTCGTATTCAGAAAACAGCCTTTGTGACGACAAAATAAAAAATATTTGCAGAATTATGCAAAATTATTTGTTTATGTCAAAAAAAATCATTACCTTTGCAGCCGATTTGGGTGCAAAGGCGCTAGTGTGCGCGCACATGTATGCGCACACGAATCAAAGAAAGGAATAAAGAAGAAATGTTAAAGCCATATACACTAGCCGAATACAATCAGGAATACAAGCCCGTATGGACTTGTGAAATGCCTGAAGGATGCCCGCCGGATGATATTCGGGTTCCTTTTCAGCATCCGTTCTTCCGGCTGGCGCAAAAGGCTGATACGTATAGTGAACAGGATTTCTTATCTTACGCGGAGGTGTACCCAAGCCGTCCATGGGGAAGTATGTTGCCTTTGGCTGTGGGGCTTTCAATTATAGACAATGAAACGAAAGCGCGCAAGAATTTAAAATTACCTGTATTCCGGAACTATCACGGTATAATTAGTTTGGAGTTAAATCCCCAAGATGGCGTTGTGAAGCAGACAGGCGTTCATCGCTCACATTACACGTGGTGGCGTACAAAAACATTTCAAACAACGGACCTCAAAATGCTGACAATATGAGACAATTGACATTGTTGCAAACACTTGAATTCTACGATGTACCGCAGATCGTAACGGCTGTTGATGCAACCGGCACGCGCTATCTTTGTACGTTGTACGATCAGGAAGCAGACTGTTTCCGCTATTTGGGTGTGCAAATTTCTGAGCCTCGTTTGAAAGCATTTATCGGCGGACAATTAGACTTGCGCTCGGCATATGTCGATCCTGAGGTAGAGAATGCGCTATATATAGTAGAAGCAAAAGAGGCACAACTGGCTGCGACCTCCTTGCTCGCGCCGCAAGATATTACGGAAAATATGCTACCGGAAAAAGGGTATGTGTTTGACGGAGCAGATATTGTAGACGATGCAGAATCTCAAACGGATATGTACCAATTGGAAGTCCCCGCAAATGATAGAATGACCTTCTCTACGCTAATAGCTCGTATGGGGTGGCGTGTGCTGTCTTTGGGAAAAGATTTTCGTAAAGTAGCAGTACTATAACAATATCGTCCACTCCCGGGACGTAAAAGCGGGAGCGCTGAGGTCGGCAGCGTAAAAAAGCGATTACATATTGAAAGGCGTTTATTGAAACGTTGTTTTGGCTACTTGAAATCTGGTAAATTTCTGCACTTCCAAAACATTGCGACACGATGATGCTCCTTGTGCACGTTTTAGTGTACGTATTAATGTATACTCTAACATAGCATATTGCGTGGACTACAGTGTTGCTGTTTTGAAGTAAAGGCAATACCAGAGCCTCAAGTAGCGGAACAGCAAGATTGTGGTCCCGCTTTTTTGTGCGTATATGTATAGCAAGAAGCGAGACAAAAAGATCTTTGATTTATTGAGATTACCGCAAAAATGCAGATATTTTGCAGATTTATACCAAAATATTTGCATATGTCAGAATTTTGTTGTACCTTTGCGCAACAAAGGTATCGCGAAGAAAATATGGCAATAACACGTACGATTACTGTTCAAGACACCACAATAAGTGTGCTGCTCAACCTCAATCAAAATGATTTTATCAGTCTGACTGATATGACAAAGAATTTTGAGGATGGAAGCCGTTTAATAGAAAAATGGCTAAATAACAAGAGTACTATTGATTTTCTTGGAGTGTGGGAACAATTGAACAATCCTAATTTTAAAACCCCCGAATTCGGGGGAATTAGAATGGAAGCGGGAAGCAATAAGTTCTACATGTCCGTTAACAAATTCATTGAGCGGACAGGTGCAATAGGAATATTTGCCAAAGCCGGTCGGTATGGAGGTACATATGCGCACAAAGATATTGCGTATCATTTCGGGATGTGGCTCTCTCCAGAATTCAACCTGTTGGTGGTAAGGGAATTCCAACGATTGTTAGAGGTAGAGCATAATCCTTTACTTCTTCAGTGGGATATAAAACGTTTGGTTTCAAAAACCAATTATCAACTACACACTGATGCTATCAAGAACAATATCCTGCCACAATTATCTATCGAAAAGCAAAAAGAATATATCGTATATGCAACAGAGGCTGATTTGTTGAATATAGCATTATTCGGATGTCGAGCAAAAGACTGGGAGGAACATAATCCCGAGTTGGCAGCAAAGGGACTGAATCTACGTGACACAGCATCAATTAACCAGTTGATAGTACTATCTAATATGGAAGTTGTTAATGCCGAGTTAATTAAAAGAGGAGTGGAACGTGCTGAACGATTCGCGTTCCTGCAGCAAATGGCCGTAGATGAGTTACAATCTCTAAACAAGACTAATGTTGAGCAACAATTCAAGCGCCTTGCTACGAAATATCCTCCGGAATTAAAAGAATAGTGTAGTAATTATTAGAATCACACAAAGCGGTAATCCACTGAAAACGGTTTACCGCTTTTTTGTGCGTGGCGGTGAACAAAATCAAAGACATATTAAGAACGACAGTCGAACGACGGTGAGCCGACGGTCAACCGACAGTCAAAGCCAAGAAGATAGGAAGGAAAAGCTAATAAGCACAAAACCACGAGTCGATACCGTGTCGAATCCGTGTCGTTGCCGTGTTTTGGATAAACGAGGGGCAGAAAGAAAGTGCCAAGAGTGCCAAGAGTGTCAAAGCAAATTTTTAATAACCGGATGATACCTGGGGTAATGGACATAGAAAAATAAGATAAAAAGAGAAGAAAACTAAAAATCAAATAGTATGGGAAAAAAATATTGGTTACATCGTATAACTGGAGGAGATAATGCATGGCCTATTGCTTTGCGTTTGTTAGGGCAAGACCAATACATATCTATCGGATGGAGTGACTTTTCTGAAAATAGTTTTGCTACTGATGTGCAATCTCGTAGCATGGATGCAATAGTAGATAGATATAATAATGACGGATGGGATCTTTCACGAAACAGATGGTGTTTATGGCGATTTATCCATGAAATGAAGAAGGGCGACTATGTCATTGTGCCCTCATGGGGAAAGTTTAGTGTATATGAGATAGTTAATGACGAGATTCTCAGCAATCAATCCCATGATGTTCTCTATGGTGAATGGGGTGATGAAGCACCTACTTACGATGGGAAATATATCCATAATAATCAAGGCGATTCCATCGATTTGGGCTTTTATAGGAAAGTAGCCCCGGTTGCATTAGATATACCACGTTCCGACTATGCTGGTTCTAGACTTGTAGCTCGGATGAAAAACCGAAAAACGAACATTGAAATTAGTGATCTTGAGAAAGAGATAGAAAAAACGTTAATCGCCTTTAAGAATGATGCTCCTATTAATTTGAAGGCAAATATACTAAAGACTATCACCGAGAGTACTTTTAATCAAATAAAAGCAACGCTTACGCCTGATAAATTAGAGAAATTGGTAGAGTGGTACATGAAATCTCTTGGTGCGGAATGGGTAAAAACGCCTGCTAAAAACGATTCTCCAACAGAACAAGGTGATGCAGATCGAGAAGCTCGTTTTGAGAAACTAAAACTGATTATCATGGTTCAAGTTAAAAAACATAGCGGAACGACTGATGAATGGGCAGTACAACAAATTAAAGCATATCAAGAAAATAATGATCGTTCTGATGACTATACTACTATTCTGTGGGTGATCTCTACATGTGACCAATTTAGCCCAGAGTGTGTTGCGCTTGCCCATAAGTACGGAGTGCGTTTAATTAATGGTCGCGAATTCACACAAATGATATTGGAAAGTGGATTGAGAGGCATGGATATTTGATAGAATAACAAAAACTAAAAAATATAAAACATTATGAAAAAAAATCTATTTATTAAACTTTCATTATTACTATTATTAGTAATATGGAACACGCACGCGTGGGCGGCGACACTGACACAAGGTCAAGCAATTTATGCACATGTTAATAATTGCGGAAACTGGAAGAAAGATGGAGCAGTCGTGCGTTTTGAATTATGCAATAGTTCCGGCACAACATTAGCGACTATCAACGGTACAGGTATTGGTAGTGATTATTGGTATTGTGAAGTTACTGATGCTGATGTGGCTAAGGTGCGGTTGCATAGAATGAAAAGCGATTGGAGCGCAGATTGGGGACAATCGGCTTATTTCGCAGTTGAGAGTGGAAAGAATTGTATTGAATTATCCGAATATGATTGGTCATGGAATAATTGTACATGGTCTGCTTTAACTTCTAACACCATTTATGTAACTCCTGCTGCATTAACATATTCTAATTCTGAAACTTGGAATAGTAGCACACGAACACTTAAAGCCAATATCAAGATTGGTGGATCTGAATATATTCAACGCACCATGCAAGCAGTTGGCAAAACATACAATGGAAATGCCATTTACAAAACAGATTTTTTTGCAACATATTCCGGAGTACATGTTGTACAGTTCCAGCTATATTCTGGCTCTACTTGGAAAGGGCAGCACGAATTTGATAAAGCAAATAATTCATGGGATTTTGGCCCCTGTTTAACGAATATTTCAGACCACATATACACAAGTACCAATACTTGGGTAGCATACACCTATGACATAACTGTTTCATTTAATTTACAAGGTCATGGTAGTGCTATAAGTTCACAGACTATTCTTAAAGGAGGTACAGCTGAAGAACCGGATGATCCTGAAGCAGACGGTTGGACTTTTGGCGGATGGTATGAAGAAGCGGAATGTTCTAATAAATGGAATTTCGCAAGTGCTATCACCTCAGAAGGCAAAACGCTTTATGCCAAGTGGACAGCAAAAACATATACGGTAACGTTGGATAGCCAAACACCGACGAATGAACCTACGGAGAGTGTGACGGCTACTTATGCAAGTGCGATGCCTGCAATTGGTACTGCGCCTACCAAGACCGGTTATACAGCGGGTGGTTTCTGGACTGGTAAAGCCGGAACAGGTACGCAGTACTATACAAACGCCTGGGCTAGTGCGCGTAATTATGATATTGCAGGAACGACGACGCTTTATGCAAAATGGACGCAGACGGTAACGTTGAATGCAAACACGAGTTATCATGGATCAGGAGATAACAAAAGTGCTACCGCTACTTGGAACGGAACTTCGCTGAGCGGGTTCTCGGCGACAGGAGCAGCAGATGGCTACCATGTGATTGGCTATTATTCGGATCCTACAGAAGGTGTCAAGGTCCTGAATGCGGATGGTACCTTTGCGGCAAGTGATGTCACCGATTATATCACCAGCGGTAAATGGACAAAAGCAGGCGCAACGACTTTGTATGCTCATCTGAGTGCTCACGAATGGGCTTTGTATCACAATTCAGGTGGTACCAAATTAGGTGATTTTGTTGATCGTGGTAGCAATGTATATACTCTCAACTTGAACATCGCAAACGGTACGAACAATGATAATTGGAGTTTGAAGTTGGACGGTGAAACGATGTATGAGTTCCCGTCGTCAAGTCCGATTGGAACAGCTCGTACTCTTTCGACAGGTTCTACCTATCGTAACTGGTCGGGAGCTTCGTACGGAAACTATACTTTGAAAATTTACTACGAATCAAGTGCATGGAAGTTGATTGCCAATGCTAGTCCGCAGATTAGTTTCACGGCTTCTCCGACAGGTGGTACGGTATCGGCTTCTGCAGAGATAGAGAGTACTATCTCCTCGGGCGCGTACATTACTTATAATACAGAAGCGACCTTCACAGCTACTCCAAGTACGGGATATACATTGGATGGTTGGTATGGTGCGAGTGATTTCAGCGGTGAGAAATTAAGTACCTCGAATCCGTTGGAGATACCAAGCATTACATCCAATACGGCTCGTTATGCGAAGTTTAATGAGACGATGTCAACGCTGTCGACGAGTAACAGTTATGATGCAGGTAATCCCGGCTATGATGCTCCGACTGTTGCGGGCTCGGCAACTACTATCGGTTATGCCACAACGCGTACTATTACTGCTGCGGCTGCCGGTATCGGATATGCTTTGTCGAGTTGGACGATTACTAACGGTACACGTACGGATGGTGGAGCCGTGAATGCAAGTTCTATTACCGTTCGTTCGAATGGAGACGGCGCGGCTGTAACAGTAAGGGCTAATTACACCGAAGTATTGACAACTAACTGGGTGTTGAAAGGTGGTAGTGAATTTGGCGGAACTGCATGGAGCACTGAACACGCGCTAACAAAAAAATCCGGTCATTCTACGGAGCCCATTGCCTATTGGACTGTAAATATGACCAACACCACCTCTACAGATAATGACAATTTCAATTTCAAGATAGTAAAGAAAGGTGTTAGTGATACCTATTATGGTTTACCTGCGGACGGTGATGAATTTTGGTATCTTCGTTCGACAGGAGAGCAAACTATGTCGGTCGCAAAAAACATTCAGCTACATGCTGATATGACAGGTGATTATGAAATCAAAGTGGACTATACTGATGAAGATAATCCAAAGATTACAGTAACCTTCCCAATGAATGGTCAATACAATGTTACATTGACGAAGAGCGGACACGGTAGCGTGGCAAATGAAGGTACACTGGAGATTCACCAAGAGCCGAAAGTTGCTATTAGCGCAACGCCTGAAGCAGGCTATCGCTTCACGGGTTGGACGGTAGATAGCGATCATAGCAGTTATATCTCTTTCGACAACGCAAGTAGCGCGTCAACTAATGTATGGGCGACGAGCGCTTCTGCAGCCGGAGCGACTATTACGGCAAACTTTGGTAATAGCGAGATTATCTACTTTGATGCGAATAACATCGTGAACGAATGGGGTGATAAGGCATATGTGACATTCTTCTCTAGCAATTTCGAGTGGGATGGAACGAACGGTTCTCTGATCGTTAAGAACTGGGTGGACGATGCTCTCCGTTGTGTGGAGATGACACGTATCGGAGATTCTCATACCTATTATCTGGATTATTCTAATCTCTCAGGACACAGTAGTGTAACTCAATATGTGGTATTTACGAGCAAGTATTTCTCAAAACCGGGTTCAGGAAACTATGTACTCTACGACATGGCTGCTGTTACACGCGGAGATTACAGTAAGAGCACAAACAATATGTGTGTCGCTGAAAACTATCGTGAGAAAGACAAGAATAGAACCGGTTATTATTGCGCTTATTGGATGAATTACAACGATGACAAAGCCGGTATTAAACTAAAGGTTTATAGTGGAGGTGGTGCAGCAATAGACGTTAATAAAGACTTCGAATCAATTGCTGTCGGTTCTCGAGAATATACAGCTTCTGTTACCCTTTCTGCTAATACCACTTACTCTCTTAGTTTGTTAGGAGACAACGGCACTTGGTACAACAATGACAATAGTGGTACAATGGTCAACACCAATTGCACAGCATGGCCATTTGTGGATAGACAAAAATCGCCGGGTCACATTACAACGACTGCCGGTGGTACCTATAAATTTACATTGAACTGCGCTGATAAGTTGTACCTTACGGCGGATTATCCATTGGCAGTCGGTGACTATCAAGTTGTATTCAATGGTAAAGTAGCAGTAGGTGGTATAACCGAGCGCTATCCTTCTTCTGTAATCCGTCATATTGGCGATGCAGGCACAAAGAAAGATACAGTCAGTTTCTTTGTGGTAAATGGCGATAGTTGGACACTGCAGTTACAACGCTGTTCAAACATCGATCCTATCACATGGGTAAATGTGGGCTCTGCTAAGACTGCTGCTGACTTCAGTAGCCCTGCTACCGGTATTTATAACTTTGTAGTTCAACAAGACAGTACCGCTCCTACACCGGTTACTCCTGCTTTTGCTTCGTTGACACCGGAGCTATATACCGGTGACTTCTACATTCGTTCCGATGCTGCAGACGGCGGTTGGGAAGCTTATAGAAAGGCAATTGATAACAAGATGAACTACTCCAACTACTCGAAGCAGCACTCTAACTTCGACTACTATCATTGTAAATACAAGAGTACAGGAACTAATGTGAAGTTCTGTATTGCTAATGATTACAGTGTTCGTCTGTCAGATACGCTTTATACGGATACGCATGCTTCGACCGGAGAAGGAATATTGCCTTATCAAGCTAATATCCGCTTCATGTGGAATAGTGCAACGAATGTATGTAGCCGTGCGTACTTGAATGGTTCAAGCGATGGAACGGCAGAGTACTTGAAGATCGCGAGCGATCCGACTAGAAGAAGTACTACAAGCGCAACAAAAGCTGAAAGAGCAGAGATTGTTGATAAGAATGGTGCGTTGATGGTCAATAACGATACCACCTTTGAAGATTTAGGTAACTGGGTATATCAAATAGATTTGAAAGCATTGGAAGGCGCGCGTGTTAAATTGACATCCAATTATCGTTATAGCAGCATGGATCACCTGCAATATTTCAAAGGCGCAGAAGGAGATTGGAGTAATGCGAAGACCGAACAGATTTTGGGAGGTAGTGCTAACGCATATCACTCACTACGCATTGTATATGACTTTAAGACAAATCACATGTTATCGGCTTGGCTGGTAGATGACGACACTGAAGTGGATGGAAAACGTGCTATTAACACAGATGTGATGATTCTTCGTTCCGGACACGATGATGCGAAGCAGATTACATTTACAGAAGGATCAGAGTTAGATGATGTAGATACTGTTTATACAGCTCTTGAGTTAAAGAAATCGCATATTCTCGGCAATGGAAGTCAGGCTTCGAAAGAGTTCTACTGGGTATCGTTCCCATATAATGTGAAGATCAATGACATCTTCGGTAGTGTGGGTAACTTCAATATCGACTGGGCTATCCAGTACTATAACGGAAAGAAACGTGCGAAGAACGGTTATTGGGTAGACTCGGAGCCTAACTGGGAGTTCTTTGAGTCAGATACAGCGACCTTGAAAGCGAATGAAGGATATGTTTTGACTTTGGCTTTGAGTAAGTTCTTGGCGACCGGTTCAGGTAGTAAATGGGATAACGATGTAGATTCGCTATACTTATACTTCCCGTCAGCCGGTAAGGTGGGTACAATCCTTGAGACTAATGTTACTTTGAAAATGGATACGGTAGGGTATACATGTACCATCGATCGTCGTTCACAGGCCGAAAAGGACGAAGGAACGAATAATATCAACAAGAACCGCACTGTAGCCGATAGTCACTGGCATTGTATCGGCATCCCGAGTTTTGCGAACGCTTCACGTCCGACAGGTTCCAGCTGGACTACATCAGAAGGTGAAAGTAGTGCTGTTACGGACGAGGATGACATACCGAACATTGATAAATGGACGTCTCCAAGCCTTCTCTTCCTATATGCTTGGGATAAGGAAACGAACAAGTTGTCACCTGTGACAGCATCTTCCTACACGTTTAAAGCAATGCACGCTTACTTGGTACAATATGGCAATGACACCATTCAGTGGAAGGCTGTTTCGACACCAAGCAGCATTGTGGCACGTCGTCGCGCGGCTATTCAGGCACAGGAATTCCGTCTGGAGATCAGCAAGAATGAGGTAGTAGAAGATCAGACTTTCATTCGTTTCGCTGACAATGAAGGTGTCACGGCCGGTTTTGAGTTCGGACAAGATCTGAGCAAAGAGTTCAATAAGAACTCAGCGAACATCTACACCTTCGCGGATTATGTTCCGGTTGCTGGTAACAGCATGCCGTTAGATAACGAACAAACAACTGTTCTTCCGATGGGTGTACAGATCGCTGCAAACGGAGAGTACACGTTTGCGATGCCGGAAGGAACGAATGGTATCGGCGTAGTCCTTTTAGATAATATCGCAGGTACGCGCACGAACCTTGGTCTGACGGATTATACGGTTAACCTGAATGCAGGCACATATGACGAGCGCTTTGTCCTTGAGATTTCGCCAATCCAGTACATTCCGACGGACATTGAGGAGACAGAAGTCGGCAATCAGAATTCAGCCATCAGAAAGGTTATGGCTGATGGTATCTTATACATTGTTAAGGATGGTAAGGTATTTGACGCTCAAGGACGTCAGGTAAAGTGAAAGGTGAAAAGTGAAAAGTGAAAGAATTAATGAATGAAAGGAAAATAGATATGAAAGCAAGAATTGTGATGATAATCATGGCGGTAGCGCTTTTAGCGCTGCCGACCATGGCGCAACAGCAGGAATGGCAGTCCACTTCCGCTATGCAGACTTCCGGCAGTAACTATACACCGCAGGTAAATGCCGTAGGAGCTACTGCTGCGCCTTCAGTAGCTACGACCACAGAAAGTTATTCTTCGGCAAAAGCTCCCAGTGGCCCGCGTAAGATAGAAGGCTTTAACCCTGCGACAGATACAGGCCAATCCACAGAGTTCCCTATCGGCGATGCGATGTTACCGCTGATGATTATGGCGATGTTTTTTGCGGGAGTGGTGTACATTCGTCGCAGAAAGGCGTTGAAGAGTTAAACCGTTAGATGGTTAAATCGTTAAATGGTTTAGACCAAACCCTCCGAGAGGAGAGGTAATTTTCATAATATTTTTATATCCGCCACCGCCACTCGTGAGAGCCGCGGTGGTTTTTTTTGTCTATATTGTAGGCTAAGAAAATAAACATAGATAAACACTGATTATTGATTTAGATTATTTAGAGTATTTAACTAAAAAAAGTTTAAGAAAAATGATTGTTGTTTTATCTCAAAAATGCCAAAAAATACCGAAAATATCAATAATCAGCAAATGGTCAGCACAAAAGAACCCAAAATGGTTCCAAAAGAAAATACATAGATAAACATTATTTATCCGAAGAAGATGGGGGCGAGGGCGAAGGCGGCTATTGCTCCGGCGAGGTCGGCGAGCAGACAGCAGACTACGGCATGACCCGTGTCTTTGATGTTCACCGATCCGAAATAGACGGCCAGTACATAGAACGTCGTGTCCGTCGTGCCCTGCAAGATACAGCAGAGACGTCCTACCATGCTGTCTGCGCCGTAGGTGGTCATGGCCTCGAGCATCAGACCGCGCGCACCGCTACCGCTGAGGGGTTTCATCAGCGCTGTCGGTACTGCTCCCGCCAGATCCGGATTAATACCGCAGGCTGCGAAAAGCCAAGCGATACCTTGTTCGAGCAGTCCCATCGCTCCGCTGGCGCGGAACATACCTACCGCTACCAGAATAGCAATGAGGTAGGGGATGATGCCGATAGCCGTCTGGAAGCCGCCTTTCGCACCATCGATAAAGGCGTCATAGACGTTGATATGTTTGGTCATCGCCTGGAGGATGAACCAGCAGATGACGCCGAGCAGCAAGATCGCTGCAATCGCGGCCGAAACGACGGCTAAAGCATGCGGATTTAATCGGGTGGCGCCCCATACGAGCAAGCCCACGAGAGTTGTCAGACCGATCAATGTACTTACTACTACCGGATCTTTCATCTTAATCTTCTGGGCGATACAAACGCAGATGAGTCCTACGAGTGTAGCGACATACGTAGCGATGAGTATCGGCAAGAAGACATCGGCGGGATTGGCTGCGCCGAGTTGGGCGCGGTATGCCATGATGGTCGTCGGTATGAGCGTCAGACCACTGGCACCAAGCACCACGAACATGACCATCGCATTGGAGGCTTTGGACTTATCTTTGTTCAGCTCCTGCAGCTCGCCCATTGCCTTCAGACCCATCGGTGTGGCGGCGTTATCGAGGCCGAGCATGTTCGCCGCGAAATTCATCAGCATCGAGCCATAGACAGGATGACCCTTCGGTATCTCCGGGAAGATACGGCTGAAGAAGGGGTTGATGGCTTTGCCCAGCGTATTCACCGCACCGGCTTTCTCGCCGATCTTCATGATACCCATCCAGAGGGCGAGCACACCCGTCAAACCCAACGAGAGTTCAAAACCCGTTTTGGCACTGTCGAACGTGGAGTTGAGAATCGCGGAGAAGATATCCACGTTCCCGTAACAGATAGCTTGTACCAATCCCATCAGGACGGCCAGCAAAATGAGCGAAATCCAGATATAATTCAAAATCATGCGACAAAATTACATTTTTTTTTGCATATGTGCAAAAAAAATAGTATTTTTGCGCCATAAATGGCAAAAAAAGACGCGACACATCGATTTTTGGCGTATCTCCGGCACTTTTTTTGTGCATGGAATACCACGGGCGAAGGCATTCATTCGCCGTACCTGTTTGAGTTGGTGCGGTTTGTATTCCGCGATGANNGTGCTGAATGTGACGGATTACGGATCGGCGGGTTCTCCGGAAGGCACGCAAGTGCAGCGCCGCGTATGCGACATCGCCAAGACCCATTTAGAGCGACCGGTCATCGGACAGTTGCTTTTCCGGTTGGTTAACTTCCTCGGGCAACACGAGAAACGCCCCTTGGAGATTTTGGAGTTGGGAACGTCGTTGGGTGTGACCACCGCTTATCTGGCGAGTGCAGACAGCCGAAACCGAGTGATGACGCTTGAGGGGAGCGAAGCGGTGCTGAAGGTAGCGCAAGGCGTATGGCGCGCGTTGCGGCTGGAGAACATTGCATGGCAGCAAGGGAATATTGACGAGACCTTATATAAATGCGCGCGCGAGCGACTCGACCTGGCGTACGTGGATGCGAACCATACCTTCGAGGCGACCATGCGATACGTGGATTATCTGCT
>LXOW01095099.1_pt1 | contig 64392 bp, 52 predicted proteins | sample 1368591 | NCBI WGS metagenome assembly LXOW01 (sample SAMN04884650, study PRJNA319009) | bovine gut metagenome | isolation source: Cow rumen | host: Bos taurus | place: Italy: Legnaro (PD) | collected 2014-07-09
CATCCAAGGAAAATATAGCCGAAATTATTGAATAAAGGAGATTCCGAGAGAACATTATTAAAAAAGGAGTTATGGAAAATGAAAAAGCTAAAAAAGACAATGGCGTTTGTATTAGCAATTGTTATGGCAGTGAATGTATTTTTCGGAACTGACATGACAATAAAAGCAGACGCAGCAACAAGAGTAGTTTATTTTGACAATGCAAAGACAAAGTGGAGTACAATATGTGTATACACTTGGGGCGGATCGCAAGGTACACTGACAATCAAAGGAACGAAAGTGGAAGGAAATATTTATAAGATGCATATTCCTGACGATTACTCAAAGATTCTTTTCAAGAATACAGAGAGTGGATGGGATAAACAGACAGCAAACACGACTGTGCAGACAGATGATAACAATTGTTTTAAGCCATCTGGTTCGTCAAATAAAACCAGTGGTTCGTGGTATCATTATGAGGAAAAAGGCGTTGTTGTAACTGCATCAGTTGCACCTACAACAGAGCCTACAAATAAAGTAACTGTGAAACCTACAGAAAATGCAGCTACAACAGTGCCAACAACATCAGTTACAACAGATGCTCCTGTTGGTAATACATCAGTTGTGTATTATAAGAGAGCTACAAACACATCTTGGAGTAATGCGTATGCGCATTATAAAGTAAATGGTGTATGGACAGTATCACCAGGTGTAGCTATGGAAAAGGTAAGCGCAGGATACTGGAAGATTACAATTGCTTTAGGTGATGTAAAAGAAGCTAACGTTGATTTCAATAACGGAAATGGAACTTGGGATAATAACAGCAAAAAGCACTATACAGTGTACGCTGGTTCATATTTAGTAGATCAGACAAATAAAACTGTAACTAAGATGGATTCTTCAGTAACAGAGGCACCTGCTACAACAAAGACTCCAAAGCCAGCGACTGCAACACCTACAGTTAAGCCAACAAGAACACCAAAGCCGGCAAAGACTCTAATTCCAACCAAAACACCGAAACCAACAAAGACACCAAAACCAACAAAGACACCAAAACCAACAAAGACAAAAAAACCAACAAAGACACCAAGACCGGCAACGGCAACACCAACAGTAAAACCAACAAAGACACCAGTACCAGCAACGGCAACACCAAAGCCAACCAAAACACCGGTACCAGCAACAGCAACACCAACAGTAAAACCGACAAAGACACCAGTACCAGCAACGGCAACACCAAAGCCAACCAAAACACCGGTGCCAGCAACAGCAACACCAACTGTGAAACCAACGAATACTCCGGAACCAGTTGATGCTGATGAAGAATTGTCTTCAGGTTGGAAATACTATACAGAAGGTAAATATGTATATATTTATAATTATTCTGGAACAGATAAAGAAATAACGATTAGAAAATCATATTTAGTGAATGGAAGAGGATATAAAACAGTTATTGCAAGCAACAGTAAGAAATTTGGTGTTTTAGCACAAAATAGTAATGTTGAGACTGTTACCTTTGAGGATGATGTAACATTTGAGAATAACTCCATGAACAAAGCATTTAGTGATTGTTCAGCGTTAAAACGTGTTAATAATATCCCTAAGAACATTACAGATATGAGTTATGCCTTTGTAAAGTGTCCAAAATTACAGATGACAATTGAATTAAATTCAAATTTCAATGTAACGTATAGTGATGGAAAATATAGCTGTCCAGAAGTGGAAGGGATATTTAGAGAGTCTGCAACTGAAAAGGATTCTTATATCAAGATTGATAATTATGAAGCAGGCGGTCTTTTAAACTGTATTATACAGGACGGAATGGAAGAAAAAATTCTTCGTAGTCATATTCAATTAGGAACAATGAAGAAAGCATGTGCACCAATGGATAATCTTACTTATGAATTAGATAAGAATAATAAAACAATTACATTCACATCAGCAGAACTGGTGGTTTATTCTGTGGTATTTTATGATAAGTATGTGATTGATGGTGTTACATATAATACAGTAATAAAATCAAAAGGACAGGAAGAAATAAGCTTTTTTGACATTGAGCAATATTATAATGACCTTGGAAGACGTTGTCGAAGAACCAATTTGAAAGCAGCATATATTTGTGACAATGTTAAAGCTGACGATTTGGATTATTTCTTTGAGTATTGTTTGCATTTGATTTGGGTAGGTAATTTACCTAAAAATAGCGTGAAATCAATGTGTTATACATTTTCAAATTGTCAATCGATAGAATATTATCCGGAACTTCCAGATAGTGTTGTATCTTTGGAATATGCTTATTTTTGTAATTATAGATTGAAAACTGTCAGTGGATGGAAATTCCCTGCTTCATTGGAAAGTATGGAAGGTTGTTTTTATTATTGTCCATATCTGGAAAAATTTGACTCTCCATTGCCAGATAATTTGAAGAATATGGTAAATGTCTTTGGGGAATGTTCTTCATTGAAGGAATGTTATATTTCTATTCCTTCAAAGGTTGAGAATATTAGTAAGTTATTTGTGAACTGTCGTAATTTAGCGCAGTTAAAAGATTATAAATTATATCATGAGAAGCAATATAAAAAGAAACTTATTATTTTGCCAAAGAGTGTCAGAATTGCAGATGAGGCTTTTCGAAATAATGAGGAGTGCGATGCTTCTATGTTCTGTGATGGTAATTTAGAATCATACAACAAAATGCTCTTAGAAGCATCATTTGAATATGTTTATTATTTCGAAGACAGATTTGAGGATATTGCTTATTTAAAGACTTATTTGTATTATAACAACGTTGCATGGCAGAAGGTTAAAAATGGTCTAGCAATACAAGGGCTACAATTAGAAGATATCGATAGATAATATTAAAAATACATAAAAGTAGACAGGAGGTTTCTGAAAATTGCAGAAGCCTCCTGTTATGATTCTGGAATGAAGAATAATAAAGGATGATACCAAAGCGCTATATTGTAAAAAAAATCTAATTATGATAAAATTACATTGTTGTTAAAAAATAATAAAATAAATGTTCTCTCGGAGTCTTTTTATACAAGAATTTCGAGATAGATTTTTCTTGGATAACGACNNAGAAAATCCAAGGAAAATATAGCTGAAATTATGGTATAAAGGAGATTCCGAGAGAACATATAAGTGAGAAGGAGTTATGTAAAATGAGAAAGCTAAAAAAAACAATGGCGTTTGTTTTAGCACTTGTAATGGCAGTAAATGTATTTTTAGGAACTGACATGACAATAAAAGCGGACGCTGCAACAAAGGTAGTGTATTTTGACAATGCAAAGACTAAGTGGAGCACAGTATGTGCATACACATGGGGAGGCTCAGAAGGTGCATTGACAATCAAAGGTACGAAAGTGGAAGGAAATATTTACAAGATGAATATTTCGGATGATTGCCCGAAGATTCTTTTTAAGAATACAGAGAGCGGATGGGATAAACAGACAGCAAATACAACTGTTCAGGCAGATGATAAAAATTGTTTTAAACCATCTAGTTCAGCAAATAAAACTAGTGGTACATGGTATCATTATGAAGAAGCAGGTGTCGTTGTTACAGATACAGTTGCACCTACAACAGAGCCTACAAATTATGTGACTGTAGAACCTACAGAAAATGTTGTTACGACAGAACCAACAGCAGTTGTAACACAGACACCTGTTGTTAATACATCGGTAGTTTATTATAAGAGAGCAACAAATTCAACATGGAATAATGCATATGCACATTATAATGTAAATGGTGTATGGACAGTAGCTCCAGGTGTAGCTATGGAAAAATTAAGTGCAGGATATTGGAAAATTACGATTGATTTAGGTGATTCCGAGGAAGCTTTGATGTGCTTTAATAATGGTTCTGGTACATGGGATACCAATAATAGCAAAAAATATACGGTATATGCTGGAACATATTTAGTGGATCAAGTACAAAAAACGGTAACTAAGATGAATGTTTCCGTAACAAATGAACCAATTAATACGCCAATATTAACATCGAATCCAGAGACGGTAGCACCAACAGTAAAACCAACAAAGACACCAAAGCCGGCAACAGCGACACCAAAGCCAACAAAGACACCAAGACCAGCAACAGCGACACCAACAGTAAAACCAACAAGAACACCAAAGCCGGCAACGGCAACACCAAAGCCAACAAAGACACCAAGACCGGCAACAGCGACACCAACAGTAAAACCAACAAAGACGCCAAGACCGGCAACAGCAACACCACAACCAACCAATACACCAGAACCTGTGATTACTGAAGAATTATCATCAGATTGGGAGTATTATACATCAGGTAAATACGTTTATATTTATTGCTATTCTGGAGACGAAAAAGAATTGTTAGTTAAAAATGCGTATTTAGTTGATGGAAAGGGATATAAAACAGTTATTCCTTCAACTAAAGATGAATATTTGCTTTTAGCAGAAAATAGTCAGGTTGAAGTTGTAACTTTTGAGGATGGCGTTACATTTCAGAATAATTGTATGTATCAGACTTTTAAGGGGTGTTCATCGATTAAGACGGTAAATAACATTCCGAATACTGTTACAAATATGAATCAAACTTTCTTTGGTTGTACGTCCATGGTTATACCACCGGTTATTCCAGAAAATGTTTGGTGTGCAAGTGATTGCTTTGGCCAATGTACATCTCTTACAAAGACTGCGAATCATCCTGACTCATTATCAGATACAAGTTGTATGTATGAAGGTTGTGTAAACTTGAAGGAAATAGATACATGCATTCCTGAAAATGTTACAAGATGTAGTTATATGTTTAGAAATATTCCAAATTTACAGGCAACGATTGAATTTAAAGCAATATTTGAACCAGAATCAATTGAGGATTTAATTATTTATGGAGGTGTATTTGAGGAAAAGAATTTGACTACGTTATTTAGTGAATCTGCCACAAGTGACGATGCGTATATCAGACTTGTGGATTATACAGCTGGACCTCAAATTACTTGTATTGTTAAAGAGGCATTAGAAAACGGAACACATATTGAATTAGGACCTGTTAAGAATCCATGTGGACCATTGGAAGGTGAATATACATTAGATGATGAAAATAAAACAATCACTTTTAGTTTGTTATCAGCTGATATTTATTGTGCTGTTATTTACGATAAATATGTAGTTGATGGTATTGTATATGATACAGTTTTGAAGTCAAGAGCTGAACAGCAAGAAAGCATTTTTGATGTTTGTAAATATTATACTGGTTCTTCGTTTAGTAACTTGAATTATGCATATATATGTGAGAATGTTGAAATGGACAATGTGGACTATTTATTTGCAAACTGCGATAATTTATGCGCTGCAAGTGTTTGTTGTAAAAATGTAAAAACGATGAGCTATACATTTTATAATTGTAGTAGTTTTTTTAGAATTGATAATATGCCAGAGGGTGTTATACAAATGAATCATACATTTGAAAGATGTAAACAGTTGAAAGAAGTGGTGGGATGGAAATTCCCTAATACTGTAGAAAGAATGGATTATTGCTTTTTCTGTTGTGATTCTTTGGAATTGTTTGATTGCAAACTACCTGAGAATTTGATATCAAATGAAGGTATGTTTGATATGTGTGATAATTTAAAAAATTATAATATTAATTTCCGTTAAATAGTTTTGAATGTAAAGAAGTCGTATAACTCGTAACATTGCTGTTATGAGTTATACGACATTTTTTATGTAAGGAGATGGAGTTAATTGCTGCGCAATACCGCGGTCGCGATAGAGTTTTGCAAGCAAAACTCTTTTTTAATGTGAAAAATCACTTGCCAAAGAGTGGGGGAATTAGGTAAAATAGTATATGGTTGTAATATATTAATAATCTTTTGAATTTATTGAAAAAAGACTTTTAGATATTATGACAGAGAGGAGTAATAAAACGAAATATTTGTCATAGAGTGATTGTTTTATGTGCGAAAGCGGACAAATTTTCATATACACGGGAGGGAAAACAACACATGACACTTAGAAAAAAAGTACTAACATGTAGTATGCTTATTGTAATGGGTATTGCAGTAGTGATTGGAAATATTACCTGGCTATCTGCACAGAAGAAAACTGCCAATCTTATGCTTATCGAAGCATCGGTAAGTAAATCGGGAGTAATCAGCGAGTGGGATAGTACTTACCATCACAACGAAGCGTATTATGCGTATTTGGGAGATAGTGTGGCATATTGTCTGAATTATTCATTGAAGGCAAGCGGAGGACAGTCTATGACCGGTTCATCCACACCGACAATTAACCTGACGGATAAGAAGAAAAAGCAGATTTTACTTGCTTTGTATTTTGGCTATTCTAATACTAAGAATAGTAGTCCTAATAAAACGCAGAAAAACCAATACATAGCGACTCAGGCGGTTATTTGGAATATTACAAAAGGATTGCTTGGTAGTTCGGATGGTAATCATGCAGCGAAAAAACTTTGTAAGACTGCACCGGATGGAGATGCTTCTTACAGTTATTATGAACAGGTTCGTGATAAGGTGTTAGCTTCATATAACAATGATAAACCAAGCTTTGCCAAAAAGGAAAAAGCAAAATCAAATACCTTTACTTTAGAATGGAATGAGAAAAAAGAACGTTTTGAGACAGTACTTCATGATGATAAAGGTATGCTTGACAACTATTCGTTATCGTTAAGCGGGTATAAGACAGAGAAGAAAGGTTCAGATATTGTTATTTATACGAAAAAGGCAATTAGTGGTACAAAGACTGCATCTTTAAAGTCAAATAGTAATATTGTTTCTGTAGAGGATTCATCCACTACATATTGGACAAATAATACAAAAGGTTATCAGGATTTCGCTGGTGGAAAGCCTGCTACAACCAGATACACCTATTATTTTAAAGTTAAGACAAATGAATTGTCGAAGGAAGAATTTATTCCAATCAATACCTTGGAACAGGATGATATTGTAAAAATTGAAATTGAAAAGCACGGTGAGATGCTGACTGCCTATGAGGATAATCAGTTTAAGTACGAAATCAGAGGATTAGCAGGAGCTGAGTTTGAAATTTCTGCTGCAAATGACATTACATACAAAGATAATTTGATTTACAGTAAAGATCAGGTGGTAGAAAAGATTGTATCTGATGAAAATGGTCATGCGGTATCAGGAGATTTATGTCCGGGAGAATATATTGTAAAAGAAGTTTTGGCACCGGAAGGTTTTGTATTGAATCAGACACCACTATCTGTGACTTTGGAAAAAGGTCAAAAGAAAACATTAGATGTATCCAATGACAGAAAGAAAGTATCCATGTCAATCGAAAAGACAGATTCTATCAAGCATTGTCCGCTAGAGGGAGCTAAGTTTAGTTTATATGCAGAAAATGACATTGAAAACTGTCAGGGTGACGTTATTGTAAAAGCAGGAACACTTATTGAAGAGGCAACATCAGGTAGTGACGGTAATCTTACATTTACAAAGGACTATCCAATTGAGACTTATGTGGTAAGAGAAACAAAAGCACCAAATGGTTATGATAAGTGTGAGGATGAGATTATTTTTGATGCGACGAAACAGACAGAAGAGGGTGCCGTGATTGCTATGAAAGAGGCATTTGGTAACTGTCCGGTTGCAGAACTTACAATTTATAAAGTTGGTGAAGTACTGATTGATGTTGAGAGTATGAAAAATCCTGATGTGATACATCGTTTCATTTATTCCGAAGAAAGCTTGGAAGGAATAACATTTGATGTGTTTGCAGGAGAAGATATTTCATACTTGCAGGGGACTAAGAACACAACCATAGAAAAAGGAACAAAAGTGGGAACAGTAACTACAGATAAGGATGGAAAGGCAAAACTTGAAAATTTACCTTTAGGAACTTACTTAGTGAAGGAAACAACAACACTTCCTGGATATGTGTTAGATACAGAAGAAAAGAAAGTGAAACTTGATAATGCAAATGAAAATGCAGAAGTTGAAACAGAATCTTTGAAAGTATTAAACAAAAAGCAGCGAGTAAATATTTCCGTGACAAAGGCAAGTGAAACAGATCAGACACCACTTTCTGGTGCAGTGTTTGGATTGTATTCGAAAAAGGATATTGTTTCAAACGACGGAAAAGTTTTAGTAAAAGCAGATGAATTGATTGAAAATGCTACTACAGGAGTGGATGGTAAATGTCAGTTTACGGATACATTGCCAAACGGAGAGTATTATGTGATTGAAGAAAAAGCACCTGCAGGATATGTAAATGGTTCGCAGAGGTTTGATATTTCTGCAGAGTTTAGTCAGTCTGCCGGCGAAGTTATGAACTTTACTAATCAGGTGACAAATGCACCGATTATTGTAGATTTCACAAAGACGGATATTACCGGGGAAAATGAAATCGTCGGAGCAAAATTAAGTGTTATTGACAGTAAGAAGAAGGTAGTGGAAACCTGGATTTCTGAGGAAACACCTCATAGAATTGTGGGATTACCGGCAGGAATCTATACTCTTCGTGAAGAGATGGCACCATTTGGTTATACACTTGCTAACGATATTAAGTTTACCGTGACTGAGACTGCACAGGTGCAACATTGTGCCATGAAAGATGAGCAGGTGAAAGGTCAGATTGTGATTTATAAAACGGACGAAACTGGGAAACTGATGTTAAAGGGAGCTGAGTTTACTGTAACCAATGATGATGGCGAGGTAGTTGATGTGTTTACATCAGATAAGAATGGTGAAGCAAAATCGAAATTGTTACCTGCTGCCAAGTTTGAAAATGGTGTATATCAGTCAGATATCGTTTATCATGTACAGGAGACAAAAGCACCTAAGGGATATATATTAAACGAAAGCATTTATGACTTGACATTTGCTTATAAAGATGATAAAACACCAGTGATTGTACAAATGGCGACCATTAAAAATAGAGCAGAAGAAGTAGTTGTAGATGAGACCATGCCAAATGCACCTGCGATAAATAATCGTAGCAATACAAGTAGCAAGTCATCACAAAAAATAAGCTCTGGAGGAAGTCAGACTGCATATGGTCCTGTAAAATATGGTAAGGTTAATACAGGTGATGAAACAAATATTAGAAATTGGATTGCCATAGCAGCTTGTGCGTTGCTGGGAATATCATTCGTTATAATTGGTGCAATTAAAGATGGAAGAAGAGGAAAGAAACATGAGTAGTGAAGAAAAAAATGAAAATGAAGGTAAAGGTTTTTCAAAACAGACGATTTTGAATATGAGTTTGTTTATTGTGGTTTGTTTTTTAGTAATTTGTTATGTTAAGGTGAATTCGGATATGAACCGTGCAGAACAGTATTCTAAGGTGAATTCTACAAAAGTGCCAGAGTATACATTTGCTCCGATGGAGCCTGAGTCGGAAGAATTTGATGAGTACGAGGATGATACAGAACAGGTGGTTGAAAATGAAGATGTGCCAATGGCAAAGCCTGTTGTTAAAGATGAGAAAAAAACGGAGAATAAGCCAACCACCACGGAAAGTAAGAGTACTACCAAGAATAACTCAAATACAGTTGAGTTGAATGAGGGCTCTGTGCCAAATGCAAATGCATCAACGAATTCGAATAGTACACAAACGAAAAAACAGACAAATACAAACGTATCAAAACCAACGGTGACAAGTAAGCCTGTTAAGCAGACTACGGCGGCGCCTAAGGCTACTTCAAAGCCTAAAAAACAACCGACAAAGAAACCAACGGTTACTTCCGCACCTGTTACAAATAACGAACCAGCGGAAGGTAGCGATACAGTAGTGTCGTCGGATGAAGATGAATAATGATGTAATAAAAAAGACGTAAGATAGTTGCTTTTGTAATAATCATACGTCTTTTTGCTTTTTTGAGAAACTTTGAAGCAATTTCGTGATCACGTTAAAGTTTTTCAGTATTGCGCGTTATTATTTCTTGATTTTAAATTTAATTACCTGCTTATTACCTGCATTGTCTTTTACAACAAGTTTGTAACTTCCTTTGGCTGAAATCGTACACTTTTCAGATACTTTTTTATTGTTTAGGGTAATTGATTTTATGCCGGAAGTTTTATCCGTACATTTTATGGATATAGTACTATTATAGACACCGTTGTTTTTTACACCTTCAATGACTGGTTTTGTAGTATCAACTATAAATCCATTTGTTTTTATTGTTTTTGCTTTGTCACCGCATATAGCACGTATGTATACACAACAAGCCATATCTTTTTTTACCGAAATATTACCTGATGATGATTTTTTCCATGATGAAGCAGAAGTATTAAATGTATTTCCTTGTTTTACAACCTGATAGTATATAATGGCAGATTGCGTTACGGAAGAAACGGAACGATTTGCGGTAATCGTAAATTTTACTGCCTTTTTGCTATAATGATTATAGGAAATCGTTTCATTAATGTCATTAAAAAGTGAAAGTTTGCTTAAATTTTTCTTTTCAAGATGAAGTGTCCAAACTGGTGGAATGTATTCCCACTTAGCAGTTAATGTTAAATCTTTGGTTGCCTGGTAGGATTTGTTTTCTTCGTATTGATTTCCATTTTCATCATACCATCCAATAAATGAATAACCATATTTTTTCGGAGCATCTGATTTCGCAATTGAAAAGGTATCACCATGATATAAAGAAATGGTGCTTGGTGTGTTTTCACCACCATCGCTATTAAAAGTGATATTGTATAGTTTCGAAACAATAATAGTGTTATTCTTTGCTGTAAGTAAAAGGTCGTTTAAATTATTAACTGCTACAGAACCGTCTAAAAACGAATATGCACTAAGATGTTCATTTGAACAAGTGGCAACTTTGGAACCAATATTTACTTGCGGAATTGTGACACGCATAGCAGGTTTATTAATGAGTAAACTGTCAAAGTTTAGATTGCCATTTGTTGAAACATACACATCGTTGTAATCTGTACCATCTGGTGTAATGGTTAAATCTCCTCTTGCATACATTTTTCCGGTATCTGAAATATAAATGCCGGAACCAAGTTTGTTNNGGCACCACCAGTATTTGTTGTAATCAATCCACTATTGAAGGTCATGCTGGAATCTTTACTAATGCTTACGCCGCCGACAGAATTCTTAGTGATTTTTCCACCGTTAAAGATGAAACTACTCTTGGTTTTTACAATGACAGCACCGTTTACCTTTGCTTTTGGGTTAATAGCGCTAATTTTACCATTGTTCATAGTAAACTTACTTTTGGCGGCTACTTTTACGCCGTGTCCGCCTGATTGATATATTACACCACAATTCATGGTAAATGAGCCTTCGTTATTAACGATAACATTTGCATTTGTGGTGTAATCTGTTGCATTTTCACCATTGGAACCACCACGAATTTTCAGTATATAAGTGTCATTTGTACTAGAACCAAGGGTTAGGCTTCCACCATTTATATAAAAAATTCGAGGCATTTCTTTTGAAGCCCAAATTAGATGGTTTTTATTCATAGCCAACAATGTTAGTTGCGATGAAATTGTATGGGACTTTGTACATTGGATGTTTTCAGTCACATAATAGGTTCCGCCGGCATTACATGCAGCTTCCAATTCGTCTTCTGTTGCTATTGTAGAAACTGCTGCTTGTGAAATATTTGAGGTCTGCTGGAATAAATCTGAGTCATTCGGCGGGAAGTTAATGATTAGACTTGATGCTAATAGTATTGAAAAAAAACGTCGTCTGATATTCATTTTTTATGTTCCTTTCTGTCTGTTATATTGTCTTGGTAGTCATTTGTATTTATGAATTGAAAACCACCCAATATATAGAATAATACAATAAATGCGAAAATTACAAGAATTTTTTGAAAAAAAACGTTGTTTTTTCAACGATTTAGTTAAAGATAATGCTTTTTTCGCTTTTTTAACTATTTTGAGTGTTTATTCAGTATGTGTGTACAAAAGTGAATAATTAAAAATTAGAAGAGAAATAAGGGGGAATGGTTGATTTTACTTGTTTTTCTATGGAAATTTGCTATACTGAATAGAGTTGAAAGGGTGAAAGGAGGAAAAGTAAATGCGTTTTTCGTATGTGCTTCAAATGGCAAAAGGATATTCGATGCTGGCATTTACCGCCGCTTTGGCAGCAGTACTTGTGATGTTTTTTGCTATTGTTATTTATTCTAAACTATATAAACATGAAGAAAAAGATTTGCCTTGGACAAGGTTTATCGCGGTGGGAATGATTGTGTTTTATTTAACAATTGTGTTTTGTGCCACAATGCTAAACCGAGGACATTATGAAACACCTGTGATAAGACCAGGGGTGTTTGAAACTTATAGGGAGGCTTGGTACAGTGCAGATATGGTGCAATGGAGAAATTTGGTTTTAAATATCATGATGTTTGTTCCGATTGGTTTTTTGCTTCCATTTGGATTGAAAATTTTTAGAAAACCTTGGGTGACATATATTTCATGTTTACTTACTACGTTATGTATCGAAAGCTTACAATATATGTTTCGATGTGGTATGTTCGAAGTGGATGATCTGATTAATAACACACTTGGTGGACTCATTGGATATGGTTGTTTTCGACTTGTTATTATGTTGAAAAATATTTTACTTGATAGAAGAATAAAATGGAAAGTAACATTGTTGTCGCAGCTTCCATTGGTATGTACAGTAATCGCTTATGTAGCTGTTTATAATATGTATATTTCGTCGCCATATGGTAATTTCAAATATGATCAGGTAAATCATGTAAAATTTGACACGGTTGAGACAAGTAAGGATCTTAATATAGAGGAAGATATTTCGAAGGTTTCCGTTCGAAAACAGAAAACATACGCAAGAAACGAAGTGTTTAATATTGCTTCTCATGCACTTGCTACCATTGGATTTGATATCAATAAAAGCGATTGTTTTTATTACGACACAAGAGCAACCTGTTATGCAAATGGCAGGGTAGCGGCAGTGTGGGTGGATTATCAGGCAGGAACTTATGAATTGCAAAATTATACCCAGTATAAAGATTCCCACCAAAATGATATTCCTCTTATCAAAGATGCATCGGAACAGGAAATCAGAGATGCTTTGGAACCGTTTGGAATAACAATTCCGGAAAATGCTCAATTTTCCGTGGATGAAGAAGGTTTGTATACCTTTATGACTCCAGAAGATTTGCAATCTACACAGAAGATGACATTGTCTGGATTTGTCAGATGTCGTTATACTAAAAATCACATTATCCAATTCTTAAGTAATATGATGTATGAACGGGAATTACAGGGAAGTATTGATGTGATATCGCAAAAACAGGCGATTGAGCAAATAAAACAGGGAAATATTTATCAGGTTAAAGTAGATGATGTAAAAAGTTTTGAAAATAAAACGTACAATACGGTTATGATAAACAGTATCCAGTTATTTTTTACCGCTGATTCGAAAGGGTTTTTCAGACCATTTTATGAGGCTTCTGTAATATTAGACGGTAATATAAACGGAACGATTTCTCTTAGAGCGACGAAGTAAAAATGATATATCGCAGTTTTAAAATGCGCAGATTTGACAAAGGGTTGTTAATTCTGCGTATTTTTATGTAAATGCAAATTGACTATAAATATTAAGAATTTGTAAGAAAAAAGTAAAACAACAAAAGTAAAAATGTGATACCCTTTTTTAGGTGAGAAAATTACTAGACAGACAGAAAGGAAGTAAGTTACATGAAAAAAAGGAAAATCGCATTTTTGATGGCAATGGCAATTGCAGCAACTTCTATTGTGACTGATGGTGGAATTTGTGCAAGTGCAAAGAAAGCAGAAGAAATTATTGAAAATCCTGTTGTGGCAACGCAAACCCCTACGCCGACAGCTACACCAGGGGCATATGATAAGCAGGATATTGCAGAGCTATATGATAGTGGAGCATTGAAAGTAGTGAGCGAAAGTGCTATTGAGACAGTTGTTTCTCCTGGCAGTATAAGTGTAGTCTCAGAGGCATCCATTACTACAAAAAAAGTAAATAATACAAGTGGAAAACTGTTTACAGCTACAGTTGCGGGACTTCAAAAAAGTACATTTGTATTTGAAAAAGAATTCAATTTTGATTTAGCGGCACCAAATCGCTTGTTGATAGATGGTGTTGCAGAACAAAAGCATAAAGTTACCATAGAGTTTTATGTAGATGATGAAAAAGAACCATTTCAGTGTATAACCTTACATAATCAAAAAAGATCAGGTAAATGGAATTTGGAAAAAAATAAAACGGTAATGCTTGAAAATAAGAAAATAATCGGAAAACACAAGATTTCATTTAAGGTTGTGACAGATGCTAAGAAGAAAGTAAGCTTTTTATTGCGCTCTGTGACATTTTTACATAATGATCTTCCAATGGTGTCCTTTAACATTGACGAGTCAAAAGGAACTATTGAAAACATGAATGGGGATACTGAGCATGATACGGAATGTTATGGTGATATGAGTATTAATATTCCGGATGGATATAAAAGCGAATATACAGGAAAAGTAGTAGAAAGTAAAACATATAAACTTGACTATATACGCGGAAGAGGAAATTCTACATGGTGGGCACCAAAGAAACCTTATAAAGTTAAGCTAAATAAAAGCGAAGATTTATTTGGTATGGGTAGCAGTAAACACTGGATTTTATTGGCTAATTATTATGATGTGACTATGCTTCGTAATAAAGTGACTTATTATTTAGGTGCAAAACTTGGAATGGAGTATACACCACAGTGTGTATTTGTAGATGTTGAAATGAATGGTCAATATCTTGGAAGTTATTATTTGTGTGAACAAATAAGAGTTGGAAAGAGTGTAGTAGATATTGATGATTTGGAAAAAGATGAGGAAAGCAAAGCTATTACTACAGGTGCAGCAGTTACTGGTGGATATTTACTTGCCTGTGAGCCATATGGTGATGAAACACAGATGGTTGTGGAAACAGGAATGGGAAATCGATTTTTAGTAGAAAGTCCAGCTATGGATGATTATGAAAATGAGGCACAGTATGAGTACATTGCGAATTACTTAGAAAAAACAGAACAGGCAATCTACGGTGAAGATTTCAAGGATGAAAATGGTGTTTCTTACACAGAGTACTTAGATATTGATTCGGCCATTGACTATTACTTGATGCAGGAATTTTCAATGAACGGAGATGGATTTGGTTCTACAAGTACATACTTGTATAAAAAGAGAAATGGTAAGTTATATTGGGGACCACTTTGGGATTTTGATTATGTCGCTTGGGGAGCAACAGAGTATTACGGAAATAATGTAGATGGTTTTATGCGTAATTCTTCTCATTGGTTTGGAAGATTATTACAGGATAAGACTTTTTGTGAAAAGTTAAAAGAAAGATGGCCTTCGTACCGTAAAGAATTGCTTGCAGTTGCAACAGGAGGCGGTATTATTGATCAGTATGCAGCTCAAATGCAGTGGTCACAGAAAAATAATTATGTAATTTGGCAACCACTTAGTGAAACTGAAAGAGGATGGAGAGATGAAGCATATTTATCTGAGAATCCAGAGCCAATTACTTATGCTTCAGAGGTGCAGAGATTTAAAAACTGGATTAATGAAAGAGTAGAATGGTTTGATGCAAATCTTGAAGAACTTTCTTCAGGAGCAAAAACAGTTACTTTTAAGGTTGGAAATAAAACATATGCAGTGCGTCAGGTTATAGTAGAACGATTTGGTGATCGAAGGGTAGAATTACCAGATGCTCCGAAAAAGAAAGGATATGTATTTGTAGGTTGGTATCAAAAGTTAACCATGGAGGATGGAAAAACATATAATGTACCTTTCATGGCAGATTCGTATGTTTCGGAAGATATCGAGGTGTATGCGAAATTTGTAAAAGAAGATAAAGTAAAGAAAGCAAAAAAACTTGGAATTTCAGAGAAAAATGTTATTATGTCAAATGATGATAATAAAAGTTTATCCGTCTTTGCTTTGCCATTTGATGCAATGATCGGAGAGGTAACATGGTCATCAGATGCGCCTGAGATTGTTACGGTTAATCAGAACGGAGTGTTGACACCTATGGCAAGTTCCGGTTCAGCCATTATTACAGCTAAGACTTCCTTAGGATTGAAGGCAACATGTAAGGTAAAAGTTGTATCATATAACGAATTTGAAAATTACGCATATACACCAAATGTTGTTGATGTTCCAAAATCTATAACTATGAATGAAGGAGACTTCAAAAAAATAGCTGTAAAGACAATTCCGGAAGAAGTTATGTATTTTAATTGTAATTATGTTTCAGGAAATGATAAAGTCTTGGAAGTAAATCCATATGGATATATTTGTGCAAAAAAAGCAGGAACAACTTTTGTTGGAGTTGCATTTTATTCAGATGAAGGTTTACAACTTAAGATGATTAAGGTAAAAATCAAAGGAAAAAAAGCAACTTCTTTTGTTAAAAATGGTCTGAAATATCAAGTAAGTAAATCTGGAAAAACGGTGACTGTAATCGGACAAAAAACAAAATCGAAAACGGTTGTAATTCCTGCAACCGTNNCATTGGAAATAAGGCATTCAAAGATTGCAAAAATCTAAAGAAAATCGTTATTGGAAAGAATGTCACAAAAGTTGGAACGGATGCTTTTAAGAATTGCAAAAAATTGAAAAAGATAGTAAAGAAAAATAAAAAATTGAAAATACGTAAGTAACAACGAGAAAGAAACGCAATTGCATGGTTGCGTTTCTTTTTTTGAAACTAAGTTCTTTTATAAGTAGAATTATTCACTTTCATACATTGTGGTGATTGCGGGGGAGTCATTTCTGTTTACTTTATGAAAGAATTGTAAAAAGATGGAAAAAGGTGTAAAATAAAATAAAGATTAAGCCGAAATAAGAAGTAGGATAAGTATAGCTGGATTTAGTTGTGGTTGACAACAAAAGATAACGGTAACAAAAGCGGGAGTGCGGAGCACAGAATAACCCGTGTAGTCTTAATCTGAATGTTTTTGACATTCGGAGCGTATTGAAATTATAATATGTACAAGGAGTGGTTATTATGATTAATGGAGCATCAAGTGTATCTTCATCCACAACGGATGTATACAAAGAGTATGTGGCAACAGCAGATGACAAAAAAGTGAATGACGAGAAAAAAGAAACGACTAACGATCAGGCAGCAGTTTATGAAAAATCAGAAGACAAACAAGAAAAAGGCTTATATTCTATAAATAAAATGACAAAAGAAGAAAGAAGTGCCATGGTTCAAAAATTAAAAGAAGACCAGCAGATGAGACAGCAGCAGTTATTAAAACTTGCGCAGGAAATGCTTACAAAACAGGGCGGCAATTTTATGATTGCAAATGTAAAAATTGACACCTTGTCTGAAGAAGATGACAGTATATGGAAATTCCTGGCAAGCGGTGAATATACAGTAGATGAGGCAGCAAAAGCAAAAGCACAGGAATTAGTATCTGAAGATGGATACTATGGTGTAAAACAGACATCAGAGCGATTATTTGACTTTGCAAGTGCTTTGGCTGGTGATGATGTTGAGCAGATGAAAAAAATGCAGGATGCGGTATTAAAGGGTTATAAAGAAGCTGAGAAAGCTTGGGGAAGAGATTTGCCTGAGATTTCAAAAAAGACTCTGGAAGCTACCAACAAGCTTTTTGAGGATTATTACGCATCGAAAAATGCGACTACTGTAGAGTAGGAGGGATATTATGAATACGTTTGGGTATTATCAGGGATTGTTTAATGGCCTGCAGAAGTCAAATTCGGGATTAGACAATTTGTATAATGTCATCGGTGATTACAATACTATTCAAAAAGGAACTTACAAGAGATTATTAAGCTCTTACTTTGAAACTGGAAAAACAAATGAGGCCGAAGAAAAACTTGGTCTTCGTAAAAAAGATACCAAGGAAGAAGATGACAATTCGGAATATACGACAACAAAGAAGTTTGCAACAGCTCTTAGTGATGCCGCACAGGGACTTAGTGCTACAAAGCATGCGTATATTTACGATGAAGAAAAAGAAGAAGATTTGGCAAAAGAGGTAACTACATTTGTTAAAGCATACAATGATGCTTATAAAAACGCAGGAAAAAGCAGTTCCTCAAAGCTTCGAAATCTTGCGAATGGTCTCAAGGAAAATACAAAATCCTATGAAGAACAATTAAAAAAGATTGGTATTACCATGGATGAGGATAATAAATTATCTGTAGATACCGAAGTTTTGAAAAAAGCAGATGCATCCAATGTGAAAAATTTGCTTGGCAGTGGTTCTTCTTTTGTAGGTAAGACGATGCGTCTTGCAGCACAGATTAGTTCTGGGGCAGCAGTTGCAGCTAGTGGGGTTACAACCTACGATGCCACAGGTTCCTATTCGACAACAGGAGCCGGCGGATATTATGACTTGTTTTCATAAATATGGAGGTCGTTATGGATCAGAAACTTGCATATGAACTTCTAGGGATTCAAGGCATTGCTACAAAGGAACAGGTAAAAAAAGCATATTATTGCCGGTGTAAACAATTACATCCGGATGACAATCCTACGAAGCAGGCAGCAGACTTGTATATACAGGTGCAAGAGGCTTACCAGTGGATTATGAAATGGAATGCCTACAGCTCAAATGAAAAAATTAGTACTTGTTCTAACCGGACAGGTAAAGTGATTGGCGGCTGGCCGGTGAGCCAGCCGAAATATTCATATTTTCAGGAAAGAAAACGTCAGGTAAATCGGATGGAACAGGAACAAAAGAAAAGCCGAAGGCGTGAGGATGAGCGAAAGCAAAAAATTGCTGATGCCATGCAAAAAAATCGAAAGCTTCCATCAGAGCGGGAAGCTGAAAAAAGAAGAAGGATTGCCGAGGAGCAGGAAGCAAGACGAATTGCTGACATTATAAAAAAATTGTGGGAACTGGACTCTGAAAGAAGAGGTTGACATATAGATGCTGATACAGTAAAATACAGTTCAATTAAAACTAGGGGAAACAATGTGGTGTTCTCTGATTTAATCTAATAATATAAAAGGGGTAACATAATAAAGGAGAACACATTGTTACTTAAAAGGAGGGCGTATTATGAATACAAGAGATTTAAGTGAGGAAGTTTATGGATTACTTGCAGAACTTTTGAACAGTAAGGGTAACAGAAATGTATTGGACAGCATTCGAGGGGAATATGGAGTTCTTCGTTATCTGACCTATGTGGAAGATGGCATTCATGCAGGTGAATTAACAAAACATTTGCATGTAGTACCGGGGCGTATGACGGATATTTTAAAAAGTCTTGAAGCGAAACGTCTTGTTATAAGAAAACGAGACGGGGAAGATATGAGACGAGTGAGAGTATTTGTCACAGAAAAAGGAAAAACAGAAGCCAAGAAGAAACGTGATACCATCCAGCGTGAGTATCAGGGAATGTATAAGCTTCTTGGAGAAGATGATATTAAAGAATTGATAAGACTTCTTCAGATTATACTTGGTTATTCTGAGCGTAAAAAAGAGAAATAATAATACAAATTTAAGTGTCTGTAAATGGAAAAACATTGACAGGCACTTTTTTTTCGCATTTATTTATGGTAAACTTGTTCTTAGTAGAACCGGAAAAACCAGACGACGTTTCTGATTTCGAAAAAATTAACGTCGTTTTATGAAGTTTTTGTTTGAAAATGTCGATTTCTACTAGAGAAAGTGAAATTGGGAGGATGTAGTTATGGCAATGAAAGGTACAGAACTATTTGTAAAAGCATTAGTTGAAGAAGGCGTTGATACCTTATTTGGCTATCCGGGAGGACAGGCGATTGATTTGTTTGATGCTTTGTATGATCAGACAGATATTAATGTAATATTACCAAGACATGAGCAGGCGTTGATTCATGCGGCAGAAGGTTACGCAAAATCGACAGGAAAAGTTGGCGTGTGTCTTGTAACAAGTGGACCAGGTGCTACAAATCTTGTAACAGGTATTGCTGATGCAAATTATGACAGCATTCCTTTGGTTTGTTTTACTGGACAGGTTCCTTTGAATTTGATGGGAAATGATGCATTCCAGGAAATTGACATTGTAGGTGTTACAAGAGGAATTTGTAAATGGGCAGTTACGGTTCGCGACCGTGAAGAATTGCCTCAGATTATTAAAAAGGCATTTTATATTGCAAAGACTGGAAAACCGGGACCTGTTTTAATCGATTTTCCAAAAGATATTCAGAAGGCTATGGGAACTGAAGAATACCCAACTACAGTTAGTATCCGTGGTTATAAGCCAAATGAAAGCGTTCATATCAAACAGATTAAAAAGGCTGTTCAGTTGCTTCAAAATGCAAAGAATCCATTGTTCTTAATTGGTGGTGGTGTAAATATTGCAAGAGCAAATGAAGCTATGGAAAAATTAGTAGATGAGACAAAGATTCCTTTGGTTACTACCATTATGGGAAAAGGAGCAATTTCTACCACTCACGAATTGTATCTTGGAAATTTAGGTATTCATGGTAGTTATGCGGCAAACCATGCCGTAACGGAGTGTGATTTGTTATTCTCTATCGGAACACGTTTTAATGACCGAATTACCGGTAAGATTAGCGAATTTGCAAAGAATGCTACCATTGTTCATATTGATATTGATGCGGCATCTATTTCAAAAAATATTCAGGTAGATGTGCCAATTGTTGCTGATGCAAAGATGGCGATTGAGGCTATTTTAGAAGTTCTTTCAAAGAAGACGATTGAAGTTCCTTATGTTTCAGAGCGTGAGGCATGGAATAAAAAGTTGACAGATTGGAAGAAAAAATATCCAATTCACATGAAATCTGCCACAGGACTTACACCGGAAAAAGTGATTCAGGCAGTAAACAAAAGATATAAAAATTCAGTGATTACGACAGACGTTGGACAAAATCAGTTGTGGGCAACACAGTATGTTGAGATTGATAAAAATCGTCAGCTTCTTACTTCAGGAGGACTAGGAACTATGGGATTTGGTTTCCCTGCAGCGATTGGTGCACAGATTGGAAATCCTGATAAGAAGGTTATTTGTTTCTCGGGAGACGGTGGTTTCCAGATGAATATTCAGGAAATGGCTACAGCAGTTGTTCAGGAACTTCCATTGTTGCTTATTATTTTCAATAACAACTATCTTGGAAATGTTCGTCAGTGGCAGGAATTATATTTCAACAAGAGATATTCCAGCACATGCCTTCGTTGGCGTAAATCTGCCGGCACATATGAAGTGGAAAATGACAAGGATTATCCAAAATATACACCTGACTTTATTAAGTTAGCAGACAGTTATGATGCAGCGGGAATTCGTATTACTACAGAGGCAGAGATTGAAGAAGCATTGAATTTTGCTGACTCAAGAAAGAATGGACCTACCATTATTGAAGTAATGATTGATCCTACACTCAATGTTTGGCCAATGGTTCCTGCAGGAAATACATTGGATGATATGATTTTGGATTGTTAGGGAGGTAGTAGAATGACGACGACAAAAAGATGGGTGTCTTTGTACGTAGAAAATGACATCGGAGTATTGGCTAAAATTTCAGGATTGTTTTCCGGAAAATCATATAACTTGCAGAGCTTGACAGTTGGTGAGACAGAAGATCCTACTGTTTCAAGAATGACCATAGGAATGCTTAGTGATGATATTACATTTGAGCAGATAAAAAAACAGCTAAATCGTTGCGTTGAGGTAATTAAGGTGATTGACCTTACAAATGCGGCAACCAGAATGAGAGAGATTTTGTTCATCAAGGTAAATAGCTGTTCTTTGGCAGACAAGGATGAAATCTTCCGTTTGGCTCAGGTATTTTATTTAGATGTAGTTGATTATAACAAAGAAACTGTTTTAGTTGAATGTATCAAGAGTGAAGATAAAAATAACGAGATGATAGAGTTATTTACCAGAACATTTCCAAATCGTGTAGAAGTAGTGCGTGGTGGAAATGTAGCAATTGAGAGAGCATAAATTTAAAGTGTTTATGTATTGACATGGGGATTGTAAGGCTACTCATAGGTTGTATGTTAGAAAAATTTACGTATGATTTGAAGCAAGATTTGTGAGAAAATATTGAAATGCACAGGGGAGATGTGCAGTAAAAATTTGGGAATTGTGTGCGAAAACTGTAATGGTGGCTTGAAATGGTCACTGTTACAGTTTATTTTGTAATAGGAAATTGCGATGCAATTTCCTATTACAAAAAAACGCTCCGCGAGGATGCGCAGACCGCGGAGATGGAGTTAATTGCTGCGCAATACCGCGGTCGCGCTAGAGTTTTGCAAGCAAAACTCTGTAAGTGGATATTGTGTGATTGAAACAAAATGTGGTAATATAGATAAGAACGTGCATTGATATAAACGTGGGTGTTTTTGGATTGAAACACAAAAGTAAAAAGATATGTTGATATGCAAATGAAAATTGTTTAGAAAGCGAAGGAAGAAATATAATGGAAGTATGGGATATTTATGATGAAAATAAACAGGTAACAGGAAGAACTATGAAGAGAAACGACTGGAACATGAAGCCGGGAGATTATCATTTGACTGTTCTTGGTGTAATCAGACGTCCAGACGGAAAATACCTAATTACAAAACGTGTGATGACAAAATCCTGGGCTCCGGGCTGGTGGGAAGTATCGGGAGGTGCTGCACAGGCAGGTGAAACTTCACAGGAAGCAATTTGTCGAGAAATAAAAGAAGAAACAGGACTTGATGTATCAAATGCAGAGGGTGGATTGGTATATACTTATAAACGTGTAAATCCAGAAGAAAAGGATAATTATTTTGTAGATGTATATCGTTATACTATGGATTTTTCTGAGGATGATATTAAGCTTCAGGAAGGTGAAACAGACGGATATCAGTTTGCTACACTAGATGAGATTAAGAAGATTGCAGAAAAAGGAGAGTTTTTGCATTACTCAAGTATTTCCAGTGTATTTGAAGAAAATTGATGATAGTATTTTTGAGTTCGTAGAATTGTTAAAATGGGTTATTAACGAAAGAAAAGAAGGTTTTGGATATGAGTAACAAGTATAAAAAAAGTGCAAAGATAGGAAAATGGGGATTAGTTATTGGTTTGTCATTTGGTGCCATGTTTTGGATTGTTGATGGCAATGACGGAGTAACTGATGCGAAAGCTTTGGGGGCAACAAATGTTACAGCAACAGCGATTGCTACGTCAGATGTTATTACAGTAACAGAAACGCCAAATGAACAGCAGGAAGTGGATACTACGGAAATTCCTGCGGCTACACCAATTCCTGAAGTGAAAGGGTGGAACACTACCGATACTGGCAAGAAATATTATATAAAAAAAGATGGGAAAAGAGCGAGCGGTTATACGAAAATAAAGAATGATTGGTATTATTTTGGAAAAAAAGGATATATGCTTTCAGACTCATGGAAGTATGTAAAAATTGGTGAAAAAAAATATAAATTATATTTTGCGAAGAATGGAAAACAAAAGCAAAATGTCTCTTCATTGATTGGTGAACAAAGTTCTTACAGAGCTGAGGTAAATATCAAAAAAAATGTAGTAATCATTTATGCAAAAGATGATAAAGGCAATTATTGCATTCCTGTAAAGGCAATGGTTTGTTCCTGTGGAATTAAAGGCCATTCAACAATTACAGGAACTTATTCAAGATTGTCTAAGGCAGGAAAATGGCATACATTGTTTTATGGGGCATACGGAAAGTATTGTACCAGAATTTCCGGCCATTATCTTTTTCATTCGGTAATCTATAAAAAAAATGGAGACAGCCATTCATTAGATGCTGATGAATATGAAAAATTAGGTACTCTTGCATCACACGGATGTATTCGTTTGGAAGTGAAAGATGCAAAATGGATTTATAAAAGAGCAAAAAAAATTACAACACATTTGTATAAGAGTTCAGAAAAATTACCGTTAAAGAAACCAACAGTGCCAACACCTGTAAGGGAAGAAGATGGTAAGGCATATGATCCGACGGATTCAGATGTGAAATAAGAGGAGTATTATGAAAAAACTGGTGATAGGAATTCTTGCCCACGTGGATGCAGGAAAGACAACAATGTCAGAGGCTATGTTATATGCCGGGGGAACTATAAGCAGCGTAGGAAGGGTGGATCACAAAGACACTTTTTTGGATACGGATGCAATGGAAAAAGAGAGGGGGATTACTATTTTTTCAAAGCAGGCGCGCTTCTTTTGGAAAGATATGGATATCACCTTGCTTGATACCCCGGGACATGTGGATTTTTCAAGTGAGATGGAACGGACACTTCAAGTACTTGACTACGCAATATTAGTCATCAATGGAACTGACGGCGTGCAGGGACATACAGAAACTTTGTGGAAACTTTTAAAACGATATGAAATCCCTACGTTTATTTTTGTGAATAAAATGGATTTGGTTCATGACGATAAGAATGATATTCTTATGAAATTAAAGAAACGTTTGGGAGACGAAATCGTGGATTTTTCTGATGAAGCATGGCAGGAAAAAGATGTGATACATGAAGAAATTGCCATGTGTAATGAAACAGCATTGGAAGAATTTATGGAAAATGGAGAGGTTTCCTTTGAGACTCTTTGTAATATGGTGAAAGAAAGATGCTTATTTCCATGTCTTTTTGGTTCAGCACTGAAAAATGACGGAATTGAGGCTTTTCTTGATACCATGAAACGGTATACGATTACTAAAAAATATAAGGACTCATTTAGTGCCAGAGTGTTTAAGATTGCAAGAGATAAGCATGATGAACGTTTGACTTATTTAAAGATTACCGGTGGCTCTTTGAAAGTAAAAGATGTATTGTCAGACAAGGATAACACATGGGAGGAAAAAGTAAATCAGATACGGTTGTATTCAGGAGAGAAGTTTGATACCGTAAATGAAGTGTGTGCCGGAGAAGTATGTGCTGTTACCGGACTTACCAAAACATATCCCGGTGAGGGACTCGGTGAGGAAAAAGAAAAAAATCTTCCGGTGTTGGAACCGGTACTTACTTATCGGGTTATGTTAGAGCCAGAGGATAATGCTTCTGTAGTTTATCGGGATATTAAGGTATTGGCTGAGGAAGATCCACAGATTCACATTGTATGGAATGATAAATTAGGTGAAATCTATATGCAGCTTATGGGTGAAGTGCAGATGGAAATCATACGGTCTGTGGTTTATGAACGGTTTGGGTATCATATTTCCTTTGACGATGGAAGAATGGTATACAAGGAAACTATTAAAAATACAGTGGAAGGTGTAGGGCATTTTGAACCTTTAAGACATTATGCGGAAGTCCACTTGTTATTGGAACCCGGTGAAACGGGAAGTGGTATGCAATTTTTTATGGACTGTAGTGAAGATGAACTGGACAAAAACTGGCAAAGGCTTATTTATACCCATTTAGAGGAAAAGGAACATCTTGGAGTGTTAACAGGTTTTCCAATCACGGATATGAAGATTACCATTATTGCCGGTCGTGCCCATAATAAGCATACAGAAGGCGGAGATTTCAGACAGGCGACTTACCGTGCAATTCGTCAAGGACTTAAAATGGCTGAAAGTGTAGTTTTAGAGCCGTATTATGAATTTTGTTTAGAATTGCCGGCAGAACATTTAGGACGGGCTATGATGGATATCCAGCGGATGAATGGTGAATTTGATGCACCGGATCAGAATGATGAAACAGCCATTCTGAAAGGAAAAGCACCGGTGGCATGTATGCGTGGATATATTAGAGAAGTTACTTCTTACACCCATGGAAAGGGTAAGCTTGATTTAGAACTTCTTGGATATTTTCCATGTCATAATCAGGAAGAAGTGGTGGAAACCATAGGTTATGATAGCGAAACGGATTTAGAAAATCCTACATCTTCGGTATTTTGTGCCCATGGTGCGGGCTTTATAGTGCCGTGGAATGAAGTATACGATTATATGCATGTGGAGAGTCCTTTAAACCGACAGACAGAAATGCCTGAGATTAGTTTGCAGGCAAAACGTCCAAGTGAAAAAACATTGGAACGTCAGGAAGCAGATTTGCAGGAGATTATGAAGCGGGAATTTGGAGATAAAAAGAAACGTTTTGATGATTATGGCAATGTGTATTATAGTCAGGAAGAACGTAAAACATTGCGTCCGGCATCTGCACCGAAAAATCCGGGTGACCAAAAGTATCAGAAAGAGCCAAAACCTGTAAAGAAACAGGAAGAGTATCTTCTTGTTGACGGATACAACATTATCTTTTCATGGGAAGAGTTAAATGAGCTTGCAAAAGACAGTCTGGATGGGGCAAGAATGAAGCTTATGGAGGAACTTTGTAATTATCAAGGGTATACGAAACAACATGTGATTGTAGTATTTGATGCATATAAAGTTAAGGGAAATCCAGGAAGTGTGGAAAAATACCATAACATTCATGTGGTATTCACAAAGGAAGCAGAAACTGCTGATATGTATATCGAAAAAGTGACTCATGAGATTGGAAAAAAACATAAAGTGACCGTTGCAACTTCAGATGGATTAGAACAGGTGATTATTATGCAGCAGGGAGCATTAAGATTGTCTGCAAAAGACTTGGAAAAACAGATTCAGTGGACGAAAAAGCAGATGGAAATGTATTTAACTTAGTGACGGTTTTAATATGCCAGGAGGTGAATGCTACAAGTGGAGTGTTCGCCTTCTGGCATACAGTTACTTGCTAAGAAAACGATCCCATTCAACAGTATTATCTGTAGCTTGTACTTCCATGACGAAAGTATCATATAATCCGTCGATGTTTATCTTATATGAATTTTCTGAAATCTTTTCAATGTCATAAATTAAGAATTCTTCATCTTGCTGCATGCTTTTAAAGAAATCACCATAGGTTTCAGGTGCAATTATTCTTTCTGGAACTGTTTCTTTTAAGTTATTATCAGCGTCGTAAATATTATAGCTTTCCTGATAAAGTTTTGTTATGCTTGCCTCTGTGAATGTAAGAACCACATTGTTTGCACGCATATCTCTAATGTCGCGGTTGTTACTGTTTGCGGCAAGGATTGTAATGTTATCCAAATCTAAAGTAACAGTATTGCTGTTTGCGGAGATAGAGGCAATGACAGCCTCTTTAAAAGAAAATGTAGCTAGTTCATTTATTGATTTATATTTCATAGTGTAAAAACTCCTTTCGTTTGTTTCTAACTTTATTAGTGTTTGTTTCAATATCTTATTATACGTTGAGAAGAATTATATGACAAGAAAAATTCTTATATTAAAAATTTTGAGTGGATATTTAATGGTGTTGTTAGAAAAAGACTGACATGAGGGTTTACTTTACGGTTGGATGATGATAAAATCATATGGTCGAGATTTAATTCAGTCTTGAAAAAATTACCATGTGGAAATTTACATCATGTGGTAGCTTGAGCAAGGCTTGACTAAAAGTGGTGAGATTTGGAACAAGAAAGGTAGGAGTGAAGATGAAGAAAAAAAGAATAGCTAGTTTGTTAGGGGCGGTACTTTTAGGTGCGTCATTAGTGAATCAAATACCTGTAAATGCTATGACAAATACAGTTTTTCATACAGTTGATTCAACACAAATAGAGACAACAACTACGGATAACGGTGAATTGGAAATTGAGGATAAGGCTATTTCAGATAGTACGTATTTTACTTACGGACAAGGATGTTTTTTTACAACCGTAGTGAAGGATGAGAAAGATGCTGACGGACAGGAAGTACTAACAGAGACAACTCAGGAACCACAACAGCAGAGTGGAACGGAAAGTGATTCGCAGAATATCGATGTAAGTTCTGGAGATGTTATGGCAAATACATGTGTTGTTTCTAGTTTGGAATTGTTTAATGCGTGTTTTAGTGAAGAGGAAAAAGCTGCAATGGCAGCAGGAACAAATATGGAACTTAGAATTACATTCCACAATGCTGCTGAAACAGAAATAAGCAAAAAGTCCATGAATAAACTTGAGGAAAACATAAATGAATGTATGGCGGAAACATTATTTATGGAATTGCGTGGTTACGTTCAGATTACAGTTGAAAAGAAAAATTTAACAACAAAAGAATGGGAAACCATTAAGAAATTTAACAATCCTATTGGTGTAAGAGTAGATATTTTGTCTGATTACATGATACAGGAAGGAGAGTATTGTTTAATCGGTTCTAAGAGCGTTGCTGGAGATTCTTTTGAAGATCAGGATGAATATCAGGAAACGATTACAATTAATGCAGTAAAGTCTGATTTTTACGCATTGTGTTTTACTCCGACTTCTGAAGAACCAATTGCGACAGCTGCTCCAGTAGAGCAGGCAAGTTATTGGGATAAAATGATGGATAAAAAAGAAGCCTGTTTATGGCATTACTTTATGATACCATTTATTTTATTAGGACTTGTTTGGATTGCTGCAATTAATCGTAAGAAAAATCGTGTAATATTTATGGCTATTATTGATATTATTCTTCTTGCTTGCGCAATTTTAGGAAAAGATTGGATTGACTGGGCGGTATTTGGTGGTTCTGTTGTTACATTGTTTATTGCTCATGTTATAAAGACGAATTCTTGGAAAAAGAAAAGAATTTAAAAATAATTTAAAAAAAGTGTTGACAAATAAAAGTGTCTCTGATACAATGTTTATTGTGTTTGAGGCACCATGCGGGTGTAGTTCAATGGTAGAACACTAGCCTTCCAAGCTAGATACGTGGGTTCGATTCCCATCACCCGCTTGCATGTAACAATTTAGTTGCTACAGGATGACGTTATGAGTAAGAGTGGACAAATGTCCACTCTTTTCATTTACTGTTTTTCGCATTAACCCACATGTCTTATGTTTGATTTCATTTTAGATGAAAATGGGGACCTGATAACATTGATTATGTATAGGAGGATTTATGGGAGCAAGAGAAGACTATGAAAATAGAACAGAAGCACTTATTCTACCTTTGGTTGAAAAGAGAAAATTTGAACTGGTAGATGTTGAATATGTAAAAGAAGGTTCTACTTGGTATTTGCGTGCCTACATTGATAAGGAGGGTGGCATCACTATCAATGATTGTGAAGATGTCAGCCGAGAATTGAGCGAATTGTTAGACAGAGAGGATTTTATTCCGGATGCTTATATTTTAGAAGTGAGTTCGCCTGGTCTTGGAAGACAATTAAAGAAGGAAAAAGATTTTCAAAGAAATATTGGAAAAGAAGTAGAAGTAAAGCTATACAAAGCAATTGAATTATATGACGAAAAAGGTAAAGCAGTAAAGGAAAAAGATTTTTTTTGTTGGCTTAAGAATTTTGATAAAGAAAAACTATATCTTGCATTTGATGAACAGGATACAGAAGAAGATTATTTGGAATTGGACAGAAAAGAGGTTGCAATCATCCGATTGGCGGTTCATTTCTAAGATGCGGATGATAAATGTTTGAGCGTTATATGTCGATATACAAATGATAGCGTGAGTTTGAACTGGAGATAAAGGTAGTTTTTAATTAACGATAGATAGAAAAATATAATATTTTATGTATACAGAATAAACAGCCTTAGAGCTTAAATAGATTATTAAATTAGGAGGAAAAAACATGAGAGCGAAAGGAAATTCAGATTTAATCCTAGCATTAAATCAAATCGAAAAAGAGAAAGGAATTAGCAAAGATATTCTTTTAGAAGCACTTGAGAATTCATTATTGGTTGCATGTAAAAACCATTATGGAAAGAGCGACAACATTGTAGTAAACATTGACAGAGAAAATGGTAATGTTTCTGTATTTGCTGAAAAGGAAATCGTAGAGACTGTAGAAGATCCTGTTACACAGATTGATGCAGTAGAAGCAAAAGTTAAATTCCCTAAGAAGGAAATTGGAGAAATTGTTCGTATCGAGGTTACTCCTAAGAATTTTGGACGTATTGCAGCACAGAAAGCAAAGCAGGTAGTTGTTCAGAAAATTCGTGAAGAAGAAAGAAAAGGACTTTATGAGCAGTATTACGGAATGGAAAAAGAGTTGGTAACCGGTATTGTTCAGCGTTATGTTGGTAACAACGTAAGCGTAAACCTTGGAAAAGTTGATGCCATTCTTACTGAAAATGAGCAGGTGAAAGGTGAGAGATATAAGACAACAGAAAGAATTAAGTTGTACATTGTAGAAGTAAAAGACACACCAAAGGGACCAAAGGTTACTGTATCAAGAACTCATCCTGAACTTGTTAAGCGTCTGTTCGAGGCAGAAGTTGCTGAAGTAAAAGATGGAACAGTTGAGATTAAGAGTATTGCCAGAGAAGCAGGTTCTAGAACAAAGATGGCAGTTTGGACCGATGAAAAAGACGTGGATCCGGTTGGAGCATGTGTTGGAGTAAATGGTGCCAGAGTAAATGCTATTGTTGAAGAACTTCGCGGTGAAAAAATCGATATCATTAACTGGAGTGAGAATCCGGCAGTTCTTATTGAAAATGCATTAAGCCCTGCAAAAGTTGTTTCAGTTACTGTAAACGAAGAAGAAAAGAGTGCAGAAGTTGTGGTACCTGATTATCAATTGTCATTGGCAATCGGTAAAGAAGGACAGAATGCAAGATTGGCGGCAAGACTAACAAACTTTAAGATTGATATTAAGAGTGAGTCACAGGTGGGATTGACACCATCAGAGCCAGTAGAAGAATAGAAAATATATGAGACTATAAAAGGAGTGTATTACTATGTCGCAGAAGAAAATTCCTACAAGACAATGTGTTGGATGTAATGAAATGAAAAATAAAACTGATTTAATTCGTATCATTAAAACTCCGGAGGATGACATAGTGATTGACACGACTGGAAAGAAAAATGGTCGAGGAGCATATATTTGCCAATCGGCGGATTGCTTAAAAAAAGCAAAAAAAACGAAGGCGTTGGAGCGAAGTCTAAAGGTTTCTATTCCAACTGAGATTTATGATTTATTGGAAAAGGAGTTGGAAGTGCTTGAACGCTGAGAAGATAGTTGGTTATTTGGGATTGGCAACAAAGGCCGGAAAAGTAACGAGCGGTGAATTCATGACAGAAAAAGCTGTCAAAGAAGGAAAAGCAAAAATAGTAATTGTTGCGGATGATGCATCCGATAACACTAAAAAGATGTTTAGAAATATGTGCGAATATTACCATGTTCCTATGTTTACTATGTGCAAGAAAGAACAATTAGGGCATGTGATCGGAAAGCAATTTCGTGCATCGGTTGCGGTGTTAGATGATGGATTTTCGAAAGCGATTATGAAACAATTCGAAAACGGAAAAGACTGTTGATAAACGGTAATGACATAAATAGAACGTGTAAAAGAATATTGCAGGAAAGAGGTATGGCATATGGCAACAAAGATGAAGGTTTATGAAATAGCAAAAAGCCTTAACAGACCGAGTAAGGAGTTGGTTCAAGCTCTAAATGAAAATGGTTATGAAGTAAAGAGTCACAATAGCAATATTGAAGATGATGCGATAGCATTTATCATTAAAAACTTTAAACCACTTCCAGAGAATTCAAAGAGTGAAACAGCACATGCTAAGGAAGAAAAGAAAACAAAAACTGAGAAAAAAGAAAGCACAAAAGTAGAAAAGCAATCAGAAGAAAAGAGCGAAACTCAAAAAACGGAAAAGCAGGCAGAAGAAAAGAAAAATGATGAAAAGAAAGATACTTCAAACAAGAAAGCTACAGAAAATAAAGTAGAAGAACCAAAGCAGAAAGATGCGGAAGAAAAGAAAGCTTCGGTTGAGAAGAAAGAAGAAGCAAAGAAAGAGGATACAGTGGAGAAAAAGGAAATAATCAAAGAAGTCCAAGAANNGGATAAAGGTGCTGCCAAAAACAGTGATAAAAATAATGGTGGTAACAATCGAAACAATGACCGAAATGATAGAAATAATGGTGGTTTCAATCGTAATAATGATAAAAATGATAGAAACGGTGGAAACTTCAATAAAAATCGTAACGATCGAAATGATAGAGGTTTTAACAGAAATAACGACAGAAACGATCGAAATGACAGAGGTTTCAATAAAAATAATGACAGAAACGATCGAAATGATAGAGGCTCCAATCGAAACAATGACAGAAACGACAGAGGATTTAACAAGAACAATGACAGAAATGATCGTAATGACAGAGGTTTCAACAGGAACAATGATAGAGGCGGTTTCAACAGAGGCAATGATCGTAATGGTGGTGGATTTAACAAAGATCCATTTGCATCTGTTGTATTTGATAAACCGGCTGAAAAATCTGGTGGAAGAAATAACGCTCAGAGAAATGGAAACGGATACAATAACAAAAAGAAGAACCGTAGGGATTACGAGGATGAAATGCCTATGGAGAAACCAAAGAAAGATCCAAACAGAAAGGGAGCATTTATTATGCCAAAGCCTGTAGTGGTTGAAAAAGAACCGGAAGATAGTATTAAGACAATTACTCTTCCTGAGGTTATGACTATTAAGGAATTTGCAGATAAATTAAAATTACAGCCTTCAGCAGTTGTTAAAAAACTGTTTATGCAAGGTAAAATGGTTACAATCAATCATGAGATTACATTTGAAGAAGCGGAAGAAATTGCACTTGAATACAATGTAATTGCAGAAATGGAAGAAAAGGTTGATGTAATCGCTGAGTTATTGAAAGAGGAAGAAGAAGACGAAAGCAAAATGAAGAAACGTCCTCCTGTAATTTGTGTTATGGGACACGTTGACCATGGTAAAACATCACTTCTTGACTCTATTCGTAAGACAAATGTAACAGATAGAGAAGCAGGTGGTATTACACAGCATATCGGTGCGTATATGGTTTCTGTAAATGGAGAAAAGATTACATTCCTTGATACACCTGGACATGAGGCTTTTACATCTATGCGTATGCGTGGTGCGCAGTCTACAGATATTGCAATTTTGGTTGTTGCTGCAGATGATGGTGTTATGCCACAGACAGTAGAAGCTATCAGTCATGCTAAGGCTGCCGGTGTTGAAATTATCGTTGCAGTAAATAAAATCGATAAAGAGAGCGCAAATATTGAGCGTGTAAAACAGGAATTAGTAGAGTACGAATTGATTGCTGAAGATTGGGGTGGTACAACAGCATTTGTACCTGTATCAGCTAAGAGTGGTCAGGGTATTGAAGATTTGCTTGAAATGATTCTTTTAACAGCAGAAGTTATGGAACTTAAGGCAAATCCTAATCGTGAAGCAAGAGGTATCGTTATCGAGGCTCAGCTTGATAAGGGTAGAGGTCCGGTTGCAACTGTTCTTGTTCAAAAAGGAACTTTGCATGTAGGTGATTCTGTTGCTATCGGTAAGGCATACGGTAAAGTAAGAGCCATGATCGATGATAAGGGAAGAAGAGTAAAAGAGGCAACACCTTCTACACCAGTTGAGATTTTAGGTTTGAATGAAGTGCCTGAAGCAGGTGAAGTTATGCTTGTGGCAGACAATGATAAAGAAGCAAGAAATATTGCGGAAGTTTATATTAAACAAAGTCGTGAAATGTTACTTGCAGATACAAAATCAAGATTATCATTGGATGGATTGTTTGATCAGATTCAGGCTGGAAATATTAAAGAACTTAACTTAATCGTAAAAGCTGACGTTCAGGGTTCTGTAGAAGCCGTAAAACAGAGTTTACTTAAGCTTTCAAACGAGGAAGTTGCAATCCGTATTATTCACGGTGGCGTAGGTGCAATTAACGAATCAGACGTTTCACTTGCAAGTGCTTCAAATGCTATTATCATCGGATTTAACGTAAGACCGGATGCAACAGCAAAAGACATGGCTGATACAGAAGGTGTTGACTTAAGATTGTATAAAGTTATTTACAACGCTATCGAAGATGTGGAAGCTGCCATGAAGGGTATGTTAGATCCAGTTTACGAAGAAAAGGTAATCGGACACGCAGAAGTTCGTCAGATTTTCAAGGCATCAGGCGTTGGTACAATTGCAGGTTCTTATGTATTGGATGGTAAGATTGTGCGTGGTTCTAAGGTTAGAATCACCCGTGAAGGTGAGTTGATCCACGAAGGAGATTTACATTCACTTAAGAGATTTAAGGATGATGTAAAAGAAGTTAAGGCAGGATATGAGTGTGGTCTTGTATTTGAAGGCTTCAATGAAGTTAAAGAAGAAGATCAGGTTGAAATTTATGTAATGGAAGAAGTGCCAAGATAATATAATGATTGGAGGGTATTGCCATGAGAAAAAACAGTATTAAAAATACCCGTATTAACATGGAAGTACAAAGGGAACTAAGTAAGATTATCAGTCAGGAGATGAAGGATCCACGAATCGATCCTTTGACTTCTGTCATTGCAGTAGAAGTAACACCAGATTTGAAGCAGGCAAAAGTTTATGTCAGTGTGTTTGGTTCAGATGAGAAAAAGCAGGCAACTTTGGAAGGTCTAAAGAGTGCTACACCATTTATCCGTAGACAGCTAGCGAGCACAATCAACTTGAGAAATACACCGGAACTACGTTTCTACATGGATGAATCTATTGAATACGGTGTTCATATGTCTCAATTGATCGATGAGGTAAATAAAGACCTTAACAATGATGAGGATGGGGAAGAGAATGAATAAATCGAAATTTTGGGATGCTGTTTCAGAGGCAAACAGCATCGCAATTGCCGGTCATATCAGACCGGATGGAGATTGCATAGGTTCTTGTATGGGGATCACAAGATATTTAAGAAGCGTATACCCGGAAAAAACAATTACGGTGTATTTAGAATATATGCCAAAAAGTTTTGCCTATTTGTTTCAAACAGATGAGTATGAAGTAGGATTTGAACATTTAAAACAGGCGGATTTGTTTATTGCTATGGATTGCAGTGATGCAGAGAGGCTTGGGGACTCCTATACGTTGTTTGAACAGGCTAAGGATACGGTTTGTATTGATCATCATATTAGCAATGTTGGATATGCAAAATACAATTTTATAGCACCAAAAGCCAGCTCAGCATCGGAAGTGCTTTTTGAAATTTTAGACGAGGATAAGTTGAATAAAGATATTGCAACTGCAATATACTTAGGAATGGTGCATGACAGTGGTGTGTTTAAATATAGCAATACATCAAGAAGAACCATGGAAATTGCCGGTGTTTTAATCGAAAAAGGTGTGGAGACCACAGATTTAATCGATAAGACATTTTATAGCAAGACTTATAAACAAAATCAGATTCTTGGTCGGGTTTTGATGGAGAGTATTCTTGCATTGGATGGAAAGGTTGTTATAGGTTGTATCAGCCAGAAAGTGGAGGCGTTTTACGAGGCTACCAGTGAAGATTATGAAGGCATCGTGGAACAGATGCGAATCACACAAGGTGTTGAAGTCGCAATTTTCCTTCATGAAACATTACCTATGGTTTATAAAGTAAGCATGCGGGCAAATGATATGGTTGATGTAAGTAAGATAGCTACTATGTTTGGCGGCGGTGGGCATATTAAGGCTGCTGGCTGTTCAATGAGTGGAAGTTATTATGATGTAGTAAATGCATTGTTAGAGCAGATTAACAATCAATTGCAGATATGTTAAGTTTATGAAGCATTCCCGACACCATTCGTAAAAAGGGGCGGGGGTGCTTTTTGCTTTAAAAGCGTTGTCAGTAGGTGTTGTTTCTGTAAAAGCAGCTGCGTTAACAGCAGATTTTAAACGTAAAGGAATTATTTATGGACGGAATTATTAATGTATATAAAGAAAAAGGTTTTACATCTCATGATGTAGTTGCTAAATTAAGAGGTATTCTTCGACAAAAAAAGATTGGACATACAGGAACCTTAGATCCTGATGCAGAAGGTGTTTTGCCGATTTGTCTTGGAAGTGCTACGAAATTATGTGATATGTTGACGGATAAAAGTAAAACTTATGAGACAGTCATGCTTTTAGGTAAGGAGACAGATACGCAAGATATTTCTGGTGAAGTTCTTGCTGAAAAAAATGTTTCCTGTGACAAAGAAGAAATCAAACAGGCGATTATGTCTTTTGTGGGCGAATATGATCAGATACCCCCTATGTATTCCGCAAAGAAAATCAATGGAAAAAAATTGTATGAATTGGCAAGAGAAGGAAAAGTGGTTGAACGAAAACCAAGCCATGTTTGTATACATGAGATAGATATTCTTGAGTGGAATTTAGAAGAAAATGAAGTTCGAATGAAAATCTTTTGTTCGAAGGGAACATATATCCGTACTCTTTGTCATGATATTGGGCAATCACTTGGTTGTGGCGCGTGCATGAAAGAGTTATTGCGAACGAAAGTCAGTCGATTTGAACTGAAAGACAGTCTGACATTACAAAAGATTGAAGAATTAAAGGCTTCAGATCAGATTGAAGATTATATTTTGGAACCAGACAAAGTGTTATTTGAATATGCAGCAATGCAGACGAAAAAAGAAGCCGACAGGCTTGTGTACAATGGAAATGCATTGTATAAAAATCAGCTCATTGCCATGGAAGATGGAAAGAAAGAACAATACCGTATTTATGACAGTAACGGAAAGTTTATGGGAATTTATGCTTGGAATGAAGGAATGAAGGCTTATAAGCCAGTGAAAATGTTTCTATAATGGAGGAAATCATGGAACACATTTATAATACAGATAAATTTCAATTGAAAAATACAGCAGTATGTCTTGGAAAGTTTGATGGTATTCATAAAGGTCACCGTTTGTTGATTTCTGAGGTTGTAGCTCATAAAGAGTTAAAATCGGTAGTATTTACCTTTGCTTTGCACCCTTCAAATCTTTTTTCAAATTCCGAGGTGAAACTTATAGATTCTTTTGAGGAAAAGTTTGAAAAACTGGAAAAACTGGGTATTGATACTTTGATTTCTTATCCATTTACTGCAGAAACTGCGTCTATGGAACCGGAAGAATTTGTGAAAGAAGTGATTGTAAAAAAACTGGATGCAAAACTAATTGTCGTTGGCAAAGATTTTCACTTCGGACATAAGAGAAAAGGTGATGTTAGTTTATTAAAAGCATTGTCAGATCAGTATGGCTTCAAGGTAATTGCTTTTAACAAGCTGGAACAGGAAGAAAAGGTTGTAAGTAGTACTAGAATTCGGGAAGAAATTCAAAATGGAAATATGGAACTTGTTGAGGAATTGCTTGGTGTTCCTTATGCCTTTGAAGGAGAAGTACTTCATGGACAGAAACTTGGTCGTACCATAGATATGCCTACTATCAATCAGGCAGTTGGAGAACATAAGATTTTGCCGCCTTTAGGCGTGTATGTTTCGAAAATTCTAATTGAAAACAAAGTGTATTATGGCATCACAAATGTGGGAAAAAAACCTACAGTGAATGGCGAAGCGGTGGTAGGTGTTGAGACGAATATTTTTGACTTTTCAGGAGATTTGTACGGAAAAGAAGTTCGAACAGAACTTTTGAAATTTGTCCGTCCAGAACAGAAATTTAAAAATGTGGAGCTTCTGAAAAAGCAAATGTATAAGGATAAAGCCTTTGGTATGAATTTTGTGGGTTTACAATCCAATAAAACTATGTTATCATAACTTAGTAATTGATTAACCCCCTGCTCGGTGTATGGAACATCCGACCTTATACTTGGTAGTGGGCATTTTTTAGGAGGATAAAGATATGATTTGTAAAGAAAAGAAAGCAGAGATTATTGCTCAGTACGGAAGAAACGCAGGAGATACAGGTTCTCCAGAAGTTCAGATTGCATTATTAACAGAGAGAATCAACGAGTTAAATGCACACTTGAAAGATAATCAGAAAGATCATCATTCAAGAAGAGGTCTTTTAAAGATGGTAGGTCAGAGAAGAAACTTACTTGCATACTTAAAGAAGACTGACTTGGAAGGATATCGTGCTTTGATCCAGAAGTTAGGATTAAGAAAATAATTTATCTCAGTCGGATAAGACCTCTTCCTCTAAGCGAAGAGAGAGGTTATAACAAACTTGTCTCAGTCGGGGGTATTTTCTACGACTGAGATAAACGCTCCGCGAGGATGCGCAGGAATTTGTATAGGAACTTTGTCAGTTTTGCTGACGCAAATTCCGCGCTAAGTCTCGGGGACGAGACTTGAATTTCTAAAGGGACCACGATTTGTGGTCCTTTTTTCAGAGATAGGATGAATTTTTATGAAATCAGGACATAAAATAACCAAGGTACTTCATGGAAGTATCGCTGAGGAGATGGAGATTGAACCAGGGGATGTTTTATTAGCGATTAATAATTGTAAGATAAAAGATATATTTGATTATCATTATTATTGTAATGATGAATATATTGTTGTATTAATTGAAAAGCCGGATGGAGAAGAATGGGAAATAGAAATTGAGAAAGATTTCGAAGAAGACTTGGGGATTGAATTTGAAGAGAGTCTCATGGACCATTATCGCTCATGTACAAACAAATGCATGTTTTGTTTTATTGATCAGATGCCACCGGGGATGAGGGAAACTCTTTATTTTAAGGATGATGATGCCAGATTATCTTTTTTGCAGGGAAATTATATCACCCTTACAAATATGAGCAACGAAGATTTAGAACGTATTATTTTATACAAATTGTCGCCGGTGAATGTTTCGATTCAAACTATGAATCCGGAACTTCGATGTAAGATGCTTCATAACCGTTTTGCAGGAGAGGCTCTGAAAAAAGTGCGACGTCTCTATGAAGGCGGCATTGAGATGAACAGCCAGATTGTACTTTGTAAAGGGGTAAACGACGGAAAAGAATTGGATTTTTCTATCAGGGAGCTTATGGGAATGTATCCATATATGAGAAGTTTGTCTGTTGTGCCTTTTGGTAAGACAAAGTACCGGGAAGGATTGGTTCCACTAGAGAAATTCAATAAAGAAGAGTCGGCGGTGGTTCTTGGACAGATTCATAAATTTCAGCAGGAATGTCTTGAAAAGTTTGGTACCAGATTTGTATTTGCCAGTGATGAGTGGTATATTACGGCAGGGTTACCTATTCCGGAAGAAGAATATTATGAAGGGTACGGACAGATTGAAAATGGTGTTGGTATGGTACGGTCCTTTTTGGATGAGGTAGTGGCAGCTGTGGAGGAATGTGAGGGAAGCCTTGTTGAAAAGACAGTGTCGGCAGCCACAGGAGTACTGGCTGGTCCATTGATTGAAGATTGTGCCAGAGAAATCAATAAAAAATATCCAAATATAAAAGTAAATGTGTATGTTATTCGAAATGAGTTTTTTGGCGAGGAAATCACTGTTGCAGGACTTATTACCGGGCAGGATCTTATGAAGCAATTAAAAGATGTGGAGCTTGGCGAATATTTGCTTTTGCCGGATACCATGCTTCGAAGTGGTGAGAGCGTATTTTTGGATGATTACACGGTTTCAGACGTTGAAAAGGCTTTACAAATACCTATCCGTATAGTAAAATCAGATGGAGCCGCGTTAGTTCGCATGATATTGGAGGAAGATTATGAGTAAACCGATTGTTGCTATTGTGGGCAGACCGAACGTTGGAAAATCAACTATGTTCAATATGCTTGCTGGAGAGCAGATTTCAATTGTTAAAGATACACCAGGTGTTACCCGCGACCGTATTTATGCGGAAGTGAATTGGTTAAACACCCAGTTTACATTGATTGATACCGGTGGTATTGAGCCGGAGACAAGCGATCTTATGTTAAAACATATGAGAGAACAGGCTGAAATAGCCATTGCAACAGCAGATGTTATTATGTTTGTAGTTGATGTAAGACAGGGACTTGTGGATGCAGACTTTAAAGTGGCAGATATGCTTCGTAAGTCACATAAGCCGATTGTTTTAGTTGTAAATAAGGTAGATAACTTTGATAAGTTTATGCCAGATGTATATGAATTTTATAATTTAGGTCTTGGAGATCCACAGCCGATTTCAGGTCAGTCAAAACTTGGTATCGGTGATATGCTTGATGAAGTAATCAAACATTTTGACGAGGATGCTTTGACGGAAGAGGAAGATGAAAGACCTCGTATTGCCGTTATTGGAAAGCCAAATGTTGGTAAATCATCAATTATCAATAAAATTGTAGGAGAAGACCGTGTTATTGTTTCTGATATTGCAGGAACTACCCGTGATGCCATTGATACAGCAGTTACTTACAATGGAAATGAATATGTGTTTATTGATACTGCAGGACTTAGACGTAAAAGCCGTATCAAAGAAGAAATCGAACGATACAGTATTATTCGTACCGTGACTGCAGTAGAGCGTTGTGATGTGGCAGTTATTATGATCGATGCAGAAGAAGGTGTAACAGAGCAGGATGCAAAGATTGCAGGTATTGCCCATGAAAGAGGAAAAGGTGTCATTATTGCAGTTAATAAATGGGACGCTATTGAGAAGGACGATAAGACCATTTATAAGTATACAAATAAAGTAAGAGAAGTATTAGCATTTATGCCTTATGCGGAAATCTTATTTATTTCTGCAAAGACAGGACAGCGTTTGCCAAAATTATTTGAGACTATTGATGCTGTTATTGAAAATCATAGTCTGCGTGTGGCTACCGGAGTTTTGAATGAAATTCTTGCTGAGGCAGTTGCATTACAGCAGCCTCCTTCAGATAAAGGTAAGAGACTTAAGATTTTCTATATGACTCAGGTGGCAGTAAAACCACCAACCTTTGTTATTTTTGTAAACGATAAGCAGTTGATGCATTTTTCGTATACAAGATATATTGAAAATAAAGTTCGTGAAGCTTTTGGGTTTAGAGGAACACCACTTAAATTTATCATTCGTGAGAGAAAGGACAAATAATTATGGACTCAACAACAGTGACTACAATATTAGGTTGTATTGTAGTGGGATATTTACTGGGAAATATTTCTACTGCATATTTTGTTGGAAAACTGTATGGAATTGATATCCGCAAGGAAGGAAGCGGAAATTTAGGTAGTACCAATGCACTTCGTACATTGGGAAAAAAAGCAGGTGCCATGACATTTGCAGGAGATATTGCTAAGTGTCTGATTCCAATATGCATCATACGACTGGTGCTATTTACAGAGAATCCGGAACTGGCGATTGTATTTGCTATGTGGTATGGGTTAGGATGTGTTCTTGGACATAATTATCCATTTTGGTTGCATTTTAAAGGCGGAAAAGGAATTGCAGTGACATCGGCAGTTGTTCTTGGAATTGCACATTGGCCATTGATTTTAGGTGGCTTGTCATTGTTTATTTTAATTGTTGCAGTGACCAGATATGTATCACTTGGATCACTAGTAGTTGCTTTTTATTTAGTAATTAATACACTTGCATGGCATATGGATAGTCCTTATTTCGTTCATATGCTTTGTGTGAGTTTTGTATTTGCGTTTTTTGCATTTTTTCAGCATAGAGCCAATATTGCTCGGTTGTTAAATGGAACAGAACATAAAATAGGGGAGAAGAAGGCATGAGTAAAGTAAGTTTATTGGGAGCAGGAAGCTGGGGCACAGCTTTGGCAATTGTATTAGCAAATAATGGACATGACGTAACATTGTGGTCTGCGATTGAGAGTGAGATTGATATGTTAAAGACATATCGTGAACATAAGGATCGTTTGCCAGGAGCTATTTTGCCGGACAATATTTTAGTTACCTCAGATCTTGAAGAAGCATGTAAAGACAAAGAAGTGATTGTATTTTCGGTTGCTTCTCCTTATGTGAGAAGTACTGCGAAGATGTGCAAAAATCTTATTCCAGAAGGTCAGATTATTGTAAATGTAGGTAAAGGCATCGAAGAGACTACATTGATGACTCTTAGTGAGATTTTAAACGAAGAACTTCCACAGGCAGAGATTACTGTACTTTCAGGACCAAGTCATGCAGAGGAAGTTAGTAGAGGAATCCCTACTACAGTTGTAGTGGGAGCCAAGAAGAAGAAGACAGCAGAATTTCTTCAGGCTACATTTATGAACAATGTGTTCCGTGTATATATCAGCCCTGATATTGTGGGAATTGAACTTGGCGGTTCTTTGAAGAATGTAATTGCATTGGCTGCAGGTATGGTAGATGGCTTAGGATTTGGAGACAATACGAAAGCTGCTCTTATGACTAGGGGAATTGCAGAGATTACTCGTCTTGGTATTGCCATGGGTGGAAAGATGGAAACTTTGGCTGGACTTTCAGGAATTGGTGATTTGATTGTAACCTGTACCAGCCAGCATAGTAGAAACCACAATGCTGGTGAGCTTATGGGACAGGGCATGAGTATGGAAGATGCCATGAAAGAGGTAAAACAGGTGGTGGAAGGTGTATATTCTGCAAAAGCTGCAAAGTTATTAGCAGAAAAGTGTAATGTTTCCATGCCGATTATTGAAGCTGTAAATCAGGTATTGTTTGAAGGAAAATCCGCAAAAGAGGCAACAGCTGAATTGTTGACACGAGGCCGAGTGGCAGAATATCCGGATTTAGAGTGGACAGAGTAATATTTTTCGAAGTTTTTTGTACCAGTAATCAGTAAATGATGCGGAAAAGATGGCACAAAAGAAATTACAAGTTATCAAAGAAGAGGAAAGGTCGTGTATTCCGCATGGATGATGAAAAGAGACTTCAAATTAAAAATAAAATGGAAACACTGGCAATTGTATTAGGTGATTTGGTGATACTCTTTTTGGTATCAGTGTTAGCTTTATGGTTACGATTTGAATTTCATTATAGCGAAATATCACCTGAATTTTTGGAACGAATGTATAAGTATATGCCTGTGCATTTTGTTTGTTCTATTTGTTTATTTTATTTTTGCGGAATGTACAAGAGCATTTGGAAATATGCCAGTATAAATGAGGTTGGAAATATCATTAAAGGGTGTTTTTTGACTACAATTCTTCAATGGGTTGTTATGTGGAATATTTCTTATCGTATGCCAGTAAGTTTTCACTGTATGACATTTGTATTTCTGGTTGGATTTTTAACATTAGAAAGATTTGCTTATCGAATTTTTGGTGAAATGAAATTTAGGTATTTTTTACCTAATATGGGAAACACAGCAAATGTTATGATTATCGGTGCAGGAGATGCCGGAAGAGTAATGTTGAAAGAGTTTCATGATAGTCAGTATATTGAAGGAAAAGTTGTTTGTTTTATTGATGACTCTCCTGAAAAAATAGGTAAAGCATTAAATGGTGTTCCTATTGTAGGGGATAGAAATTATATACTTCAGGCTGTAGAAGAATATTCTGTAGATGAGATTATCGTTGCTATTCCTACTATTACTGCAAAAGAAAGAAGTAAGATTTTGCATATTTGTCAGGAAACACAGTGTAGTGTTCGAATGCTTCCAGGTGTATATCAGCTGATTAATGGAGAAGTGAATATCAATAGTCTTCGTAAAGTTGAAGTGGAAGATTTACTTGGAAGAGATCAGATAAAAGTAGATTTAAACCAGATTATGGGGTATGTCAGTGGTAAGCGAATAATGGTAACTGGTGGCGGTGGCTCTATCGGAAGTGAGTTGTGTCGTCAGATAGCTTCAAAAAAACCAGAAATGCTTATTATTGTAGATATTTACGAAAATAACGCTTATGAGATTCAACAGGAATTGTTATACAAATATCCTGAATTGAATTTAGTTGTTTTGATAGCATCAGTTCGTAATACCAATAGGATGAATGAAATTTTCAAAACATATCGTCCTCAGATTGTGTACCATGCGGCAGCGCATAAACATGTACCGTTGATGGAAAATAGTCCAAATGAGGCAATTAAAAATAATGTTTTTGGTACATTAAAAACTGCAAGAGCAGCTGGTGAAAATGGCGTGGAGAAGTTTGTAATGATATCCACAGATAAGGCTGTAAACCCTACAAATATCATGGGTGCGTCAAAACGTATTTGTGAGATGGTTATACAGACAATGAATAAAGAGTATAAAACCGATTTTGTAGCAGTACGGTTTGGAAATGTGCTTGGAAGTAATGGAAGCGTGATTCCTTTATTTAAAAAGCAGATAGAGCATGGTGGTCCTGTTACAGTAACTCATCCGGATATTATTCGGTATTTTATGACAATATCGGAAGCAGTCTCATTAGTTTTGCAGGCAGGGGCGTATGCGAAAGGTGGAGAAATCTTTGTTTTGGATATGGGAGAGCCTGTGAAGATTTACGATTTAGCTGTTAACTTAATTCGTTTATCTGGGTTTAAACCGAATGAAGAGATTCGAATTGCTTTTACAGGTTTAAGACCGGGGGAAAAACTATTTGAAGAACTTCTAATGGATGAGGAAGGACTTAAAAAGACCGATAATGAATTGATCTTTATTGGTAAGCCAATTGAGTTTGATGAAGAAAGCTTTATAGAGCAGCTCACTCGTTTAGGGGAAGCTGCTGTAGATGAGACAAAGAATATTAAGAAGATGGTGCAGGAAATTGTGCCAACGTATATTATGAACAGTAATGAATAAGGAAGGGTGTCAGAATATGTACCAGATTGTAAAACGAGGAATTGGATTTTTGATTTCGCTTGTGGGGTGCGTGATTTTGCTACCCTTTTTTCTGATTTTATGTATATTGATAAAGATTGACAGTCCTGGACCAATTTTATTTAAACAAAAGCGTGTGGGACGATATAAGAAGCATTTTATGATTTTAAAGTTTAGAACCATGCGAATTGATACTCCAAAGGATTGTCCGACTCATTTGCTTGATAATCCTGAACAATACATAACCCGAATGGGAAAATTCTTACGAAAAACCAGTTTGGATGAAATACCTCAAATTTTTAATATTTTATCCGGTAAAATGTGTATCGTAGGTCCAAGACCGGCATTGTGGAATCAGTTTGATTTGATTGAAGAGAGAGATAAGTATGGCGCTAATGATGTAGTGCCGGGACTTACGGGGTGGGCTCAAATCAATGGTAGAGATGAGTTACCAATCGAGGTAAAGGCAAAATTAGATGGTGAATATGTGGAAAAGATGAGTTTTTTGTTTGATTGTAAATGCTTTTTTAAAACAATTACCAGTGTATTAAAGCATGAAGGTGTTGTAGAAGGTGGAACAGGAACTATGGATAAAGGCAAAGGAAGATAAGTTTATGAGTGAAATAAAAAAAGTAGTATTCATTGGTAAGAACAGCTATATCGGCGCATGTTGCCAAGAATGGATGAAAAAACAATGTCCGGATTGGCAGATGTTTTCTTTGAGCAGCAGGGATGACAGTTGGAGTACATACGATTTTTCAGATACAGATTCGGTTGTATTTGTTGCTGGCATTGCTCATAGAAAAGAAACGAAAGAGAATAAAGAGTTGTATTATAAAGTAAATTGTGATCTTGCCGTAAATTGCTGTAAAAGAGCAGCTGATGCCGGTGTGAAACAGTTTATCTATTTGTCTAGTCAGAGTGTATTTGGACAAAAACAAAAGGATAGAAAAGTTGTAATTACAAAAGATACAGTTCTTTCACCAAATACAACCTATGGTAAAAGTAAAATGAAGGCGGAACAGGAACTTGAAAGTTTGGAATTGGCTAATATGAAGCTTGCTATTGTCCGACCTCCTATGGTATACGGAAAAGGTGCAAAAGGAAATTATGTGCGTTTAGCTTCTTTTGCAATGAAACTTCCTTTTTTTCCTAAAGTAAAGAATGAAAGAAGTATGATATTTATTGACAATTTGTCAGAATGTATTCGTTTGATTATTCTGAATGAGTCTAAGGGGTATTTTCACCCTCAAAACAGAGAATATGTATGTACTAGTAATTTAGTTAAAACAATTGCCAATGCACATCATAAGAAGTTATTTTTAGTAGCTGGATTTCAGTGGCTTATTGGGCTTGTGATTCCTCGAATTGGCATTGTTAGTAAAGTGTTTGGTAGTCTGGTATATGAAAAGGAAATGTCGGATTGCTTTGATTATCAGTATTGTGTTTGTGAGTTTGAAGAAAGTATTTTACAAACGGAAAGTGGCGTTCAATCGTTTAAATAGCCTGCAAAATTTAATGTAAATTAGTGCGTAAATTTCCTACACAAAGACTTCGAGATTAGATTAAACCTGGAAGGAGAAAAGAGCAATATGAAGAAAAAAGTTCTTTTTTTAGCGAATCATTTTATTACGTTGTATTCCCTCAGAAAGGAATTGATTCAAAAATTAGTTGAGGAAGGACATGAAGTATATTTATCTTTGCCGGAAGATGAAAACTCTTATTTTGAAAATATTGGATGTCATATTATTAAGACAAAAATAGACCGACGTGGTGTAAATCCGTTGAAAGATATGAAATTGATTCATTTTTATCGAAGAATGATTCCAAAGGTTAATCCAGATATTATTTTTTCATATACTATCAAACCTAATATTTACGGTACATTAATTTCCAATAAAAAATATAAACAGGTGTGTAATATTACTGGAACTGGCGCTACATTTATGAAAGATAATTATGTAGCTAAAATATGTAAATTTTTGTATCGAAGATCAGTTAAGAATTGTTATAAAGTGTTTTTTCAAAATACGGGAGATAGAGATTTTTTTATAAAGCATCATTTTGTCAATAACAATTATGATATGTTACCGGGATCTGGTTGTAACGTAGAGGAATATTCATATAAGGATATGAATGAGGATGATACCATACGTTTTATATTTATTGCTCGTGTCATGAAACTAAAGGGTATTGATGAATATTTAGAAGCGGCTAAAATTGTGAAACAAAAGCATGAAAATACTGAGTTTGTAATTGCTGGTTGGAATGAGGAAGAAGAATATATACGAATTATTGATGAATATCAAAAGAAAGGATATGTAAACTATATCGGTTTCAGAAAAGATATTAGCAACTGGATTGAAAAGTGTGATTGTACCATTTTATCTTCTCATGGAGGTGAAGGGGTTCCAAATGTGTTGCTTGAAAGTGCAGCTACCGGTAGGGTATGTATTGGTTCTAAAATTAATGGAACCATGGATGTGATTGAAAATGGAGTAACCGGTTATTTATTTGAAACTGGCGATACAAATAGTCTTGTAGAAAAAATCGAAACATTTCTTTCGCTTTCAAAAGAAGAAAAGATTGCTATGGGAAAAAAGGGAAGGGAAAAGATTGTTAGAGAATTTGACCGTAAAATTGTTATTGATAAATATTGCGAAGAAGTACGCAATGCATAGTGAGAGGTGTCAGGATGAATAAGTATGTAAGAGCAGCATATAGTCTTCCTTTTGGAATGTTAAAAATGACATGGATAAAGTTGTTTCATTTAACTAAATTTAAAGGGCCTATAGTTAGTTGGATTTCTCCGTTGACTGAAATAACCATTGATGGAGGAAAGCTGGAAATTGGGAAAAACTTCAAAATGAGAGATGGGGCAAAAATTCGTGTACGAAAAGGTGCTATATGTCAAATTGGGAATAATTCGTTTGTGAATAGTAATGGTATGATTGTGTGTCATGAGAAAATAATCATTGGTGAAAATGTGGAATTTGGACCAAACGTACAACTTTACGATCACGATCATGACTTTCGGGTTGAAGGTGGATTAAAGGCAGGCAAATTTAAAACTTCGCCTATTGTGATTGGGGATAATGTCTGGATTGGTGCGAATACGGTTATTTTGCGTGGAACAACCATTGGCAATCATGCAGTGATTGGTGCAGGAAGTGTAGTGAAGGGAAATGTGCCAGAAGGTGCAGTTTTGGTTCAAAAAAGAGAAAATTTTATATTATAAACTAAAGGTTGGTCTACTGACAACACAATTAAGAAGAAGGATGGTGAGATGAAATTGATTAGAATTTTACATATGATAGGATCATTAAATATCGGTGGTTCACAGGCGATGGTTATGAATTTATATCGAAATATTGATAGAAATAAGATTCAATTTGATTTCATCATAGACCATCCGGATGAAAGGCACTTCGCGGATGAGGTGAAAGCTTTAGGTGGAAAGATTTATGTTATGCCGGGGGTTAAAATGACAAATATTCGGCAGATACGAAAAGCGTGGGATATATTTTTTAAAGAACATACGGAATATAAAATATTACATTCCCATGTTAGAAGTTATGCATCCGTTTATTTACCANNCTGTTATTCATAGCCATAGCACTGCGAACGGAAAAGGCATAGAGGCGATTATTAAAAGTGTTTTACAGTATCCTTTGCGTTATCAGGCTGATTATTACATGGCCTGCTCAGATAAAGCAGGAAGATGGCTGTTTGGAAAACGAATTTTATTATCAGATAAATATAAAATGTTTCCAAATGCTATTGACGGAAAGAGATATGTCTATAATGAACAGATAAGAAATAACTTGAGAAAGAAGCTTGGTTTGAAAGATGAATTTGTTATTGGTCATGTGGGGAGAATGACAGGGGCAAAAAACCATGTCTTTTTGTTGGATGTATTTTTTGAGTATCATAAACAGAATAATAATTCACGACTATTATTGGTTGGAGACGGAGAAGAAAAAAGCAAAATAGAAGAAAAGTGCAGAAAATATCATATTGAAGATAGCGTTATTATGGTGGGAAATCAGAGTAATGTTTGTGATTATTATCAAGCAATGGATTTCTTTGTTTTTCCGTCTGTTTGGGAAGGACTGGGTATGGTGTTGATTGAGGCACAAGCATCAGGATTATGTTGTGTCGCTTCCGATACGATTCCAAAGGAAACGAATATTGGTTCTGGTAAGATTATGTATTTAAGTCTTTTAGAGTCTGCAAAAAAATGGGCAGAGACAATTTCTGATGTTCAGATTTCAGATAGGACGGATCAATTGAAATATGTGAAAAAAAGTGGATATGATATTACTGATAATGCAAAAAAAATGGAAGAGTTTTATTTGAATATTTTCAAGTAAAACCACATGTCGTCTTTTTTGACATCAACATGAATAAAAGTGGCTTTATTTTAAAATCAGCTATTAACACAGCTGATTCTGTATTCGCAATCCCCATGTCAGTCTTTTCTGACACTTCAGTTAACATAAGAAGGAGTAGTTTCGTATGCAAAAAATATCACTAGAAAATAAAACAATACTTATTACAGGAGCTTCAGGATTTATTGGAAGTAATTTAGTATTGGAAATTATGAAAACGGTAAGTAAGGTTTGTATTGTTGGTTTGGATAATATGAACGATTATTATGATGTTTCTATCAAAGAATGGAGATTACAGCAGATTGAAAAATGTGCAAAAAATAATCCAAATGTGAAATGGATTTTTATAAAAGGTGATATTTCGAATGCCACCCTTGTACAGGATATTTTTGCAAATTGCAAACCTTCAGTTGTAGTGAATTTGGCTGCGCAGGCAGGAGTGCGGTATAGTATAACTAATCCAGATGCATATATTACAAGTAATATTATAGGCTTTTATAATATTTTGGAAGCTTGTCGTCATAGTTACGATAATAATGAAAGTGGTGTGGAACATCTTGTTTACGCTTCTTCATCCAGCGTATATGGCTCAAATAAGAGCGTTCCATATCGTACAGAGGATAAAGTTGATAATCCGGTTTCTTTGTATGCAGCCACAAAAAAAAGCAATGAATTACTAGCACATAGTTATTGTAAATTGTATAACATTCCTGCTACCGGCCTTCGTTTTTTTACTGTTTACGGGGAAGCAGGAAGACCTGATATGGCGTATTTTGGCTTTACCAATAAATTGATAAAAGGAGAAACTATTGAGATTTTCAATTATGGAAATTGTAAGAGAGATTTTACCTATGTTTCTGATATTGTAGAAGGTGTAATGCGTGTAATGCAGGGAGCACCTGAAAAGAAAATAGGAGAAGACGGACTTCCAATACCACCATATGCTGTTTATAATATTGGAAATTCCAGTCCGGTTAATCTTTTGGAGTTTGTAGAAATATTGCAAGAGGAATTGGTTCGGGCAGAAGTATTGCCAAGTGATTATGACTTTGAAGCACATAAAAAATTAGTGCCAATGCAACCGGGAGATGTGCCTGTTACATATGCAGATGTTACTCCATTGGAAAGAGATTATGGGTTTAAGCCGAACACACCTTTAAGAGATGGATTACGAAGATTTGCAAAGTGGTATAAAGAGTTTTATGGTTAATTTGAAAGAAAACCCACATGCATTCTGTTTTGTCTACGGAAAACACTTTTAAAGTAAATGAAAAGCCAGAGGCAATTTTAAAGTTGCCTCTGGCTTTAAAAATATGTGTCATGGTTGACATTTGAAAAAACTAATCTCTCAAGAATAAATCTCTTGTGTAAACTTTATCTTTTACATCATTGAGGCACTCGTTGTATCTGTTTGCTATGATAGCCTGAGAAATTTGTTTGAATTCTTCTAAATCACCTATGATTCTGCTACCGTAGAAAGTGGAACCTGCTGGAAGAGTAGGTTCATAAATAACGACTGTAACGCCTTTTGCTTTGATACGTTTGATAACTCCTTGAATAGAGGATTGTCTGAAATTATCTGAATTAGCGTTCATAGTGAGTCTGTAAACGCCTACAATAACTTTTTTTTCTTTTGATAAATCCCAATCACTGTTTGCTTCGTATGCACCGGCAATTTCTAACACACGGTCGGCAATGAAATCTTTTCTCGTGCGATTACTGTCCACAATGGCTCCAATCATGTTTTGGGGAACATTTTCAAAGTTTGCAAGTAGTTGTTTGGTATCTTTTGGAAGACAGTATCCACCGTAACCAAAAGATGGGTTATTATAATGGGTTCCAATTCGTGGATCAAGACAGACACCTTCAATAATCTGCTTTGTATTTAATCCTTTTGTTTCTGCGTATGTATCAAGTTCATTAAAGAATGAAACTCGCAAGGCTAAATATGTATTTGCAAATAATTTTACAGCTTCTGCTTCTGTAAATCCCATAAATAATGTTTCGATATCTTCCTTTAGTGCTCCTTGTTTCAACAGGTTAGCAAAGATAACAGCTTTGTCTTTGGTAGCTTCATCGCATGACATAATTATTCTGGATGGATATAGATTGTCATATAATGCTTTGGATTCGCGTAAAAATTCAGGACTAAAAATTATATTATTGGTATTATATTTTTCTCTGACAGATTTGGTATATCCTACAGGAATTGTAGATTTGATGACAATCGTTGCGCGTGTATTTAATTCCAGTATTTTTTTTATGACAGAGTCAACAGCTGAACAATCAAAGAAATTCTTCTTGTTATCATAATTAGTTGGGGTAGCAATTACTACGTAGTCAGCATTAGAATAAGCAGTATCTCCGTCTAAAGTGGCAGTTAAATTCAGGTCTTTTTCTGATAAATACTTTTCGATGTATTCATCTTTGATTGGAGATTTTTTATTATTAATCATATCAACTTTTTCTGGTACAACATCCACTGCAGTGACATGATTATGTTGTGATAATAAAACAGCCATAGATAAACCAACATATCCGGTACCAGCAATTACAATATTGTATGTATTTGACATATTATTTAATGTTTCCATTGTTCTTCTCCTTGATTTCATTTTTTTTAGATTACCACATGATGCTGCTAAATGCAAACCATAGCAATGAAAATGCTATAATTAGTTAAAATGGAAATTGCTTCCATAAAAAGATAAAGTTGACATATTTTATTTTCGTGATAAAATTATTGGGTGTAAGTTTTTATAGAAAGGATATGAGTAAATGAAAAAAGAGTTAAGAAAAATATTAGTTATGTGTGTGATAGCAGTAATGTCTGTTACACTAGTATTTCAAACGCAGGAAAAGGTTATAATAAACGCAACAAGCTATTATTATACAAATGATTCCTCAGTGGTTATTGTAGATAAAAATAAGATTAAATCATTAAGCTGGGGAAAAATAAAAAGAAATTATAAAAAAGCAAAAACAAAGGTGACGATTTCTAATCTGAAAGAACGAAAATATACATTTCACTATGTAAATAAAAAGAATATAAGAAAGAAAGTTGTTGTTATTTGTGACAAGACAAAACCTGTTATTTCAGGAGTGAAGAACGGAAAAGAATATACGAAAGCAGTACAGGTAAGTGTAAATGATGCATTTTCTGGAATTAGTTCTATCTATGTGAACGATGAGAAAAAAAGTACAAATTCTTTTATATTATCTGATTTAGGGGAATACAAAATTACAGCTAAAGATAAATGTGGAAATAAAAAAACGGTTGTAATTACAATTGTACTTGATGCAAATGAGGATGAAATTCATGCACCATCGGAACAAGGTAGCTTGGAGAAAGATGAAAAAGATAATTCGACAGCAACACCAGTAGTATCAACAGAAGCACCGGTAGTATCGACAGCAACACCAGTGGTAGCAACAGCAGTACCTACAGCAACACCACATGTGCATAAGTCTGTTCAAAAAACAGTACAGGAAGCAACTGCTTCTACTGATAGAACATATAAGATTGTATGTGAAGAGTGTGGAATGGAATTAGAAGGCGGCGAAATCTTTGTTGACTACAACACACACACAGATAAGGTACAACCACATTCTTGGACATCAGTTCTCAGCGGTGAATACACAGGTCGTGTAATGTATGACACAGGAGAATATGATGGACAGCTATATTCTGGTGCAAGTTTTGGACCTTCATATATGCAGACTGGGAATATGACTTTAGATAATAAATCTGAGATTTCTTGGGCGTACCATTCACAAATGCAAAATACAGCTGGATTATTACAAGATTTGAAGTTTGTCATTGGTATGGCGGATAACAAGGTTTGTAGTAGTGGAGTTAAATGTTGTCAGATTTTGTACACTTCAGAAGCAAGTGAAACTGCTTTGGCAAATAGAAACACAGTTGATAAAGCGAAAGAACTTATTATGAATTACAAGCAATTTGGAAAAATGGATCTTGGAGCACAAAATGTGAGTAATGCAGCTGAAATCGATATTAAGATTGATAGTGTAAGTGGTTACTGTTTTTATTATATCTTGCTAGAAGATAATGCAGGAAATGTCACATTGTGTACAACTCCTTCATTTTGGGTTTAAGGTAGATAGTTATTGATTGTTATAGAATGCAAAATAGCGGGGAAAAGACATAATAAAGCGTTGGTTATGTTTTTTTGCCCGCTATACATGTATTAGGGAGGAAATATGGAACAAAAGTTTCTTACTATTTTAACACCAACATATAACAGAAGCGAAAAATTAGTTGATTTATACGAAAGTTTGAAACGTCAGATAAATAAAAATTTTATTTGGTATGTAATTGATGATGGTAGCGAGGATCAGACTGAGGAAAAAGTAAGCGGCTTCATTGAGGAAGATGAGTTTCCGATTGTATATGAAAAAACGCAAAATGGTGGTAAACACAGAGCATTAAATCGAGCTATTCCAAAGTTGAATTCAGAATTGACACTCATTGTTGACAGTGATGATTTGCTATTGCCGGAAGCGACAGATGTTATTTTTAACGATTGGATAGAAAATGCTGATCGAGGCATTGTGGGAATAATGTATTTGTTGGGATTTTCAGGATTTGAAGCAATAGGAACACAGTGGCCTTATGATAAACTGTATGGAAGTGAAATTACGCATACGATAAATAAAGGTATTAGTGGTGACAGGACAAAAGTAATGTTGACTGACATTTTAAAAAAATACCCTTTTCCTGAGTTTGAAGGAGAAAAGTTTTGTTCTGAAAGCGTTGTTTGGCTGGCAATCGCAAAAAAACATTCAGTTATGACAAGAAATAAAATTATTTATATTGCCAGATATTTAGAGGATGGACTTACGGCTGCTGGACGAAAAAAACAAGTGAATAATCCATTGGGAGCTATGGAAAATGCAAAAGCGTATTTAGATAAGAAGATAAAAAGAAAAATAATTATTAAAAATGCTTTATTATTTACGTGTTATGGATTGTTTGCAAAAAAAAGTGTTGGGGCGATTATTAAAGAAAGTCCTATGAAGCTGTATGTTTTTTTGACACTGCTTCCTGCTGTGTTATTAAAGAAAAAATGGGAAAAATATCTTCAGTAAAACGTGAACAAATATCAAGAGGAAAGGTAATGTAGTGACAAATATGGAAAATCATAAAATTTTAATCCTCTCTCAGACAGTAAGAGATGACTATAACTTGACAGAATGGAAAAAAAATGGTGTTGATACTGCCATTACATTAAAAGAATGTAATGTTTTCTTACGTGGAATTCGAAGATTATGGATAAAATATGGGGTACCATTTGAAAGTATTTGGTATGGAACGTGGAAAAAAAATTTAAAAATGTATGATTTGGTAATTATAAATGGAAATTATCTTTCAGAAAAAATTCCAAAGTGGTGTAGAAAAGAAGAAAAATGTCCAAGAATTATCTGGTGGTATTGGAATAAAGTGAGCGCATTAGATAACCCAAATGCCATAAAGAATTCTGATGCAGAAAAATGGTCTTTTGATCCAGAGGATTGTAATCTTTATGGGATGCAGTTTAATACACAATACTATTTTGAGAGCTTTAAGTTACCAAAAGATGCTTGTGTTGAAAATGATATATATTATTTAGGAAGTAATGGCGGACGAATGCCAGAGATACTTGCGTTTGTTGAAGAAGCGAAGAAACAGGGACTGTCTTTAGATGTTAATATATATGAACCTCAAAAAACAAAATGGATAAATGATGCAGATATAAATTATATTGTAAAATGCATGGACTATGAGGAAAATCTTTGTCATATAGGAAAGAGTAATGCAATTTTGGAAATTGTGAGACCAGGGCAAAAAGGGCAGACTCTTCGGGCAATGGAGGCTTTGTTTCATCAGAAAAAGCTTATAACAAATGATGTTACTATTTTTGAAAAGGATTATTATCGTCCGGAAAACATATTTGTGCTTGGAAAAGACCGTATAAGTTATTTAAAGGATTTTTTTGAATTGCCGTTTATACCAGTGGAAAAAGAAATTAAAGAGTATTATGATGCACAGAATTGGTTGAAACGATTTGGGTGACTTGCCAGATAAGTTGATATGAGTTATAATAAAATTTCGTGAGTAAAGATATGGAAATGAAGGTGTAATGATGAAATGCTCAGTTGCGATGGCTGTATATAATGGTGAACGATATATTGAGGAACAACTGGCATCAATACTTAATCAGACGAGGACAGTAGATGAGGTAATCATATCGGATGATGGTTCTGTAGATGATACAATAAATATTGTCGAATCATTTATAAAAAAGCATAATTTAGAGCATTGGATGGNNCATGGATTTATTGGGAATTTTTATCATGCAATCAGTAAGACTACCGGAGACTTGATTTTTTTGTGTGATCAGGATGATGTATGGATAGATAATAGAGTGGAAAAAATGTATAATTTTATGAAAGATTATTCAGATATAGCTGTTCTTAATACAGCTGTACAGTTGGTAGATGAGGAAGGTTCTAATATTCTTTATAAAAAGAAAAAAGGATATTGTAATGGAAATATTCTTCATGAAAATTGTCAGGAAGGAGAAATCAGAAAATTTTCATTTCAGTATTTTGTGAAAACGAACATTTCTCCAGGTTGTACTATGGTTTTTCGCTCTTCAATAAAAGAACAATTTATGGAATACAAAAAAGCCTGTGTGGAACATCAATTCCCTCATGATTGGTTTATTAATATTCTTGGTAGTTTGACGGAACAGACTTGTTTTTGGAATGTTGAACTGACAAAATACCGTATGCATAACAATAATACGATAGGATTAGATCTTTCGGAAGAGGAAGAACGAGGAATACGAAGTACTAGAATTCAACGTAGGAAGATTGGGGAATTTCAGTACAAAAGAGCGTTGATGTTAAAAAATGAAATGAAATTAAATAAATGTCAAAGTAGCTATCTAAAAAAATATTTGGCATTTACAAAAGCGAGATATGAATTTTTGGAGAATTATTCATTTGTGAAATTATTGGAGGTTTATAGATATTTTGGAATGTATAAATCAACTATGAAAACAAAGAGTATTATTTCAGATTTCATATATGCATTGCATATGGATAACTTGTTTAGAAGATAGGATTTGGAGAAAAAAATGGTAAAAAATGTTTTGGGATTGTTAAATCATAAACAAAAGTTAAATATTGTATTTTTGCTTATTCTGATGGTTATCGGTGCTTTCTTGGAAACAGGAGTTGTTTCACTTATTATGCCATTGGTTTCGATTATTTTGGATCCATCTGCGGTGGATGATACAAAGGTAATTAAAATGGTATATGACTGGTTACAATGCGATTCGTATACGCAATTTTTGATGATTATAATTTGGTCAATGTTTGCCGGTTATATTGTAAAGAATGTTTTCTTATTTTTTATGAATTATCAGCAGGCAAAATTTGTTACAAAAAACCAGTTTGAAATGTCGAAACAACTTCTTACAAATTTTCTGAATAAACCATATGAGTATTATTTGAACGCAAGTACTGGAAATATTATTCGTATCATCCAAGGTGATGTTGGAAATGTGTTTGCGTTATTAAATAATTTACTACAATTTGTAACTGAGATGTTTGTTGCAATCTGTATGGTTGCCTTGTTGATTGTTATGGACCCGTTAATGACAATTACGATTATGGGAATACTAGGAGGAACCATGGTTGCAAGTAAGGTTGCATTTCAAGGAAAATTGGGAAAAGCAGGAGAACAATCTCAGCATTATAACACATTGATGAATAAATGGATGATTCACAGTATAGAGGGAATAAAAGATATTAAAATCCTTCATAAAGAAAAGCATTTTGTACAGAGATATGATGTTAATGGTAAAAAAGCTGCTTCAGCGCAAAGAAAAAATGCGGTGTTAAGTCAGGCACCACGTCTTATTATTGAGACTGTTAGTATGTGTGGTATGTTGGCGGTATTGGCTTTTATGCTTTCAAACGGACAAAATGTTAGTACAATATTACCGCGTATAGCCACGTTTGGTCTGGCTGCTGTTCGTTTGATGCCTTCGGCAAACCGTATGAACACATATTTAAATGCAATTTCGTTTCTCGAACCTTCATTAAGAACTGTATGTGAAGATATAGATACTTCGAATATGATGAGAAAAAAAGCAATCATTAAAAATTGTGGTGATGAAACAATAAATGAGATAAAGGATAAAATCGAAGTTTCACATATTACTTATGCATATCCTGGAACTGATAAACCATTATTTGATGATGTGAATATGGATGTTCCTGTTGGAAAATCTGTAGCAGTGGTTGGTCCGTCTGGAGCTGGAAAGACGACGATTATCGATATTTTACTTGGATTATTGGAACCACAGGCTGGAGAAATACTAGCTGATGGAGTTAATATACAGAATAATTATGCCGGTTGGCTTTCTAAAATTGGTTATATTCCGCAGAGTATTTTTATGATTGATGATACGATTAAAAATAATATTGCATTTGGTCTTGCAGACGAAGATATAGATGAAGAACGAATATGGAAAGTTCTTGAGGATGCTCAACTTGCAGAACATATACGTTCACTTCCAAAAGGAATTGAAACTGGAATAGGAGAAAAAGGTGTCAGAATGTCTGGTGGTCAAAGACAAAGATTAGGAATTGCAAGAGCACTTTATCACAATCCGGAAATTCTTGTGTTTGATGAGGCAACATCCGCATTGGATAACGATACGGAAGCTGCTATTATGGAATCGATTAATCGTTTTCAGGGTGAAAAAACAATGATAATTATTGCCCATAGGCTCGGAACGATTAAAAATTGCGATATGGTATATCGTGTAGAAAATGGTCAGATTACATTGGAAAAATAAACGTTAGAGAAAAATTCAGCAATAGTAAAATAGGAGAAAAGGTATGACTGTGATTAGCAGAGTAATGAAAAGATGTAAAAAAGATGGTGTGAGTGTTACTTTTCGTTTGGGCTGTATGTATATTGCATCAAAACTTAGAAAACGTGATCGAAATCAGATGTATTACGATTGGATTTCCGAATACGAAAAAGATATTATGCAAATTAGTCCGTTGAAATATAATCCGCGTTTTTCAATTTTGGTTCCAGTGTATAATGTCAAGAAAGAAATGTTGGTAGAATGTATAGAATCTGTGAAAAATCAGACGTATACAAACTGGCAACTTTGTCTGGTAGATGATTGTTCCACTATGTCAGAAGTAAAAGAAACATTGGAAGAATACAAGAATGTTGAAGGCATTGTTATTAAGTATCGTGAGAAAAATGGACATATTTCAAGAACGACAAATGATGCATTAGAGTTGGCTGATGGTGATTTTATCGGATTACTTGACTGTGATGATATATTAGCACCAAATGCACTCTATGAAATGGCAAAGAAACTAAATGAGAAGGAATATGATTTTATCTACAGTGATGAAGATATGATTACAGAGGACGGAAAAAGAAGGTATAATCCTGTGTTCAAAACAGAATGGGCACCTGATACCTTTATGTCTGTAATGTATACAAATCATTTTAGCGTTTTTCGAAGAAGTATTGCTGAGGAAATAGGGGGATATCGTGTTGGATATGAAGGCTCTCAGGACTATGATTTTGTATTGAGATTTACAGAAAAAACAAAACATATTGGTCATATAGGAAAAATATTGTACCATTGGCGTGCAAGGGCAGAATCGGTCGCAAGTAAGCCGGAAACAAAAATGTATGCATATGAAGCTGCAATGAAGGCAAAACGAGATGCGTTGGAACGAAGAGGATTAGAAGGTGAAGTAGAGTATCAGTCTTACATTTACCAATCAAGAGTTTTTTATAAATTAAAGAAAAAAGATACAATTAGTATTATTATACCATCAAAGGATAACGTGGCATATATTACACGAGTTCTTGACAGTATTTTGGATAAAACAACTTATAAAAATTTTGAGGTTGTAGTTGTTGATAATGGTAGTAAAGAAGAAAACAAAAAGCAATACGATGAAATTTGTGATAAATATGGTTGCAATTATGTGTACAGACCTATGGAGTTTAATTTTTCAAAAATGTGCAATATAGGTGCAAGTTGTTCTACTGGCCGATTTTTACTTTTCTTAAATGATGATATGGAGTTGATAAATGGTGATTGGTTGGAGCGATTGGCGGGACAGGCTGCGTTAGAACATGCTGGTGCTGTTGGAGCAAAGCTTTACTATCCAGAAGAAATGAGATTACAGCACATCGGTATTGTAAATCGGGTGGAAGGACCGAGCCATTATTACTGTGGTGGTCGTGAGATTACATCTGACTACAAGATGCAAATGGATGTGAATTATTGTGCAGTAACCGGTGCCTGTCTTATGATTGAACGAAAGAAATATGATGAAATTGGTGGATTTAATGAAGAATTACCAATTGCATATAATGATGTAGATTTATGTTTTAAATTAGTTGAAAAAGGCTATTATAATGTTGTTAGAAATGACGTAAAATTGTTTCACTATGAGTCAGTTAGCCGTGGTAGTGATATGATTGATTCTGCTAAAATGAAACGTTTACAACAGGAAAAAAAGTCATTGTATGCTATGCATCCATATTTTGACGGATATGATCCATATTATTCTGAAAATATGAAACTTATCAGTAATATGGAGGGATTAGGGGGATTGAAACACAGGACTCCGGTTAAAATGAATAAGCTATCAAAGCAGATGGTTGATTGTAATGATGAAGCAGTATCATTTTTTATGAATATTGGGATGTTTGAACATTTACAAATCATTAAGTTTGAGGGATGGTTCTTTTGGCGCAACTTTTTGTTCAATAACGAAAACAAAGTCTCTGTCATTTTAAAATCTGAAACAGGAATATATAAAGTAAACACACAAAAACTATATCATGTACCTGTTGGAGATGGAGAATACAAGGGGAATTGTAAGTTAAGTGGGTATATTGTAGCCGCAAATGTTGATTCAATTCCTAGGGGAAAATATGATGTTTTCCTTGAAGTTCGCAAGTGGAAATTATTTGGAAAAAGTATTATTAAAACTGATAAAACAGTATCTATTTAGGTATTTGTGTTTTGCACCTTGTTACTGAGAAATATAAGGTAGTATTGGAGGTCAATAATGTTACAAAAAATGAAGGAAAAAAAGGTTAAGATAGTTGTGATAGCTATTGTATTCTTTTTGGGAATTATAATAACAAATTCTTTTTATTGTAGCGGTTTTTCTGTAGAAAAAATGGATAAAGGCATTTCGCCTGTTGTTTATTGTAATGGATATACTCAGGAAGAACAAAAATATGTATATACCGGGGATCAGCAATCTTACATTCAGATTGCATCTAAAAATGAAAATACGAAACAGTTGATGTTTGCATTTAAAAACGCACCCCAAAAAGAACTGAAATTTTTTGTATATTATGTTTATGATAATGGTACAATTGATACCGAATATGAAACAGGAACATGGAAAAAAAATAAATATACAGCGACGGTAGATGTAAAGCCAGAGCATGTAAATTCTTATTTATTTAAAGTTGCATCAGATTTTGAGTTGTTTGATGTGTATTATGCATCTGACAATGGAAGATTAAATTCTTTAAAAATGATAGGGTATGCATGGACATTATTTTTTGTGTTACTAGCAGTTTTCTTTTTAAACAATGATAAGTTATGTGAATTTGAAAAAAAACTGAAAGGATATTTGATTAATAATAAAAATTGTTTTTTAGATAATTTGACAAAAAAGAATATGTGTGTATTTTTTGTTGGAATTGTAAGTGTTGTCTTAGGATTTCAAGTAATTGTTTGGGCTGGAAAGATAGTTTGGTCTGGAAAACTGTTATTTGTGGCATTGCTACTTGCCTTATTATTAAGTTCTTATATTGCTTTTCGAAAATATGCTGCAAAGAAAATAGAAGTATTTGGTTTCTTTACGGTATTAATGGTAGGTATGGCTTTTGCTGTTGTTGAACCACCGAATGTGGGGGTTTCTTGGGATGATGAAGTTCATTATCAATATGCAAATGAAGCAAGTCATGCCATTGACCAACAGGTTCCGTTTGCAAACAGAATCATATATGATAATTATCAAACGGTTGCTCTTGAAAAGATGGATTATTCAAGAGAAGAGCAAAAGTATTATAGAAATATATTAAATGATACTTTGGAGGCAAAATATTATAAACCAAGCTCATCTATGGTAAGTTGGAATGTAAGAATTGCTTATTTGCCTTCGATGATAGGAATGGTTTTCGCTGGTGGATTAGGTCTTTCTTTTTGTTCAATGTTGATTGTGGGACGAATGTTTAATGTGCTTGCATTGGCTTGTCTCATATACTTTAGCATGAAAAAGCTAAAAGCAGGAAAAATTATTCCGTTAATGATTGGTTTAATTCCAACCAATATATTTATAGCAAGTAACTACTCCTATGATACATGGTTGACCGGATGGTCGATTTTAGGGTTGGCGACATTTTGTGGTGAATGGCAAAATAGAGAGCAAAAGATTTCAACTAAAAATATGATTCTGATTTTTGGCTCTATGCTTTTGGCGGTAATGCCAAAGCTTGTGTATTTTCCATTAACGTTAATATGTTTCTTTATGCCACTGAAAAAATTTGAAAACAACAGACAAAGAAACAAATATTGGTTGATGATTATGATTTCTACAGTATTGCCATTTGTATTGATGTATATCCTTAATATTATGAATGGAGTCGGACAAGGAGATACAAGAGGTGGAGAAGCGGTGAATGCCACTTCACAAATGGATTTTATAAAAGCAGAACCAATAAAAGCATTATTAATTATTCTTAACTATTTAAAGAGTTATTTAAATCCATTACAGGAAGGAACACAATATTTGACTAATCAGGCATATTTTGGAATAGTTCCTGTTTCTGTATACCTTATTTTGGGAATTATAGTTATTGGTGCATTTGCAAGTAGAGAAGAAGGTGAGGAAAGATTTCCTCTTTGGACCAAAGCTGGTGCGTTAGTTGTTTATGCAACAATTGGATTTATTGTAGCTTTGGCTATGTATGTTTCGTTCACAGGTGTTGGAATGGAAACGGTTGCAGGTTGTCAGGGTAGATATTTAATACCAACATTTTTCCCTGTAATTTTTGTATTATCAAGAATTCCGGGAAAGACAAGAGTGAAGAATATTGTAAAAGAAGAGAATTTGAATATAATGATTTGCACTTTTTTTGCACTAATCAATATTTATGGATTGTTAGTAGGTTGTTTGTATTTCTATTGATTTATTTTATGAATTACAGTTAGTAGGATGTAATTTGAGTGGAACGGAGGAAGAAAGCATGAATGTGCTGATTGTCATACCGGCATACAATGAAGCTGAAAATATTAAAAGAGTAGTGGATGATTTGATTGAAAATTATTCAGAGTATGATTATGTCGTTATAAATGATGGTTCAAAAGATGATACCGCAAAAATATGTAGAGAAAACCATTATAATTTAATTGATTTGCCAATTAATTTGGGATTATCTGGTGCTTTTCAGACTGGCGTGAAATATGGATGTGTTAATGGATATGATGCGGTATTGCAATATGATGGTGATGGGCAGCATCAGGCGAAATATATAAAGAAAATGGTTGATGCCATGAATGAGACAAAGGCAGATATCGTTATAGGTTCTAGATTTGTTGAAAAGAAAAAACCAAACAGTTTTCGAATGCTTGGTGCGAGAATATTAAAGTATGCCATTAAATTCACTTCAGGACAAGCGATTGCAGATCCAACATCTGGGATGAGATTGATTAACAAAACAGTGATGGGCGAGTTTGCAAATCAGATGAATTACGGACCTGAACCGGATACAATTGCGTATTTGATTCGTAATAATGCTAAGGTTGTAGAGGTTCAGGTTGAAATGCTTGAGCGAATAGCAGGTGAAAGCTATTTGAATTTTAAAAATTCTATTTTATATATGAGTAGGATGTTGGTTTCTATCGTTTTATTTCAGGGATTTCGAAAGAGAGGTAAGTAAACAATGGAAAGGGTATTACGTATTGTGTTAATATTAGTGGCAATTTGTTCCTGTATGTTTGCTGTTCGTAAAATAAGAAAAGCTCAGATGAGAATCGAAGATACCTTGTTTTGGGTTGTTATGTCAGTAATTATATTGATGTTAGGCGTTTTTCCGCAAATTGCCTATAAGTTTGCATATTGGTTACATATTCAGTCACCGGTGAATTTTGTCTATTTAGCTTTTATCTTTTTGTTGCTGTTTAAGACGTTTATTCTCAGTGTTCAGGTTTCACAGTTACAAGAAAAAATAAAAAATTTAACACAGAATATTGCAGTTCGTGAATGTGTTGAAAAGGAACAAAACAAGAAAAAAGAATTGTAGTAAGAAGGTAGAATAATATGAAACGTTGGGAAAAACATACATGGGTAATTTGTGCATATAAGGTGAGTGAATACTTGGAGGATGCAATTAAATCGGTGAAATCCCAAACAATAAAATCAAATATCATTATGGTAACATCTACACCAAATGATCATATTCAAAAATTAAGTGAAAAATATGAGATACCGTTGTTTGTGAATAATGGTAAAGCTGGAATTGCAGGTGACTGGAATTTTGGTTATCAAAAAGCATCTACAAATATTGTGACCATTTGTCATCAGGATGATATTTATAAAAAGAATTATTTGGCGAATATTAAAAGGATGATAGATAAAGATCAATCAACTTTGATTGCTTTTTCAGGCTATGGTGAATTAAGAGATGGAAAAGAAGTGTATTCGAACACTTTATTGAATATAAAAAAATTGATGTTATTTCCATTTCGAATAGGAATTTTTCAAAAGTCAAAATGGGTAAGAAGAAGAATTTTGTCTATGGGAAGTCCAATTTGTTGCCCGGCAGTAACCTTTGTAAAATCGAACTTACCTTCGGTTGTTTTTCATGACAATTTTAAAAGTAATTTAGATTGGGAAGCATGGGAAATCGTTTCAAAAAGAAAGGGACGTTTTTCTTATGTGTATAAACCTTTGGTGCTTCATCGTATTCATGAAGAGTCGACTACATCAGAAATTATTGGCGGAAGTCTTCGTGGAAAAGAGGATTTTGCAATGTTTTGCAAATTCTGGCCAAAATGTATTGCAAAAATAATTTGTAAACAGTATGTAAAAAGCGAAAGAAGTAATAAAATAAAGTAGTTTGAAAAAGGAGAAAAGAACAGTGAAAAGATTATCAGTAATAATTCCTGTATATAATGCCAGAGAACACATACAAAGATGTGTAGACAGTATATTGCCTCAACTGAAAGAGAATGATGAATTATTATTGATAAATGATGGTTCCGCAGATGACTCCATTGACATTATAAAAAAAATAGAACAACAATATGATTGTGTCAGAGTGATTGATAAACCGAATGAAGGGGTTGCAAAAACAAGAAATTTAGGTATTATCGAGGCAAAGGGAGAGTTTATTTGCTTTATTGATAATGATGATTATGTTGACAAAGAGTATTTTGAAACTTATTATAATGAAATAAGCAAAGGAAAGTATGATTTGGTTATGGGAGGTTATAAAAGAGTAACTGACCATAAAGTGTTATTCAAAACAAATCCTATCCAGTCATTTTGGTATCAGTTGATGGTGGTTGCTCCTTGGGCAAAGATATATCGAAGACAGTTTTTGCTAAATCATGAGATATCGTTTTTGGATTATGGTATAGGAGAAGATAATTATT
>LXOW01372104.1_pt1 | contig 64320 bp, 53 predicted proteins | sample 1368591 | NCBI WGS metagenome assembly LXOW01 (sample SAMN04884650, study PRJNA319009) | bovine gut metagenome | isolation source: Cow rumen | host: Bos taurus | place: Italy: Legnaro (PD) | collected 2014-07-09
ACCATCCTCTGCAAGAACAACCGCCCGCAGATGTCCACCGTCCGCCCCGGCGTCATGCAGAAAATGGCCGCCGACGCCAGCCGCAAAGGCGAGGTCGTCGACTACAAGGTCACCTTCGACGAGAAGAAGATTGCCCGCGTGAAGCTGGTCAAGACCGTCAAGGAAGAGAAGACCATCACCGACATCAGCCAGGCCAAGGTGCTCGTCTCCGGTGGCCGCGGTGTCGGCACCAAGGACGGCTTCAGCAAGCTCGAGGCCCTCGCCAACGAGCTCGGCGGCGAAGTCTCCAGCAGCCGCGCTATGGTCGACGCCGGCGTCATGGATGCCAGCCGTCAGGTCGGTCAGACGGGTAAGACCGTCCGTCCCGCCCTCTACATGGCTTGCGGCATCAGCGGCGCCATCCAGCACCTCGCCGGCATGGAGGAGAGCGAGCTCATCATTGCCATCAACAAAGACAAGTTCGCCCCCATCTTCCAAGTGGCCGACCTCGGCATCGTCGGCGACCTCCACAAAATCGTCCCCATGCTCACGGAGAGGTTGAAGACCATGCAGAAATAATTGCATACCCCTAGGGAGGCATCCCCTGACCGGAATGCCTCCCTCTATAATAGAGAATGAATAGTACCCAAGCACTCATCAGCCAGCTGTCGCCGTACCTATTTTGGGATATCGACAAAGACAGGTTCGACGCCGAGAAGAACTCCGCGCAGCTGATAAAACGTGTGCTTGAATACGGCGAACTCGACGACTGGCGCAAGGTTCGCAACTATTACGGCCTCGACCGTATCGCCAGCGACTGCAAGACATTGCGCTCCCTGCGTCCCGAAGCGCTCTCCTTTGTCTGCGTCGTCACTGGCACCAACAAAGAAGACTACCGATGCTACACCTTCAGACAATCCTTCCCGACACTTTGGAACTCCTGAAAAGGATTACCGCACAACCTGAAATGCAAGGGATGCGACTTGTTGGAGGTACATCCTTGGCATTACAATATGGGCATCGCCAGTCGGTTGACCTGGATTTCTTCGGCAAACTGACAGTTTCGCAAGACGACATCATATCAATGATGGAACAGATGGGTCCCTGTTGTCTTCGCAACCGAACAAACAACATACTGCAACTCATTGTTAATGGAGTGATGGTCGATGTTGTGGATTACAGCCGATACCCATGGATTGACTCCCCTGTATGTTTCGACGGGCTGACGTTGGCTTCACCTAAAGACATCGCCGCCATGAAAATCAACGCCATTGAGGGACGCGGAAGCCTCAAGGACTTCATCGACATCTACCTGCTCCTGCAGCATTATAGTTTAGATGAGCTTTTGTCCTTCTATTCACAGAAATATCCCAATTATTCCATTTTCCGCGCCCTGCTGAGCCTCACCTATTTCGACGATGCCGAGAACGAAGCAATGCCCAAGATGTTCATTCCAGCCGACTGGAATACAATCAAACAGCATATCACCGACACCGTCAAAAAACACCAACACTAACCATTAAAAACATTTCACGAACACAATGAAACGCACCAGCAAAATCATCGGCGGCATCGCCCTTGTGGCCTTCGGCATCGTGTGGGCCTTGGAACTCCTCGACGTCATCAGCATCAGCCTCGAAGGCTGGTGGGCGCTCTTCATCATCGTCCCCTGCTTCGTCAATATCTTCAGCGACCGCCACAAGGCCGGCGCCATCATAGGCTTCGGCATCGGCATCCTGCTGCTCCTCGCGGCGCGCGGCATCATCCCCTGGAACGACATCTGGAAGTATATGCTCTGCCTCGCCGCCGTCGTGTGGGGTGTGTCGCTGCTGTTCTTCAACAACAAGAAGGGCTGCTGCCACAGCCACAACGGCGAGTCGGCAACGCCTGTCGTCCTCGACGGTGGCAAGCAGCACAAGATCGACGTCACCTTCGGCAAGCAGGAATACAGCTATGATGGACAGACCTTCGAGGGCGCCGACGTGCATGTCAGCTTCGGCTTCGTGAGCCTCGACCTGCGCGATGCCGACATCCGCGACGGTGCCGTCATCAGTGTCGACTGCAGCTTCGGCGGCATGGAGATCCGTGTCCCCAAGGGCGTCTGCGTCAATAACGGCATCGACACCGCCTTCGCCGGCGTCGACTGCGACTGCTGCACCCAGCCCTCCGACGGCGCCAAGACCCTCTACCTCAAAGGCCACTGCAACTTCGGCGGCATCGAGATCAAGTAGCCACCATTCATAGAAAAAACGATGCGGCCCGCAGCTCTTGCTGCGGGCCGCTAGTCCTTTATAATACCCCCCTTATCGGCCGCCCCCATCCCCATTCACCCCATTAACCAATAACAAATAACCATTTCCCATACCCCCTATCGTCTCGGCAAAAATATATTATTATCTCTATAGAGATAATAATAACCATGAAGTTACGCTATATAGAAAACAATAGCTTAATTATAGGGAACCTCTAGGGTAATTCTAGGGTAAATATAGGGACATCCCTATGTAACTAGGGAGTAACAAGCATATAACAAGTACACAACAAGCATACAACACGCCTATGTCAAAGATAGATTCCTCGGGAATGGAGCACGGCAAGCGGGGCAACACAATATATGTTGTGCTCAATGGACAGCAGATTAAGAAAGACCCCTATCGTCCCACCAACCCCCGCACTCCCGCGCAGCAGCAGCACCGCGCCAAGCTGGCTTTCATCAACCGCCTCTCGGCGCATTTGGCCGAAGCCGTCAACCTCGGCTTTGCCCGTGTCGCCGAAGAGGCAAAGAAACAGACACCCCGCAACGCCTTCGTCAAAGCCAACTGGGAGAAGGGGGCTCTGTGTTGGAACGAGGAGACAGCCTCCTGGGACCTCTACCCCGAACGGTTGCTGCTGGCCGAGGGGCCGCGTCATATCCCTGCCGTCATTACTGCCGAAGTAGAGGGCAACCTCCTGCACATCACCTGTCCCGATTCCGGACTTGGCAACATGTATGCCGTTCCCGACGAGCGCCTCTACGTGGCCGTCTACCTGCCTGATGTCCAGGCACTCAAGCTCTATGACGGTCCGCTGCGTGCCGACTGTGCCCAATGCATTTTCGAGATCCCCGATGAGTTGACCCACGCTGCCATGCATGTCTATGCATGGTTCCAGGCCACCTGTTTCCACCGCGCCACGGGCTCCCGTGCCCAAGTCCGCCCCAACCAAGCCAGCCCCAGCCGCTATCTCGGCACATTCCACTGCTAATGTTGGTTTCATAAATATATTTCGCCATTCAAGAAAAAATCAGTATCTTTGCAGATAGATAATGATGCCAATTAACATGTATCATTTTAATAATAAATGATATAAATAAAATAATCACACGAACAAAACACTGTAAATTCGTGACCATACTCCCGAATTTCTTATAAAAATCGGAAGTACACTCCATAAATTTAGTAGTTTTATGTACAAGAGAATCTTTGACATCGAGAGTAAGTTGGACGAGGGAATGTTCCTCTTTGGCGCACGCCAGACGGGCAAGTCCACCCTTTTGCGAGAGCGCTTCAACGGAGCCATCTATTACGATTTGCTCAAACCGAGCGTGCGAAAGGCATTTAAGGTTAACCCAAATGCCCTTTGGGAGGCGCTCCAAGACAAGCCCGCTGGCACGCTGGTGATTGTTGACGAGATACAGAAAGTGCCCGAACTGCTGGATGTGGTGCATTCGCTGATGGTGGAGCGGGGCTTGTTCTTCATCCTCAGCGGCTCCAGCTCAAGGAAACTTAAACGTTCCGGAGCCAACACCCTCGGCGGTCGCGCCATACCCGAAACGCTCTATCCCCTTGTGTGGCCCGAAGTGACCGACTTCCAAATCGACCGTGCTGTGCAGAACGGCATGATTCCCCGCCACTATATGGTGGAGGATGCCACCAAGCGCCTCTCCGGCTACGTGAAGGTCTATCTCGACGAAGAGATCCGCGAGGAAGGCGAAGTGCGCGAACTTGATGCCTTCGAACGCTTCATGGAGGTCGCCGCCATCTCCGACGGCGAGATGCTGAACTATGCCAACATAGCCTCCGACTGCGGCGTTTCGGCCAAAACGGTCAAGTCGTACTTCCAGATTCTCTACGACACGCTCATCGGCTACGAGATTCCCGCCTTCCGCAAGGAAATCAAGCGCAAGGTTGTGCAGGCGCCGCGGTTCTACTATTTCGACGTCGGGTTGGCCAACTATCTGATGGGGCGTCATTCGCTGAAGCGGGGCACCGATGACTACGGCCACGCCTTTGAGCACTACGTGATGCAGGAAATCATCGCCTACAAAGGCTACAACGACAAGCGAGACGTCATCTCCTACTGGCACACCTACGACAAGAAAGAGGTGGATGTCGTCATCGGCGACGCCAAGGTAGCCATCGAGATCAAGTCCACCGAGCATGTGGAGACCAAGCATAAGAAAGGCCTCAAAGCCTTTAACGAGGAGCATCCCGACTGCCGCCTGATGCTCGTGTCGCTCGACCCCATCACCCGCAAATCCGGAGAAACAGAGCTGATTTATGTCCTCGACTTTCTGAAGATGTTGTGGAATGGCGAAATATTTTGATCCCCCACGCGCGCCGCGCGAATTATATTTTGCTGTTTTAAATAATATTCGTATCTTTGCAGATTAAAATAAATTTTTGTCTGAATTAGACAAACTCAACATTGTATGGCATCAAGACTTGATTTGAATAGGGATAATAATTCTTTGTGTATCAAGAATTGTAACAAGGAAGCTCGGCAAAAAATGTCGGAAAACGATTTGTGTTTGACTGTAAAATCTGTCAACGACAATCTGCCCGTTAGGTGTGTCGGAGAGTGGGCGGAAGAGAAAATATATCTCCTGTATCAGTATTTTGGAATTTTTGCAGGGGGAATGAAGAATAAATGGAAATTAAACTACATTGAAATATGTAGTGGACCAGGACGGTGCATCAATCGTTCCAGTGGTCAAGAATTTGATGGGACAGCAATCTCCATTTTACAGCACAAAGCATTCGACAATATAAACAAAGCATTGTTCTACGATTATAGTGATACTGTTGTAGAAACCCTAAACCAAAGAATATCCGATTTAGGACTTTCCACAAGAGCTGAAGCAAAACATGGCGACTATAACAACCCCATATCAATATGCAATGACTTAAAGAAACTCGATGAAAACAGCTTAAACTTGGTGCTGATAGATCCAACCGATTGCAGTGTGCCATTTTCTTTATTGAAAGAGATATCATCATGTCTATCAAGATTTGACTTGATAATAAACGTAGCCACAAATACGGATTTTAACAGGAACATCCCAATGGCTTTTTCTGACCAAAATCGAGCAGAAAAATACATTCGATTCCTTGGCAATCGTGATTTTTTTGATTCAAGACATAATCAGGCATTATGTGATATGAAAGATTATTCCACACTTCGACAATACTTCCGCGAATCATACAAGCGATCTTTACAAAAGATTGGTTTTAACCATTTTGATTATACACCAATACGTAATTTCTATGATATTTTATTTGCCACGTCCAGTAGCAAAGGAATTGAATTTTGGCAAAAAGCGACAAAAGTCATAGATTCAACAGGTCAACGTAGTTTATTTTTTGACATATGAAAACCACCAAAATAGAATGGACCGACAAGACTTGGAATCCCATCACGGGTTGCACCAAGAAATCTACGGGCTGTGCACATTGCTATGCCGAGGTGATGTCGCGTCGTCTGAAGGCCATGGGGCTGGAGAAATACCGCAACGGCTTCGGGCTGACACTCCACGAGGATGACCTCGAGGAACCGCTGCAATGGCGAAAGCCGCACAACATCTTCGTCTGCTCCATGAGTGACATCTTCCACGAGGAGGTGCCGTTCGAGTTTGTCGACCGCATCATGGACACCATCCGCCGCAGCCCGCAACACCGTTACCAGATACTCACCAAACGCGCCGAACGGATGGCCGAGTATTTCAGCACCCGGCTCATCCCGCAGAACGTGTGGCTGGGTGTCACGGTGGAATGCCAGGCAACCAAATCGCGCATCGATTCACTTCGCACACTCAATGCCAGCATCAAATTCCTTTCATGCGAGCCGTTGGTTGAAGACCTGGGCAATCTGGATCTTCGTGGCATCGACTGGATTATCGTGGGTGGCGAGAGTGGTCCCAAAGCCCGTCCCATGCTGTTGGATTGGGTCGTCAACATCAAAGAGCAGGTTGAACAGCATGGCGCCGCCTTCTTCTTCAAACAGTGGGGCACTTGGGGCAGCGACGGCGTCAAGCGCAACAAACACGCCAACGGCAAACTGCTTTTTGGAGAGGTGATACAGCAGATGCCAGAAAAAATGGCGATATGATGTGTATGCATGAAGAATGATGAACGAATTTGACAATATCCAATATTCTCCGATATGGAACTACCACTACGAACAGTGGTTCCGTGAGACGCATTATAACGGAAAGACCCTCAGCGATGACGAAAGAAGAAATATGATAAACCAAATAAATGAACATATTTCCGATACATCCGAGGGGTTGCCGATAATAAAACGGATACTTGAAAGTCTGAAAGATTTTCATGATGAAGGCCACAATGTCTACAGGACAATAGTTTCCGTCATGCAATTTATTGGACTAACCATGATTGACAGCATGGTCATCGGTAAATATTTCCTCTTGGCTGACAAGGACTATGACCGTCGTTTCATGCGTGGAAAAATGAAGGTCATTCTCAACGAGGGATTCAAGAAACTATACGGCTTTGAGGAAAAGGCACATGAAAAATCCGAGTGGAACAAGCTTTCCTCTATCTTAAAATATTTTCCAGAGGACATTCAACACCAGTATCAACATTTGTCATCTTTACTTGATGAACACTCAAAATCTTCTTCTTGGTGGAGGGATGAACGCAATGTAGAGACACATCTGGATGCGAATAAGCTTTATGAATCAAGATGCGAAGATATTGTAGAAAGCAAAGTGATGATGGATTCATTGAAACTTTTCGACACTCTTTTTGCAGTTGAATGCTTCTTGTCCAACATGCATGCATGTTTTCGAAACTCTCTTGTTGATATGTATCTGCGAGGAGAACTGAGAGGGGAATAATTCAAATGACTATTAATTTATGGCTAAGAAATCAATTAAACCCACTAAAGAAGAAACTCTGGAAACCATCCTCTTCAATTGTCGCAACAGTTTGAGGGGAAGGGCGGCAATGACCGACAAGCGCGACTTGCTGCTTACGTTGGTGTTTTTGAAATTCATTGGCTATCGTTTCAAAACACAGCAGGGGAAAATCCGGGAGGAACTGAAAGAAAAGGGACTTGACGATAATTTCATTGAATTACAGCTAAAGAAAGCCAACCAATACCAAAAGGATGGTGTCTTCTTCCTGACAGATGAGACCTATTGGGACAAGCTGATAGAGGTGGCACCCACCAAGATGGCTCTGGCCTTTGATGCTGCCATTAAATCGCTCGACGACAATGAGCCCAAGTTGAAGAACGCCCTTCCGCAACAGATTTTCACCAATACGCAGTTGGAACCCGGAGTGTTGAAAGGAGTGGTGGACGAGATTGAGAAGATTGACCCAGAACGGTTCAAGGAGCACGACTTGATAGGTCGTGTGTATGAATATTTCCTGCAGGCGTTCTCCATCAATGCCGACAAGGAAGAGGGCGAGTTCTATACGCCTCATAGCATCGTAGAACTGATTGCCTCGTTGATTGAGCCTTATGATGGAACGGTTTACGACCCTTGCTGTGGTTCTGGCGGAATGTTCGTGCAAGCCACCAAGTTCATTGAGGCCCATGGAGGCAACACAAAGGCCGTGAATGTGTACGGTCAGGAATCGGAGCCTTCTACTTATCGTTTGGCCAAGATGAATCTTGCAATTCGGGGCATCAGTTATCATTTGGGCGACCGTGCTGTCTCCACTTTCAGCAACGACCAACACAAGGACAAGAAGTTTGACTACATCATGGCCAACCCACCTTTCAACCTGAAGAAGTATGCGGAGTACGGCGATTTTAAGACCGACCCTCGTTGGAAAGGATATGCTGTTCCTCCAACGAGCAATGCCAACTATGCTTGGATTCTGCACATGCTGAACAAGCTGAACGTGGTGAATGGCGTGGCAGGATTCCTATTGGCAAATGGTGCTTTAGATGATGACGATACCAAGGCGATTCGCCAGAAGTTGATTGAGAATGACAAAGTGGAAGCCATCATCGTGCTGCCACGCCAGATGTTCTACTCGACGGATATCAGCGTGACGCTTTGGATTCTGAACAACAACAAGAAAGGTGGGCCTCGTCACGGACGTCAGTTGCGCAATCGTGAGGGTGAGATCCTCTTTGTGGATTTGCGTACCTGGAATGAGAATATCTATGAGAAGAAGTTTGTCAGGCTCTCTGACGAGCAGATGGCCTCGGTTTGCAAAATCTACTTCGACTGGCAGATGAAGAAAGTGGAGAACTACGCAAAGCCAGAACTCTATTATGCAGCCCACATCGACGAAATCCGCGAAAAAGGTTTCTCTTTAGTACCCAGTCGTTATATTGAGTTCGTAGACCGAGACACGGAAATGGATTATCAAGCAGCCCTCACGCAGATGAGCCAGCAGTTTGATGCCCTCAAGAAGCGTTGGGATGAGAATGAATCTACACTTGTGAATGCTTTTAAGGTATTAGGGTATGGGAAGTAAAGTTCGATGGGTGAAGTTGGGCCCATATATAGAACAATTATATGAGCGGAATACAGACAACCTTTATGGCGAGCCTGAGGCTATAGGTGTAAACATAGATAAAGTCATCAGGCCCATGCAAGGACATCTTGAAAACAAGAGGTTTGACACATTCTTTGTAGTGAAGCCAAACAATTTTGTTTATAATCCAAGAGGAAGCCGGAAATTAGGGCTAGGTTTTAATGATGCAAATAACACCTATATTACGACATTCAATAATGTGGTATTTCAAATAAAAGACAATGTGTTCGACATCATTCCTGAGTACGTTTTTCTTATACTTAGCCGAAAGGAATGGGATAGGCAAGCTGAATATATGTCATGGGGAAGCTCTACAGAGGTTTTCACATGGAACACTCTTTGTGATGTACAAATCCCACTCCCTTCTCCTGAAGAGCAGCAGAAAGTGGTGAATGTCTGGAAGGCATGCAGAGAGATAAAAGAGCAAAACGAAGCGAAAGCCGCTCCGCTGATGCAACTCTGCCAAAGCTATATTCAGGAATTGAAGCATAAATATCCCGCACAGGAGATTGGACCATATATAACGGAATGTAACGAAAGAAATACAGGTTGCAAATATGGTGAAGAATTTGTGAGAGGTCTTGCAACATCAAAGGGAATGATTGATACAAAAGCAAAACTTGAAGGCGTATCGTTGAATTCGTACAAGATTGTTCGACCTAAAGAAATAGCTTACGTTCCAGATACATCAAGACGTGGCGATAAGGTTAGTTTGGGAATGAATGATACAGATCAATCATTTCTAGTATCTTCTATCTCTTGCGTTTTTATGACAAAGGACGAAGAAACATTATCTCCGGAATTCTTATATCTATGGTTATGTCGTCCAGAGTTTGATCGCTATGCTCGTTTCCATTCTTGGGGCAGCGCCAGAGAGGCTTTTTCATTTGAAGATATGAAAAGAACCGAAGTTCCTCTTCCTCCTATCGATGTACAACGGGCTATTGTGAACATATACAAATGCGCCAATGAAGCGAAACAAATAGCCGAAGAGGCCGACAAACTCAGCCGCGCCGTCTGTCCGGCTTTATTGCAACATGTAATTAATCAAACATAATAGATAAAACTATAATAAATTGGAGAATGTGTTATGAGAATTAATAAAGTATTGATTGACAACTTTAAGTCNNTATACAAAGATTTTTGTAGGGATAAATGAGTCCGGGAAGAGTAATATCCTTGAAGCACTATCCTATTTGGATATTCCCAAGGGGAAATGTGAGTATGATCATTTTTGCAATCAAAAGATAGAAGATGATAGATATTGTAGTGTTTATTACTTTTTTGATTTCGAAGATATAGAACAGGAACAATTGAATAACGAGATAAAATCACTTATATCTACAGAAAAAGATGTGGAATTTAAATTTGTAAATATATACAAAAATGTTTTTATAGGGCACGGCTCAACACATTTCCTATCATATTATCATTACGATATTAGTTTTAATAATAATATATTTTGCAAACACTCTCAAGAAAAAGGGAAAGTTATCGCAATTATTGATGAAGAACACAAGACCGATGATTACGAGAGGATGACAGAAGAGGTGTTTAAAAAGTTTTTTAATGATATTGTAGAGGCTTTTATTAAAGAACATGAGCCCAGAGTATCCGTATGGAAATCATCAAGTAAAGACTCGCTATACAATGTAAACCTATCAAGTTTTAAACAAAATATTAATTCCAACAAATCTTTATATAACATATTCAAAATAGCTGGTTATTCTAATGAAAAAAATATTGCTGATGTAATAGGGAAAATAGCCAGCCCTCAAAGTAGAAGTCGATTAGAAAGCAAATTGGCAGCGTCATTGAACAGCTATATTGGAAAAGTTTGGGACAATAAAATAAGGATACATGTTAGCCTGACTGAAACAGGGAACTTTTCATTACTTGTCAGGGATCAAGGAGATGACAATATTCATGATAGGTTTTCAATATCAGATCGGAGCGAAGGAGCTCAGCATTTTTTATCTATAATTCTATCTCTATCTTTGGCGGCAAATAATCATGAAAGAAAAAATGACTTGATATTGATTGATGAGCCTGAAGTACATCTTCATCCTTCGGGTATTCGGGATTTATCTAAAGAGCTTCTGAAAATTGGACAGGATAATTATGTGTTCCTATCCACCCATTCTCCGTTTATCATTGATAAAAAACATAAAGAAAGACATTTTATCGTAAAAAAGAACGAAAAAGCAATCACTGAATTTTTTAGAATAAAAGAAAATGATAGTCTTTTCGATGACGAAGTGTTAAGAGATGCTTTTGGGATAAATGTATATAAGGATTTGTTAAATCCGCATAGTGTTTTAGTAGAGGGTTCCACTGATAAGATGTTGCTACATAAAGCATTGGAGTGCTTAGAATATAAAAACATTGGAATAACTAATGGACATGGGAATAATATAACTACTTTGGTTTCGAAATTGAATTATGACGACATGAGTATTCTTGTTGTATTGGATGATGATGAAGACGGTCGCAATGACAAAGAAAAGATTCTTAAAGTTGGAGGTTTATACACAACAGAAAACGTTTTCACAATTCGTGATTTAGTTGGCGAAATTGTGGATAATGGTACCATTGAAGACACTTTGGATATTAACTTTGTAATATCACAATTCAAGAAATTCTACAAATTCACTTACAGCAAAGATATTGATTTCCATCCTCAACCCACACAGCCCGTTATACAACAGATAATAGAATTGCTAAAACAAAAGGAGCAATATTCTAAATGGATTATGGATTCATTTAAGAAGCGGCTTTCGGAGGAATTTNNATGCCAAACAAAGGAAGGTATTACGAAAGTCAGTTTGAGGAGGCGACCATTGAGCTTTTGCAAGAGGTACAATGGAAGTACTCCTTTGGTGATGAACTGCACCGCAAGTACACCGACCCACTGATTGAAGAGGACCTGCGGACTTTCCTCAATGCCCAATACGGCACCAAAGGACTGACAGAGGCGGAAAAGGACACAGTTGTGGCCAAGTTACGCAATGTGAGCGGACAGAACGACTACTATGCTGCACAAAATGCCTTTCTGCTGTATCGCGATGGTTATGATTTCACATATAGTGATGGACGCGATGCGCCTTTCCGCTTGGAGTACATCGACTTTGAACATCCCGACCATAATATCTTCCGCTGTGTGAATCAGTTCGTAATGGAACAGGGCAAAGAGAATCGTAGGCCCGACATTATGCTCTTCATCAACGGTATTCCCGTCTGCATCATCGAACTAAAGAATCCCACCAAGATTAATGCCACCATCAGAGATGCTCACACCCAGATTTGCACCCGCTATATGCGGGACATACCCTCGTTGCTTAAGTATTGTGCATTGGCCGTTATCAGCGACAGCGCCAAGAACGAGCTGGGTACGCCCTTCACCCCATTCGAATTCTTCTATGAGTGGAAAAAAGTGGAGAACGAGGACAAAACCGGGAAGGGCTTGGATACTTTGCGCACATTGGTTCGTGGTGCTTTGTCGCCCGAGAGAATCATCGAGATTCTTCGCGACTATGTCTATTTTCCTGACCCTTCAAAGAGTGACGACACCACGGAGATTGTCTGTCGCTATCCCCAATTCTTCGGCACACGCAAACTGAGAGACCATATCCTGGCACATCTTCGTTCGGAAGGTGGAGATGGTAAAGGTGGCACCTACTTCGGTGCTACTGGTTGCGGGAAGACATATACGATGTTGTTCCTTGCCCGTCAGTTGGTGCTGCGCTGCCGGTCGAAATTGGGGAGCCCCACCATCCTGATTATCGTCGACCGCGAGGACTTGGAGACCCAAAGCGGGAAACTATTCTGTCGCTCGAAAAAGTATCTGGAGGACGAGGCCGTGAAAGTGTTCGAGAGCCGTCAGGAATTGGCCGCAGAGATGAGTACACGCAAGACAGGGGGCATCTATATCACCACCATCCAGAAGTTTGCCGAAACGACAGGCCTGCTGACCGAACGCGCCAATGTGATCTGCATGAGCGATGAAGCACACCGGACACAGAACAACATAGGAAGTAAGCTTTCTATCAACGATGGCAGTAACGGCAAAGAGAAAATAGGAGCAAGAGTGACCTATGGCTTTGCCAAATATTTGCGCGATGCCCTGCCCAACGCGACATACGTTGGTTTTACCGGAACCCCTATTGACGAGACGGTGAGGGTGTTCGGTGATGTGGTTGACCAATACACAATGAAGCAGTCGGAGGAGGATGAGATTACCGTTCCCATCAAGTATGACCCACGACTGGCACGCGTATTTCTCAACAAAGAACAGGCTGAGAAGGTGGAAGCCTACTACAAACTTTGTGCCGATGAAGGGGCGACGGAGGAAGATATAGCCAAAAGCAAAGCGGCAATGTCAAGTATGCAAGTCATTATCGGCGACGAGGATGTTTTGCGCAGGGTAGCCAGAGATATTATTCAGGATTACCAAACACGAACTTCGAACACCGACCGATTGCAGAAAGCAATGATTACCTGCATCGACCGCCCCACGGCATACAAGCTATACAAAATCATGCGGGATTTGAAACCCGAATGGTTTGAGAAGAAGAAAGCGTTGAATGAGTTGACTTTGACGGCTGACGAGAAGGAAAGGCTCTCCGATGTGGCATTTGTGAATATGGTAATGACCCGTGACGACAAGAATGACGAGAAGGAGCTTTACAATCTATTGGGAGAAAAAGAATACCGCAAATTCCTTGACACAGAATTCAAGTCGGAGAAATCGAACTTCCATATCGCCATTGTGGTAGACATGTGGATTACAGGATTCGATGTTCCTTGCCTGACAATGCTTTACAACGACAAGCCACTTTCGAAACACACGTTGATACAGACCATCTCTCGAGTCAACAGGCGTTACAAGACCAAAGAATATGGTTTTGTCATTGACTATATTGGCATACGCGAAGAGATGAAGAAAGCTCTGAAGAAATACGGCGGGGAAATAACGACACAAGAAGACATGGATATCGCCCATCAGATTCTACAAAACGAATTGAAGATTCTTCAGGAGCTGTTGGACAAGCTGGACTTCGCCCCCTTCTTTAATGGTAGCGATTTGTCCCGTCTGCAATTCATCCAAGAGGCTGCCGAATATATCCTGGCCAACACGGTGGAGAAGAAGGGCGAAGTGTCATTCAAAAAACAGATATTCGAGCATGTAAAGCGTCTGCGTTCCGCTTACAATATCTGTAGCCCTGCGGGTATTCTCAGCGATGAGGAGGCGATGTGGAGTCAATGCCTCATGGGAATCAGCTCTTACGTCAAGAAGATGACTTCCACCGGCCACGACGAGGAGGCTATGAACAAACATGTGGAGCAAATGGTGAAGGAAGCCATCATCGCCAGTGGTGTGGAGCGTTTATTTGAGTCTTCGGAAGAAGAAAACATCTTCAGCGACAAGTTCGCCAAAGAGTTGGATGAAGTGAAGATGCCATATACCAAATTTCAGATACTCTGCAAGATGGTGGCGCACGCTATAAAGGCTTACAAAAAGACCAACAAAATACAGGCTGAGAAGTTTGAGAAAATGCTTGAAGATACTATCGAAGCCTATAACACTCGCGACAAACTGACATTTACAAATGAGGTGACGAAAGGGGTGGTAACTGGTGTTGTCGGGATCGTAGAAGACAAAGTAAACGAACTATCCGATAGATTACTCCAAATTCTCAAAGACCTGAAAACCGACAGCGAGAAGTTCAAGGAACTAGGCATTTCTTTTGAAGAAAAAGCATTTTTTGATGTATTGACCGAAGTTCGCGACACACATCATTTCGAATATGCAGATGAACGTTGTATAGAATTAGCTAAGAAAATCAAACTGCTGATAGACGATACCGCTGTCTATTCCGATTGGTTGAACAACGATAATCTGAAGAGTGAACTAGCATCCGAGTTGACTGTGCTTATCTATAAAGAAGGGTATCCTCCCGAGTGGGATGAAGAGGTGTTTGAGAAGGTATTGGAGCAGGTTGAGAATTATAAGACGTATAAAAAGGTAGACAACCAAGCAAACAATGATATTCCCCTCCATACAAATGTAATTCCATATCTGGTGAATGAAGAAGAAAGTAAGATGCCTATGGCCGCAGAAGACTATGAATGGTATCAATGGGATAGAGCAGACGCCAGTATTATTGATTTCTTTGGTAATAACAAGACCATTCTGTTGGGATGCTACAAAGACAAGAAACATCTGAATTGGATTCAGGAGCAGGGTATCTATAACATCAGATTGGGTGCACGAAAGGGCTCAATGAGTAGCGAATCCGCTTTGTTTGGAAACACATCGCACCTTGTACTTTACGACCTCAAACACCCAGACAAAATGATGGCCTATGATATTGTGTCATTCGGAGAAATGTCTGGCCAGCAACTGAAAGAAACAAACTACCCAACACAGAAACCAGGTAAAACCTATATGACATTCAAACTCGTAAAGTCTTCTCTGAATATCCAGCAGCTCAAAAGCCTCAAACTAATTGAAAGAATCACAGAAGACCATCCCGAACACGTAAAAGGTACCCCAGTATTTCTAGAGCCATGAACAAGATTTGTCCATTTCTTTTTCTATATCTACCATTAATCATTCTTCTATTTGTAGGTTGCGCAATAGATGAAGATAAACAACCCACAATAGATAGCGTTGATAGTTTGCCTAACTCAAATGACAGTATTGTCGGGGAGAATCTCCTCTTAAATCACGGGGTAGAGAAATGGGAAATTGAATTTTGTGAGTACCCTGACAAGTGGCTTTTGCCTCATGGCTATTGCAATAAAGTTACTCGGAATAAGAATGTAGTGTGTGAAGGCCAATATTCTGCAAAAATGAAGGCATTAGAATCTGGAGTTACTGCCAGAATAGGCCAATTAGTAAAGATTACACCTGGATGTAAAATCAGAATACGCTTTAACTATTATGTTGAGCAGTGGAAAACAAATGGTGCCAGAACGTATTGCTATTTTAGAACAGGAGCCGCAGAAAATACAAGTATATCTATCAGTGATTTGCGAGAAATATATGAAAATGATGAATATTATATTCTCCGAGGAGGTGGCTATGGCAAAGCGTACCTGCCTCATACGCTAAACTCATGGCTGATTTTTGATGAAACAATCACCGTTCCTCAAAACGCCAACTATTTTGAGTTTGGTATTAATAGTTATTTAGGTACTACCGTCTATGTGGATGACTGCTACGTTATTGAAGTTAATGAATAAGCAAATAAAAATGACACATTTTCGGTTTTTGGACTTAAAATAATTGAAAACAATAACTAACGAAATAATATATATATGAGCAAGATACAAGCACGAGAAAGCCAGAACATTGAATACAAAAGCAGCTGGCATGACAAGTACCTGGAGTGGATTTGCGGTTTCGCGAATGCACAAGGGGCGGTGATGTACTTCGGTGTGAATGACGACCATGAGGTAATCGGGCTGGAGAATGTTGACCGGCTGATGGAGGACATCCCCAACAAGATCGTCACTACCATGGGCATCGTGGCGGACGTGAATCTGCTTGAGTTGGACGGGTTGGAGTATATCGAGGTTGTGGTGACACCCAGCAACATTCCAATCAACTATAAAGGCAAGTATTACTATCGTTCTGGCAGCACGATGCAGGAACTGCGGGGCCCTGCACTACAGCAGTTCGTACTAAAGAAAATGGGGCGCTCGTGGGATGACATCACCAACGATTTCGCCACAATTGACGACTTGGATAAGTCTGCAATAGATTATTTTCTGAGAAAAGGGTTTGTGAATGGACGTATCAGCGACGAAGAGAGAAATGCTCCAATTGAGGTAGTGTTGGAAAATCTGAACCTTGTCAACGAAGAGGGAAAACTAAAGAATGCCGCATTGCTGCTGTTTGCCAAGAGGCCTCAACGTTATTTTACTTGTGTACAGTTCAAAATTGGACGTTTCAGTGGTAGCGAGGCAAACCTAATCTTTCAAGACGTAATAGAAAGCAATATCATCCAGATGGCAGACAGGGTGGTTGAGATATTGAAGTCGAAATACCTAACAATGCCCATCACTTTCAAGGGAATGGATAGGATTGAAAAGTTGGAAGTGCCCGAGGAAGCGTTGCGCGAGATTCTTTATAATGCCATAGCTCATAAGGACTATACAGGGGCTCCCATTCAAATGCGAGTGTGGGATGACTACTGTGAGGTGTGGAACGAGGGAGAATTGCCTACAGGGTATACTCCGGAGACCCTTTTGGAACAGCACTCCTCACGACCTCGCAACAGGAACGTTGCTAACGCCTTCTTCAAGGCCGGATTCATCGATGCCTGGGGAAGAGGCTACAAAAAGATACGCGAAGGATTTGAGGGTGCGGGGTTACCTATGCCCAAGATCGAAAATGTCGATGGTGGTGTGAAGGTGACATTCATGAGGAAGAATGCGAACAATAGTCAAACCACACCCAATGGCAATAGTAATGGCGATATTAGTGTCGAAATTCAATTAACAGATAGACAGCAAGATATTATTGCCTATCTAAGGGTTGATGGCGACACTACCGCCACTAAATTGGCGAAACTAATTGGCATATCGAAACGCACTATTGACAGGGAACTCTCTTTCCTCCGAAAGAACGGCTTTATTGAGAAAGAAACCAAGGACAACAGAAGTCCTTGGGTAGTAATTGACAGATGAATATAGAGAACCAGGTGACAGGGGACAGGCACCTGTCACGAGGGAATAAATCTCTGCTGCTTAACCGGCAGGAACAACGCGGCGCCTACTGGATAAAGAAATACGAGGAAGCAATCAAGGCATTTGAATAAGGATGGACGCCTGACCGAAGGAAATGTCTTCGAGCACCGCTGAAATAAAATTAGATGTAGCAAGAAACATTTCCGGTTTTTGGATACTATAATAGATGTATGATGGAAGATGTATGATGTATGATGTATGATGGACGATGTGATAATAATACAAAGAATCAAAACGTTAGAATTATATATGGCAACCAATTTAACTACAGCAAATATTTTATTGCAAACCGAGGATTCGGAATATGTGAGACTTGTCTCACTTATTATAAATGAATAGACGAAAGCATAAAAATATGTGTGAGTTAGCTAACATCTCCAATAATCCAAACAACGTCTGGATAATTGACATGGACCAATAATTCGTGATTTCCCCACCCTGCCACCAGAATAGACAAGAAATGACAAAATAGTGGTATGATACCACCAAACAGCATGGTATTTAACAATAATTATAAAACAAAAGGGTAATAAACAACGTAAAAGATCGTTATTAGGTGGTATGAAACCACGATTAATAGGTGGTAAACATCAGTGCGGTATATGATGAAACTAGAAGAAACATATTTGAAGTGGAAGACCTTACTGCCACTCAGCCCTGAGCAAGAACGACTGTTAAGTAGGAAATTTACCATTGAGTACAACTACAACAGCAACCATATTGAGGGCAACACACTGACCTATGGTCAGACAGAACTGCTGCTGCTGTTCGGGAAAATCACGGGCGATAGCAGCGTGAAAGATTATGCCGATATGAAAGCCAGTCAAGTGGGTGTGGAAATGGTAAAAGAGGCAGTACAAAACAGTACAATGCCACTGACGCAGAATTTCATACGTCAGTTGCATAAAATCATCTTGCGAGAAGATTACACCATATTTCGAGAGCTACCTAATGGGGCAACCACAAGCTACACTGTTCATGCCGGACAGTACAAAACACGACCCAATAGCGTCATTACACGATATGGACACCGCTTTGAATATGCATCGCCAGAAGAGACTCCTGCCTTAATGACCGACCTGGTAGACTGGTTTAATGATGCCGAGCATTCGGATAAATACTCACCAGTGGAATTGGCAGCCCTTTTTCATTACCGCTACATACGCATTCATCCTTTCGAGGACGGTAATGGTCGAATAGCACGATTGTTGGCAAACTATATCTTAGCGCGTCATGGATGGCCCATGATTGTGGTTCGCAATCGTAACAAGGCTGAATATATTGAAGCGTTGCACAAGAGTGATATGGCCGTCGGTGCGGAACCAGTAAAGGGCGCACACGCCACGCTTCTTCAGGCGAAACATTTTATACAATACTTCGGCAAGATGGTGCAGGTGGAAATTCAAAGTAACATAGACATCATAGACAATATAGGAAACGATACTTGGTGGTATGATGGTCAGATGGTAAAATTCCGTACCGAGACAAGCAAAAATATCCTACGCCTAATGCAGGACAACCCATTTGTCACCTACAAGGAGATGTCGGAAACTACTGGAGTNNATAAAGACTCTCTTCATCACAAATGTATATGCAAAAGGAACATTAGTAGGCAGTTTGCAGGTAATTGGGAGAGAGATTATTTGAATATGAGCAAGATATCCATACGCTTCTATAATAATCGCGAAGTGCGGCTATCAACGACGATGTATCGATGGGGAAAGTAAAGATATACTATTTCAGTCCTACAGGGAGCACCCGTCAAGCGGCGCAGCACCTGGGCGGTCGGCTGGGCGAGCTGTTGGGCGCCGGGGTGGAATACCACTCCTACACCTTGCCGCGCGAGCGCGAGGCGCTGCCACAGGTGGAGGCCGGGGATGTCGTCGTGTGGGCGACGCCTGTCTATGCGGGACGTATACCCAACAAGACACTCGACTACGTGCGGCGAGCCCTCCACGCCGACGGCAACAGGGCGGTGGCGCTCGTCACCTTCGGCAACCGCGCCTACGACAACGCGCTGGCCGAGTTGGTGGGTCTGATGGAGGAGGGCGGCATGAAACCCGTCGGAGCCGCCGCCTTGGTGACGCGACACGCTTTCAGCGACACCCTGGGTGCAGGACGTCCCGACGAGGATGATCTTGCGGCCCTCGACCGTTTCGCCGCCAAGGTGAGTGAGAGGCTCTCGGCCGACAACGCCCAGCTGTCGCCCCTTGCCGTTCCCGGCGAGGCGCATCCCGAGAGATACTATACCCCGTTGAAGACCAACAACGCCCCCGCGGGTTTCCTCAAGGCAAAGCCCTCGTGCAACAGCGAGCTGTGCACGCGCTGCGGCGAGTGTCGGGAGGTCTGCCCGATGGGTAGCATCGGAGTGAACGACGGGATGCCGACCTTCGACGGCATCTGCATCAAATGCCAGGCCTGCCGCCGCCATTGTCCGAGTGGCGCCATAGCCTTCACCGACCCCGAATACCTCTCGCATGTGGCCATGATTGAGCGCACCTTCGCCACCCCGAAGCACGCAGAGTTTTATGTGGCTTTTGACACCACCAACATGTGCTCGCACCTGCGGAGGAAGCTGTTTGAGGAGGAGGGCGAGTATCACCGCCTGTGGCTGGCGCTGCAGGACGACCCGGAGCTGACGACGGTGGTGCGCTCGCGGCAGCTGCATATCTACCGTAAGGGGAAAAAAATCCTGGTGCTGGCTGGCAAAGCAGCCCCCAAGGTCCTCAGGGATGACAAGCTTTGCGATTTGCTGTCCGACGCCCCTCAAGACAAACCCGAGCAGCAGGTGAAGACCACAGAACTGATACGCAGCAGCGAGAGCTGGGACGGCGTGGAGCTGCCCGACTACCTGCAGGGACGCCCCGAGATTGTGGGGCTGAAATATGAAATACCCGTCGGGCAAAAGTTGGGGTGGCACCACCACCCTGTGATGAACTTCGGCATACTGGTGCATGGCGAGCTGACCATCGTCAGCGAGGATGGCACAGAGAAGGTAGTGCACGAGGGCGAGGCCGTCGTGGAGATGGTGGGCACCATCCACCATGGCGAAAACCGCGGCACGAAACCTGTCATCCTTTACATGTTCTACCTCTCGCAGAAAGGCCTGCCGCTCTCCATACATCACCCAGAGAAGGAAAATTAAAAATTGATATGATAATAGATTTTAACAACATTGAAGAATCCGTGATGCCTCAATTCAAGGGGGGCGAGGGCGTGACGCGGACACGCAGCTTCTTCGACGGATTGAACAAGATTATGCGGGGACGGCTCGACGTGGGTTGCTCTATAGGCTACCACAAGCACGAGACCAACAGCGAGGTCATCCTCATCACCTCCGGCATCGCCCGCTGCCTATATGATGACGGCGAGGAACGCCTCACGGCTGGCGACTGCCACTACTGTCCCCGCGGCCACTCCCACAGCCTCATCAACGCCAGCGACAAAGAACCGCTGGAATACTTCGCCATAGTTCCCGAGCAACCGGAAAATTGAAAAACAAGAGACTTTTAAATTTGTCGGAGGACAAAGCAATGGAATACATCACAGAGAAAAACAGGATATACGTCGTAATGGACGGCGAGGAGGTGGGTGAAGTAACGTTCCCACAGCGTGACGACGTGTATATTATCAACCACACCTACGTCGACGACCGCCTGCGGGGACAAGGCATCGCCTCCGAGTTGGTGCGCCGCGCGGTGGAGGAGATAGAGAGTCGTGGTGGCCAACTGAAAGCCACCTGCTCGTATGCGGCATTGTGGCTGGCAAGAAACCGCGGCTGCGAACTCACCAGCCCTTTGAGTTGCCCAATTAATATTTAAAATAATGAAAAAGTTATCATCAATCATCTTGGCTGTTTTCTTGCTGGCAGCATGCACAAACAATGAAGAGCAGCTGCGCGACAGGGCTGATGAGCTCTGCAAGTATATCCCCGACCATGAGCTGCTGGAGAAATCGAAGGACTACATGACCGATGACTTCTACACTGTGCTCGACACCATATTCAACCACCTGCCCGAATTCGAGGCGATGGATCACGAGTGGCTCTACTACTTCGTCACCGGCAACGGCGGCACGATAGCCGACTACACCGTCGTGGGCGTGGAGCAGACGGACAAAAACCACGCCGTCGCCACCATCAGTGTGAGACAAAAGTGGGAGGACGGCTCGTTCGATGAAAATACCGACATTGAAGAGCACAAGCTCTTTATGGAGAAAGTAAACGGCGTGTGGCTGATGTCCGACTTCGACGAGCACAAAGCCGACTGCATCCGCTACATCGCCATCAACCGCACGGAGCAAGCCGTTCGCGACGCCATCAGCCACTACCTCGTGAACGCCATCGGCGAGCAATACCCCAAAGGTGACTATTGCATCCCCATCCTGATGATGATCCACGAAGAGCGAGAGCTCTTCATGGGCGACTTCTGGGTGCTCTGGTACAACGCGGCTGGCGACACGCTGAAGTGCGTCTCCGGCGGCAACCACTCGGGGCTTATGACAATCCGCAACAACGACGGCAGATACACCGTCACCTCCTTCGAGCAGACAGTCGACGGTTCCGGCAACCTCGCCAGTGCCAAGCGTATCTTCGGCAACTACTTCGACATCTACCAGAACGTTCACTCCAGCGAGCAGGTCCGCGAAGCCGTTCGCCGACAGCAGCTGCAGGAATACGTCAAGCGCAACAACCTTGCCGTCCATTACTACCAAGACTACGGCTGGCCCGCAGTAGAACTATAAAATAATATGAAGCAATACAACTTTGATGAGATCATTGAGCGGCGGGGAACCGACTGCTTTAAATGGGACGCTCCAGCGAAGCAATATGGACGCGACAATCTGATTCCCATGTGGGTGGCGGATATGGACTTCCGCTCACCGGACTTCGTGATGGAAGCCATCCGCAAGCGCTGCGATCACGAGGTGCTTGGCTACACCATGCCATCCGAAGGTTACTGGCAGGCGGTGACCACGTGGCTACAGAAACACTACAGCATCAATGCCACTAAGGAGGATCTGCATTTCATCCCCGGCATCGTGGCAGGTATCGCCTATACCCTACTCTGTCTCACACAGCCGGGCGACAAGATGCTGGTCACCACACCCGTCTACCCTCCTTTCCTCAACCTGCCGAAGGATAGCCAAAGGACGCTGGTGTGCAGCCAACTAAAGATAATCAATGGCCGTTTCGCCATAGACTTTGATGACTTCGAGCGCAAGGCCGAGGGGTGCAAACTGCTTATCCTGAGCAACCCGCACAACCCCGCTGGCACAGTGTGGGGCAAAGAGGTGCTGGCTCGTATCGCCGACATCTGCGAGCGCAAAGGACTGCTGGTCATCAGCGACGAGATACATGCCGACCTCACCCTTCCACCCCATAAGCACGTGAGTTACAGCACCGTCAGCGAATCCGCCGCACGCCACAGCCTCACCTTCATGGCTCCCAGCAAGACCTTCAACATCGCCGGCCTCGGCAGCTCCATCTGCTACATCGCTAACCCAGACCTACGGAAACGCTTCTTCGGCTGGCTCGACGCCCTCGGCGTGGCGGGNNCCGCCGCAGAGGCGGCTTTCGCACAGGGCGAAGAGTGGCTGCGGCAGATGCTCGACTACTTGAACGAGAACGTGCAGACACTCAACGCATTCCTTCGCAGCCAGATGCCTCAGGTGAAGGCCATACTGCCCGAAGCCTCCTACCTCGCCTGGCTAGACTTCAGCGCCTACGGCATTCCACACAAGGAGCTGGCCGACAAGCTTATCAACGAGGCAAAAGTGGTATTAAACGATGGTACCACTTTTGGAGGTGACGCTTATCAATGTTGCTTTCGCATGAACCTCGGCTGCCCGAAATCCACACTTATTGACGCATTGAACCGTATAGAGCAGACCCTATCTAAATAAAGAACAGGCAGACTCCCACGACACTGATGACGGCACCGATGACCTCGCGTGTCGTCACTTTTTGATGGAAAAGCCAGGCGGCGGGGGCGATGATGAGGACGGGCGTGAGGGCAAAGAGGGTCTGCGCGATGCCCGTGGAGGTGTACTGCGTGGCCAGCAGCGAGGCGCTGACACCCACAAAAGGCCCGAAGACGGTGGCGCCCAACAGACACCACATGGCCTTGCGGTCGTGGGCGGCGTGACTCAGCTTCTGCTGCCAGTCGCGGTTGAAAATCACCAACAACACAAAGAAGCCTACTAGACCTATCGCTGCACGTATCATCGTGGCGGAGAAAGGAATAGAGAACATCAGCGGCACCGGCAACAATGCCCCGTCGGGCGACAGCGTCGGGTCGACACCCGCCATAGATAACGCTTTGTCGTATTTCTCCAATCCCATCTTGCTCAGCACCAACCCGAAACCCTGACAGATACCCGCCATACTGGCGTAAAAAATTCCGCGAGGCGGAATTTTTAAATTGAAAATTGAAAAATGAAAATTGAAATCAGAAACGCTCTCCTTCTCTTTTTTCGACATGATAGACATAACTATTCCGCTCAACGTCACCACCATGCCTATGATGGCCAGCCAGCTCATTCTCTCACCTAACAGCAAAAAACCAGTAATAGCCGCCGTGGGTGCCGAGAGGGTCATGAAGAGCTGTCCGAAGCGCGAGCCGATATAGATGTACCCCTGCATTAGGCAGTAGTCGCCGATGACATATCCCACCACGCCCGAGAGCGTCAGCCACAGCCAGGTGTCGCCGTCGGCGAAGCGTGGATACGGCACTCCCAGCAGCAGCCACAACGTCACCGCCAGCAAGAGGAGCGACATCGTCATGCGCAGCGTGTTCAGCGGCAGCGACCCCATGCGTTTCGACGCCACCTCGGCAAAGAGTGCCGTTGCCGTCCACGACACCGCCACACCCAATGCTATAAATTCTCCAGTGAACATGTGAGGGAGGGAGGGTTGAAAGTTTAAAAGTTTAAAAGTTTCAAGGTCGAAGGTTAAAGTTTAAGGTCAAGGTTTAAAGTTAGAACCAAGGGGTAAGGATGAGGAGTCCAGAAGTGGCGATGTAACGCACCAGCTTACCCACAAACATGATAATCAGCGTCCACAAAGGATTGAGCCGCATGAAACCCATGGCGATAGCCAGCGGATCACCCACAATAGGCAACCAGGTAAGCAACGCCGCCCATACACCATATTTCTCAATATGGCTGCGAAAACTCTCAAGTTTGCTTCTCTTGATTTTGAAGTATTTCTCCAGCCACTCCCACTTACAAATCCAGCCCATGTAGAAGCTGATCATACCTCCAGCGGTATTGCCCAAGGTGGCAACCAGAACTATTATCCAACGGTCGTAGCCAAGAGCCATGGCTCCCGCCACTATGGCTTCCGACGAGAAGGGGAGGATGGTGGCCGCCAGAAGACAGGCGAGAAAGAGTCCGAACAGTCCGAGGTTTTCCAGCATTGGTGAGTATTTGCGTTAATGCATCAATTAATATAACGCAATAATTGACTTTTATTGTGCCATTAAAATAATCCTGCCTTTTTGGCGTTATTTCTGACATGATTAGGAAAAGTACGGCAGAGGATATTGACCTCATCCTACAGATGTATGACCATTCGCGCAGTGTGATGCGTGCTGACGGTAATATGACCCAGTGGGTGGGATATCCGTTAAGGGAGGACATCAAGGAGGATATCGAGAGAGGAGTTTCTTTTATTGTGGAAGGTGGAAAGTTTCAAGTGGAGAGTTGCGGGACGTTTGCCTTGGTGCCAGGTGAGGAGCCGACCTACGGCTATATAGACCATGGGCGCTGGATTGACGAGCGCACTCCTTACTCCACCCTGCATCGTATGGCGGCCATGCCAGGCACCCATGGCATCGCCGACATCGCCTTCCGCTATGCCAAAGAGCACTGCGCCCATCTTCGTGTGGACACCCATCACGACAACCGTCCCATGCGTCATATCCTTGAAAAGGAAGGCTTCGTCTACTGTGGCATCATCTATATGCCTGACGGTGCCTCCCGTGACGCCTACGAGTGGTGGCGCTACGACGAAGTGCCTGAAGACCTTAAGGAGTATGTCGAAAAAAAGATTCTCCCACGGCACGAGCAATATGACGCGGCCCACCGTCCCGACCATATCCGCAGGGTCATCGCCCGCGCGATGAATATTTCCCGCCCTGCGGGCGAAATCCATAAATCCAGCCAGACAAGGGATTTCTGGATTACACCGAAGGCGGGAGAAATGATTTTTGCGACGGCGGCGATGCACGACATCGGCATCTGCGAGGGTCGCGAGGTGCATCATTTGGCCTCCGGCCGCATCATCCGTGTCGACCAGAACCTGCGACGCTGGTTTACTGAAGACGAAATAGAAACCATCGCCCAAGCCGCCGAGGACCACCGCGCCTCAGCCACCAATAAGCCCCGTTCCCTGCTTGGCTGCATCATTTCTGAAGCCGACCGCGACATCGAACCTGAAACCATCGTGCGCCGCACTGTGGAGTATGGTCTCAGCCACTACCACGAACTCGACCGCGAAGGCCACTGGCAGCGCACCCTCGAGCACCTGCACGAAAAATACGCCGAAGGCGGCTACCTGAAGCTCTGGATGGAAGAATCACCCAATGCCGCCCCGCTGGCTGAGCTACGGGATCTAATAAGGGATGAAGAAAGACTAAGAGCTCTGTTCAACAAGCTATTAAACGAAAACGCCTACGGAGTACCTCTCCAAAAACTGTAAACCGTAAACTGTAAACCGCAAACCAAACATGAACACATTCCTCATTATCATGGCTTTCGTCTGTCTGCTGACAGGCATTGTCGGCTCCGTTGTCCCTGCCTTGCCCGGTCCCCCTATCAGCTGGGTGGGGCTGCTGTTGGCGGGCTTTACTCCATGGATAGAAAACACCCCCACCCTCCTCATTGCCACCGCCATCGTGGCGGTGGTTATCACCGTACTCGACTATGTTGTTCCTTCGCTGGCCACAAAACGTTTCGGAGGCAGCAAGTACGGCATCTGGGGCTGCAATATCGGGCTGGTGCTTTCCATCGTTGGCCTCCCTTTCGGTCCCACAGGACTGCTTGGCGTCGTCTTCTGGCCCTTCGTAGGTGCCCTTGTCGGCGAATACATCAAACAGCAGGATGGGAAAACCGCCCTCAAGGCCGCCTTCGGAGCATTTATGGGATTCCTTACTGGCACTTTCCTCAAAATAGCCTATTGCATAGCACTTCTTGTTGTGGTCATCGTGGAGATTATCTAATTTTATAGTTCCATATTAAAAATATGTTTATCTTTGTATTTTAATTTATAACAGAAAAAAAATGAAAAAAGCTTTTACACTGGTACTTACAGCACTTATACTGAGTACCTTTTTCTTGACATCGTGCAGCAAGGACGACGAAAAGAGCAACGAACCCGCACCCGCTTCTACCGGCAAAGCCAAATACACCGTCATGGTTTACGGTAACGCTGGCGGCCAAATGGACAAAATAATTGAAAATGTATGGAGAGAATTAAAACCCATGCTCACCGATTCGACCAATGTCCGTGTGGTGTTCTTGTACAAGTACGGTGGGGAGCAGAACTTCTCTGGCCAATATGCCCATCCAGGCGACGTGGTGTGGTTTGAACTTACCAACGAGACCAACCTTGACAGCCTCCAATATTCTGAGGGCATCCTCCAGGCCCCCGGATTCCCACTCTACAATCCTTTGGTGTTCGGCAGATTCATCAACTTCACCAAGCAATATTGTCCTGCCGAAAACTACATACTTGTTATTTATGGCCATGGCGGAGGTTTCGACATCACCACCGACGCTCCCAACAACATTATTACCTCCAAGGGTGTCCTTTACGATGAACTGGATAACCATCGCGGTATGAGCATGTATGAACTCAACGACGGCTTAGCCTCCAGCAGCACCCATTTCGGCTGCATCTTCTTCCACAACTGCCTCTTGGGCAATATCGAGAACCTCACCGAAGTACAGCAACATACCGACTATCTCATCTCCTCCGAACATAATCTTTACACCAACGGCGCACATTTTATCAAATTTATTGAAACTTTAAAAGATTATTCTGACCTCGAGGAAGCGCTTGAGCAATACTTCATCCGTCTAAAACCCATTGCCGATGAAATAAACTCCCATGCCAATCAAAATATTGACCTCAGCTGCATCCGTTCTGCTAACCTTTCCCTTTTAAATTTCTATCTCGGCGAAGTATCCAACTGCTTGGTGGAACTCTATCCAACACATAAAGAGATTATCGACAGCGCTGCCGACCACTGCTACCGTGTAAGCGGAAATAATATTGTTTACTTGTACGACCTCAATACCTATCTCGCCTCCCTGCGTCATTTTGTAGATGATTCTTTGTTAAATAAAGCTATCGATAGTGCCCGCACCAACCTTGAAAAATTATTCATGCATCGCTATCACTATAACAACATTGACCACTCCCCCAACCAGTATTCGATATCCATCGTCCTCGGCCACCATGACTTCCTGCACCTCGCCGTCAAAGGCACTGTCATCGCCAGTGCCTACTATCCCTCCGCCTTCAACCGTCTCACTGGATGGGCCAACTGGCTCAACACCAACACCTACTGGCCCACAATCACTGCCTGCGAAACCGGAATATCGACAGTACCCTGGGAATCTTTCCGCGATAAGTTACTGAATCTCCAATAATATAAAAAAAAATCAAATTTTTACCAAAATTCACAAACACAATGAAGAAAGTATTGATTTGGGCTTTTGCAGCCCTGATGATGGGTAGCTTTGCCCTGACATCCTGTAGCAAGGACGACGACAAAAACAATGAGCCCACACCTTCCAGCGGCAAAGCCCGCTACACTGTCATAGTCTACGGCCATGCTGGCGGTGCTTTTGACAGCATCATTGAAAACGCTTGGGAAAAAATGAAACCCATGCTCACCGACACCACCGATGTCCGTATGGTGTTCCTCTACAAGTATGGCGAAGAAGAGGAATTCTCCGGCCGCTATGCCAATTCTGGCGACATCGTTTGGTTTGAGCTCACCAGCGAGACCAACCTCGACAGCCTTAAATATGGGCATAATATCGTCAAAATACCCGACTTTCCCCTCTACGAGCCCTTGGCAGTCTCGACAATCATCGACACAACCATGTATTACTGGCCCGCAGAAAACTACATCCTACTCATCTACGGCCACGGTGGTGCCTTTGATGTCGCCAACGACTACCCTGACAGCCCTTCCTCCAAGGGAGTCCTCTATGACAATTTGGTCGACGGCAGGGGTATGAGCATGTATGAACTGGCCGATGGCCTCTCCGCTGTCAAAAACAACCACTTCAAGTGTATCTTCTTCCACAACTGCCTTATGGGCAACATCGAGAACCTAACCCAGGTGCAGCAATATACCGACTATTTCTTCTGCTGCTCGCATGTAATGCATGCCAACAGCCTCGCCCTCCCGGCATTCCTGAAAGCCCTGCAGGAAAACAGCGACTTCGAGCGTGCCTCCCATCAATTCTTCAACACAGTTGCACCCCTTTTCGACAACGCAGTAGCCCAAATGATTCTGGAAGAACCCGAAGCAAATAGAAATCTGGACATGAAGATGTTCCGTGCCAACGAAATCGCCAACCTGAACGCCCAGCTCCAGCTCCTCGCCACCCGTCTTATCGAACTCTATCCCACCCAGAAAGAAAATATCGACCACGCCGCCGATCAAATCTACCGCTACGAAGCCACAATGTACCCCTATCTCATTGATATCGAAGGCTACGCCAACGCTTTGGCCACCACCACAGGGGATGCGCAGTTCCGCACCATCGCCGACAACATCCATGCCATTTTTGGCCGCGCCATCATCGACAGCTACAAACACCTGCTCCCCGGCGAGCCCAACAGAGATTTCTCGCTTTCCGTCGTCTTTGGAGACAACACCTTCTACAACTACTCTGTCGACGGCCATGTCATTTCTGCCTCCTACGCTCCGTCGGTCTTCAACGGCTTCACCAACTGGGGAACCTGGCTGAACACCAACACCTACTGGCCCGAGTACACAGCCTCCAACATAGGTAATACTCAAGTCACTTGGCAAAACTACTTGGATATCCTCACGCGGGAGGATGAGGACGAGGACTAACCAACCGATACATCACACAAAAATAGGGTGTCCCATTGTTTGGGGCACCCTATTATTATGTGTGCCAGGAAAAAGTAGTGTACAACCGACACCAACTGGCTCATTCCCACAATACTTATACGATTGTTCAACGACATTTCAACGATTGAAAAACGTTATACTATCGTTGAACAATCGTTGAAATGTCGTTGAAAATGCTAAGCAACAGGCAATTATGCAGCACGAGAATTCATTCCACTCCCTCGAGGCGCATCAAGGCATGTACAGGGGCGATGTCCTCAAGCAGTTTGCGGCCGCCCAAGGCGGGCAGTTCCACCAGGAAGAGAAACTCTTTGATACGTATCCTGCGGCCATCGATGACCTGCTGCTGCAGCGAGTCGACAATACCTTTCACCGTGCCGCCCGTGGCCAACAGGTCGTCGAAGAGAGTGATGTCGATAAAGCCGCCATTGGGAACGCATGCGGCGAAGTCGCTGCGGCGATAGAACAGTTCATCACTGCCATATTCTTTCACAATCTCCACCTTCACCAAATCGCCCTCGGCATGGGGCAGTTTACCTTTCTTGCGGAAGGGAACCATAGCCTGTACCTTCCCTCCCGAAGTCAGCAACGGTGACGCAAAGAGAAAGCCGCGAGCCTCGACAGTGGCCACATTGGGAGCCGTCGTCAGACGGTCCAGTTCTGCCACGGCCTGACAAAAGGCCTCCTTGTTTTGCAGGAATGGCAGCACATCGATAAAATCGATTCCCGGCTTCGGGAAATCGGGATAGTGTTTGATGACGTCTTCGAACATGATTATGATTGCTTGATTGTTTGAATGCTTAATTGTTTGAGTTTTATAGCGCCCATATCACGAGGCCTCCACAGATGATGACTCCGGTAATGAGCAGGTCGACGAGGCAGTAGCCCATGATGTCGCGGGCCGAGAGTTTGGCGATGGCCAGTGCCGGCAACGCCCAGAAAGGCTGAATGAGGTTGGTCCACGCGTCGCCCCAGGCGATGGCAGTGCCCGTGAGGCCCGGATCCACACCAAGGTCGGCGCCGGCAGTGAACATGATGGGAGCTTGGATGGCCCAGTGGCCACCACCCGAGGGGACAAACATGTTTAGCACTGCCGCACAGAGGAAGGTCAAAAGCGGATAGGTGGTGGTATTGCTGATGTTAATACAGGCATCGGCCAGCACCGTACCCATACAAATGCCGCTGGCACCCACACCGGTGATGATACCCATGATACCGGCATAAAAGGGAAACTGGAGTATAATGCCGGCAGCACCTGTGGCAGCCTTGCCAAAAGCACGGACATAGGCCAGAGGTGTCCCATGAAGCATGAGTCCCAAGGCAAGAAAGGTCATGATGACAATGCCCAAGTCGAGGGTACCACCGCGGAAGCCCAGTTTCACCACCACATAGGAGGCCAGCAACATCGCTATCATCCACGATAGCAAGGGGCTGTGCTCCATTTTTTTTGCAGGGGTAGGGTCCTCATCCTTAGTGTCCTTAAGGTCCTTTGTGTCCTCCTCGAGGAGGGCGGGATCCACCGTCACAGCGTCTTTCTTGGGGTGCATCAACGTGTTGGCCACGGTAATGCCAACAATGACCAGCAGCACCATAACGAGGTTATGGGGGTCGAGGATGGTCTCAGAGACCGGTACGGGAGCCGTCAGAGCTCCGTTGGTAGCCTTTCCCAGTGCTTCGCCAGGGGTGGCCATGGTCAGTGGGATGGAACCCGAAAGGCCGGCATGCCACACCACAAAGCCACTATAGGCCGAAGCAATGAGCAGACGGTAGTCCACACCCGCCATTTGACGGGCTATCTCCTTGGCAAAGACCACGCCAACAATGAGGCCGAAACCCCAATTGAGCCAGCAACATAGAGCCGATACAACTGTCACCAGCGCAATAGCCGCCGCGGGGTTCTTGGGAATGCGAGCCAAAGCCGTGATAGCCCGCTTTACCGACGGTGCTGCCGCCAGCGTGCTGCCGCACACCAGCACCAAAGCCATCTGCATAGCAAAGGCCAAAAGATTCCACACTCCCCCACCCCAGTGTTCCACCACCTCCAACGGAGTTTGGTGACAGACAGGCATGGCTATGACTGCCGCCACAAACGTCAAGAGGATGGCGAAGATAAACGGTTCAGGGAGCCACCGTTGCACTAATCTGACACAGAACTTGATCATATATTTATAGCTGTAGCAACCATCTTATCTTTTCCGCAATATCGGTGTTTTCCTGAATGCCTGAGAAGTAGTGGGAACCAGGGCCCAGGGCGAAGACAGGCACCATGCAACCTGTATGGCTGCCCCAGAGGAAGCGGAAACTATTGACACCTTCTTTGATGTCTCCTGTGGGAAGGGTTACTCCACCGGTCTCATGGTCGGCAGTGACAATCACAAGGGTATGCCCGTCGCGCTGTGCAAAATCGATTACGGCATGAAGCACCTTCTCAAGATCGGCCATCTCGGCACGCAAATAGGCAGAGTCGTTATCGTGGCATGCCCAGTCAATCTGCGACCCTTCAACCATCAAGGCGAATCCTTTGTTACTGCGGTTCAGCATAGCGAGGGCTTTTTTGGTGCCCTGCAACAGCATCTCGCCACGTGCGGGAGCTTTTTCCGGATCTTCCTCGTAGAGCAGCGCCACAAGTTTGTCGCCCGTGTAACGTGTCATGCTGTCAAGAGAGGTAACCACCGTATAGCCTCGTTTGGCGAGGGTGTCAAGCGGAGCCTGACCATCCTTGCGGTTCTCAGGGCGGAAAAACTTGCCGCCGCCACCAATCATCACACTATGTTGGCACTGAGCCAACTGTAGGCTCAGCGTATCGAACATCTTCCTGTTGGGCACATGGCCATAGGTGGCAGCAGGGGTGGCATCAAGCACACTTGAGGTCACGACAAATCCCGTACTCATGCCCTGAGCCTTGGCATCGTCAAAGATAGTGTTATATCGTGCCGAGTCAGGGCCCCAGTTCACATGTTTGTTATCCACCTTGTGACCTGTGGTTAATGCCGTACCGCCGGCGGCAGAGTCGGTGCGATATTTGTTGCGTGAATAAGTGCGCGAAAAACCGCTATAGGGAAATCGCAGAAAAGCCGAATTATTACCCTTCTCAGCCACTACCGAGGAATAGACCTGCGCCACTCCCATACCGTCGCCGACTACCAAAATAACATTTTTCGGTACCTCAAGCAATTCAGAAGACGAGGTGGGTGATGTAGCCGTGGAGGTGGACACTTGCTGTTCAAGTTGCGCAATATACTGGTCGCGGGCATCAATCTCCTCCTGCATGGCTGCCAAAAGACTGATGCAACTCGAGAGCAACAGTGTCCCTGGTAACAGCAGAACAAATATCTTGCTAATTTTCATGTGCTAACAGATTGTTGTAGTACTTGGTAATGAATTGCAAATATACGAAAAAAAGTACGTCGGAAAAAATCAATGTTTCAAACCCTCTGTCAAAGACTTTATCTCACGCTCGAAGATGTCACGCCTGATAATGCGGTAATGAGGATCGTAGGCTGCCTTGAAGGCAGTACTGTGACTCAAGACAAACTTCTGGTCTGGCGTGGGCAATCCCCAGGCACTGCGAAGCACCGCAGAAACCAACTGATCGATTGAAAGAACACCCCACTTGACCAATACAAGGTTGACACGGACAAAGTTGCTGTCGCACAGGGTATATTCATACAACGGAAACGGCAAATCGTTGGGCCGCAGGTCAGCCATGTCGTCTAGCTCCTTGGAGATATAGCGTATGGCGGTGGCAGAGTCACTGATGAGGTGTCCAGGTCCATAGAGGTCTTGGAAAACAAGCTTGTAAAGATCCTTCGCTTCAGCGGCGGGATAGCGTTCCGCGTAACGCATCAAGGCTTCGGGGCACTGGGCGTGGATAAGTGAAAAGTGAAAAGTGAAAAGTGAAACAGCAAAGAAGAGGAGAATCTTTTTCATTGGAATATTGTTTTTAAGGCCCTTAAAGTCCTTAGGAACTCTAGGGTCTTTATTCTGTTTTTCTTACAATTAGGATACTCAATTCCCATAACAGATAGATGGGCACAGAGACAAGGGAGAGGGTGAAGGGGTCGCCGGTGGGGGTGATGATGGCGGCGACAATCAGGATAACCACGATGGCATGGCGACGGTAACGCCGCATGAACGACGACTTCAGGATATGGAACTTGCCCAGCAGCCAACAGAGCACTGGCAATTCGAAGACGATTCCCATCAAGAGACTCATGACTCCCAACACCGAGATATAGGAACTCAGAGTGATGGTGTTTGTCACATAGTCAGCCACTTGATAGGAGCCCAAAAATTCAATCGTAATTGGGAAGATTGTGAAATAGTTCAAAAGTACCCCCGCAACAAACAATAAGTAAGCCACAATGACAGCACGGATGGTTAGCCGGAGTTCCGTCTTGTATAGACCGGGGGCAACAAATGCGAATAGTTGATAAATAATATAGGGAGACACCACAATGAATCCTGCCCATAAAGCAACACGCATGTGAATGAGAAACTGCTGAGTAAGTTCGACATTAATTAGGGTTAAATACTCTGGTTTTGGTGCCAATACGACAGAAAAAAGTTGTTCTTTGAAAAAGAAACAGACTGTCATAGCAACCACCGTAGCAAGCACTATGCGCCACAATCGCGAACGAAGCTCATTTAGATGCTCCCAAAAAGTCATGCTTTGGTATCGGACTTGTCTGATTTGGTATCGGACTTGTCTGACGACTCGGAATCTATTCCATTCATGCCATCTTTGAAACTCTTAACGCCCTTGCCAAGACCTTTCATCAATTCAGGAATCTTCTTGCCTCCAAATAGCAGTAAAATCACAATGGCAATTATTATTACTTCTGTTCCTCTCATACTAAACTATCTTTTAACTTGTTAGTGTAATCTTCAATCATGTGCATCTTCTCGGGAATCTTGATACCCTGAGGGCAGTGGGTCACACAAGCGCCACAGTCGATGCAGTGGTCGGCCTGGCGCAGACGTGCCACACTCTCGTCGTAGCTGGTAAGGAATGCCTTCCGTGCACGGCGGAACTCGCGCTGCTCTACGGTACCCTCGGAAGCTATATTGCCCTCATTAAGGCACTTGTTGTAGTGGGCAAAGATGCCAGGGATATCCAATCCATAGGGGCAAGGCATGCAGTACTGGCAGCTGGTGCAGGGGATGGCCGGAAAATGAGCGAACTCGTCAGCCACGCGGTCAAGAAGTGCCAGGTCGCTCTCACTCAAAGGATCCAGAGGTGCACAGGAGCGGATGTTATCCTGTAAATGCTCCATGAGGTTCATGCCGCTAAGGGCCGTAAGGATGCGGGGGTACATACCGAGGTGGCGGAAAGCCCAGGAGGCCAGCGAACGGTTAGGCTCGCGCTCCTTGAGCATGGCGGCCATGTGGTCGGCCAGCTTGCCCAGACGGCCACCAAGGAGAGGCTCCATGATAACAATGGGGATGTCGCGCTCCGTCAGTGTGTTGTAGAGGTGCTCGGCGTTGACATTCTCGGGCTCTATCTCGTGGGCGTAATGCCAGTCGACATAGTTCATCTGTATCTGTGCAAAGTCCCAATGGTACTTTTCATGCAGCGCCACCACCTTGTCGAACTCCTCCTGCAAGCCGTGGAACGACCAGCCAAGATTGCGAATGCGACCCGCCTCGCGCTCCTTGACAAGGAAATCGAGCATGCCGTTATCCACGAAACGCTTCTCAAAGTCGCTCTTTCCGTCCTGCACACCACCGAAAGAGTGCAGCAGGTAATAGTCGATATAATCCACTCGCAAATATTCAAACGACTTGCGGTACATCTCCATGCTGGCCTCGGGCGTCCAGTTGCGGAAGTTGGAGAGTTTGGTGGCCACAAGCCACTTGTCGCGCGGATGACGGCTTAGGGCAATGCCGGTAGCCTCCTCGGACATACCCTTGAGGTAGACCGGCGCGGTGTCGAAGTAGTTGACACCGTGTTCGATGGCATAGTCCACCATCGCGTTGATGGCCTCCTGGTCAAGCTTGGCATTGGGATTGGAACGCAGATCGCCCCCACCCTCAACAGGCAGACGCATCATGCCGAAACCGAGGAAGGAGACCTGCTGGCCGTGACTATCGGTGCGCATGGACATCTTGTCCGTGGGCACCTCGCCGGGGGCGTATCCCTCGGCCTTCACGGCGTTGGGGTGGTCGCATCCCGCCGCCAAAGCAGCAGAGGCCACGGCGGCGCCAGCCATACCTTTAAGGAACTGTCTTCTGTTCATAGTTTTGGGTCTTTAGGGTCCTTAAGGACATTAAGGACCTTAGGGTCTTTATCTCTTGTCCACTTTCTCTTTGATAGCCTTGCGGTTTTTGCCGCTGGACCAGAAGCCGTAGACCTCGCTGACATTGCTGGCGGTGGAGAAGGCCACAATCTTCTCGTCCTTCATCCAGGCCAGAATCTTGCTGAACTCATCCTTACTGAGCAGTGCCTCGAGCTCGATGCTCTTCTCGCCGGTATAGCCGCCCGTAACCTCATAGAGGGTACAGCCGCGATGAAGCTCCTCCACGATATACTTGCGGATACGCTCATAGTCTTTTGACACAATACAAAGTCGCTTGTGGTTATTCAGTGTAGCGGTGAAATAGTCGACCACCAGGCCGTTGATCCAGGTGCCGATAAGGCCGATGATGACCATACGGAAGGGGTTGATGGCGAAAGCGGTGCAGCAGATGACGGCGCCGGCGATGGAGACCGAGGCACCAATGTCGAAATGGAGGTACTTGTTGACAATCTTGGCCAAGATGTCGAGGCCACCGGTGGAAGCATTGATGCTGAACATCAGGGCTTGTGAGGCAGAGAGCAACAATACGAAGCAACAGAGGTCGAGCCAAGGGTCACCCATCACCGAGGGCGTGCCAGTAAAGAGATTGTCGTTGGCAATGTTCTGCCAGGGATAAATCTTATCCCAGAGATCAATCATCGGACCGAGGATAAGGGCAGTATAGACCGTTTTGAAGCCAAACTCGCGGTCGATGAGGAGGAAGGCGAGAATGAGCAGGATAATGTTAATAATGAAGACTAGGGTACCAACAGTGATGCTCATACCCATGGAGCCGAAGATATTGGCCAGCACGATGGAAAGACCCGAAATGGTGCCGATAATCAGTTTGGAAGGAACAAGGAAGTAGTAGACGGCTGCGGCGCAAACCATCATACCCAAGGTCATGATGACCAGCTCTTTCCAGAACTTAAAAGTGCCGACATACTTGACGGCTTCGTTAATTTTTGCAGAGATGTTACTCATTGTATTATTGTGTTTTATTGTTTTTTATCATCAAACTTCCACATGTCGCTCTCTTCCTTCGACATAAATAGCAGTCATAGGTCGGGCAGGACAATAGTATTCGCATGCGCCGCAACCCAGACAGCGGCCCTCATTGACGGCGGGCTTGCCCTCAACCATCAGGATAGCCTTCGACGGGCAGTGGCGCGCACAGGCACCACAACCAATACAGTTATCTGCCAGCACCACAGCATGGCCGATACTGATAGCAGTCTTCTGCTCCTTGGCGACGGGCCTGATGGCATCCGTGGGACAGACTTCACTACAACGGGTGCACGCCAGCCGGCAATAGCCCTCATCGAACGCCATATAGGGCTGCATGAACGACGAGAGATCGGTGGACGGACGCAACACCTTCTCGGGGCACTGGCTCACGCAGAGCTGGCAGGCGGTGCAGCGTGTCTCAAAATTCTTCAGGCTGATGGAGCCCGCAGGTTTCAACGGCACATTGCGCTTGGGCACCTGTTTGTTCTCAATAACGGCGAGGCCACCATCAAGCTTCTGTTCTTGGGCACGAAGCACCGTGGCGGTGCCGAGCGCCGCACCGACAGCAAGAAACTTGCGGCGGGAAGAGTCGACACCGGATTTTCCGGAAATTCCAGATTTTCCGGTTATCTTTATTGCCCCCTGCTTGCAGTGTCCCAAGCAGCTGAAGCACATCACACAACGGCTGCCGTCGACATCTCTGCCGTCGACATCGATGCAACTGGCCTTGCAGTGTTTCTCACATTTGTGGCAACCCACACACTTCTCGCGATCGATACGAATGCCAAAAAGTGAATACTTGCTAATGAGACCCAAAAGGGTACCCACAGGGCAAAGGGTGTTGCACCAGAGGCGTCCATACATAAAACTCATCACACCCACACAGCAGAGAGTGACAATGGCAATCCAGTGCACCCATCCAGTACCGTGAATATTGGCCACCATGCGGGCATAGGCGCTATACGGGGCAATGAGCGATGCAATGCCACCCAAACCCAGCAACATCAGCAACACAAAGAGACCGAGCACCGTGTAGCGCAGCCAGTTTTGGGACTTACGGTAATGGTTGGGGCGTTTCTTGCCGAAGATGAGCTTGTGCGCCCAAATGAAGAGGTCCTGGAAAATACCCATAGGGCATACCACCGAGCAGTAGAGGCGGCCGATGAGAAATGTGACCAGCAGGACTACCGACACCACAACCACATTCAGCGCCATAATGGCCGGCAGCAGCTGCACACCGGACAGCCATTTCAGCCAGTGACGCAGCACAGCGCCCTCAGTGAAATCGAGAACCAGCGCTGTGATTCCGAAAAGCATCAACGCCGCCAAAACAATCCTAATGTATTTCAATGCTTTCATATCTAAAGTCGTAAAGTCATAAAGTCATAAAGTCGTAAAGTCTCACTTCTTTAGCATCGCATACACCGCCAAACCTGCAACGCTTTTGATACCCGTCTTACGGGTAATGCTCTTACGATGGGTGTTGACCGTGTTCACAGCGATGTTGAGGCGGGCGGAAATTTCCTTGCTGCTGAGGCCTTGGGCCACCAACTCGAGGACATCCATCTCGCGGTCGCTGAGGTTGTAGTCCTCCTGCGGCATCAGCAACAGTTCCTCAATCATGGCATGCTTCTCCAGGTCGCGGCTGAGCTGCAGGATGTCGAAAACCAGCTCCATCATCTCCTCGGTGAGACGCTCGCCGGGGAGGTATTTGTAGATAATTTGAGTGAGGTCGTTGAGCCTGTCGCGGATGTTGTCGTGGCTCTTCAGGTAGTTCTCCACCCTTCGCTCGACATTCTCCACGCCGTCGAGGTTCTTCTCCTCGCGGCGCACATGCTCACGCACCTCGCGGCAGTAGTCGGCATAGTATTTGCGCAGTATTTCGCCGCTTCGGCCCGCATTCTCGGTGATATGGTCAAGGTGGTGCTGTAGGTGCGGCAACCGCTCCTCGAGATAGTAGCGGTGCGAGGCGCGGAGGTGCTCGGCCACGAGGCGGCGGTCAATGCCAGAAAGTTCCTCATCGTCGGGCCGATAGTCGTCAAAAGTGTAGATATTGCATACCGTCAGGAAAAAATGGTCGTCGACATCATTGTCGCGACAAACCTCCTTGACGCTCTTTTCGCCAAATCCCAAAGGGATGCCAAAGCGAGGCAGCATAAGGATTAGGTCGTAGTTCGACGCTATCATGTCGGCCATCTTCATCCGGCCGGTAAAGAGGGTTCGTATCATGCGGCAAAAATACGAAAAAAAAATGATATACAATAAAAAAAGCCGCGGGCATACGCCTGTGTTTGCCTAACCCCAAACATATCCGCTAGGTCATATGTCCGCTATTTGTCCGCTATATGTCCGCTATTTGTCCGCTTTAAAAGCGGACAAATAGCGGACATATAGCGGACAACAACCGAACTTGAACTAAAGAAAGACACTATTTTTCCGCTACGCAATACTTTTTCGTTTTTTTAGCATATCTTTGCAGTATGAAAAAAATAGTATTAGGACTAATAACACTTTACTGCACAACTATTTGTGCACAACAATATTCCTGGCAGGATACCACGCAGAGCCTCGACGAGCGGGTGGAATGGCTCATCGAGCACCTGACGCTGGACGAGAAACTCTCACTCATGGTGCACCACAACCCCGCTATCCCGCGGGTGGGACTGCCGGAGTACAGCTGGTGGAACGAGGCACTGCACGGCGTGGGGCGTGCCGGAGAGGCCACCGTCTACCCCATGCCCATAGCACTCGCCGCCACCTTCGACCCCAAATTGGTGCATTCCGTCTTTGCGGACGTGGCCTATCAGGCACGCCGTAAATACCATGAGGCACAGGACACAGGCTACTATGGCGATTATGCCGGCTTGACATTCTTCACCCCGAATATCAACATCTTCCGCGACCCGCGCTGGGGCCGCGGCATGGAGACCTACGGCGAAGACCCCTACCTCACCGCCATGATGGGATTGGCTTGCGTCAACGGCCTGCAACACACCTATCCCTATGACTGGACAGGCACACCGCTGATTACCGCCGCCTGCCTCAAGCATTTCGCCGTGCACAGCGGCCCCGAAGGCGTCCGCCACGAGTTCGACAGCCGCGTCTCCGAGCGCGACCTGCGTACCACCTACCTGCCGGCTTTCGAATACATCATCAAGAACAGCGACGTGCAGCAGGTGATGTGCGGATATAACCGACTTAACGGCTCTCCCTGCTGTACCAACCGCAAACTCTTTGACATCCTGCGCAACGAGTGGCAGTATGACGGCATCCTCGTCACCGACTGCTGGGCGCTGAACGACGCCTATGAGACCGACACCGTCATTCCGCGCCACCGCACCCACGCCACCGCCGCCGCTGCCTATGGCGACGCTTTCGGAAGCGAGGTGGACCTCGAGTGCGGCAGCGGATTGCCCGCCTTGCGCGAAGCCGTGCAGCAAGGTCTGGTATCGGAAAACAAAATAGATGAGCATGTGCGTCGCATCCTGCGCACCCGCCTGCATGTCACCGACGAGCCACAAAAGGGAGAGCCTTACGAAGAAGACAAAGATCTCCTAATGATTTATGCACAGAGCATGGTGCTGCTGAAGAACGACGGGGTGCTGCCCCTCAAGATGGAGGACACGCTGCGACTCGAAGGCCCCAATATGTGGGACAGCATCATGCCCCTCGGCAACTACAACGGCACACCCAGGCACACCGTGACTATCGGCGAAGGGCTGCAAAGCCCTCCTAACCCATACTGTGTAAAGAGGATGACCCAAGAAGAGGGACGAGGGCCGATATTAATATATGCAGGAGGATTGAATCCCCAGCTTGAGGGCGAGGAACTCCCCGTGGAGAAAGAAGGGTTTTATAAGGGAGACCGCACCCTGATAGAGCTCCCCAAAGAACAGGTGGAGGAAATCAAAGCCTTCAAGGCCCAAGGCTACCGCGTGGTACTGGTGCTCTGCACCGGCTCGGCCATCGCGCTGGAGAACGTCATCGATGACTGCGATGCCGTGCTCTTGGCTTGGTATGGTGGCGAGGAAATGGGTACCGCCGTGCGCGAACTACTCTACGGCTGCCGCGACGACTTCGGCCGACTGCCCATCACCTTCTACCGCAGCACCGACGACCTGCCCGACTTCTCGGATTACGACATGCAGGGGCGCACCTACCGCTACGCCGACCGCGAGCATGTGGAGTTTCCCTTCGGCTACGGCCTCAGCTACAGCTACCACCAGCTGTGGGGCGCCCCGACCGTTGACGAGGCCAACTTCACCGTCGAAGGCCTCGTCAGCCAGTGTCACACCGACGCACCTGCTTTTTCCCACCGCACCGTGGTGCAAGTCTACCTGAAAAACGACAACGACCCAGACGGCCCTGTCAAGCAGTTGATTGCCGTGAAGCCTATTTGGACTATTAGATTCGAAGACAAGGCTCCCTTCAAAATTCAACTCGACCCCTTCTGGTTCCGCCAGTTCAATCCCGGAACGGGCCAAACGGAAGAACCAAAGGACGGCACCGAATTCACCCTCCAAGTGGGCTTCTCAAGCGACGACCGCGACCTGCAAGACTTTACATTCACATATCATAATAGAAAATGAGGAAGATAAATATTTTAGGCCTAATGGTTTTAATGGGTTTATTGGGCCAAGTGAAAGCGCAGCACGACAGTTTACCCGAAAGCGACCCATCTATTGTAGAGCGCATCGGCGAGTGGCAGGACCTGAAGTTCGGCTTCATGATGCACTGGGGCATCTATGCGCAGTGGGGTATCGTGGAGAGCTGGAATCTCTGTAATGAACCTTGGATTAACCGTGGCGGCGCCAACTACGAGGACTACAAGCGCGAATACTGGGCCCTCAACAGGACCTTCAATCCCAAGCACTTCGACCCCCAAGGGTGGGCCGCCGCCGCCAAGAAGGCTGGCATGAAGTACGTGGTCTTCACCACCAAGCACCACGACGGCTTCTGCATGTTCGACAGCCGCTATACCGACTACACCAGCATGGGTCCTGATTGCCCAGCACAGACCGACTTCACGCGCGGCGTGGTGGAGGCCTTCCGCGCTGAGAATATGTGGATTGGCCTCTATTTCAGCAAGCCCGACTGGCATTGTGACGACTATTGGGCTCACGAGTGGGCCACGCCCGACCGCAATGTCAACTACAGCATTGCCAATCATCCCGACCGCTGGCAACGCTACTGCGACTTCACCTACAACCAGATACGCGAGTTGACACACAACTATGGCCAAGTGGACATCCTCTGGCTCGACGGGGGCTGGGTGCGCCCTTCCTGGAGTGTCAACGAGGAGACTCGCCCGTGGCTGGGATGCTCGGGGCAGGTGCAGGAACTCGACATGCAGCACCTTGCCTATATTGCACGCGAAAAGAACCCAAGGATGATTATCGTGGACCGTAGCGTCGGTGGCAAATATGAAAACTACCGGACACCAGAGAAGCAGGTGCCCGACAGTATCCTCCCCTACCCTTGGGAGACCAGCATGACCTTGGGCGACAGCTGGAGCTATGTGCCCAACGACAACTACAAATCCACCAAAACACTGATACACATGCTCGTCGACGTGGTAGCCAAGGGTGGCAACCTGCTACTCAACGTGGGTCCCGATGCAGACGGCAACCTTCCCTCCGAAGCCCTTCAACGCATAGAGGAGATGGGCCACTGGCTGGACAAGAACGGCTACGCCATCTATGGCACCCGCCCCCTCGCCCCCTACTGCGACGGCAACAAGCGCTACACCCAAAGCAAGGATGGCAAGCATCGGTATGAGATTACCCTCATCGAGGAAGCTCCCTATGCGGTGGTAAAGAAGATAAAGAAACCTTAAAGACTTTAAGGACCATAAGAACCTTAAGGACTTTAAAGACAATGATTCAACAAATGACCAAGGAAGAGAAATATGCGGCGGTGCTGCCGCAGGTGAAGGCGCTGTGTGAGGGCGAGACGGACATGATTGCCAAGATGGCCAACGTCAGCGCCTTGCTGCACCAAGAGTTTGGATTCTGGTGGACGGGATTCTATCGAGTGGTGAACGAAGAGTTGGTATTGGGTCCGTTCCAAGGGCCAATAGCCTGTGTGCATATCGCCTATGGACGTGGCGTCTGCGGAACGGCATGGAAAGAGCGGCGCACGGTGGTGGTACCCGACGTGGAGGAATTCCCGGGACATATCGCCTGCAGCAGCGAGAGCCGCAGCGAGATAGTAGTCCCCGTTTTCAATAACAACGAAATAATAGCAGTCTTGGACATTGACAGCCGCGAGCTGAGCACTTTCGATGAGACTGATGCGGACTGGATCGAGCGCATCGTGGCAGTCATCCCCTAGAAACGGCAACCCACGCCAAAGGTGCCACGGTAAGGATAGACATAAGTCCCTGGGGTCTCAAAGTTTAGAATATTCGTACCCATCTTGGCCTCAAGCCTGACAAACCAGTGGTTGGCGAACTCGTAACCCACAGAGAGAGCGGCACCAGCGTGAATGTCGCTCATGGCAAAACGCGGCTTGCCAGTAACGGGGTCAACGAGTACCTGACGGCGGTAGAGATTGACATCCTCGGTGGCGGCGGAATAGAGGACGAAGTGGCAGTAGGGACCAAAGGAGAAGAGCAGATAGCCGCCATGCCACGGTGTGTGGTATAGCACAGAGAGTCCCACATCGGAACCGAAGGTTAAAAGGTGGCTGTGGTGACCGGCATAGCGGAGTGTTGCCTGCTGCCAGGCGAAGTCACCAGAGAACTGGAGGAGCCAACGGTCGGTGACATGATAGTCGAAGAAGAGGCCAAAGCTGAGGCCCGTGGCCGGCATCGACTTGATGACAGTGTCGGCAATGAGGGTATCGCGCAGCAGAGGATCGACACGCATAAGGTAGGCAGAAATGTTGGGACCACCGAAAACTCCCCAACTGACATACTGGCGCTGCTCCTCCTGGGCATGAATAAATGGCAAGTGTAAAGTGTAAAGTGTAAAGACGGCTGTCGCCAATAATATCTTTTTCATAAATCTTAATGCTTTTTATCAATTACTACAGCTGGAACTTGAGGTCGATGCGGAGGAACCAACGGTCGTCGGGACCCAGGTCGTCAAGGTAGGTCAAACGGCGCACATAATCAATGCGGAGGAAACGGAGGATGTTCTCGATACCAATACTATACTCCATAAAGGGAGTAGTTCCGAAGGGCTTGGTACCTTCCGGCATACGGTAGAGTCCCACAGGATCGTTAAGAGGGTCGTTCTTGGTGGTCAATCCGCCATAGAGGATGTTGAATCCCACCACCTCACGAAGGCGGAGCCGGTTGATAAGAGGTATACGGTTGAGTATCCAGCCTTTGAGATGGTAGGTAGCAAAGAATGCCACATACTGATCCATAATGAATTCCATGGGTTTCATGGAGTTGAAGGCATTGCTTGAGATGTAGATTCCCGAGTTGCCGGTGGGAATGTAGAGTCGGGTGTAGGGGGCACGGTTCCAGATGACGCCAGAGACGAGCTTGGCGTCGATATGGCCAAAGGAGGAGAGCCAAAAACGCTTGTCAGCTGAGAAGGTGGTACTTTGAATAAGGTTGGTGCCGTCGACGAGGTTCATACTGTGTGCGAGGGAGATGGTGGGGGCATCGCGGCGCAAGTTCGACTGGGTCTCGCGGCGGCGGGTGCCAGCAGAGAAATTGGGGGTGAAGCTGAGTCCCACTCTCCACTCTGCCTCGCTGAAGCCATCTACAACTTTGAGGGTTCCATCCGACTGATACTCTTCATATACCAGTCCCCCTGCGGGCTCGTAACGGCGGGCTGCCAGCCATGTATCAAAACGAATGTGGCTCTTCCACTCCTTGCGGAGACGCAACAGACCTTGAGCCACATACTGCACATTCATCTCCTTATTGGACGACGACATGATGTTGTCGCGGTCGAAATTGTCGTAGCTCTGACCCGGGGTCTCAAGTTCGTAGGAGGCTGTAACGCTGACACTGCTATAGGGAGCCTCGTGCGAGTGCTTGTCTTTCTCGTCAAAGGTGTAGGTATAGGTGAGGCTTGTCTTGGGGCGCCGGTCGCGGAAACCATAGGCCACATAGCCCTCACCGAAGTGATGAGGACTGAGCTGAGCCTTGGTCATGCCACCCACACGCACGCGCCATCCCTCTTGGTGGTTGTGGCTGAGAATGTTGTAGACAGGGCCTATGTCGAAGCGGCTTTCCTTGCGCTTCTTGTGGGTAGGAATGTAGCCACTGGTGAGCACCTCACCGGTAGCCTTGATGGCACGGAACTCGGGCAGACGACCCAGCTCGACCCACATGCTGTCGAGCAGTGTCTCCTTGGCCGTAAGCTTGATGGGGCGGCGCTCGTTAAACTCGCTCTTGAATCGCATCAAGTCCTTCTTCGGCAGCGTCACCTCATGCTCGAAGGCAGAAAAAAGGCTGTCGGGCAGCATCTTCGCCGTGTCACTAAGATCATACTCGGTATAGATTCGCATCTGGTGGACATATAGTTCTTGTATGCGCTTGGAGATATACATGCGGCCGTAGGTATCGCAACGGTAGGGTAACCAATGTCCTGTGCTATCACGGTGAAACACCTGGACTACAGAGAGGTCGCGCACAAAGTTAAGGTTCACATGCGGCGAAACTGTCATCACATATTTCGTCAGGGCAAAGGTGCTGTCAGCGTCAAGCGAAACATACATACGACCAGTGAATCCATAGCTCTGCTGATTGGCCGGCACAAAACTCAGCTCCACACACTTTTGTCCATCGACATAAGTAGTGTCAGTGATGTAAAACTTGTAGAAGGTAGTGGCCAGCACCGGCGACAGTGGACTGGTAAAATGATTGAGCATCAATTCGATGTCACCATCGTAGATATCCACAGGGGTGAACATCTGACGTATATTCTCGTCAATGCCCTCATCTGAAAGCACCTCATCCAACCCTTCCATGCGTTTACCGGTGATGAGGCGGCGCTGCTGTTTGGGACTCTTGCGGTAGCTTTCCTCGGCTAAAGTTTCTCGCATTGAAACAATGAGAATGGGCGTAGCATCAAACTCGGTCTCGTCGATATACTTTTCCAAGAAACTCAATTTTCTCCATATTCGTTTGCCCTCAAAGTCGGGATTGAAGTCATCGAGAGACATCGAGAGACGCTCATAAACATTGCGCCGCCATCGGGGGTTGGCCTCCACACGGTTGGCCTCCTTGTGGTCAATGACCTTCTTTACCAACTCCACGGCAGGATTGTTCTTACGCGAGTACTTGCTTTTACCTTTTTTTGCGGTGATTTCCACGGCGTTAAGGGTCTTTCCGCGCGGAACCATCTTGACGGTGACGCGCTTCTTGTTTTTGCCGCGTTCCAGCTTGAGTTTTTGGGGTTCGTAGCCCATCATTCGGAAACTGAGAGTAGTGTATCCCTGTTCATTGCTGATGGAAAACTTGCCATCCATATCGGTTTCAGCGCCGATGGTAGTGCCGTCGAACACAATTTGCACAAAAGGGATAGGCTCATTGGTCTCGGCATCGCGTACTCTACCCTGCACACCAGTCGTCGTGTTCTGCGCCTGAACAAGCGAGAAGTGAGAAAAGAGAAGCGGGAGAAAAACAAGAAATGCGAAACGAGAAAACTTCATTTTTACCTAAATCGTAAATTACTTAAACGCATTCTCACTGAGGCCGTGCCCACTGAGGGCAAGGTCTTTCATGTAGCCGGGCACATCGCGGCCCAGGTACTTGTCGACATAGAGCTTGGCGAGGTACTGGCCGAGCATAAATCCGTGTCCGCGAAGGCCGGTCAAGAGACCTACCTCGGGATCGACAATGTAGCGCGGCTCGGTGTAGCGGCCGGCCCAACAAGCCAAAAAGCTCACCTCCTTTAGATTCGGTAACCATTCGGCAAATACCTGACTGACAATCTCAAGGAACTCCTTGCTGTTGTACTTGATGTTCTGGCGCGTCTCGTAAGCGTCGGTGTCGGGGCTGGCGCAGCCGATAATCTGGCCGGTGTGCTCGAACTGCTGTCCATAGACGGCGCTGAAGCCCTTATAGTGGCGACGGTCGATAATCATATCGAGCGGGCCTCCGTTAGGTCCCATCATGGGCAGACGGCGCGTGATAAAGGCCTGGTGCTTCACCGGATAGAGACCCGTGTCGATGCCCAGCATATCGGTGAACCGCTCGGCGCCCCAGCCCATTGCGTTGACGAAGTGCTCGCAGGTATACTCGATATACTTGCCTTCGTGGTTGCGCACCAAGGCTACAACCTTGTCGCCCTTGCGCCACACGCTGAGCAATTCCGTGTCCTCATAGTAGCGGCCGCCGAGGCTCACGCCAATACCGCGGATGTAGTCGATAACGCGGCCCGGGGTGGCTTGCCAGCAGTCGCGCGTGATGAGGGCGTGGCTGTAGGTGTCGCGCGTGTCGTCCCAGAGTGGCGAAATCTCCTTCTTGAAGTCCTTACGGTCGATCATGTAAGCATCGCTCCATGCACGGCTGGCATCAAGGGCCTTGTAGGTAGCCTCGTCGTGGACAAGGTTCACATAATGCGTAGGCTTGTAGTTGATATTGTGTACCTTCTGGATACTTTTGAATATCTCATGGCTGTGCTGCGCAATATCTGCAATGTCGGGATTGGAGAAGGCCGGACGGCCACCACCGATGTTGCGCCACGAGGCGCCGCGGCTCCAGTTCACCATCACGGGCTTAAGGCCCGCTTCCGAGAAGTAACGGAACAAGCCGCTACCCGAGATACCGCCACCCGCGATGAAGACCTTCACCTCCTCATGCTGCACATCGTTGCCCTTCGGGAAGACATAGACCTCCATGCGACCCTCGGTGTAGACGTCGCCGAGCGACACTTGGTTGCTCAACGGGGCACGCGGCGTGGCGTCACCGGTGAGCTCGATGCCATGGGCACGGAGCACACCGCGAGCGCGGGCGATGCAACGCTTGCCGCGGCATGGACCCATACCCATGCGGGTAATATGCTTCAGCTCATCGACCGAGATATACTTGCGATCGCCAACCACCTCGAGCATCTGCTCGTCGGTAATATCCTCACAATGGCAGATATAAATGGGTTCCTTCTGAGTATTCTGAATATTCTGAGTACTCAGATTACTCGGATAACGGTCTTTGGCAATGAATCCCTTCACATCGGTCATCTGACCGTCGACCTGGGCGATAAAGACGCGGGCGACATTGGTCTTGTTGTCCTTCTTGAGCACCTTCTCCACCTTGCCCTCGCCAATCTTCTTGCCGTTGTTGTCCACCAAGAAGACCTCGGCGCCCTCTGCCACCTCATACTCGATGGGCAGGAAGCACCAATTCTTGGCCATATCGTAACCAAAGATAGCCAAGCCCGGGCAGTGGTTCACACAGGCCATGCAGCCGATGCACTTGTCGTAGTCCACCGTTGGTGTGCTACTGGTGGTAGGCTTGCTGATGGCCCCCTGCGGACAGCTGAAGGTACAAGGGTTGCAGGCAAAGCCATAGAGGCAGTCGAGCTGCACGAAGGGTTTCGCCGCCATACGCTCCATTGAGGGCAGATTAGGCTTCTCAAGGATGCGCACGGGGTGTTGCTGCGAATCGATATACTGGCGAGAGATGTCGAGGTACTCGTCGTAGTTGTAGCGGAGGCCAAGCTCCTGGGCGATCTCGTAGGCCGATTGGCGGCCGCGCAGCACGGCACTGGTTCCCTCACCGATACGCACAGCGTCGCCCACGCCGTAGACGTGGTGTCCAAAGAGTTCCTTGCCTTTGATGAGCAGTTGGTTGTCGGGTACAAGACCTGTACAGATATTGATAATGTCGATGTCATCGACCACCTGCTCGGTACCGGGGATGGCCTTGAAATTCTCGCACTTGGCGATGACGGCACCCGTGATGCCTGTCTTGTCGGCATTGGGGATGGCTCGCACCAGCGTGTAACCCGTCATGATGGGAATGCCTAGACGACGCACACGGTTGGCCTGCACAGGAAAGCCGCCCTCGCGAGGCATTGCCTCGATAATGGCCTTGATGGTGGCACCGGCTTGCATACCCTGGTAGGAAGTCAGGTATCCGATATTGCCGGCACCCACGGTGAGCACTCGCTTGCCCAGCAGCGTGTGCTCCTGGTTCATCATCTTCTGGAACACAGCAGCGGTGTAGACACCCGGCACGTCATCGTTCTCGAAGGCCGGCATGAAAGGCACGGCACCCGTGGCCACCACGAGGAATTGGGCATCGACATAGGCCATCTCGCCGGTGATGATGTTCTTGATGGCAATACGCGGACCTTCGAGGAGGTCCCATACGGTGTTGTTCAACAAGATGCCCTCAACCGCGCCAGCCTTATTGCCCTCCGCGGGTACGCGGTCACCAGCGAGGGTCTTGGCGATGTCGAAGCCACGCATACCTCCGTACTTCTTCTCCTTTTCGAAAAAGAAGAACTGGTGGGTCTGCATATTGAACTGACCGCCGATACGGCCGTTGTTGTCAATGACAAGATTGTCGACACCGAAGGCATTCAGTTGCTCGCGGCAAGCCAGACCGGCAGGACCGGCACCGATGATAGCCACAGTGGTCTTGTATATTGTGAGGTCTTTTGCAGCCTCATTCTTGACGGGAGCGTCGAAAGTAACACCCGGAAGATCAGCTTCGTGAGCAATGACACGCACCTCCTTCACCCCATCGACCGGGGTGATGCAGATGCGACGCACCTTGCCGTCGACCAGCATCTCGCAGGCGCCGCACTTGCCGATGCCGCACTCCAAGCTTCGGTTACGGCCCGCAAGACTATGGCTGTGCACGGGGAAGCCCGCCTCGTGCAATGCTTTGGCAATGGTGTAGCCCTTGCGGCCCTGCACTTTGTGCCCTTCGAACAAAAATTCAACCACCTCGCTTTGCGGGATGTCAAGGATAGGGTGTTTTTCGATTCTATACATTCGACTAAGTATTTTAGGATTATTGCATTACAAAATATTACCTCTTCACAAAACTATCGCAAAGTTATGCAATAATTCTGTAAAATGCAACTTTTTTTCAAAAAAAATACTATTACAAGCTATTGTAGCTCACATTAAAGGTGTTGCCACCGCGAAGGTCGCCAGTCTGCAAGCCTTTTTTCAGCCAGCGCATACGTTGCGCCGAGGTACCGTGGGTGAAACTTTCGGGATATACCTGTCCGCGTGAGCGGCGCTGCAGGTAGTCGTCGCCAATCTTCTGTGCAGCATCGATGGCCTCTTGTAGGTCGCCCTCGTCCAACGAGCCAAACATTCGGTTCTCATGGTAGCCCCACACTCCAGCGTAATAGTCGGCAAGCAATTCTATACGCACACTCGTGCGATTCTTTTCCGTCTCGTTTTGACGTGCCATCTGGCTGTGCGCCTCGTCGAGGATGCCCAGCAGGTGCTCCACATGGTGTCCCACCTCATGGGCGATAACGTAGGCATAAGCGAAATCGCCTCCGGCCCCCAAGCTTTGGGGCATCTCGGCAAAGAAATCGAGATCCAGATAGAGACACTCATCCGCCGAACAATAGAAGGGACCCACTGCCGAAGTGGCGTTGCCACAGCCGCTCTGCACCGAGCTGTGGAACAGCACCAGCGTCGGTGCCTTGTAGGTACGTCCCAACTTCTCGAACTCCGCCGTCCACACATCTTCCGTGCTCGCCAGTATCTGCTTGGCAAACACTGCAAACTCCTCCTCTTGGGCCGAGGGGGTGTAATTCTCGGTCTGCCCCATCTGGCTGCCAAGAGCCTGTTGCACCACGTCGCCAGGGGCTCCGCCCGTCACAAGGGCGAGGATAACAGTAATAATCACGGCACCAATTCCACCACCGATGGCCACCTTGCCACCTTTGCCGCGGCGGTCGTCAACATTGGTGCTCTGTCGTCTTCCATTCAGATTCATAGTTGTTGTTTTTTGCTTGGTTATTTAAATTACTATCCCTTACTCATTTACTCAGTACTTGTCCAGTCAAACACTGGACAAGTACTGGACAAGTACTGGACAAATACTGGACAAATACTGAACAACGGAGCTACCAAATACCTACCGTACACCTCCTGTGAGGGAGTGATAAACATCCTTTACATCTGTGGTGCCCAGTCGAGAGGAATACGGTAACGGGTGGAATTATTGCCGATGTTGTGGATATAGCCAACGGTAATCGAAGGAATACCTGTAAGGAACCTTACAGAGGAGCCTCCCTTATTTCCACCACCGATACGGGAATGGACCATGGTGTAGCGAAGGTCGGCATACACATCGCCACGAGGACCAATATAATAACGGAACATCATTCCTGCATCGCCCTGCATGTCGAACAGAAGTTGGTCATAACGCCAGACGAGACCCGCACCGAGATAGGACATGAAATTGAACCTACTGCCACGGGAGAAGCTGAAAAGATGGCTGAGATTCATCATAAGGTCGGTGTGAATGGTGGTGAATACATAACGGTCACCGGCGGTGTCCTTAACTTCGTCGTAGCGCTCATGCGCCGTAAGGCCAGCAAGACCAAGGCGAACGGTCCAAAACTCGCTGTAGTTGCGTCCTACAAAAATCTCGGGTGTGATGCCATACATACCCAGTTTGTCTATGTGCTCGAATGCAAAGGACGAAAAGTTGGGTCCGATACCAAGGCCAAAGAACCAATCCTCACCACTGGAGCGCGATTCAAAAAGGGACCTGCGATGGTAGGGATTATCAGACCAACGGCGCGTGACTCCAAGAGTGAAGGTGTTCATAAAGTTGTCGCCAAAGCTTCCATCAAAATTCTGAGGATAGAGAAAGCACTTGTACTCGAAGAACAAGTCCCAGTAAGAGCTAATGCGGAAGGGGGCGTTGAGACCAAGCACTATTTGGAAATCGACATCCATCTCGTAGGCAGTATCGTTGGCTGTCACAGCCGGACGATAGACCGCACCAAGGCCGACAATGGGGTAGAACGGTATTGGAAACTGGTAGTTTTTATTGTAGACATGGAAGAAGATGGCATTGACATCCCACATGAACTCGGCAGAACCCATGAGGAATATGGTGCTGGACGAGGTGCCTTTCTGAAAGTGGCTGGGAGCCATGGTCATGTCAGCACCAATACGAAAAGCCAGAGGACGCATAATCCAGCGTCCATAAGCGGCACCGGCGGCAGGGAGACTGAAGCCCCCCTCACCGGAATGGCGGTACATGACGCCGCCCGCACCAAACGACAGGAAGGAGGTGTTGNNGGAGGTGTTGTCGGCCACAGGCTGGGCTTGGATGGCAGAAAGACCCGCCAAAAGCTTGAGTGTCAATATCAGCTTCTTCATATATGGCTAAAGGTTAAATGTTAAAGGTTATTCCTTTGCTCTCTCGGCAAACTCCTTGGCGGAAACTTTCTCCACCTCGGGCTTCATCTGCTCCTTGAATATCTTGCTGAGGTTATCGGCAAAGATGCGGTCAATGAGCTGGGAAACGTTCTTACGGTCGGCGGCAATGCTTCTGGCAGCCTGCTCAAGGCGCTGCTCGGTCTCTTCTTTCTTCTCTCCTTCAGGCTTATGGTCGTTACGGCGGAGGATATCTTTGATGTAGTCGACAATCTGGTTGTTGGTAGGTTCAACGGGGTGGATTTCCTCGAGTTTGGCTTCGATGAGCTCCCATTTGAGCGAAGGGAGGTATTTGTCATTCCAATCGGCCTCGATGCTCTCAGGAGTCATCTCTTTCTCACCGCGGCTGGCGAACCAACGTTTCAGGAAATTCTCGGGCAGAGGAGCGTCGAACTGGTCGAGGAGGGCCTTGCGGACCTGGTTGACGAAGAGGTAGTCGCTCTGCTCATTGTTGGCTTTCTCAATCTCTTTCTGGAGGAGCTTGCGGAAGGCAGCTTCGTCTTTCACCTTCTGGCCAGGGAGCACCATCTTGAAAAGGTCGGCGTCGATATCATGGGGGATTATGCGCGAGATGCCACTGAGGGTGAGTTCGACATCGGCTTTGAATTTCTTGGCGGCGGCATTCTCCATATGCAGGGCACGCTCGATATCGGCCACAGGGAAACACTTGGCAAGGTTGAACACTATCTTTTCCTCGGCTTTCTTTCCTTCAAAGAGAGGCATCTGTTCCTCGTCTTTAAGGTTAAGGAGGTTAAGGCTCACAAAAGTTTCAACGCCACCTTCCTTGACGCCACCCTTTTTGTCGAGTTCAACAAGCTTGCCGTATAAAATGTCGCCCTTGCCGACAGTTTCGGGGGTTTCAAACTTGCCATAACGATTGGTAATATTGCTCAACTCTTTGTCGACATCTTTGGCAGTGACTTTAATCTGGTTGTATTTGACGCCGAGGGTTTCCCAATTGATGGAGAACTCAGGCGAAATGGCAACATCAAAGTAAAAAGTAAAATCTTTCTGCTTACCAAAGTCGAGTTCGCCAGTCTTTTCATCGTTTGACATGGGCATACCGAGGATATGTAGTTTTTCGTCGTCTATATACTTGAAAAGCGAAGTATTGATGGCGTTCTGAACAGCATCTCCGACAATAGCGCCTTTATACATACGCTCAATGAGACCCTTGGGAGCCATTCCCTTGCGGAAACCGGGAATGGTGGCTTTGTGCTGATACTCCTTCAGCTGCTTGTTGACATTTTCAATGTAGTCGTTTTCCTCGATATCAACCTTGATACAGAGTTCCAAATCACTAATTTTCTCTCTTGTAATATTCATTTTATTATTTATTTTATTGATTTTTAACCTAATTGATAATTATATTGAAAGTGCAAAAATACAAAAAAAAACTTAATATATAAACTTATTTCTAAATTCTAGTAGAATCCAAGTTCATGGAAAGATTCATATAGTTCATGCCCAGGGGTAAGGAAATCGTCGGAGGGCATACGTTTGAACAGGTGGGTACGACGGGCTGCAAATATTCCTTCACCGCAAATAACATTGGAATAGTACTCACCCGTGAAATCGAAAGAGGATGCTTGGGCAGTATTGTCGAGGAAAGACCTAAGTTCTTCCGAGCAACAATGGAGATAGAGATCAATGCGATTTAGATAGTGCTTGGCTGTAGTGTCACCCTGAAAATGGTTTTTGATGGCGAAAACAAAATCGTTCTGAGAATAGTATAATTCATTGGAACTTGAGCGGACCGGCGAGCCCACTGCATCAAAATACTTGGTCTCACCTGCTACTTGATAATAAATGCGGACAACAGGTTGATAGAGGCGGGCACCAGTTAGAGGGTTCCATTTGATTTGGCAATAGTTGCGGATACCGCCCCATTCGTCGTGGAAAGAAAAGTTCCCTATGGTATCACCATGATAATCTACCGTAACATTAGGCTTTGTGATGACCTTCTCGGTGGTCTGCCGAATGAGGGAGATGGGCTTGGTGCTGGCAATAAGGCTGCCATCAGAGGCTTTACGAACAGAGAGAACAAAACTGTGGTTCTCTTTGAGACGTCCACGAGTGGGAGCGGAGTAAACAGGCTGTTGACCGTAGGCAAAGCCACCGGAATCACGCTCACGCATAGTATACTCAAACGGGATAGAATCCTTGAGAACACCGCCTTCGTATGCAAGGAGGGATACTGTAATATAGTTCTTGGGATAGTAGATAGAGTCTGCAATCATGCCATAATCATAAATATTGCCCTCGGGCAGGAAGCATCGTTGCACCCGAACATAGGTTGTATCGTCTTCCTGGTCAAGGAGGCAATAGATGACAGGGATATTCTTCCACTCGGCATTCGGTGAAAAGTCCACTTCGCAGGAGGTGAAGAACAGTGCTATAAAGGCATAGACCGTAAAATGTAAAGCAAATTTCATTCTAAAATCTTTTTTCTAGATTAATTATTCCCTCACTAACTTTGATTTCGTCCATAAGAAGCCACGGTTTGAGGCCTTTGGCGCGATGCCATGTAGGGATAGCTCGCAAGGGCTGGGCAAGTATCTTGATACTTTCGACACCAGATTTCATGACAGGAATCTTCAATTCAACAACCTGAGGTTCACGATAGTCTTGGTCATCAGGAGAGAATAATGGGTGAACCAAAAGGGTGTCGTTGTAGTTTTGTCCATCAGAAGAGAGAAGGAGGGTAACACTTTCGGGTGCAAAGGCCCAGTTGTCGGGCGCATGCGCATATCTTAATATAATATTGTCAACATTAATGGGTTTCGACAGTTGGACGGTGGTCAGGAGTGTGCCCCCCGAGAATCCCACCCAGCCCTGCGACAGGTCGGTGACGGAAGAGGTCTGTCCATCAAAGAGGAGGGTGTCCACTCCGACATTGAATGGGTTACTCGCAGGACGGGAAAAGGTAGTAGATACTATGTAATCGTAATTGAATTTACGGGTGGCAGTGAAGGAGGGGGACACGTTGGGTGCATAAAGACGAGCCTTGACAACGGTAGTGGAGGTAAGGGTGATGGGCGAATTGTAAATCAACGAAGTCTCTGTGGGTTCGGTACCATCGAGAGTATATCTTATTATTGTCTGATTGCCTAATTGTTTATTAACCTGAGCAGGAGCGAGGGTAACTGTAAGGGGTGAGGTGAAACGACTGACGTTAGCACTGATAACTGGAGGTTCCAAAATGCCACCTGTCGTTTCGGGCATACGAAGGGTATAGAAGTCCGAGGGGTTGCTTTCTGAAAAATGTCTCAAATGTAGCCTAAGCATTTGATTGCACGAGGAACTGTCTGGGGAAAGCAGAAGAGTGCCGTCGGATTGGATATTGAGGTTACATTGATGGTCAACAACAGTGACAAAGAGTCTCTCCCCTCCCCTTTCAAGGGAGCACCATCGCATTTGCTGTCGTTGCATTGGGCCAAAAGGAGCACTGACAGTAGCGGGAAGTCCGCTGTGACGCGTAGGGAAATACACCTCACGATCCAAACCATACCATTTTATACTGTCGGCCGCCCAGTGAATGGCAAATTCCGGATGTATCCGAGGGTTCGGTCGCTCTGGTGAGAATGTATAGTCAAAGAGAATATCACCTGTACTGTAGAAAGTTGAAGTGAGGCGCACGTCACACATTTCTGTCCCTTGCATGTCGGAGTAGCGCAACATGTAATCATAACAAAGGGTGCGGTCGTCAGGACGCCGGATATTGTGGGCAACGGTGTCAATACGCCAATCGTGATGTTCAGAAAAAAGGAGGGTAATATTTGATAGTGAAGGCTGGCTATTTGTTAACGTAGGACCGTCATTCACAAACTTCCGGGGAACGGAGACTTTCTGCTGCATAGGAATAACGCGTACACCCACCTGACGAGGCATGGTTCTACTGCCCGGCTTCTGCCTTTTTGTAAGGTCGAACCGGATGAAGAGTTCTTCTCCTTGAGAAAGAGATACAGGAGGAATACGCAGTTTTACGTTTTCCACACCATTGGCAGAAATGGCGACAGGAATATCTCCTGCAGAGATATTAGGACGTAAGTTGGTGAACAAGGTGTATTCCAGAATATATTGACTGAAATCGACGAAATCATTACGATTGTAAATATTAAATTCAGCATCGTCAACAGTCTTCTTCGAGAGATGTACATCGAAAGGACTATACAGATTTCTAAGGTCAGACAGCATGGCTTGTGGAAGAGGCCAGGCGTTGACAAAACCACCTTGCAAATTGCGATAGGTCTCCACCATCCCCCATAAGTCCTCAAAGTCAGCAAAATTGGATTCTCCCACTGAGGACAACAGAAGGAAAGGCCTGTCGGTGGGTTTGGCTAGCATCTGACGTAGTTCCCTCTGTTCAGGACGTAGGAATGATATCACATCGGTCGTAGGACCCTGTCCTGCTCCGGCAAAAAGAACGGGACGCGTGGCATCCAATGTTTTAAGACGCTTATATGCTGCCGTCATACAAAGAGCATTGTCTGGGCTGTTACCCAGCGACCATGCTATGATGGAAACATGGTTTTTGTATCGACCATGAAGATTTTCCACCCTACGGAGAAACAAAGGAAGGAAACTTTTGTCGGTAGCAACGACTCGCTGCTGCGTGGAAAGCGGCATAAGATTGGCATCGCATATAACATAAAGTCCTAGAGAATCACACAGCTGGTAGAACTCGGGAGTGAGGGGTGAATGAACAGCCGTGCGGACAGCATTGATGTTGTTTTGCTTCATGGAGAGGAGTTCCTGGCGCATGAGGGACTTGTCCGGTTCAATATCTCCTGCATCATAAACAACACCTTTGATTGTCAATGGCTTGCCATTAAGTTGCAGTAATCCCTCTTTGACCTCGATACGGCGGAATCCGAAGCGGATACCCACGGTTTCTATTTCTTCCATCTCCTCGTTACGGAGACGCATTACAGCAGTGTAAAGCGATGGCGATTCGGCCGACCAAGGTGCCACACCGTTCCATGAGCGGGAAAGGTCAACAGAAACCAAGTCTTGCTTGTTAAACACAACCCAACGTCCCATACGGTCAAAAGTATGTCCACGGGAATCCCAAATTTCTACCTCAATGTAATATTTACCTTTTTTCTTGCTGTTAAAGATGGTGGCATCAAGCGTAAAAGTACCCGTTGCTGAAGGGGCATCATAGTCGGCAACAAGTGTGTAGTCTGCTATATTGGGGTCGGTCTTAAATAGGAGATATGGGGTTCCATTCAACCCAACAGCAAGGTCATCCCGTTCGAGCAAAGCGCCCTGCGATTGATTAAATGCCTCAACGGTGAGGAGATTATTTTTCCCATATTTAAAAAATGGGGTGAGGAAGAATTCGTTCCAATGGCGTGAATCATCAGCACAACCCACCTCATTGCCACCCAAGGTAACACGACAGGCTCGTCCACACCGCAGATTGAGAAATACGCGATAGTCTTTCCATACCTTCTCCACATTAAGTTGATATGAGTATATCACCGAACTGTCTGTCCGGCGCTGTTCCCACAACTCATCAAGCTCCATATAGTATGGAGACTCTCGATAAGCCGACTTGGGGATCCCATTCTCATCATCGTAAGCCGCCACATTGGCTCGAGCGGGCACTACATACTTTTGCACCGGCTGAGCAAATACCCAACCAGAGTGCAAAACAAAGACAAGAAACAGGATGAAAATATGACGCATTTTGAATGCTATCAGTTACTTCCAAAATAGAAGGAGACACCGCCACCTACAAGGTGGAGCACTTTGGGCTCGGCCCAAGTGAAGTTATCTCGCTGCACTTTGTTAGATTGTAGCAGTTTGTATCCTGCATGCAGAGCCACTGCTAAAGAGCGGTTGATGGCATAGCGTCCACCCACCTCAAGACCAAAGTACACCCCACCCTCGTCGATTTTCGTCACAGGGGGCTCGGAAGATGCTCCCACAGGAAGACTGTATCCGACCTGAAGAACAGTGTAGGGTGTGAGACGACTACGCATGAAGTGGCTACGGAGTTCCACATACAAAGGAAGTTGTCGGAAAGCCCCAGTAGGTTCGGCAAAATAGCTGAATCCCAAGCCAACCGATGCTTCCTTACGAAAAGAATAGCCTACAGAAAAGGAGGGCATGATGCCACCAACTGTATCAGCAACACCCGATTGGTCAGCAGAACGGTTGACGTTAAAGTAATAGCTCATGTCACCGACAAGGTAGAGTCCATGCCAACGGAACTCTATATGGCGCTGTGCCACTGCTGTACCCGAAAGGCACAGCAGCGCAACAGCAGCGATGAACAGTTTTTTCATTTATGCGTTCATTTTCTTGAGGTCAGGGCTGATGATGAGGGTGGCCTCGGTAGCAGCCTGAACTTGCTCAACAGTAAATTCGGGGTTAATCTCAGTCAGCACAATGCCCTTGGGAGTGATCTCCATCACACCCATCTCGGTGATAATCATGTTCACCTGACCTTTGGCAGTCAGAGGCAGGGTGCATTTCTTCAGAATCTTGGGATTGCCTTTGGCGGTGTGCTCCATGGCGAGAATCACCTTCTTGGCACCGACCAGCAGGTCCATAGCGCCACCCATACCGGGGGTCTTCTTGCCAGGAATCATCCAGTTGGCCAGGTCACCTTCCTCATCCACCTGCATGGCACCCAAGACGCTCACGTCCACATGACCGCCACGGATGATACCGAACGAGGTGGCGCTGTCGAAGGTCGAAGCACCAGGCACATGGGTGATGTATCCGCCACCGGCGTTGATGAACCAAGGGTCTTCCTTGCCCTCTTCGGGGGTAGGACCCATGCCAATCATACCATTCTCGCTCTGCAAGATGACGTGCACGCCTTCGGGCAAGAAGTTGGGAATCATGGTCGGCAGACCGATACCAAGGTTGACGACATCACCATCGTGCAGCTCCTGAGCCGCGCGCTTGGCGATAAAGGGTTTAATCTGTTCTTTTTCCATTTTTATGATTGTTTGATTGTTTGATTACTATTTCCAGCCGCGGGCTACCATCTCCTGAGCGATATAGGAGGCCTCGTCGTCGGCATAGGTGTTGGGGCCAAAGCCGGCATCGTAACCCAGCTCCTTGGCCAATTCATGGCTGATACGGGGTCCACCGCAGATAAGGATGACCTTGTCGCGCAAACCCTCGGCCTCGAGCATCTCGACCAGCTCGGTGAGGTTCTTGATATGCACGTCCTTCTGCGTCACCGTCTGGCTGACGATGAGGGCGTCGGCATGCAGCTCGATACCTTTGGCGATGAACTCCTCGTTGGGCACCTGGCTACCGAGGTTGTAGGCGTCAATCATGTCGTAGCGCTCCAAGCCGTAGTGGCCGGCGTAGCCCTTCATGTTCATGATGGCGTCGATACCCACGGTGTGGGCGTCGGTACCTGTCGAGGCACCCACGATGACAATCTTGCGGCCGATGTGCTCACGGATATACTCGTCGCACTCGTGCATGTCCATGGTGGTCGACTCCACCTTGGGCACATGGATGCTGGTATAATCCACCGTGTGGGTCAGCGAACCGTAGCAGTTCATGAAGCAGAAGCCTTCGGTCAGCTCCTTCTGGTAGACCACCAGAGGGTTCTCGAAGCCCATCTTCTTGAGCAGCTGCTTGGCGGCCTCCTCGGCCTCTGCGCCCGCGGGCACCGGCAGGGTGAAACTCAACTGAACCTTGCCGTCGTTCATCGTGTCGCCGTATGGCTTTATCTTGGTAAGGTCTAAGGTTTTGTCGTAATCCTTAGCCTCCATTGAATACAATCCTTCGCTCATATTATTTCTTTCCTTTCATTAATTCAACAAACGGATTAAAATAGTGCTCGCCCTTCAGGGTGACACCGTCGAGGCCCTTGCCGCCGGTCTTCGGACGCTTCACGTTGGCGAAGATACCCTTCTCCAGTGCGGTGAAAAGACCCTCGCTCTCCATGGTCTCGAGCAGATGGGTGGCGTTGTGCAGCACCTCTTGGGCGCGGCTCTTGATGATGCCGCCTTCCTTGAACTCCACCTCCTCGCCGATATCCTTCATGTTGTTGAAGATATACTTGGCGTTCTCGATGGAGAGGTAGCGGTCGCTCATGAAAGGGGTGTGGATAGCCTCGGTGGGCATACCCAACAGCTGCAATCCTTGGTGCGTCCACTGGCCGATGATGTTGAAGAGCGCATCCTGGATATGGCCGCGAAAGATGTTACCAGTCATAAACTTGGTGGGGGGCATGTATTTCAGCGGAGCCTTGGGGAAAATCTCGCGAATCATCTGGGCCTGTGCCAACTCGTAGAGGAAGCCGTTCTCCAGCATAGGATCCATCTCAAAGGCGTGTCCGAGACCCTGCTGCTCTTCGGGCAGACCGGCCATCAGGGCCAGCTGCTCGTTGATAAGGTCGGAAGCCAACACGGTGTGAGCCTCTTCGTAGGCGTCGGCAGTGGTGAGGTAGTTGTCCTCGCCGGTATTGATGATAACACCAGCGAAGCCGTTGATGATACGGCTGAAGTACTGGTCAATCAGTGTGCGCTGCATATTGATGTCGCGGAACAGAATGCCGTAGAGAGCATCGTTGAGCATCACATCGAGGCCTTCGAGGGCACCCATAGCGGCAATCTCCGGCATACAGAGACCTGAGCAGTAGTTACAAAGGCGGATGTAACGGCCTACTTCTTCGCCGACCTCATCGAGGGCCTTGCGCATGATACGGAAGTTCTCCTGGGTGGCGAAGGTGCCGCCGAAGCCCTCGGTGGTGGCGCCGTAAGGCACATAGTCCAACAGGCTCTGGCCCGTGGTGCGGATCACGGCGATGATGTCGGCTCCCTGACGGGCACCGGCCTGGGCCTGCACCACATCCTCGTAGATGTTACCGGTGGCCACGATGATATAGAGGTAGGGCTTGCTGCCCTCGCCGATAGTCTCGATATACTTCTCGCGGCGCAGACGGTTGCCGCGCACCTTGGTGATGGTGGCATTAATGACGGGCTCCAGGGCCTTGTCGATATCCGCTTTGGGGTGGACGGGCAGCTTGGTGATGTCCAGCGTGCCGGCGGCAATGGCCTCGGCAATCTCCTGCGGGCTCTTGCCGGTCTCCACCATGGCGTTGCCCACATAGAACATCACGCCTTCGCCGAGCACACCTTTGGCCTTCAGCTCCTCAACCACCACATTGGGCATCGGCACCTCGTTGTCGTCGATGCCGTCGATGCCCAGGAAGCGGCACAGCGTGCGCTCCACAGCCACCGTGGTGTAGTCTTCGACGAAATCCTGCACCTGTCCCGCAATCCTGCGAGCCACATCACGTGCATGCTCAACCTCCACAAAATCAAGTCCTACTTTACTTTTCTGCATTGTATTATTATTGTTGGTTTAGTCGTTTTTATATAATAATTCAAAATGCAAAGATACGAAAAAAATTGAAATGCACAAAAATAATTTACCTCCGTCTGAAAAAACAGACGGAGGTAACGTTAAAAAACGGCAAAAAAACTATTTGCCAACAGAGTCGGGTGTGGTCGTTGTTGCGGCAGATGCGGGAACCGTGGACGGCGAGTCGGCAGCTGTGGCAGACGGCGTGGTTTCTTTCTTCTTGGGCTTCGGCATCTTGATGTCGCTCAAAGAGTGGTTGCGGTTGAACTTGCTGTAGTCCACAAAGCCAGTGATGCCTTTGCAATGGCCCGTCTCGGTATACTGCCAGAGGGTGTAGCGCACCGTAGGACTGCCACGGTAGTTGGCAATGAAAATGTGATACTTGCGGTATTTCTTGCCCGCGAAGTGCGTCTTGTAGACATGCTCGCTGGTGTATATCATCGGCTTGATACCGTATTCGTTCTCCATGAGTTCCAACAACTTGTCGACCCGTGCCATATTAAGGCGTCCCGAGTGGTGTCCCTCGATATCAAGCACAGGGATGAGGTCCTGCTCCTTCTTTTTGACCACCTTGCGCATATTGGCCATCTGCTGGTAGGCCGTGGTCTTGCTGCTGTAGACGTGGTAGCTGCCCACCAGCAGTCCTGCCTTCTTGGCCTTGGCAATATTGGTCTTGTACTGAGGGTCAACGATGGAAGTACCTTCCGTAGCACGGATATAAACGAAGCGGATGGTCGAGTCCTTGACCACCTTGCTCCAATTGACGGTACCCTGAAACTTGGAGACGTCGATGCCACGGGTATGCCGTTGTGCCTGTGCGCCTACAGCACACATACACAGCAAGAAAGCCATAATGCTACATTTGTATCTCGTCGCCATTGGCATGGTAGAATTTGAAGTCAAGCAGACTGTATTTCTCCGACGACTTCACCTTGAGGCGCACATGGTATTTTCGGCTCCACTGCGATTTGAGGCTACGCAGCCACCCTTTGGTGAGGTAGGCATAGACATAGGGGTGTGTGACGAGCGTGAGGCGTTTCTCGTTGGACGAGGTGAGAAGGTACTTGAGGCTCGACTCTATCTCGTCGACCACCACGAGGCTCGATTTGATGTGTCCGGTGCCGTCACAGAAGGGGCACTTTTCCTGCACATCGACCTCCATGGCGGGGCGTACACGCTGACGGGTAATCTGCATGAGTCCGAACTTACTGAGTGGCAGGATGGTGTGCCGCGCCTTGTCACGTTTCATCTCCTCTGACATCACATCGAAGAGCTTCTTGCGATTCTCTGCCTTGTTCATATCCACGAAGTCGACAATGACAATACCTCCCATATCGCGCAGTCGCAGCTGACGGGCTATCTCCTTGGCGCTCTCGATGTTGACCTGCAAGGCGGTATCCTCCTGACCGGTCCCGGCCTTGATGTGGTTGCCGCTGTTGACGTCGATAACGTGCATGGCCTCGGTATGTTCTATATAAAGATAAACACCCGAGCGAATGGTGACAAGCTTGCCGAAAGCCCGGCGGATATCGCGCAAGATGCCAAACTGCTCAAAGATGGGCGTGCTCATCTTGTAGAGCTTGACAATATCCTCCTTGTCGGGGTCGATGCCCTTGATAAACTGGCGTACCTCGCTGTAGATATCAGGGTTGTCGACGTAGATGGTATTGAAGTCGTCGGTGAGGAGGTCGCGCAGCAGAGCCGATGTGGTACCAAGTTCGGCATGAACCTTGGTAGGTGCACTGACACGCTTCAGCTTGTCGGTCATCTGGGCCCAGCTGTCAAGCAGTTGGTGCAAGTCGGCATCGAGTTCGGCCACCGAGCGGCCCTCGGCGACAGTGCGGACAATGATGCCGAAGTTCTGCGGACGGATGCTCTGTACCAGACGGCGGAGGCGGCTACGTTCCTCGTTCTTTCTGATTTTCTGCGAGATTGATACCGTATTGGCGAAGGGTCTGAGCACCAGGTAGCGGCCGGCAATCGAGATATCGCCAGTCACCTTGGGACCCTTGGTCGAGATGGGTTCCTTGGTCACCTGCACCAGCATGGGCTGGCCCACGGTGAGCACATCGTTCAGGTTGCCCACCTTCTCAAGGATGGGCTCGTTCTTGAAATTGTCCAGAGTGGCGGCAGTACGGTCGCCATTCATGGCCAGTTTGAGGTATTTATTGACCGAATTGTAGTCGGGTCCGAGGTCGAGGTAGTGGGAGAAACCCTCCTTCTCGCCACCGAGGTCGATAAAGGCGGCATTGAGGCCCTGCATGATCTTCTTGACCTTGCCGAAGAAAATGTCGCCCACAACGAACTGGTCACTCGAGGTTTTCTCCTTGTGCAGTTCGACGAGGCGTTTGTCTTCCAGCAGTGCAATCTCCACGCCCTCGTCAACAGAGGCTATAACTAGTTCCTTATCCAAATTATCATTAATATTAAAAAACAAATTACATACCATACAACTATATTGCAGGTGTGTAATTTGTTTCAGGTTTTTTGCGCAACGGCGCGCCGCTACATTTTTGCGGCACTTATGTGCTTATTTCTTCTTATGTCTGTTCTTGCGCAGGCGTTTTTTACGCTTGTGCGTGGACATTTTGTGGCGTTTATGCTTTTTTCCGTTAGGCATAGTAAAAAAGTATTTACTTATTTAACTTTCTTTTTCACATCCTGCATGAAAGTCTTGGCGGGCTTGAAAGCAGGGATGTTGTGAGCGGGGATGAT
>LXOW01287285.1_pt1 | contig 64210 bp, 45 predicted proteins | sample 1368591 | NCBI WGS metagenome assembly LXOW01 (sample SAMN04884650, study PRJNA319009) | bovine gut metagenome | isolation source: Cow rumen | host: Bos taurus | place: Italy: Legnaro (PD) | collected 2014-07-09
CATGTGGCGAAAATGCTACCTGGGACCTCACCGGCGGAGTCCTTACTATCTCAGGGACGGGCCCGATGGAGGATTATCCCAAAGAAACCGATGCTCCATGGTACAGTGAGTGGGAATCCATCACTTCCGTAATCATCGAAAATGGCGTCACAACCGTTGGAAATAAGGCTTTCATGTATTATTCCAACATAACATCGATCACGCTTCCGGAGAGCCTGACAGCCATCGGTAATGATGCTTTTAGATCTGTAGCTATCGAGTCTATTACGATTCCTGCCAATGTGGAATCTATCGGAACTTTCACTTTCCGCTGGTGCACTCTCCTAAAGACGATTAATGTACTGCCCACCACCCCGCCGACATTAGGCGCACTTCCGTTTTCGAACGTTGCGTCCGACTATGTGATATATGTTCCGGCGGCAGCGTTTGGTGCATACAAAACAGCCGATGGTTGGAAAGATCTAAATATTCAAACCGAAGGCGGCAGCAGCAGCTCCGGCACATGCGGTGAGAATGTAAATTGGGAACTGATCGGCGGTGACCTCACCATCTCCGGTACAGGCGATATGGCCGATTATGCATCGAAAAAAGATGTTCCTTGGTATGAAAATCGCGCTGATATCTATACCGTCACGATAGGAAATGGCGTCACAACAATCGGCAAGAATGCATTCTATGACTGCATCAATATGACCTCTGCAACGATTCCAAGCAGCGTCACTACTATCAAGAATTACGGCTTCTACAATTGTAGCGGCTTGACCGAACTCACCTGCGAAGCGACGACTCCTCCGACCTTGAAAACCAACGTGTTTTACGAGGTTGACAGATCCATTCCGGTGTATGTACCCAAAGGATATATATCTGCTTATCAAGCCGCTGACGATTGGAACGAATTCACGAATATACAAGCCATTCCGGACGGCACATTCGGTCCATGCGGCGAGAATGTGAATTGGGACCTGACCGACGGTGTGCTCACCATCTCCGGTAGCGGACCGATGACGGACTATAAATCTTCTTCCAATGCACCTTGGTATAGTGCGCGAGCATCCATCACTTCAGTGGTTGTTGAAGAAGGCGTGACAAGTATTGGTAAGTACGCTTTCCGCAACTGTAAGATGACCACAATCACGCTCCCTAATACCCTTATCACTATTGGAGTAGCGGCGATTTCCAAGTGCAATAAATTGACTTCTGTGACGATTCCCTCGAACGTCACCAGTATTGGAGAAAGTGCTTTCAATGAAGATAACGCTTTGACGGAGATTACCTGCGAGGCAATTACTCCGCCGACTTGTGGTTCCGATGCGTTTGGCGGTGTAACCAGCACCATCCCCGTCTATGTGCCCGCAGAGAGCAAAGAGCTCTACAAAGCGGCTGACGGTTGGAAGGATATGAACATTCGCGTCAAAGGCGAATCGACCTTTACATGGACTCTGATTGATGGCGTCCTCACCATCTCCGGTTCCGGCCCGATGGACGATTATGCTTCGGAGACCGACATGCCTTGGTATAGCGAGCGTACGTCGATTGCTACCATCCTGATCGAAGAAGGTATCACGCATATCGGCGCAGAAGCCTTCGACGGTTGCACCGGTGCGGCATTCGTAAACATCGCCTCTACGGTGGAAAGCATCGGTGACTTTGCATTCTATGATTGCCACGGTTTGGGCGAGATCGATTGCAACGCCGTTAACCCGCCTGTATTGGGCGTATGGGTATTCAATGGCGTTAACCCGGATATCCCTGTTTACGTGCCCGCGGATGGCTTGGAGCTCTATAAGGTTGCCGACGGNNTTGATCAATGCCATCTTCGATGCTCCGATCACCCTCGAGAGCGAAGCTGCTATCGTAGCTGCACGCGCAGCATTCGATGCTCTGACTCCGACGCTCCAAGCACAGGTGTACAACTATGACTTGCTCAAAGATGCCGAAGCTACTCTGGCGGAACTCAAGAACAATATCCCGCAGATTACCGACGGATGGGTTCATTACGACAACGGTGAATACTTCGCATCGTATTCATTCGGAGGCAGTGAATCCTGGGGTATCCTTATTCCGGCTAACACGGTAAGCGACAAGTACCTCACCAAAGTGGGTGTGTTCGTAACTACTGCGGGTGAGTATAAGGTTACCGTCTACGCCGGAGGTGCAACGCCTCTGGAGGCTATCAAACTCGGCAGCGAAGTAGTTAATATGCCGAATGCGGAAGCATTCAACGAAGTAGCCTTGGAAAACCCGCTGACGGTAGATCCGACGGAGAATATATGGGTGATCTTTACCAATATCAACGGATTGGCAGGCCCGCTGGCTATATGCGAGAAACCCGCTTCGAATGCACGCTGGGTATCCTATGATGGCACATCCTGGGACGATCTCGCAGACTATGGTATGCATAATGCATCATGGCTGATGCGTGCCTTCTTCGAGGACGGCGCCGCTGCTGAGGCAGTCATCGCACAGATTGATGCCATCGGCGAAGTGACGCTGGCGAGCGAACCCGCTATCGTGGCGGCCCGCGAAGCATACGACGCCCTGACGGAGATCCATAAGAAACTCGTCACCAACTACGCTACCCTTACCACCGCGGAGGCTACCCTCGAGATCCTCAAGAAGCAAGCCGAAGGTGATGCTGCCGCTGCGCAGGCAGTGACCGACTTGATCAACAATATCGGTGTGATCTCTTATACGCCGGAGTGCAAGGCCCTCATCGATGCAGCCCGTGCGGCATACGACGCCCTCACGGATGCACAGAAAGCACTCGTGCCCAACTACGCTACCCTCGAAGTAGCAGAGCAGATCTATGCGGAGCTGAAGAAGGAAGCGGAGGATAACCAAGCCGCTGCGAATGCTGTCATCGCGAAGATCAACGCCATCGGCGAGGTAACGCTGGCGAGCGAAGCCGCTATCAACGAGGCCCGTGACGCGTATAACGCCCTCAACTCCATCCAGCAGGAACTCGTCACCAACTATGGTACGCTCCTCGCTGCGGAGAATGCCCTCGAAGAACTCAAGGCACAAGCCGCTGCTGTCGCAGAAGCGAAAGAACTCCTGGCGAAAATCCTCCCGGAGGCTGCTCAACTCAAGGCCGTAGCCGAGATTTACGCGCCGGCGGTTGTCGAGGATATCAACGCCATCATCCTGGGTGTTCAAACTACCCTCGATGACCCGAACGTAACGGCTGATGAAGTATATACGACATATGACAACCTGAAGTTCAACTTCGATCTCGCATGCTACAACCTGCTCGAGGCAGCCAAAGAGCAATTCAAGTTAACGATCATCGCGCTCTACTTGCCGACGGATGATCCGGCATGGTACGATGCAGTAATCACTCCGGCGCTGAATCAGGTAGATACGAAGGTATGGAATTACTCCTTGACGGTTGCGGAGAACATCGCTATCTTCCAAGCAGAGAGTACGACCATCTATAATACCGCTAAGACAACCCTTGAGGAGCTGCGCGCAACCTGGCCGGAAGATGTGGACAATATTCAAGGCGATGCTGTCAAGACGCAGAAGATCTACCGTAACGGACATATCTTCATCCTCCGTGACGGCAAGACCTATTCCATCCAAGGAGCGCTGCTTAAATAAGCATTCAACATGCATATAATGAAGAAAATCGTATTTTTTGCCGCTCTGAGTGTCGCATTGACGCTGGCGGCGCAGAAACCCAACGAGGCATATCTGGCCTATATTGAGGAATGGAAAGAGACTGCGATTCAGCAGCAGATAGACTATGGGGTCCCTGCCGCTATCACGATGGCGCAGGCCTTGCTCGAGTCCGGCGCCGGACAGAGTGAACTGGCCGTCAACGCCAAGAACCATTTCGGCATCAAGTGTACAAACGATTGGTTCGGCGGTGTCTATTACCACGACGACGACAGTCAGGGAGAATGCTTCCGGCAGTACTACGATGCGGCGGAGTCCTTCAAGGACCACTCCCTCTTCCTCAAACGTCCGCGGTACAACTCGTGCTTCGAGATTGCGCCGCAGGACTACGAGGGATGGGCGTACCGCCTGCGCGACTGCGGCTACGCGACCGACTACCTCTATGCTCCGAAACTGGTGAAGATCATCGAGACCTATCACCTGGATGCGCTCACCAAAGCGGCTCTGAACTCCAACCGACCCAAGAGTCCGGAAGTGCTGGAGCAAGCTCAGGCGCAGGCAGCAGCGGCGCAGCAGGCCAAGAAGAAACGCCCGCTCAAGGCGACCGTCGTACGAAAGTCCGATGTGATTATGACCGTCAAAAACGATCCGGAACCGCCGTATGTGGTGCCCCTGACTGCCCGCGAAGAACGCGACAGCTTCTTCCTCGCGCACCCCATGCACAAGCAGAACGGTATCTCGTATGTCAACGCGCATGAAGGCGACACCTATGCCAATGTGGCCTTCCGCCTCAATGTGCGGGAGCGCGAGCTGCGCGAGCATAACGATGCACTCGGACGCGACCTGCAGAAAGGCGACCGTATCTACCTCTACGCCAAGAAGAAAACGGGCGATAAAGACTTCGTCTGGACCCATACCGGACAATCCCTCTGGGAGCTGAGCCAGGAAGAAGGTGTCTATATCGAGTCCATCCAAAAACTCAACGGACTTGATCCGATGATCCGTGTCTTCCGTACACGCCAGAAGATCTACTTGCGCAAAGTGAAAGAGGAATCGAAAGCCGCAATAGGCTTGGGCATAGGCGACTAAATGAAGAACGGAGCGGACATATCCGAGGCGTTGGTGGACTTCCTGCGCGAGAGCGGACTGGAGCAGTCGGTGCTCGATGTGCAGATAGAAGAAGTATGGCCGCGTGTGATGGGTGAGACCGTCAATAAACTCACGCGCAGTATTGAGGTGCGCGACGGCGTATTGTACGTGCACCTCAACTCTGCCGCTCTCAAGACACAACTCTTCGAGAACCGCTTCGAACTCATTCGTAAACTCAACGAAGCCGTCGGAGCACCGGCGCTTAAAGACTGTCGTATTTTGGGTTAGTGGTTTATCCCGAAAACATAGAGCAGAAGATCGACTTCACCGTCATTCGTGAAGAATTGCTTCGTCGCTGCCGTTCGTCCTTAGGACGCGAACGCGTGGAGGCGATGCGCATGGAGACGGATTTTGCCACCGTGCAACACCTGCTCTGCCTGACGGATGAGATGCGCATGGCGCAGTCGGACCCCATGCTCTCCTTTCCCCGCGGTACCATACATGACATGCGCGAGTCGATCGCCCGCATCCGCATCGCCGGATTGTTCCTCGATGAAGCGGAGTTGGACGACCTGCGCAAAACCCTCTCCTTCGCTGCCGACTTGGAGACCTTCTTCTCCTCCCTCGATAGCGCGAAATACGCGCTCCTGCGCGCCCTTCCGAATAATCAGAATACTCCGAGTACTCCGAATACTCTGAATTCCCTAGTAAGCGAGATCGACCGCATTCTCGACCGCTACGGCAAGTTGGCAGACCATGCCTCGCCCGAGCTGGCGCAGATACGCCGCGAACTGGCGAATGCGCAGGGCAGCGTCAGCCGCACCCTCGCTTCTATCCTTCGCCAAGCCAAAGCCGATGGATTAGTCGATGCCGATGCCGCACCGACCCTGCGCGAAGGACGACTCGTCATCCCTGTTCCGCCCGGATACAAACGCAAGATAGGCGGTATCGTCCATGACGAGTCCGCCACAGGAAAGACCGTCTATATCGAACCCCAACAGGTGGTCGATGCCAACAACCGTATCCGGGAGTTGGAAGGAGCTGAACGCCGTGAGCGTGTACGTATCCTTCAAGCCGTCACCGACAAACTCCGCCCGCAGACGGAACTCATCCTCGCCAACCAACGGATGTTGGCGGAAGTGGATTTCCTGAGCGCCAAAGTGTCGCTCGCCGAAACCCTCCATGCCATCCGTCCGGAACTCCATGACGCGCCGCTGCTCGATTGGAGCGATGCCCGTCATCCTGTCCTGTGGCTTCATTATATGCCGCAGAATAAACCCGTTGTGCCGCTCTCCATTCGTCTGCAGGCAAGCGAGAACCGCGTGCTGGTCATCAGCGGACCCAATGCCGGCGGTAAGTCCGTATGCCTCAAGACGGTCGCTTTACTCCAATATATGCTCCAATGTGGCTTGTTGGTGCCCGTAGCCGAGCAGAGTAGGGCGGGACTGTTTGAGCAACTGATGATCGATATAGGCGACGAGCAGTCCATCCAAGACGAGTTATCCACTTATTCCTCGCACCTGCGGAACATGAAGGCCTTCCTGCGCCAGGCAGATGAGCGCACCCTCTTCCTCATCGATGAGATGGGTTCGGGTACCGAACCCCTGATAGGCGGTGCGTTGGCGGAAGCGATGCTGCGCGAGTTAGTTGCCAAACAATCCTTTGGATTGGTAACCACCCACTATACCAACCTCAAGCATTTTGCGGAACAGACCCCCGGCGTAGTCAACGGCGCGATGCTGTACGACCGCGGGGCGATGCGGCCGCTCTTCCAACTCTCCATCGGCCAAGCCGGTTCGTCCTTCGCCATCGAGATAGCCCGTCAGACCGGCCTCGGAGAAGCCATCATTCAGTACGCTACTGATCTCGTAGGCGAGGAACATATCGACTACGACAAGCAACTGCAGGACATCGCGCGGGACAAACGCTATTGGGAGAACAAGCGCCAGGCGATCCGGCAGAAAGAGAAAGACCTGGAAGCGAAGATAGCCGATTATGAAGAACGCCTATCGGGCGTCAAGCAGCAGAAGAAAGCCATCCTCGATGAGGCACGTGAGCAAGCCGCGGAGCTCTTACAGCAATCCAATGCCACTATCGAACGCACCATCCGCGAGATCAAAGAAGCCAAGGCCGATAAGCAGCGAACCAAAGCCGCCCGCGCCAAAGTAGAGGCGATGAAAGAGCAAGTTCAGAAAACTCAGAGTACTCGGAAAACTCCGAATACTCCGAATACTCCGAAAATTCCTAAAGTCATCAAAGACTTCCGCGACCTGCGAGTGCTGAAAGGGGAAGTGCCGACAAGTCCGGCAAGTCCGATCAGTCAGACCAGTGTCGCAATCGCCCATCAACGCAAAGTGAACTTCGAGCGCACACTCGACCTGCGCGGCTACCGGGCAGACGACGCCTTGGAAAAACTAATCGCCTATATGGACGATGCACTGATGGTAGGTGCGGGCGAAGTGACCATCCTCCATGGTACGGGCACCGGTGCACTCAAGCAGCTCACGCGCGACTACCTCAATGACCTCAACCGCCAACGCCGTAAACGCGGACAAGTAGCCCTCGACTTCGGCGACGGAGACGTCAACCACGGCGGCGCAGGCCTCACTATAGTGAAATTATAATGTTGAAATACCGTGATACCGGTACACCGGTATACCGAAATAACGATATTAGTTATGAGAAAAGTATTATTGATTTTGTCCATTGTCCTTTGTCCTNNATGGTGGAGTACAGTTACAACAAGACTTGGGGACACCATGCGAATTTCGACATTCAGTCCCTCATGCCCATCAACCCGCATTTCGAGATGGAAGCGCGCCTGCAGTTCTCTACAGCCAATGTCTATTCGGGCGCGCTGCAGATTCGTCCGAAATTTGAACTGCCGGTCGGTGAACTCTTTCTCGAGACCGATGTCTATTACCGTGCTATCGCCCGCAACCGCATCGGCGACATCACTGCGGCCTTAGGGGTGGGCTACCGCATGGACTACGTCTCGATCACCTTGGGTGTGTTCAGTCGCGTGATAGACGATTGGGACCGCTCGTGGTATACCGAAGAGAGTTTTGTATGTGAACCCTTCAACCTGCTCTACCGCCTCGAGGTCTTCTGCCGACCGCAGAATAACAATTGGAACTTATCCTTCCAATTCAGCAATATCGATGACTATCAGATGGAGCGTATGTGGCAACCGCTCTTCGGTATCGGTGCCTGGTACGACATCAACGAGCACTGGCGCCTGAACTTCCTCGCGCAATGCAAGCCTACCGGTATGTTCCATCTCGATGCTACGTTCTACGGCGCTACCGGCCGTGTTGGTTTCACCTATAGATTCTAAATCCTATGAAAAAGAGTTTTTGCATCATAGCTTCCGCATTGCTTTTCGCCGCCTGCGCGAATGAAAACAGCACTTTGGACATGAAGGGTATGTTCTCCCCGAACGGACCTATCGTGGACACCCGTTTTGAGCAATCCCTGGCGTACAATGCTACGCGCGGGGAGATCCATATGGATATGCAGGCCGACGACTATACCGTCTATGTTTGCTCCGACAGTCATATCACCCGTAAGACCCATCGTAACCTGGATTATTTTGTCGCCCGGTACAGAGCTGCGGCAGCGCCGAAGATAGCCCTGCATTTAGGCGATGTGATCGATGCGCAGAAGAATTTCCCCTGCGCCGACAGCATCCTGCATTTTGACGGTCAGACGATTGCCGACACGCTCTTCGTCACGCCCGGCAACCACGATATCTACTTCAAGCAGTGGGATATATACCGCGATTATTTCAAATCTTCCGTCTATTGGTTCGACACCCGTAACGGCAATAAGAAACTCGACCTCTTCATCTGCCTGGATAGCGCCGAAGGAGAAATAGGTGTGCCGCAGATGAATTGGTTACGCGCCCTCCTGGAAGAGAAATCGAAAGAAGGTTACCGCCGTATCATTGTCTTCAGTCATACCCATCTTTGGAAACTCGATGCGTCGCAAGGTCATACGTCCAACATGGCGCTCGAGGCAACCTATGAGTTCACGTCCCTGCTCTCGCAGTACGGCGTGGAGTTCTACTGGTGCGGTCACCAGCATGCGCGTCAAGTCGTTCGCTTCAAGGGCGTGACATACATGGTGCTCAATGCTACGAAAGATAGTGAGTCCGGTCAGTCGTACATGATTGCCCACATGGGCGAGAATGTCTCGTACGACTATATCGATTTTCCGAAAGAGTAATCAGGGCTTAGTGCCTTTGAACGCATTCTTGTCGATCTCCACGGACGGGGGAAAGGCAGGAGCTCGCATATTGGAGCAGTCACGGAAAGCGCCTGCTCCGATTTTTTGTATCGTAACAGGGAAAGAGGCTCGGCGCAGACTGCGACATTCGGCAAACGCTTCCTCACCGATGGTCTTTACGGAGTCAGGTACGATAATCTCGCGCAAACTCGTGCAATGATAGAATGCGTACGAACTAATCTCTTTGAGAGGCGCAGGAAGGGTTACTTGATCCAGCAGTTTACATTCAGCAAAAGCCCCTTCTTCAATCATATGTATATGATCCACCAGCGCGATAGAACGCAGTTGCTGGCAGTTACGAAAGGCATGAGCTCCGATGCGGAAAGTGCTCTTAGGAATATTAATCTTTTCCAGGGCCAGACAGCCGTCAAAGGCTTCATCGCCAACAGCGTATATACCTTCGGGCAAAGTAACGCGGTATAGATGTGTACAGCCTTGACACAACTGTTTGGGCAATGAGTTGACGCGCGCAGGAATAAGCAGTTCGCGTATTGTGGAACATCCCGCGAAAGCGGTCTCACCGATGAAGGTGAGTGTTTCCGGCAGTTTGATCTGCTCCAGACCTGAACAGCCGGCAAAGGCGCCATTGTCAATGCGGCGTAGGTGCGACGGAAAATGTAATTGCTTGATGCTGCGGCAAGCGTAGAAAACTCCTTGTGCCAACACTTCAAGGTCTTCGCCTAATACCTGTTCGCGTAGATTAATACATTCATAGAATGCACCCATACCGAGCGACTTGAGATTAGTGGGCAACGTAGCCGTTTTTAGCAAGCCGCATTTATAAAAAGCGAAATTCCCGACCTCCTTGACGGAGGCAGGAATGATTACTTCCATCAAGTTCTCGCACTGATAAAAAGCCGCGGTAGGAATGGCAGTGACGGTCTCGGGAATAGTAACAGACTTCAGCGTCTTTCTGTTAGCAAAAGCCCGCTCGGCAATCAGACGAATAGGGATCTTGTTTTTGAAAACATACTTTGCCGGCAAGTCATTATTCGTCGCTACCAGGCAATCGTCGATGATGAGGGCGCCTTTCTTCCATTTCTTCTCATTCGTATAAATACCGCTTCCTGTAAATGCTTCTTCACCAATAGAAGTAACGGTAGTGGGAATAATTATCTTCTGCAGGTTCTTGCAGTCCCGGAATGTCTCATGATCGATGCGTGTGACGGATGACGGCAGTTCGATGCGTTGGAGCGTCTTATTACCTTGGAAGGCTCCGGCAGCGATGATACGTGTTCCCTCGGGAACGACGAAACGCGGTTTGATACTCTTATTGGTAGCGATGAGAATAGAGTCTAACCATAGACAACCATCCTTCCAATTCGTTTTGTTGAGTAGGATTCCGGTGCCGTCGAAGGCGGAGCGATAGACCCGTTGCAGCGTCTTTGGTAACACGATAGCTGTCAATCCTTTGCAACCTTTGAAAGCGCGGTCGCCGATAGCAATGACCGTATAGGTGTGTTGTCCGGCTACGATATGCTCGGGGATAAAGACTTCACCCGTGACACGAGGATTAAGTGTCACTTCCGCGGTCAGGTAGTTCTCGTCTATGGTATAACGAATGTCCTGATACAGTGCATCGCCTGCGTTAACGCGCCATGCGACGACCAGTAGCGTCATACACAACGCCACTCGTCTCAATAAACAATTTGCCGTCATATAGATATTTATGATTATGTTTGCTATGTGCCACATCTTCGATACCCGTCGGTGCATCTATGCCGAGCAGGTAGAGAATCGCGTTCTCGATGAGTTGCTTGCCCTCTGAGGTGAGATAAGATGTAGAGTACTCCGAGACGCCGATCATCACCATGCGTTGGGAGAGCACGGTGCCGTTGCAGTTCGTGCCTGCCGGAAAGTCCGCAATAGCGGTATAGCCAGCCTGCGAGATCGGTGTACCAAGCAGTTTAAACCCTTCGGTATTGGTCCATTGAGACATCGCCGTGACGGCATTGGTGTTGACCTTCGTGAAGAGCGGTAATTCATTGTTGGTGATCGTCACTCCCTGAAACAGCGGATGTTCCGGTGCCGTTACGGTGACACTCAGGTCGGCGGTATTCGCCGCAGTACCCCAATTCCAGGCGGTATTCTTGAGAAGGAAGGGTTTGAGCAGTACCATGGGCTTGTCATAGCCTTTGAGGGCTGCAAAACCGGCCGCATTGCTGTTGGGCTTGCTGCTCAGCACCAGTACATCGAATGCGTTGTAGTCCACCGACGCATCGGTCGCATCCGTCTCCTTCACCCATAGTTTCTCGTTTGCCCGCAGGTGCTTGAGCAGCGGTTTGTCTTCCGCCGCGCCGATGAGCGTGACAAACGCTACAGCGTGCGTGCCTTCGGGTTGTATCGAAGGGATGGTGTCTTCCTCTTCCGGTTGATGTTCCTCGCCCGCTGACTCATAGCAACCGATATCCGGTGCATCGCCGTTGAAACCGAGCCCCACATCAACACCGGCATCGATGAGTGGGGAACCTTCGGCTAAATGCAGACAGGTCCCTTCGTTGAGTTCGCTGTTCCCGTTTCGCGGCGCGAGAATATGCGTGGTGTCCAGCGAAACGAAATCGGCATTCTTCACCGTGAAGCCGTTCCAACTGTTATGGTCTATGGTTGTGACAGTCTGCGCTTTATAGCTGTCGCCCGTCTGACCTTTATACGAGAGGCAGTTCTGAATGGTATTGGTGCCGTATTTGGTGGTAAAGCCGTAGTTGGTATAGTTGGCATAAGAGGTGTTGTTGTACAGCCACATTGTTCCACCGTTGTTGTTCTGGTCGAATCCGCGGGCGTAGTTGCCTACCGCCAGGCAGTGGTGAATGAGGATCTTGTGATCCGTATATCCTCCGCCCATCTTAAAGCCGTTTCCGTTACCCTGGCAGGGGTATTTCTTCCGTGTGATCGTAACGGTATTGCCGTAGCGGTCGACTACCTGCGTACCTTCCTTGCCGTCGAACCAGGCCTTGTCTACACCCAATGCACGCGGGTTTTGACTCATGTCGTAGTACGGCGCACCGTTCTGATAGCATATACAATGCTCGATGACCGTATTGGACGTGCTCACGCGCTGGAAGAAATCCCATCCGTCGTCGCTGTTGTTCCATGCGCGGCAACCGATATAGTGGTTTCCGGCGCCGGTGAACTGCTTGTCGGCAAAACCGTCGGCATTGCCGCCGTAGTTGGCGATACCGCCCGATTCTTCGTTCTCGTAGTCGAAGTTGTCGTGACTGTCCACATTCTTGATGATGTTGTTGCCACCATTCTTCATCTGGCAACCGGTGTCCGCCGAACCGTATATATCGAGGTTCTCAAAGAGATTATAACTTCCTTCGTTATGCAGGTTGTTCTTGCCGGAATAGCGCAGCGTGAGGTTTTTGATATGCAGGTAAGAGGTGGTACTCTTGACCTGCAAGCCGCGTGTTCCGTACGGGGTCGAGCGGAAGTCGAGTATCGCCGCATAGGTACCGCCGCGCGAGATACCTTCGTAACCGGAGATGACGATGCGCTTGGACGCAGAGCCGCTCAGGTTCTGAACGGCTGTATTGCCCAAGTCATACTGGCCGCTGAACAGATAGAGCGTGTCGCCGGGATTGCTCAATAGCTTCAGTCCTTTCGCGAAAGAAGTAGGATTGCTGAACGATCCGTCTCCGTTGCCGTCAGGCGAAGCATAGTAGGTGGCCGCACTCAGGCTAAGGCTCAGCAGCAAGGCTGCGATGAAAAAGAATAAACGTCTCATTGTAGTATAAAATGAAGTTGTAAACGCAGTATAGTGTACCAAAGGATCAGTTTACCTTTGAGGTTCGCCCCTTTGGCTTTGTCTTGTAAGGCGCGCACAACGGCTTTGCGTGCTTCGGGATGAGGCACGGAGGTCGTACTGGTGGGATTGGCGGTATAGAGATACCCGGCATAGTCGATGCGCCGGCAGCGGGTGTTACGTAGCCAAAGGTCTGCGGAGAAGAGGACATCTTCGTAGATGAATCCCGGCGCAAACTGCAGTCGGGCAATCGTTTCGCGGCGATACAGACGCATACAGGGCGATGTGAACTGATATTGGTGGCAAGGCGTCTTGGCCTTTGTGCGCGTATAGCCGCTCTGCACATAGTCCACACCATCGATAGCCGCCAAGTGTCGTTCACACCAGTCGGGTTCCAACTGATCGTCTGCATCCACGAAGGCGATGAACTCGCCCTGCGTCTTGGTCATACCCAGGTTCCGCGCTACCGACTGACCGGCATGCGGCTGCTGTAGCACCATCACACGCTTGTCTTGCTTGGCAAAAGCCTGCGCAATCGCCAAACTGCCGTCTGTACTGCTGTCGTCCACCAGTGCTACCTCGATATCCGGATACGTCTGCGCCAGCAAACTCTCCACACAGGCCTTGAGGTAGGGCTCGGCGTTAAAGATGGGTACTATAATACTGATCATATTGTGCTTCTCGTGCAAATGATTCTCTATGTTGCGTAGCCTGGCGCGTGAATCCTTTCTGTTGCCATTCCTCATATCGCGATCGGATGAAACTCTTGATGTCCTCTATATCATCCGTAGCGATGCCGGCGTTGGTGTATGCAATCAGTTCGGCTAACGAACCCTTGTCGGATGGTACGCACAGAACGGGTTTCTCGCATCCCAAGGCTTCGTAGAATTTCGTGGTCAGCATCCCGTGCGTGTGTTCGCCGGTGAGCACCAACACCATACTGCTGCGGCGGATAGCGTCGCCTAAGGCGTCATGCGCCACTGGGTCCTGCTGCGGGGTATGGAGTTCCAATCGGACAGGCAGTTCCAATTCCGCTATCGCTTGCCGCACTTTGTTTAGTCCCGCTTCCTGCCATCCGAAGAGACTGCCGATATACGAGATCGTGAACTGCTTGGCGGGTACATCCTGCGGATAGAACTGTGCCGCATCGTAACCGTTATAGACGATGCTGACGGCTGACGGCTGACGGCTGATAGCCTTAATAAACTCTGCATGCCAGGGCGAGACGGTGGTGATAGCCTGCGCCTGCTGCAGCACCTTGTTGCGTCGGCGGATATGAATGGCGCGGTAGATACGTCGGAAAGGCATGGTCCACCACGTGCGGTGATGGTACTGGTAGGTGGAGTTCTCCACCTGTTCGTCCAAGTCGCGTATGTCGCAATACAAAGGCACGTTCAGCGCCTGCGCGATCCGTTGTGCCGCACCTAAAGGGAAATCGCTGAAAGCGGAGCAGATAACCAGATCATAAACCGGCTTCGTGGTCAGATATCTTTTCGCAAAAACCCGGTTATGCCAGTCGGTAAGCAAGGTCCAGACGGTTTTGATGAACCAATCGAAGGTACTGCCGCTATACATGCGGATGGTCTGAATCGGATAACTGTGCGCAAAAGCCAAATCGCTGTATTCTTCGGTCAACAGCGTCACGTCATAGCCCTTCCGTACGAGGTATTCGCACAGAAAACGCACGCGGGGCAGATAACCCGGAGCGGCCGGAGGATCAGATATAATTAATAATCTTTTCATACAGCGATGCATGATAGCTGCCGTCGTTTATACTGGTGTTATGCCATAAGATACACAGGTCGCCGTGGTGCATACGCACTTTGTCGATGATATTGGTGCAAAGGAAGTATGCCTCGTCTTCGCTTAAGTTCATATAGTCCTCATTACTGAGCGTCACATCCATGATCATCAGCGGATGCAGGGTGAGGTTCGTCAACTTGTATGAAGAAGGGTTGATCCATCTCACGGCGCGGGTGGTCTGCAGGCGGAAACCTGCCTCGTCGGCAAAGCCCGTTGTGAAATCATCCGTATAACCGGCCTTGACCAGTTGCTGAAGTTGACGCAGCGATGTACGCAAGTAATGGGTGCGGAACATACGGCTATATTCGATCTGCGGTATGTCGCCGTAGTAACTGCCGTGTACACCAAGATATACATCGTTATGCCGCAACATATGCTTCAGTTGCTTGTAATCGTGTCCATACAGAGGATATTGCGGGTAGTCGTATCCTCTGCCTTGCGTACGCTTCACGAAATAGATACTCTCTGCCTGCGGCACTTTCTTATCCTGTTGCAGCAACCAGGGGAAGGTATAATACGGATCATTGTGAATGTCGCGCAAAGCCGCCCATACTTGTTTCTTCTCCCCGCGTTTGAGTCCGCCGAAGAACCCGCGCAGCGAGCGGTATTTGGAGATGGCATCGATGTCATGTGTCAGGTAGATATGACCGAATCCCGGCGAAGGAAGCGGACAATTTAAGAGCTTGAGCAACTGACGTGCGTACTCATCCAGCAGCGGTACCTGTAAACGGTTGTTCTGGCCCAACAAGGAATATTTGGCGGCAAAGCGACTGTGTTCATCCCGCTCGGTATTAAAACCCTCTTCGGCACGCGAGATGAAGAAGAATGTGTTATACACGATATCCGTACGGATGATCGCTTTCCCTTTGGCGGGTTGCTCCACTTTCACCTTTCCCATATCGGGCAATCCGATAAAATGGCCGAGTCTCCCGTTGGGTACAATAATCACATCGTGATCTTCCAAAGCTTTTTCGTCCTCTGTGTAGGCCACACGCGCTGCTGCTTCGCTGTCTCCGTAGCAAAGCCATGTGATGATATACTCAATCACTTCGTCTAAATTTCGCTTAAGATTTCCCATTCGTATAATTTTTGTTCTATCTGATGTTTGATTGTTTCGTATTTCTGGAAGTTCTCCTGTGTCTGGTTCTCCGGTATGGAGAGAACTTGCTCCATCTCTGCCTGTTGGGCTTCTAAGGCCGCGATAGCTTCTTCTGTCTGCGCTATCTGCCGCTCTTTCTTGCGCTTCTCCGCTGCTGCGGCTTTCTGCGAAGCGTAGTCGAGTTTGGCGGTCGTCGGAGTGTTCTGATTACTTGGATTATTCGGACTACTCGGGTTCTTACGCTCCAACTCCTGCAGGTTGTCTATCTTCTTTGCGCGCAGGAAATCGTAGATGCCGCCGAGGTGCTCTTTGACATGTCCGCCGCCGAACTCATATACCTTGCTCACCAGTCCGTTGAGGAAATCGCGGTCGTGGCTGACGCAGATGAGGGTGCCGTCAAAAGCCTGCAGCGCCGTCTTGAGTACATCCTTGGATTGCATGTCTAGGTGGTTCGTCGGCTCATCGAGGATGAGTACGTTGCAGGGCTCGAGTAACAGACGAATCATCGCCAAACGGCTCCGTTCCCCGCCGCTGAGCACTTTGACCTTCTTGTCGCTTGCTTCGCCGCCGAACATAAACGCACCGAGGATATCCCGAATCTTCGTGCGGATATCGCCTACCGCCACATAGTCAATGGTCTCAAAGACGGTCTTGTCTTCGTCTAACAACGCCGCTTGGTTCTGGGCGAAATAGCCGATCTTGACATTATGACCGATCTTGAGCGTACCCATATAATCCAACTGACCCATGATACACTTGACGAGCGTTGTTTTTCCTTCGCCGTTCTTGCCGACAAAGGCCACTTTCTCGCCGCGGCGGATGGTGAACGTCACGTCATGGAAGACGTTATGTTCGCCGAAATCCTTGCGCAGGTCTTCTACGATAAGCGGGAAGTCTCCGCTGCGTGGCGCCGGCGGGAAGCGTAAGTTGAGACGACTGGTGTCTTCGAGGTCCACTTCGAGCCGCTCAAGTTTCTCGAGTTGCTTGATACGGCTCTGTACCTGTACGGCTTTGGTCGCTTTGTAGCGGAAACGCTCGATGAACTCTTCGGTGTCCTGAATCATCTTTTGCTGGTTCTGGTACGCCCTTACTTGTTGTTCGTGCCTTTCCTTACGTAATTCAACAAAGCGAGTATAATTAACATTGTAATCATAGATTCGTCCTAAGGTGATCTCTATCGTGCGACCACATACGTTGTCGATGAACGCCCGGTCGTGACTCACCATCAGTACCGCACTCGGACTGTTCTTAAGGAAGTCTTCGAGCCATTGGATGGACTCGATATCCAGGTGGTTCGTCGGCTCATCGAGCAGCAATAAGTCCGGATGGCGCAAGAGGATCTTGGCCAACTCAATACGCATTCGCCATCCGCCGGAGAACTCGCTGCACGGCCGGTCAAAGTCCTTGCGCTCAAAACCCAGACCGATGATCGTTCGGTCCATCTCGGCGATGAAGCGCGCATCATTCCCCTCATCCTCTAATCCTCTAATCCCTTCATCCTTTACACGCATCACTTCGTCGCGCAGCGTGCGGTCGTCATGGAAGAGCATCACTTGTGGCAGGTAGCCGATGGTCATGTCCGCTTCTCGGGCAATTCGTCCGCTCGTCGGCTGGTATTCGCCGGCGATGAGCCGCAGTAACGTCGTCTTGCCTGCGCCGTTCTTACCCACCAACGCCACACGTTCCTTACGGTTGATAAGGAAAGTGATATCGTCCAACACGGGCCGCGCCGAGAATTCCATACTCACATGATCAATGGTCAGCATGCGCAAGAATGATTTGACGGTTAATAATTCTCCAAAGGAGCAGTGTCAACAGGGTCGCCAGACCGAAATCGGCCAGCAGTAACAGCCAGCTGTTCCAGTTTCTACCGAGGATGCCGAGCCCGATAAACAGCACACTCGCACTCAGCAATATGCAGGTCGTCTGAATATGATTCAGCCCCGTGCGTAATAGCAGGTGGTGGATATGGTTCTTATCGGGTTCGAAGATCGGGCGGCGTTGTTTGATACGCGTCAGGCTGACGCGGATCGCATCGTATAACGGTACGGTGAGCACACATACAGCTACCGCCGGTGCGGCACTCATATGCAGCGCCTCAGGTACCACATGATAGGCATTGATCTCGCCGAAATGGAAGACGAAGGCCGTAATCAGATAACCCAATAGCAGACTGCCCGAGTCACCCATGAAGATCTTATCCCGTTTACCGAACACATTATAGATAAAAAATACCGCCAGCACGCCAATCATACTGATGGCCATATTCGACCATTCTGTCTCTCCTGCCAAGCCGAAATAGACGGCGAAGAACAGGCAGTACAATATACCCAAACCGCTGGCCAAACCGTCGATGCCGTCAATGAGATTGATGGCGTTGATGATCGTCAGGAGAACGCAGAGTGACAGGATATAACTGGGGATAATACCTATCTCGGCGATGCCGAAGATGCCGTGCAGGTGAGTGATGCGTATGTCGGCAAAAGCGATCAGGGCAATGCCGGCCAGTGTCTCACCCATCAGTTTGGCGGTGGGACGTAACACCAGTACATCGTCGGTAAAACCGATGACCATGATCAGGAATAACCCGATCAGGAAGAACGGACGCTGCTCCATCGGCGTGCATATCAGATAGGTCAGCATGAACGAGAAGCAGATATTCAATCCGCCGATATTGGGTACCTCCCCGTTATGACTCATTCGTTTGTTCGGTCGCACAACAAAACCCTTCGTCTTGGCTACACGAAGTACCACCGGCATGAATAAGGCGCCGAGGATAAAACTCAGCAATCCGATTAAGTAACTATGTGCGATCAGTGCGCTTAGCATCATTGCGGGTCGAGTTGCTCGTAAACGGAATTCTTACTGATGTATTCCGGTACCAGCACTTTCATCATTTTGACGGTCGTAAAGGCTTTGTTCTGATGACTCGTCTCTATCAATTGGTCGATTTGTTTGCTTACTGTGTCGTAGTCGAACTCGCGTACACGGGCAATCATGATCTTCTCGTTGCTCGTCGGGAGCGTCAACTCTTTCTGGTTCAATAACTCTTCGTACAGTTTCTCGCCCGGACGCAGGCCTGTGAAGACAATCTGAATCTCTTTCTCCGGCGTGTATCCTGCCAGACGAATCATGTTTCGTGCCAGATCCAGGATCTTCACCGGTTTACCCATATCGAAGACGAAGATCTCGCCGCCCTTTCCCAGCGTGCTGGCTTCCATGACGAGCGTACAAGCTTCCGGGATGGTCATGAAATAGCGGATGATCTCCGGATGGGTTACCGTGACAGGGCCTCCCGCTGCGATCTGCTTGCGGAAATACGGGATGACGGATCCGTTACTGCCGAGTACATTACCGAAACGGGTAGTGATGAACTTCGTGCAATCGGGATTCTTTTTCTGCAGTTTATGGAAGAGCGATTGCACGTAAATCTCCGCGATACGTTTGCTGGCACCCATGATATTGGTCGGGTTAACAGCCTTGTCCGTAGAAATCATCACAAAGCGTTGTACGCCGTATTTGACGGCCATATCGGCCATATTCTTTGTGCCTAATACATTCGCGCGAATAGCTTCGTTTGGATAACTCTCCATCAGCGGAACATGCTTGTAGGCTGCGGCATGATATACTACATCCGGACGTAACTCACTGAAGATCTGCTCGATACGGGCTCTGTCGCGCACATCCGCAATGACCGGAATAAACCGTGCCTCCGGGAATTGCTTATGCAGGTCCAGACTCAGGTCATGCAGCGGTGACTCCGCAATCTCCAGCAGGATTGTCACTTGCGGATTGTATTGCTGTATCTGACGCACCAATTCGCTGCCGATACTTCCTGCTGCGCCGCTGACGAGCACCACTTTGTTCTCGATGATCTGACGTACATTATCCGTGTCAATGGAGATTTGCGGGCGCTCCAACAGGTCCTCGATGCGGATAGCGTCAATGCGACCGATGCGTTGTGCATCGATATCATTCGGATTGTCCACGCATGTGAAATACGGCGTTGTCAGGATACGGATGTTATGGTCAATGAATACCTGCAAGTCCTTTGCCGGATTGAGTTCGCGCATTTTAAGCGGCGAGACAATGACGTCGCGAATATTATGCGCCTGCATCCAATCGAATAGTTTCTTGTTCAGTTGCATCACAGGAAGACCGGCTACCCGGAATCCGTACTCGCCGTCGGAGATGAATCCCACCGGGCGATAGGGCGTGTTACCTGCCGAGCGAAGCATCTTGGCAATCGAGACACCGGCATATTTGGTGCCGTATATCAGCACACGCGGACTACCGTTACCGTACTGTTGCAGCACTTCGCCGAAAGTCTTTACGGCTACGCGCAGCGAGAACAGCATCACAAACGCAACCGGCGCATAGATGGCCAATATGGTGTTAAAGATCGGATGACCTCCTGTAGTCCAATCCATGATAAAGTTGAAGAGGAAAATCGCAGCAACGGCAGCCAGGTTCGCCCACAACACCTTGACCATATCGACGAAGGTCGAATAGCGCAGAATGCCGGAAAAGGTGTTAAAGACCCCGAAGGCAATTGTCTGTACAAGGATGAGTACCAGATATTGCTGTCCAATCGGCAATATCTGCGGATCGTCCGAATACCGGAAATAACTGCTCCCGATCCAAACACTGATCCAAAAAGCAATCGTGCATAGCAGAAGATCTACTAATAAAACGCCCCAGCGGGGTAGGTAACCCATCTTAAACTTCAAGTTTTTCATGTTCTTTATCCATAATTTCGGCAAGATACTTGCCTGTGTAACTTTCTTTGCATTGCGCGATCTGTTCCGGTGTGCCGGCGCAGACGATCCGTCCTCCCTGTGTGCCGCCTTCCGGTCCTAAATCGATTACATGGTCCGCCGCCAAGATGACTGCCGGGTTATGCTCAATGATGATCACCGTGTGCCCCTTACTGATCAATCGGTTCAAGGCATGGATGAGCACTTCGATATCTTTGTGATGCAGACCCGTTGTAGGTTCGTCAAAGACGAAAATCGTCGGTTTGTTATCCTCGGAGGCCAGGAACGACGCCAACTTCACGCGCTGACTCTCGCCGCCGGACAGCGTGCTGCTGCTCTGACCCAACTGCACATAGCCGATACCTACATCTTGCAGCGGTTTCAACCGCTTCACGATCTTTGCGCACTCGGGGTCTTCGCTGAAGAACTCTACGGCCTGATTCACCGTCATGCATAGGATGTCGTAGATCGACTTGCCGCGGTAATGAACATCCAGGATATCTTGTTTGAACCGCTTTCCGTGGCATTGTTCGCACTCCAGCACCAGGTCTGCCATAAACTGCATCTCAATCGTGATCGTTCCTTCGCCCTGACAGGTCTCGCAGCGCCCGCCCGGGGTGTTGAAAGAGAAATGGGAAGGACTTAGTCCCAACTGCTTGGCTAACGGCTGTTCGGCATATAACCGGCGTATCTCGTCGTAGGCCTTGAGGTAAGTCACCGGATTGCTGCGGCTCGACCGGCTCAACGGATTCTGGTCCACAAACTCGATGTCTTGCATCAGGTGCAGACTGCCGTGCAGTTGCCCGAAATCGCCGGTATGCTCGGCAAACACCCCGCCGTAATGTTTCTTCAGCGCAGGGTAGAGCACTTTGCTTACCAGACTCGACTTACCGCTGCCGCTCACACCCGTCACTACCGTCATCACATGCAGCGGAAAACGTACGGTCAGGTTCTGCAGGTTGTTCTCGCATGCCCCTTCAATCTCGATATAGTTGTTCCAATGACGCCGCTGCGCCGGAATGTCGAACGTGAATAACTCCGGTCGCGGTTTACCTTCATACACCACTTCACCGCCATGACGACCGGCTTTGGGTCCAATCTCAATAATATGGTCGGCTGCTGCGATGATATCCTCGTCGTGCTCGACCACCACAATCGTGTTGCCTAAGTCGCGCAACTCCTTCAGCACATGGATCAGACGCTCTGTGTCGCGCGGATGAAGACCAATGGAGGGTTCATCCAAAACGTATAACGAACCTACCAGACTACTGCCTAAAGACTTCGCCAACTGGATACGCTGGCTCTCACCGCCTGACAAGGTGTTACTCATTCGGTTCAGCGTCAGGTAACTCAGTCCTACGTCGTGCATGAACTGCAAGCGTTTGTCTATCTCCACAAGCAATATCTCCGCCGTCTGACGCTCGACATCAGTCAACTCGATATGCTGAAACCACTCCTGTAACTCACTCAGCGGCATGGAGCAAAGTGCCTGGATGTTTTTCCCATTGATAAGTACATAACTCGACTCTTTGCGCAAGTGCAAACCGTGACATGCGGAACAGGTGGTACGTCCCTTATACCGTGCCAAGAGCACTTTGTATTGCAGTCGGTTGTATTGCTTCTCCTCCAGTTCATGGAAGAAATCATTCAAGCCGCGGAAGTATTGGTTGCCGGTCCAAATCAGGTGTTTTTGCTCTTGCGTCAGGGCATAGAACGGTGTATGAATAGGAAAGTCGAACTTCGCCGCATTCATCACCAGTGCGTCATTCCATTCCTTCATCTTTTCGCCCTGCCAGCACGCAATCGCCTGTTCGTATATCGATTTCGACTTGTCTGGTACCACCAGGTCCGGATCGATGCCGGTGACCACACCGATACCTTTGCATTCGGGACATGCACCCACCGGATTGTTGAAGTCGAACAAGTGCTCGCTGGGCTCGATAAACTGAATCCCGTCGGCCTCGAAGCGCTCCGAGAAGGCTTTCTCGTGCTTATCAACCCATATGCGGCATTCGCCCTTGCCTTCGAAGAACGCCGTCTGTACGCTGTCCGCGAAGCGGTTACTCGTCGCCGGCTCTTTATCCACTACCACGCGGTCCACCAGCAGAAACGCCTCATGCCCTTTCGCTGCTTTCCATGTCTCGGCATCCAGACGCACCGTGTCGCCGTCAATCAGCAATCGGCTGAAACCTTGGCTCTGCCATAAGGCCAACTGCTCCTGTAACGTTCGCCCTTCCGGCAGAATGATTGGACTCAGCAGGTACAATCGTGTTCCTTTCGGCTGGCTCTCCATATACGCGACCACATCGCGGATGGTGTTTCTCTTCACTTCCTCTCCGCTCACGGGCGAGTATGTCCTGCCTACGCGCGCGTACAAAAGCTTCAAATAGTCGTAGATCTCCGTCACGGTGCCTACCGTGGAACGGGGATTACGACTGCTTACTTTCTGCTGGATGGCGATAGCCGGCGGAATACCGTCTATCTTCTCTACGTCCGGTTTTTGCATCCGCCCCATGAACTGGCGCGCATACGCACTCAGACTCTCCACATACCGTCGCTGACCTTCCGCATACAAGGTGTCGAACGCCAGCGAACTCTTGCCGCTGCCGCTCACACCTGTCACCACCACCAACTTATTGCGCGGTATATCTACCGTCACATGTTTCAGGTTGTGGGTGTCCGCGCCTTCTATGCGAATTATTTCATGCAAGCTTCTTCTGCTTCTTGAAGTAATTTTTTGTAGGCCCTACTGGTGGTATCCCGTTGCGCCTTCGTCAGTTTCGGCACGCGAATAGGGGTACCCACGTCAATCTTATCGGGATTGGAAATATGATCTTTGTTTGCCTGATAGATATACGGCCAGTATGCCTTACTGCCGTAGAAACGCTTGGCCATCCAAGTCAGACGACTCGCTTCGTGCATCGGCTCGATTGTAATGAGACCGTCGTAAATATCATCGTCCGGAGTCTCTGCATCTACCGTTTCTCCGGATGCCTCCAGGAATTCCGCCAGAATCTGTTCTTCGGTCAACTCGTTTTCTCCCGCTTCTACTTCTTCTACCATCTCAACCGGCACAGAAATAGGCTCTTCCTCGGGGACCGTAACAACCGGTTCAGTTGCCGGTTCTGCTTCCGGCGCTACTTGCTCCGTTTGAGCACCCGGCAAAAGCGAATCAATCATATCGCCCAACTGGTTGCGCAGGAAGAAGTAACCTACCAACAGCAGCAACAGCAGAATCACCACGCATATCATCGTGTCGCGGAAGAAATGATTCTTCTTCTCTTTCTTTTGGACCGGCTCCGGCTCATGAACCTGCTGTGACTGCGGGAAATAGAATACCGGTTCCGGTTCCTTGGCGGGCTCTTGCTCCGCTGCGGGCTCCTCTGCTACCGGCTCGGGCTCTCGTGCCGGTTCTTCCGGGGTCTCTGGTATTTCCGGTTCCTTCTCTGCCTCCTTCGGACTTTGTCCGAGTTCGCCTAGGATATCGACGATCTCCTCGGCCTGCGTTCCCAATTTCTTAATCGGGTCTGCCTCCGCAGGCTGATCGCTGAAAGCTGACGGCTGATGGCTTTCTACCAACTCCTTCACACCCGCTTCGGGTACAAAAGCAACCTTGTTATACCCATCGATAGTAATGGCCTCTCCGGTCACTACATTCACGCTCTTGCGGGGTGCTACGGCTTGTAATTTGAAGATACCCAAACCGTTGATCTTGACCTGTTTGTCGGTTTTTAAGGCCTCAACAACCTCTGCGTACAGTGCATTCAGAAACGCGTTCGCTTCTTTCTCACTCACTTCTGCGCGAGTCGCCAAAATGCGGCGTAACTCGGTCCAACTCAGTTTCTCTGCCATACCTTAGATCTTTTTGAGTTCGTCTTTCAAGTTATCCACCGGACGGAAAACCAATTGGTTCTTGCCCGGACTCACGGAGCGCTCACCCGTGCGAGGATGAACAATCGTTCGCGGTGCACGTTCTTTCACTTCCAATGCACCAAAACCTTGCAGCGTCACAGCCTTACCTGCCATAATGTTCTCGCGCAAAATGGCGTTGTGCGTGTTCAGCAAATGTTCCACCTGTTTCTTGCTCTGACCGGTCGCACTTGCAATCCGGCCGATTAATTCTTTTGTCAGCATGGTATATATATTCTTTTATCTTTCAACTTTCAATTATTTCCCCGTATAAATCAAACTCTTCCGCCTTCGTGATCTCCACATTGTAAAAATCACCAATCTGAATACTGATTACTGACGGCTGATTGCTTATCAGCACCTCGCAATCCACTTCCGGGCTGTCGTATTGTGTTCGCCCGATCCAATAGTCGCCATCCTGGCGGTCGATGATCACGCGTTCTTTCTTTCCTACGAATTGCGCCATCAACTCTCCGCTTATCTCCTGTTGGATGGCCATCAACTCTGACGCTCGCGCTTCCTTTACTTCCTGCGGCACATCGTCCTTATAGTGCTTGTTCGCATACGTGCCTTCTTCGTCCGAGTACGCAAAACATCCCATTCGCTCAAACCGCATCTTCTTTACCCAAGCCTTCAACGCCTCAAAATCCTCTTCCGTCTCGCCCGGATGTCCCACTAACAGGGTCGTTCGGATGCATATCCCGGGTACTTTCTCCCGGATCTTTTGAATCAACGCATCCTGTTCGGCCTGCGTGATATGTCGCCGCATCAAACCCAACATATGGTCCGTGCAATGCTGCAAAGCGATATCCAGGTACTTGCATACATTCGCATGCTTGGCCATCACGTCCAGCAACTCCTCCGGAAAATCGGTCGGGTAGGCATAGTGCAATCGAATCCATTCCACACCCTCTATCTGCGCCATCTCATCGATCAACTCTGGCAGTATATGCTTCCTCTCACTTAAATCCAGCCCGTAACTGCTCAAGTCCTGTGCAATCACGTTCAATTCCTTCACGCCCTGACTCACCAGCCATTTCACTTCCTCCAATATCTCCGCCTTCGGTCGACTGGTATGCCTTCCCGTAATCAGCGGTATCGCGCAATAGGAGCACATTCGGTTACATCCCTCGCTTATCTTCAAATACGCATAGTGCTTCGGTGTCGTGAGCTTCCGCTCAAAACTTTTACATCCGCCTAAGTGCTCCTGCTCAGTAGAAACCGTGCGGAGCGTGTTGGGGACGCGGAGCCGGAGTTCGGGGCAGAACGTTTTCGACGAGCAGGGAGCACTTGTGCTATCAGCTAAACTTTGTACCATGTTGAGGAAGTCAAACTTCCCGTAGTACTCATCCACTTCCGGCAACTCTGCCTCCAACTCCGCCCGGTATCGCTCACTCAAACAACCCATTACAATCAACTTCCTCAACTTCCCTCTCTTCTTCCGCTCGGCCATTCGCAGAATCATGTTGATGCTTTCTTCCTTGGCATCGCCGATAAACCCGCAGGTGTTGATCACGCATATCTCGCCTTTCGGCTCTTCCGGGTCATGCACACACTTCCATCCGGCCGCTTCCAACTGCCGCATCACCCGCTCTGCATCTACCAGATTCTTCGAGCACCCAAGCGTGATAAAGTCAATCTCTCCTTTTCTCATCTTATTTCACCCGCCTTGGCATACGACATAAACATCAATTTCCTAAATCGCAGTGGAATTTCAGTCGTACCAACCGTACGTGCATCTCGTCGTAATAGTCTTCGCCAAGCTCCTCCATGGCCTTGCGAATATTATCGTCGTCGGCGCTTTTGAAGTAGTCGTATATCTCTTCCTCCTCGTCGGGATCCAGCACTTCCTGGATGAAGTAGTTGATGTCGATCTTCGTGCCGGAGAATACAATCGCCTCCAACTCGTCCATCATTTCCTCCATACTCATACCGCAACTCTCTGCCAAATCGTCCAGATCCACACGTCGGTCGATCGCTTGGATGATCTGTTTCTTGCGCGTGGATTTCTTCGCTACGGTGCGGATACGCATGTCGTCCGGACGGATGATCTCGTTCTCCTCCACGTATTCCTTAATCACGCGCAGGAACTCATCGCCGTATCGTTTTGCCTTCGCCACACCCACACCCGGGATGGTCAGCAACTCCTCCATCGTGATAGGATAGGTGGTGGCCATGGCCTCCAGACTCGGGTCTTGGAAAATGACGAACGGCGGCACATCGTTCTTCTTGGCTACCTTACGACGTATATCCTTCAATATCGCGAACAACACTTCATCCGCCGCGGCGCATGTAGCTGCTGCGCCGTCCATGATATCATCGTCGTCATTCTGCACCTCGATCGGCACTTCGAATTTACCGGGCTTGCGAATGAATTTCGTACCATCTTTGGTGAGCTTCAGGTCACCGTACGAATCCACATCTTTCTTCAGCATACCGGCTACCAATGCCTGACGAATGATTGCGTGCAGCGTACTCTCTTCTTCGTCACTGGCCGCGCCGAAGTTCTCCAACTCTTCATGGTGGTAACTCAGCACTTCCGCAGTCTGATTGCCGTGCAGAATATCTACGATATGCTCCGCTTTCTGTTTCTCTTTTACCTGCTGGATCGTCTCCAGAATCAGTTGCAGCAACTCACTCGCATCCACCTGCTTGTAGGTCTTGCGGCAGTTGTCGCAGTTACCGCATTTCTCCTCCGTATATTCCTCGCCGAAATAGTGCAGCAGCAACTTGCGCCGGCAAATCGTACTCTCCGCATAACTCTGCGTCTCGAAGAGCAACTGGTTGCCGATACCGATCTCTTTGGGCGTCTTGCCTTGTTGGAACCGACGCAGACGCTCAATGTCATCCGGGCTGTAAAAACAGATACACTGTCCTTCTCCGCCGTCTCGACCCGCGCGACCCGTTTCCTGATAGTAGCCCTCGAGCGATTTCGGGATATCATAGTGTACCACAAAACGAACGTCCGGTTTGTCGATACCCATACCGAAGGCGATCGTCGCTACAATCACCTGCACTTCCTCCATCAGGAATGCATCCTGGTTCGCGGAGCGCGTTGCTGCATCCATTCCTGCGTGGTAGGGACGTGCAGAAATACCGTTCACTTTCAGCACTTCCGCCAAATCCTCTACTTCCTTACGCGCCAAGCAATACACAATACCGCTCTTGCCTTCCATCCCGCGGATGTAGCGCACCAGATCTTTATCTACATCAGCCGTCTTCGGCCGTACTTCGTAGTACAGGTTCGGACGGTTAAAACTGCTCTTGAAAACGGTTGCGTCCGGCATGCCGAGGTTCTTCTGGATATCTTTCTGCACTTTCGGCGTAGCCGTAGCTGTCAGCGCGATGATCGGCGCCTTGCCGATACGCTGTACCATGCTGCGGATCTGACTGTACTCCGGACGGAAATCATGTCCCCATTCCGAGATACAGTGCGCCTCATCTACAGCATAAAAACTGATTTTCACGCCCTGCAAGAAGTCCACATTCTCATTCTTCTGCAAACTCTCCGGCGCCAAGTACAGCAACTTCGTCCTACCTGCCAGCACATCCTCTTTCACCGCATTGATCTCCGGACGACTCAGACTCGAGTTGATGAAATGCGCCACACCCTCTTCTTCCGAGTAGTTACGCATCGCATCCACCTGGTTCTTCATCAGCGCAATCAGCGGCGAGATAACAATCGCCACACCGTCCATGATCAATGAGGGTAATTGATAACAGAGACTCTTTCCTCCTCCGGTCGGCATCAATACAAAGGTATCGTGACCATCCATCACATTGCGGATGATCGCCTCCTGATTGCCTTTGAATGTGTCAAATCCAAAATGCTCCCTCAGAGCCCCTACTAACTGTTCATGTGTTACTTCCATATAGGTATTTTTCCTTCACTTTCTCAATTCAGGCCACAAAAGTACGAATATTTTTTTATATGTGCAAGAGTTAGGGCGTTTTTTCTAAAAAATGCTTTATTTTAATTTCCGTCTAATACGAAAAAAATAACATTTTTTACAAAAAAATGCATATCCCTATTGCGTATATAAAAAAAATGTTGTAATTTTGTGCCCGATTTGTAAAGTTAACTTGACAAAATACCATAAATTAACATGCAGAAACGAAATTTATCCTTTACACAACTCTTTAATTTGAGTTTTGGATTTTTCGGAGTACAGATTGCTTATGCGCTGCAGAGCGCTAACATCTCCCGTATTTTTGCTACCTTGGGTGCAGACCCTCACACCTTGAGTTTCTTCTGGATTCTCCCGCCGTTGATGGGTATGATTGTTCAGCCGCTGGTCGGTAAGTATAGCGACAAGACCTGGAATCGTCTCGGTCGCCGTAAACCGTATTTGCTCGTGGGCGCGCTCATCGCGGTTGCGGTGATGTTGCTGCTGCCGAATGCGGGTGACTTCACCTTTACGCAATCCGTCTTCTTGGGTCTGAACGCCGCGATGTGGTTCGGCCTGTTCAGCCTTATGTTCCTTGATACCTCTATCAATATCGCCATGCAGCCTTTCAAAATGATGGTCGGCGATATGGTCAATGAGGAGCAGAAAGGTACGGCTTATGCTATCCAATCCGCGCTCTGTAACGCAGGTTCGGTAGTAGGATACCTCTTCCCGATCTTCTTTACCTGGATCGGTATCGCCAATGAGGCGCCGGAGGGTGTTATTCCTGACTCCGTGAAGTGGTCCTTCTATGCGGGAGCCGCGATTCTCATTCTCTGCTCGCTCTATACCTTTGGTACGGTGAAGGAGTTGAATCCGGAGGAGTACGCCGAGTTCCACGGTATTGACCCGAAGAAGAAAGAAGAGGAGGGCGAAGAGAAAGGTTTCATCGATTTGCTCAAAGAGGCGCCGTCCGCTTTCTGGACCGTTGGTTTGGTTCAGTTCTTCTGCTGGGCGGCCTTCATGTATATGTGGACCTATTCGAACGGCGCGATTGCCGCTAACTGCTACGGTTGGGATGGTCTCAACGCCGCTGACGCAGCTTTCCAGAATGCCGGAAACTGGGTCGGCGTGGTCTTCTGCGTGCAGGCGGTAGGCTCGCTCCTCTGGGCGGCTTTCCTGCCGAAACTCGAGCATTGGTTTGGCAACAAGGGCGCGTATGCAATCTCCTTGCTCGTCGGCGCTATCGGATTTATCTCTGTCTATTTTGTAACGAATGCATACGTCCTCTGGCTCAGTTACGCGCTCATCGGCGCAGCATGGGCAGCGATGCTCGCATTGCCGTTCACGATTGTGACCAATGCTATCAAGGGCGGAAACATGGGATACTACCTCGGCTTGTTCAACTGCACGATCTGCGTGCCGCAGATTGTGGCAGCCCTCTGCGGTGGTTTACTCCTTAAATATATATGCGCGCACGTACAAGCCGGTATGCTGGTCGTAGCCGGTGTGCTCCTTGTCCTCGGCGCCGCATCGGTATTCCTGATTAAAGAAAAACAATAACAAACTAAAATATCTATTTATGAAAAACAAACTACTTGTAAGTGTATTCGCAGTAGCGATAGCAGCCCTTGCTCTCACTTCTTGCGAACCCAAGTCCGATGTGATGGCGGTTAATACCGACCTGCTGAAGGGAACATTACATGGCGTGAACACAGGAACGAGCGCTGCACGTGGCTATTCGCAGTTGGATGGCGCGACGCTCCTTATTGCAGAGTATGAGTTCCCGTCGAAAAATGTGAATGACCCCATTTTGTTGCATCGCGTGATTGCTTTCGGTGATGGTGCTTTCGAGTCGAAGCAAGTGGACACCTTGAATTATGAGTACGGCGAATGGCAGGATCAAGGTACCGTTTTTACTTTGTATGTTACGCCTAAGTCGGGTGTTCCGTATGTGCTGAAGTACAATGGTGATGCGCTTGTGGGACCGGACGGTCGTGTGTATGGCGGTTCTTCTGCGGCTAACTCTGCGCGCGTAGAGAAATGGGAGAAAGTGATTGCTACTCTCCCCAATACCGATTGGAGGGCTGAGTATAGAGGCGATTTTGTGCTGGATAGCGTCTTTAGAGATTCTATTCAATTCAAGCCGTTCCCGAGACCTGGACACTATGATACCATTCCTTGGTTTGACCATATGGATACCGTTGCTGCGGATACTACATGTGAGTATAAATGGAGTTTCAAGCGTGATTTGGCTTCGCTTGCCAATACCGGACATTTCTATCAAAAGGAAATTCGCTCGAAATACGATCGCGAAACCAAAATGATCGATACGATCAGCATAATAGAAAACCAATTTGACTTCCACTGGATGTTCAGCGAAGTTTCTTCGGAGAAGAAGTTTACGGTACAGTTGATGAAAACAACACTGCCGGAGTTTGAAGGAGAAAAGTTAAGTATCTCCAAATTTGAATTGGATTCCGTTGGTGACGCTTCTTCGTTCCTTTTGGAAGGTATAACCTATACGCGTCCTGAATAACCTTAGTCTGATATGAACTGATAAAATCATTTGCAACAATGAAAAATTTGAATATATTTCGTACTATTTCCCTCGCCCTGCTGCTGATGCTCGGCTCGACGGTTGCGTTTGCGCAAATCGCCGTCCAAGGTACAGTGGTTGATATCGAAAATGGCGAGCCGGTTATTGGAGCTTCCATCCTTGAGATCGGTACTACCAATGGTACTATCACCGATTTTGACGGTAACTTTACATTGAATGTACAGCCGGGAGCTAAACTCCAATTCTCCTACATGGGTTATAAGACCCAGGAGTTGGCTGCGCAACCCTCTATGTATGTACGCATGGGCGAGGACTCTGAGCTCCTCGAAGAAGTCGTTGTCGTTGGTTACGGTGTCGTTAAGAAAAACGATGCTACCGGTTCTGTAACGGCTATCAAACCCGATGAGATGAACAAGGGTCTCGTTACCAACGCGCAAGACATGCTTTCCGGTAAGATTGCCGGTGTAAACATCGCTACCAGCGGTGGTTCTCCTGGTGAGGGCGCTGCTATCCGTATTCGTGGTGGATCGTCTCTGAACGCATCCAACGACCCGCTTATCGTCATCGATGGTCTGGCCATGGATAACAATGGTATTCAGGGTGTGTCGAACCCGCTTTCACTCGTGAACCCGTCTGATATCGAGACCTTCACCGTCCTCAAGGACGCTTCCGCAACCGCTATCTACGGTAGCCGTGCTTCCAACGGTGTCATCTTGATTACTACCAAGAAAGGTAAATCCGGCCAGAAGCTGAAAGTGAACTACGATGGTAACGTTAGCTTTGGTTCGGTGGTTAAGCACATGGATGTCTTGAATGCGGATGAACTTCGTGCATATGCTACGGCTTCCGGACAATCGCATCAAGCGAATGCCTACCTCATGAACGATAATATCGATTGGTTCAGCCTTATCTATCGTACCGCCGTTTCTACGGACCACAACGTTTCTATCACCGGTGGTTTCAAAGATAAGAACAAGATCGTGGATATGCCGTATCGTGCTTCCGTAGGTTATACGCTTAACAACGGTGCGGTAAAGGGCTCGCAGATGCAGCGTGTTACTGCTTCGCTCAACCTCAGCCCGTCCTTCTTGGATAACCACCTGATCTTCAACCTCAATGCCAAGGGTATGTACATCTATACGAAGTATGAGCCGGGCATTGCGAACGCATACCTGGATAAGGATCCGACCGAGCCGATCTACTCGACCGGAGACCTGACCAATATCTATGGTGAACCGATTTTGGCAGGTGAGGCGAATGGTCAGAAGTACTATGTGACCAAAGAAGAGTTGGATGCCCACTGGGATGGATTCTTCCAACCCTTAGGCATTTCCGCTAGTGCATATGGACCGTTTGGTGACCCCAACTGGATGTATAACCTCAAGGGCCAATCGAACCCGCTTGCACAACTCAAGCACCAGAATAGTTCCTCGAATGCAGGCTCGTTCGTTGGAAACTTGGAGGCTACTTATAAGGTACATAGTTTTGAGGACCTCGTGCTCCATGCTAACTTCGGTGCTGATTACTCCTTCGGTAAGGAGACTTCTGTAAATAACCTGCTCGGTACGGCCAGCCATTATTACGGATGGAATGAAACGAAGCAGAAAATGAAATACAACCTCCTCTTCAACTGCTACGCGCAGTATGGTCATGATTGGGAGGATGCACAGCAGCACTTCGATGTGATGGCTGCTTACGAATGGCAACACTTCTATAACAACTACGAAGGCTGGGGCTGGGGCTGGTATCAAGATACTTACGCAGAAGACCCGACCAAGGCTGGCCAGAAGGCAAATGCATACACTTCTACGGGTTGCGGTGAGAACTACCTCGTGTCGTTCTTCGGACGTATCAACTACATCGGTTGGAACCAATTGATGGTTACCGCAACGCTCCGTGGTGATGGTTCTTCGCGTTTCGCTCCGGGCCACCGCTGGGGTATCTTCCCCTCTGTAGCTGTGGGTTGGAAGATCAAAGAGACCTTCCTCAAAGATGTGCACTGGCTCAATGACCTCAAGCTCCGTCTCGGTTACGGTATCACCGGTCAGCAGGATGGTATCGGCGATTACGCCTACATGCCGACATACTCGCAGACAACAGGTCATACCTCGTATTATCCGGTCGGAGGTACCAACTATGCAACGGAGAACAACGATGCAGTTGTCGTAGACAAGGTTGTCGATTCCAACGGCAATACCCTCTATATCTCCGATCGTCCGAATGCATACAACCGGAATCTGACTTGGGAGAAGACCACTACCTACAACGTAGGTATTGACTATGCCTTCCTCAACAACCGTATTTCGGGTGCCATGGAGTATTACTTCCGTAAAACAACTGACTTGCTCAACGATGTAACTGTTCCGCTGGGAACCAACTTCCGTACACGTGTGACTTCGAACGTTGGTTCGCTCCAGAACCAGGGTATCGAGTTCTCGGTGAACGCAGTAATCCTGGATTATGGCAAGCGCTTCAAGTGGGACTTTGGTTATAACGTAACCTGGAATGAGAACAAGATCACGAACCTCAACGGCGAAGATACCATGATTGATGGTTGGGACTATGCCGGTGTTGGTCTGGGTGGACAATCCATTTCTAAGTACGCAGTAGGTTATGCTACCAATACCTTCTATCTCTACGAGTCGCGCAAGGGTACGCGTCAAGATGGTTCGCAGTATTGGTATATTATTGACCAAAACAAGGATGGTAGTATTAATGAGCAGGATAAGGTGTTCAAGCACAACCCGGTTGCTCCGGTAACGATGGGCTTCCAGATGAAGTTCCAGTTCTACGGCTTCGACCTCGGTATGTCCTTCCGCGCAAATATCGGCAACTATGTATTCAACAATGTAGTAGCTTCGCGTCTGCAGAATGTACCGGCAGGTGCACTGGCAAGAGGTGGTTATTACAATACCTTGCCGAGATCGGTATTCAATACCTATTATGTAGATGGATATAATACGCAAATATGGAATGAAGATGGCTCGGCTATTATCGGAAATGCAGACTATAGTATTACCGACCGCTTCTTGGAGAACGCTTCCTTCCTCCGTTGCGATAACATCACGCTCGGTTACTCCTTCACGAAGAATAAAATCTCGGGCCGTGCATTCTGCACCGTTTCGAACCCGTTCGTGATTACCAAGTACTCGGGTCTCGATCCGGAAGTCGGTCTCGGTGGTGTGGATAACTCCATCTACCCGCGTTCTATGACTACTATCCTGGGTATTAACCTGCAATTCTAATAACATCGTAAATCGTAAATCATATATATTATGAGAAGTATTTTGAAATATATGGCTCTGGCTTGCATCGCATTGGTTATGGCTTCCTGCGTGCAAGACTTGAATACCAAGCCGATCGATCCGAACTCCTCTACAACGTTTAACGCGGATCGTATGTTCACCAAGTGCTACGGTTGTATGGCGTTTATCGGTCAATCGGGACCGGGTGACAACTCCGACGTGGACTGGCCGGGTCTGGATGCCGGTACTTCCGGATTCTATCGTACTATCTGGTATTGTAACGAACTCTCTTCGGATGAGGTTTGGTGGATTTGGAATGATACCGAGTCGAAGGAGTTGACCCAAACGATGTGGGAAGGATCCAATACAATGATGGGTGCTATCTATGCGCGTTTGATATTGGATATCAAGTATTGTAACCACTATTTGGCGCAGGCCCCAAATACAACGGATGAAGACAAACACCGTTTGGCAGAAGTACGCTTTATCCGTGCACTCCACTACTATTACCTCATGGATATGTTCCTCTATTCGCCTTTCGTGATTACCGAGTCGAGTGACTTCCCGCGTTTCCTCCCGCGTCATAAAGTGTATGAGTGGTTGGTTGGTGAACTCAAGGATGTGATCATAGAGTTACCGGCGGAGCGTATCTCGGACTATCGTGTAGGTAGAGCAGCTGCCCAGTTGCTCTTGGCACGTATCTATATCAATGCCGATGTATATAATAAATATAATAAAGAGTGGAATAGTGATAATCCATACCCTGATGTAGAGAAATACGCAGGTAAGAGCATTTGGCAAGTTGCCGAAATGGCTGCTAAGGATGTCATTACGGATAACCCGCAACATAAGCTTGTAACGGAGAATTGCGTTACTGACTCGGGATATATTTACTCCGCATACCAGCAACTCTTTATGGGTGACAACCATCGTCCGGAAATTATGAAGGAGTCGTTGTTCCAGATTTATCAGGATGGTTTGTATACGCAGAGTTATGCGAACTCCATTATGATGATTTCCGGCCCGCGAATCAAAGGAATGACGGCATGGGGTGTGGATCAGGAATGGCACTCTATGCGTTCTTCGCCTACCTTGGTGGACAAGTTCCTCAAACCGATGAATATCGATCGTGAGACGGCGAAAGACTTCATTATTGACGAGTATCATATGCCGGCTAAGCTGCACGATGACCGTGCTATCTTGAGTAGCGACAGCGTGAATACGGGATATCATTATTCGCTGAAAGGAGAAATGAGAACCGAGAAAGACGAGTATATCTTCGATTGCTGGTCTCCTCTTAAGTTTACGGGCGTATATCACGATGCATCGAAGCCGGAATACCACGTTCGCCAAAGCAAGGATTGGGCAGATACAGACATTCCGATGCTTCGTCTGGCAGAAGCCTATATGATTCAAGCCGAGGCGCTCCTCCGTCAGGGTAAGAATGTAGACGCTCTGGATATTATCAATAATGTAATCCGTAAACGCGCTCATGCTGATGCTCTTCCGTCCTTGGATGAAGAAACGCTGTTGGACGAGTGGAGTCGTGAGTTCTATTTCGAGGGACGCCGTCGTATAGACCTTGTACGTTTCGGACGTTTCTTCGGACCTGAAGCGGATCAGCACCGTTACCATTGGGAAGGTCGTATGGGTAAGCAGGATATGCCGCCGGCAGTGAATAGCCCGTTCTTTGTTTCCGGTACACCTGAGCATATGAACTGGTTCCCGATTCCTTCTTCTGATAAACGCCAGAATCCGAACTATAAGAAGGATGTATTGGCAGATCCGGACAATAAGTTCGCAGCCGAAGGCGGTGACGGATATCCGTATTAATGACAAACTAATGAACACTATATTCATTGTTTAATTAACTTTATTAACAACTTAAAATTTATCGATCATGAGAAAATTTTATGCATTTTTAGCAGCTGCGCTGATGAGTGTTAGCGTATTTGCTGCAAAGGACGTGGTTCCGTCGGATGAAGTTCTCAAGGACTACTACGATGAGGGTAACGTATGTGTATGTTTCTTCGTGCCGGCAGACATGGCTTGTAACAACATGGTTGTTACCGGTTCGTTCAACGGTTGGAAGAGTACTTCTTCTGAGTGCGTGCCGGCTGAGCCTGTTGAGGGTTATGACGGTTGGTATGTAGCTTCTTTTGAGCCCGAAGCTGAGCCGGATGCGTCGAAGGGTATCCAGGCTAAGCCGGTAATGATCGACGTCGACGGTAACTTCAACTGGGAGTATCAGGTAGGTGCTGCTACCGCTATCCGTGGTGGTGTACAGGTTGTACAAGGTGCTTATGCAGGTGAGATCGACCTCATCAACTATGGTACCGACGCTCCGAACGTATTCACCGTTGACGCTTGGAAGAGCAATCCGTGTACTGCTATTTATCACAACTACAAATTTACGGTAATCAGCGAAGGTTGCGACGGTTATGTATGTCCGTTTATCGTTGGTGCTTTCACCGGCTGGGGCTTCACGCAAATGCAGTATGATGTTGATGCATCTCAGGAACTTGGTGCTGATGTTTACACGTTCAGTGTGAAGACTGCAGAGGAGTCTCCGTATCAAATCGTTAGCGGTCTGTGGAACGATCAGGGTGAGATCGGGACTCAACCGGGTTGGAATGATGATTCGTATCTCCAGAAACTCATTGATGAAAACTGGGTTCGTATGCCGGGTGAGCAGGGTGATAACCTCCTGACACATGAGAGTCCGAATATTACCTTTGATATTCGTGAGGCTGACCTCCGTTGGGCTCGTTGCGACGGTGCTCAACCTGAGAACGTGATTGTAGCTCTTGCTGCTCCGGAAAATGCACCTGCAGCTATTGAAATCATTGGTTCGTTCGATGCTTGGACCGGCCAGGCTATGGAACTGCAAGAAGGTATTTGGGGAGCTATCGTTTCCGCAAAGGCATCTGCGCAATTCAAGTTCCGTGAGGCAGGTAGCTGGGATAACCAAATCGAGTACTATGACGAAGAGAACGATGAATGGCATACCTTCGGTGATGGTAACAAAGAGCTGATCTTCGGTGAACTCTGGGAAGATGGTGAAGAGCAGTTCGCTGGCTATAAAGTAATCACGCTCGACTTTAGAAATCCGGATGCTTACAGATGGCAAGCAGGCGGTGAGCCTGAGGAGCCGGAGCACGTTGTATTATGGATGAATCTCCCGACAGCAATCGCTCCGGAGGCTGTTGAGATCATCGGTACGTTCGATGAATGGGCAGGTACCGCTATGGAGCATCTGGAAAACGGCTGGTGGTTCGCAGAGCTCGATGCAAAAGCTTCGCAGTTCTTCAAGATTCGTGGTGCCGGTTCTTGGGATAAAGAGATTGAAATCTTCGATGGTGCAAAGTGGGAGAAGATCGCTGATGGTCAATTCAAGTTCGGTGATCTCTGGCAAGATGATACTTACAAAGGCGATCCTTGCAAGTCGTTTGAGCTTGACTGGAGCAACCCTGAGAAGTATCGTTGGACTGCAGCGCAAGGTATCGAGAACATTACTCTGACCGAGAAGGCTCAGAAGGTTGTTGTTGACGGTGTGCTCTACATCGTTCGTGACAACAAACTGTTCAACGTACAAGGTACCCAAGTTCGCTAATCCGAACCAAACATCAAAAAAGAATAGGGACGCTTCGGCGCCCCTATTTTTTTGCCTTACCGGACAATGACTGTCCGGTTGATTGTAGCCTTACGGAGGCTTGACGTTAGCCTTGACTGTCGGTTGACCGTCGGTTGACCGTCGGGATTCAATGCAGAATGAAGGCACCTTTGTGCCCTTTTTTGAGAATGAAGGTGCATTGTCCGGCAAAGGCGTGCATCTGCGGCTCTACGAACGAATCCAGACAAGCGGCATCACCGTTTGCGGCAGCTACAAACCCACTGCCTTCGTACTTGATCAGNNTTCTTCGGGATTTTCTTTCTCATTGGCCCAAACAACCTCCAAGTGATCCGGCTCTCCGGCGGTCTTCACCGTCTCGCGCGCAGCCTCTTTGCCTTGCTCATCGTACGCAACTACGGTGATCTCTCCTGCCTCAAACGGCACATCAAACCACATCAAACGATAGCGCGGCAATAACTCCGGACGCGGCGCACTTCCCCATACGGGAGGTACAAAATCGCCCACCTTCGGCATCGCGCTGACGCCTTCGATTGTCTCGCCTTTTGCCAGCCGTTCCGTCTCTTCCGGTGTCGCGAAGCGTAGTTTGCCGTAACTCTTGCCGTTAACAAACAACTCCGCACTCGGATAAGTCGTATAGCAGAAGACAGGTACTAAATCGCCTTCGCTCCAGTTCCAGTGCGGTAATACGTGCAAAGTTTCCTCTTCTTTGTTCCATTGACTGCGGTAGAGCCAGAAACGGTCTTTTGGCAGCGAAGCCAAATCAATAATTCCGAAATAACTGCTGTGACTCGGCCAAGCGTCTGTATCGTACGGAGAAGGTTCGCCTAAATAGTCAAATCCGGTCCATACAAACTGACCCAAGGTCCAGTTATAATCATCTTGTAACTGGAAATCCTGTTCCGGCAGACCCGACCAAGGGCAGTATTCTACGTCATAACCGCTGCTCTGGAAGTCATCGTACATCGCGAAATCCTTCAGCATGGCAGGAATCTTATATACGCCGCGGCTGGACACAGTTGAAGCCGTCTCGGAACCCAATATCATCTTCTGCGGCAAATTTTCATATCCCTCTTCATAGCGACTCGTGCGATAATTGAATCCCGGCAACTCTACCGCCGCACCGAAACCGTTATGAATCACGTGCATCGCCTGGTCCATACCGTTGGTAACCGGGCGGGTGGGGTCGAGTTGGTGGAATAGTTCTTGCAACTTCGTCACAATCTCAATGCCGTCAGGCAGCACTTGGTTCCATACTTCATTACCGCTCGACCAAAGCATCACACTTGCGTTATTGCGGTAGTGTTTCACCATATTGGTGATATCCCATTTCCACCATTCGTTGAATTCCTTATTATAATCATTCTCGGTCTTGCCCCAGTTCCATACGTCGAACGGCTCGATCATCAACATCATTCCCATCTCATCGCATAGTTCGACCAGTTCCGGCGCCGGCATGTTATGACTCGTGCGGATGGCATCGCACCCCATCTCCTTCAGCATCGTGATCTGGTGACGCAGAGCGTCCTTATGAATCGCCGCACCCAACGGACCTAAGTCGTGGTGGTTACATACGCCCTTGAACTTACGTGTCTCGCCGTTCAACTGAAAACCATTTTCCGGCGTGTACGATATCGCGCGAATACCAAAGCGTGTCTCCACTTCGTCTAAAAGAACGGAAGGCTGATTGCTGACTTCTGACTGCTTATATACTCTCGTCCTCGCAGTATAGAGATTCGGCGTCTCGGGACTCCATAACTGCGGATTCAGAACTTCTGCAACACCCTGTTGCCCATCAGCCGTTGCTACTACCTTACCCTTGTAAAGTATATCGGTCTGAATGCTGACGTCTGATTGCTGACAGCTTGTCTCGTCCACGCCATTCTGCAACTCCACATCGATCGTCACTTGTGCGAACTCCTTGCTTACTTTCGGCGTGCGAATCAGTACACCGAAGGTGGGGATATGAATAGGATGGGTCTCTACGAGGTGTACATTACGGTACAAACCTGCACCCGGATACCAGCGGCTCTGTTGCGGTTTGTTCTCCAGATACACATCAATAGTCACCTCTGAATACTGATCGCTGACTTCTGAATTCTCCAATAAGTGCGGCAGAATATAGCAATCGAAGGTGTTGTAACCATACGGCCAATAGACCATCTCTTCGCCGTTCACATACACATCCGCGTGACTCATCGCACCATCGAAGACGAGGGTGTAGAACTTCTCCTTATTCACTTTCACGCGCGTACGATAGTGACCTTTCCCCATCCAAGGCAGACCACCGCTGCGACCGGTTTTCCACGTCGGTTCACTCTCGCCGTTTTGCACCACAATCACTTCCTGCAGATCATTCGCGCGGTCGAAAGGACCGCTGATAGCCCAATCGTGCGGAATAGTAACATCCTCCCATACCGGGTTCTCTGTTGTGTCTTGCGTGAATTGCCACTGACGCAACAAAGTATCCGTACGAACAGGTTGCTTTGTCGAGCAGGCATAAAACACCATGCTACTAATCAGCAGCATGGCATAAAAACTCTTTTTCATAAGAATCTGTATTCGGTGATTTCATCTAATTTCTCACCGGGCAGCAGTACCACATTCGGAAAATCATCGTGGTGGATACTGTCCGGCCATTGTTGCGCCTCTAGGCACACGGCATGTTGAATGTCATACATCGTGCCGCTCTTGCCTTCGTTGCGCTCGATCCAGTTGCCGGTATAGACTTGCAGACCCTTCATCGTTGTCCAGCATTCCATCGTGCGGCCGTCAGCCTCCAAGGTGCAAGCGTGACGTAACTCTCTCGGAGCGTCACCGGCGCATAGGCAGAAATTATTATCTATCCCTCGCCAGGGCGCGAAGAACGGATCATTCATTCGGTCGCCTAACCGTACCGGCTTGCGAAAATCCATCGGAGTACCCTCTACCGGAATGATCTCACCTGTCGGACAAGTGAACTCATCGAACGGCGTGAACTTTTCGGCATTCACCTGCAGCATATGGTCATCCACTCGCCCGCTTGCTTCGCCTGCTAAGTTGAAGTACGCGTGGTTGGTCATCGCCACAAGTGTCGGTGCATCGGTCTTGGCTTCGTAGTGAATAACGAGACGATTGTCTTTCGTTGCCGTATAAGTCACCCATACATCGAGATTTCCGGGATAACCTTCTTCGCCGTCTTTTGCACGATAGTGGAGTGTAATCTCGTGCGCGCATTGCGCTGTGACATCCCAGATCTTCGCGTTGAAGCCTTCGATACCGCCATGCAGACTGTTCGGCCCGTTGTTAATGGGCAATCTGAATTCTGAATCCTGAAGGCTGAATACCCCATCTTTGATACGGTTGGCTACACGCCCGCAGATCGCATTGAAATAGGTCTCTTTCGTGCGCCATTCTTCGGCTGTCTGGAAGCCCAGCACGATGTCCTTTACCTCGCCTTTGCGGTTGGCTACCAGCAATTTTGTGATCTTCGCGCCGAGATTGGACACCTCGACTCTCAATCCTCCGCTGCTCTTGATTTTATAGAATTGTATCGCTTTCATAACCGCATTACGCCGTCTCCGATTTCTGCTACATAGAAGTCGGCCTTCAGACCGGTCTTCTCTTCGTACTCTTTGCCTACGAAGGCTTTGAATTTCTCGATCGCTTCATCGCGCACGAGGCTGACGGTGCAACCGCCGAAACCGCCACCGGTCATTCGGCTGCCGAGCACACCTTCTACCTGCCATGCGGCTTCGGCGAGGGTATCCAACTCTTTGCCGGTCACCTCATAGTCGTCGCGCAGCGAGACATGACTCGCGGTCATTAGTTCGCCAAACAACTCGATCTTGCCTTGCTTGAGTGCCTCTACCGCTTCGGCCGTGCGTGCAACTTCGCCTACCACGTGGCGCGCACGTTTCTTGGCAATCGGATCGGTGACAGCGCTTTCCACTTGCTCCCAATCTTCCGGCGTCAGTTCGGCGAGGAACTTAATCGGTTTCACTTTGCTGATCTGCTCCACCGCTGTCTTGCATTGACGAACGCGGTCGTTGTATGCGCCGCTATCCAAGTGGTGCGGGCTATGCGTATTTGAGATGACCACTTTGATACCCTCTAACTTCACCGGCACGTGCTCGAACTCTAAGGTGTCGCAGTTGAGGTAAATAGCGTGGTCTTTCTTTCCTTGTGCACTTGCAAATTGGTCCATTACGCCGCACATCACACCTGCGTACTCGTGCTCGCAAGCCTGACCGATAAGCGCCAACTCCGTGCGATATTTCTTGTCATCCTCAAGCTTCCAACCCATTTCTTCCGTAAAGGCTCTTGCCGTAACCACTTCCATCGCCGCACTGCTACTCAGACCCGCGCCGGCAGGTACATTACCGAAATAGAGCAGGTCATAACCGCTCTGCAGTTTTGCCTCGGGATGACGGCGTGCGATGATATCGATGCAACCTAAGGCATAGTTGCACCATGCGCGATCGGCTTGCGGTTTGATGGCATTGATAGCAATCTCATAGGTCTGCGGCATGTTCAGCGATTTGAATCGCAGAACCTTGTCCGCGTTCGGAGCGATCAATAACCATGCGCCGAAACTCAATGCGCAGGGGAAAACACATCCGCCGTTGTAGTCTGTGTGCTCGCCGATTAGATTTACGCGCCCGGGGGCAAAAAAGATTTTCTCTGCCTTGCGGCCGTAGGCTTGCTCGAAAGCCTGATTCAATTCTTGTGTAGTCATAGTGAATGAGGTGTTTATTTGTACGATTTTGTGCGCAAAGATACGAAAAAAAATGCACATATGCAAGAAAAATGCACTTTTCTTGAAAAAAACATGCATGAACTGTTGCAACTTTCGGAAAAAAGTTGTAACTTTGCAGCACAATTTGAAACTTCAACTTTTTAGGCCATGAATAATTTGGAAATTTTACTCTATTCGCTCCTCTTCATCCTTATCGGATTGATGTTGGTTTCGCTCTTCTTAGTGTGGACGTGGTTTGATGCGCGCGATCGCTTGAAAGTGGTGCGTGAGATCACGCGTGACGAGACGATCCGTGCGATTCGTCGCAGTCATAACAAGTGCCGTATTCTCCTTTATACGCTCTTGGTGCTCGCCCTCGCGTATATTCCGATTCCGTTCGCCTTGGAGGACTATTATAGCAGTTTGGCATATCCGGGCGTTGTGATTGTGGCTGCGTTGCTGATGCTCTTCGGCCTGCGTTCCCGCGCGAATACCTATATGCGTACCATCGATGATTATATCATTGAGAATGAGGAACATGTGCGCGAGGCAGCGGCGGAGCGTAACCGTATGCGCGATGAGTGGAAGCGTCAGGCGCCGGAGTTGAATCCGAAGGCCTTGGCATTTATTAAGGAGAACTTGGGCGATAATTATGAGGTTTGGTATAATCATGATATCCTCGTTGGCCGTAATGTGCTGGCGAATAGAGAGTTAGAGCTTTTGTATGCCCAGGGCGTGCTTCTGCCCTTCAAGGAGATCATGGAGGTTCGTCCGGGTCGTAAGGATCTGAAGCTGGTGACCAGCAATAGTATGCACCCCTTCATTACGATTGATTTTGGCGCACTGCCTATCAATCCAGAGACGGGTAATAAGTATATGGACGAGATTGCCGAGAAGTTGACTCAAATTCTTCCGTAATGACAGCCGAAGAGAAAGCCAATACTTGGACACATCTGATTGCTTTTGTGGCTACGCTTTTCCTAGCGTGGCCACTTCTTCGTTTAGCCTACCAATCTGAAATCATAAATCATAAATATGAAATAGCAGGAACAGCCCTGTTCCTGCTCGGCATGTTTCTTATGTATGGTTCTTCTACGCTGTACCATGCCGTCTCTACGCCGGAGCATAAGCGCCGCTTGCGGGTCTTTGACCATATATCGATATACGTCATGATAGCGGGTTCCTACTCGCTCATCTGCCTTTCTGTAATCGGTGGATGGGTGGGGTGGACGTTGTTCGGCTTCCTTTGGACCTGCGTTATTGCCGGTATTATCGGCAAGTCTATCGCATTGGGCAAATACCCGCGTCTGTCGCTGATGCTCTACCTGATGATGGGGTGGGTGGCGTTACTGGTAATAGTGCCTATGTGGCGCAACATGCCGCATGAGGCCTTCTGGTATATAATAACCGAGGGCATTTGTTATACCCTCGGTTCCTATTTCTTCCGTCTGGATGAAGAGCATGCCTTCTATCATGCAATCTGGCATGTCTTTATCATCCTCGGTTCAGCAGCGCATACAATCGCTACATGGATTATCCTGGCGGCCTGAGCCGCACAGGATTATCGCATGATCTTGAATGTCTGACCGTTCTCCGTCACGATGATATAGACGCCTTGCGGCAATACCATGTGGTAGATATCTTCGTTTGTCGCACTTACCTTGCGACCGAAGATATCGTAGATATTTACCCAATCGCCTACGGCATATACTTCCTCGATACCTTCGGAGGAGTAGAAGCGAATGGCTACTTTATAAACGCGGCGGTTGATAAAGTCGCTTACCTCATACAGCACAGGGAATGTCAAACTCGTTGAGAAGTCTATCTTCTCACCCAAAGCCGGCGTCACATGTGTATAGTCGCTTGCGAGGGCAATCTCCGGCGTGATAGCGGACTTGACTACATCGAAATGCTCCGTTAAGTCGATCTCTAAGAAGATACTATCCTTGCTCTGGTCAATCTTACCCTCGACGCTGTCAACAGTGAAACGGGTAATCTGCAACGGCTCTATCCGGATATCGCTTGATTCTTCACTCAATAGGTAGTCCACAACGTCCAAAACCAATTGCTCACCAGCCGGTGTCAGATGCTTGCTGCTGTTCATGGAAATCGGCAAACAGAGATACTTCTTGCCGCCGCGCATGTTGGCCGGCACTTCGTGCAAGAAGGTCTGTGGTTCGCCGTCTTCATAGTAATCCTCTTTGGAACGCGTCAATGCGGTAGCCAAACAGTGCGTACCCGGCAGGTGGATGTCGATAGGCATCAACCCTTTCCTGCTATCCTTGTCGATAGTGTCGAGCACTTGGATCATATCTCCGTGTTTCTTGCCTTGGAAGATCGGGTGGTCTTCGCGTTGAATGGTGATGAATTTTCCGTTTGAGGACAGACTACCGTTATCCGGATCACCCCAGCTTAAGCGGTCTTCCGCATACGTGAAGGCTTTCATGTTCAGAACCGGCAGAATAGCACTCTGTTGCGTCAGCGCCAATACTTCCTCGTTGTTGGCATTCGCGTCCTCCGAGATCAATACCCATTTATATTTTTGGTACTCTTCCGGCTTACGCAAACCGCTGTATAGTGCTTTGCGAGCAATAAATTGGAAGTCTCTCTTTTTATTGAGCAACGTTGCAACACCATCTTGCTCGAGGATGGCATTCTTATCGCCGTTGGTGTATAGGTACAATACCAGTTTCTCTCCGCTAACGGGACCATATACCATAACGAGACCTTCTATACTGTCCGGACAGTCCTTGACGCTTATGGTGAAGGGGTATTTGCCTTCCTGCGTCGGCGTGCCGCTGATATAGTATTTTCCGTTCTCGCCATAATCTTCGATGCCGGCCGGAATGCTGTCCGTCCAATCCAGGTGAACATCCTCAACGCGGAGGGCATGGTACGTGAACTCCAAGGTCTCCATCGTCTCACCTTGATATACCTCTGCCTTTGACTCACCTACAGCCTTGATATCCGACTTGACGGTGATCTTTCCGGGGATACTGTTGGTCACCTTGCCTCTGTTGTCGAACGATGACACGTTGAAATGATACTCGCCTACCTCACAATTGGCTATACCTGTCAACAAAAGCGTGTCGCCTATATCGTTGGATCCCTTGACAACCAAGTCGATATCTTTAGCCTCTTTTCCGTTCTCCCATACCACTTCTGTCCTACCGAATGCATTGTATTTCGTGAAATAGGTGATTGCGCGCGGTAATTTCTCCGTCTGCAGTACCACCTGCGTCGAGTCATTACCCTTTATGCGTTTCACCATCGGCACTTGTGCCACGCGTAGCGAGAAACCACCAAACAGACAGTCGTCTCCGCTCTCGATAAGAATCACTTGCTCACCGCTAGAGATGTCAAAACGACGGATTGTTTGATCTGTAGAAATAGGCATCTCCTGCTCAACTCCATTGATGGTGACTTTGAAAACCTTGTTGTTTTGCGGTTTGCTGGTGTCCACTTTCTTGTCCGCTCCGTAAAGCGAGAATTGGTCATATCCCTTAATGTGCAACTCAATGGAGTTGCTCTTTAGGGTGTGGCAGCGTTCGGTAGCCTCAAATTCTTCTTTCTTGGCAAATCCTGTACCTTTGTCTTTTCCGCTTCCTTTGAACCAACCGTCGATGGCTTCGTAAGCACTCTCAGATTCGTTCTTTGTGATACCGCGCATTTTATCCATAGGCGGATTCACATGAATCGTAATGCCTTTTACCGTAGATCCATCCACTTTCTCTTCAAATCTCCCGGCATAGAATACCTCATATTCGCGTTTTTCGAAGATCGACATCGGTGCGTCATATCCGCCATTAGCTTCGAGCTCCTCGTAAGTACCCGGCTCATGGAGTGTCAAGTCCGTCGCGGGAACTGGCGGGGTGGGTGTCTCGTCTTTTTGAACTGTCACTTCGCAGGTAGCCTCTAAACCACCATCTTCTGTCGTGACGGTAATGGTCGCAGTACCTTCTGCGATAGCCGTTACCAATCCGTTAGCAACTGTAGCTGCATTCGGATTGCTACTTCTCCAAGATACTTTCTTATTTGTTGCACCGTCAGGAAGAACGGTAGCTGTCAAGGTTGCTGTCTCACCTTCATTCAACGTAAGGGTCGTCTTATTCAGCGATACACTCGTTACCGCAATCGTAGCGGGCGGTTCTTCGCCATCTTTTCTAAACGCTACAATATAGGTTATCTTGGTTATGCCATCCTCTGCGGTCACTTCTGCTTTTGCCGTACCCGGAAGCGCAGTTGCTTGCGTGATAGCTACAGTAGCTTTGCCTTCGTCATTCACCTCTGCCTGAATCTCCGGAACTTCGCCTTCATAGTCGGACAGCAGNNGCACTAAAGTCCGGAACAGAAGTATGATCGTCACCATATGTCAGACTCTTCAAAGTCGCATCCTTTGATTTCTCCGGCTCCGGAGGCGTTGTTTCGCTACAATTGGTAACAAGGACCGATCTCAAGACAGCGGAGTTACTGCGTTGGATTAGGAAGGAAGTAGCTCCATCAATGCCATCGTCGGCAACAATAGTATAAGAAATCGTTCTTTCTTTATCTTCTTCTGTGGGGACCCAAGAGGCTTCGAGAATCGTATTCTTGGCTGAATTTTGTAAATTGAAGCCGCGCTGCTTGTCATCAAAAGTAACTTGGTAGATGTTCAATGTGATGACATTACCGGCTTTAAGAGCATTGTCCAATTCAACGCGGACGATGTCTTTGCCACCCTTGTTCATTTGCAAGCCGAATTCGGTGTAAGTGAAAGATAACTCGAAATTATCGTCTTTTGCACTTTCGAAGAATATTTTTCCTCCAAAACTCTCTTCTTTCAGTGTCACTTCTACATCTTTAGCAGGAGTGTTTCCGGTTGCTGCAGGGTATAGTGCTACGCAAGTGTCGCCGGCCGGCTGCGGATCGGGATCCGTACCCGGATCAGGATCTGTTCCTCCCGCTTTAGAAAACGCTACAATATAGGTTATCTTGGTTATGCCATCCTCTGCGGTCACTTCTGCTTTTGCCGTACCCGGGAGCGCAGTCGCCTGCGTGAGATTGACGGTGGCCTTGCCTTCGTCATTCACCTCTGCCTGAATCTCCGGAACTTCGCCTTCATAGTCGGACGGCAGTACTACTTCGTAATTCAATTTTTCTGCACTAAAGTCCGGAACAGAAGTATGATCGTCACCATATGTCAGACTCTTCAAAGTCGCATCATGTGAGAGCTCGGCAGGGGGGGCATCGGTACTAAAGGTTATTTTGTATATACGCAGATATTGTGACTCGTACGGATCGAAAGAGCCTTCAATTACTACATCTCCGGCCTCTACAGGAATATTAGCAGATTCCACTTTGGTGGTGTTCAACGTACCGACAGTAGTATTTACAACCCCGTTAATAGCCACGTAGCGAGCTACATTTTTCGAGCCTGTATTGCTGAATTCAACTTGTACATAACCCGCAACCGTTGTCTTGAAACTAATCCATGGACCTTGACAGTATTTGCCGTCGCGGATAGGATATTGACCGGCGAAACGTAGTGCCTGCGAGTTAAACTCAGCATTGTTATTGATGCCCTCTACATTCGCCAGTAAGACGGTATCTATGTCTTTTCGGGGAGTAGTGTTCTCCTTCCATTCGATAGAACCGGTACCTGCCTTCGTCCAATCCCAAACGGTTGCAGCGGTTACAGGAACTTGCTCTAATTCCGTTTTTTCGGACACTACGAGATTGATGATGTTTGAAGCAACCCAATCCGAGTTGTACTCGTTCTTTGCAAAAGCCTGGATGGCGTAAGTTCCTACGGCAGGAGAGTACTCGAACAAAACGGAGGTTGCTCCTTCCTGTGCTATGCCATCTACTGTCCATTTAAATGCATCAGCTTTTACGTCCGGAGAAGCGCCGAATGACGCTTTCTGTCCTACATAGATAGCATCAGGACCTAAAAGGGTTACAGAAGAAACCGGATCGGTAGTTTCACCGCCGTCGGTTGTAAAGGTAACTTCTATCTTGTCAAAATAAGAGTCTCCGCTACCTCCACTTCTGCCTCCACATGCATAATATACATCTTTTGAAAATGTTCCCGACCAGAAAGTATAGCCGGTAGAGGTTTTCGCTAGTGCTTCCGCGGTTGCAGTGCCGCTTGAAGGACACGGGTTGCCGGAAGCGTAAAGGGTCTTACGTGTGTTGGAAGTATGCATGTATACGACAATATTGGAGATATTGTCAGAGGTAGATGGTACATATATTGCAAGACCTGCTTTGTCTATACCATTGTCCGTCATCTTAATCGCATTTTCTGAAGCGTCCCATTCAAGTTTAACAGCATTGTTGTTAAAAAACGGACGAGTAGAGAAAACTTGAAAACTCTGAGAACCGGTACCTACTGTAACTACATGAACGGATGGATCCGTAAGTGCTGTAACATCACCTTGGGTTGGAGTCCAAGTTACGGTGGTTTGCGCCATCATTGCCACGCTTGCCATAATGGCTACGGCTAATGTAAAAATGTTTCTCATATTTGTATTGTTTTTATTCGTTCGCATATATCCGGACTACCGGATATTAAATCACGCTGCAAAATTACTACTTTTTTAGCAAATACGTGTGCATATATTCAAAAAAAATGTGTAAAAATTGACATATTTGCTAAAAAAATTCGCGCGCGTACATTATTTATTTGCGTATGTGAATTTATTTTTGTACCTTTGTGCGGTTTTTTGAGAAAACCGAACAAACAACACGTATAACAACCAATCTTTTTTGAATAGTATGCAGAAGAAATTTTTATTTGTGGCGTTGGCTTTAGTGGCTGCGCTTACTATTACTGCTCAGAATGTGGATAAGGCGAAGGTGACCGGCAATGCGGAAGCGGCGAAGAAAGCCGGCGCGGACCTTCAGAAGTTGGAGCAGGGAGAGAAAGCCTGGAAATTTGACGGTATCGTCGGACTGAATGCAGCGGCAACAGGACTTGTTAACTGGACTGCCGGCGGTAAGAATAACGTCAATGGTATTGCTTTTGCCAAATTGCACCTTCTTTATCACAAGGATGCGATTGCTTGGGAGACCAATTTTGACACCGATTTCGGATTGACTTGGATTCAGCAGAAAGAGGATCCTTTCCAGAAGTCGAGCGATAATATCAAGCTGGCTACGAAGTTCGGATGGGAGTTTCACAAAGATTTCTATTTAACCGTTCTCGGTTCATTCCAGAGCCAGTATGCGTTAGGACGTCAATATCAGGACGGCTATAACCCGATTGTTTCCAAATGGCTGGCGCCTTCGTACACGGACATCTCTGTCGGTATTGACTACAAGCACAGCGTGAACGGAGCGGACTTCTCGGTCTATCTGTCTCCGATTGCGGGGCGTATCACCACGGCCTATACCGGTAATACATGGAACGAGCGTTATACCAAAGAGATGTGGCTGGCGGGTAACACCACGCAGACTGAGGCTGACTGGACACCGGCTATTTATCAGGAATTGATGGATAAGCACCAGGACTTGCGCAGTATACTCCAGGATGAGCACGGAACAATCGGATATGACCAGAACGGAAACAAACTATACCGCAATGCCCGTGCGGAGTTCGGTTTGAGTTTCAAAGGGTCTATCGCATATACCTATAAGGATTTCAAACTCAGCACGACGCTTGCTCTCTTCACTCCCTATCAAGGCAAGGGATTCAACGTGTATGAGAAATGGTTGGAGCAGAACCCCGGTAAAGGCAGGGATGATTATAATCAAGCGGGCTATTACTTCGATTATTCGAACAACAACCGTCATTTCGGCAATTTTGATGTGGACTGGGATGTGGCGTTGAGCTATCAGTTCCTCAAATGTCTCCAAGTAACGCTTCAGACGAGCCTCAAGTATTATCCGGGTACGCTGATCGCTGCCGAAGAGGGCGGTAACCCCGTTGAGCGGGAGCGTGTACAGTTCAAAGGTATCATCGGTATCGGCGTAGGATACTCGTTTTAATTGATAATTGATAATTGATAATTGATGCAGGCTCTCGACGAACTCTCGCAAAACATCCATCTCCTTCTGGAGCGCTATCAGGCGTTGCAGCAGGAGAATGCGGCTTTGCGTCTGGACATCGAGAAACAGCGGCAGGAACTGATTCGTACCCATAGTGAACTGCTCGACTTGCAGCAGAAGAATCGTCGCATAGCCACAGCCAATACCCTCACCTCGGCCGAAGGAGCAGAAGAGGCTACCAAGCGACTCAATGCCCTCATTGCCCAAATAGACCGCGCGATCGCGGCATTGAAAAAATAACTGAATACTGAATGCTGACTTCTGACAAGCAACATATCAATCTTCGTCTTGATGCCCACTCGGTGGGACTCGACGTGCCGCGGGATCAGGAACCTAACTATCGTGCGGCGGCGGAATTGTTGAATAAGCGCTATCAGTATTACCTCAAACTGCGCCCCAACGCTTCGGCGGAGCAGTTATGGATGTATACCGCCCTTGAAGTGGCGGTTGCCCTCCAATCCGATGTGCGCGAGAAATCCCTTGTGCCCGTCGAGAAAGAGTTAAAAGAGATTAACCAACTAATTTTAAAAACGATAAATCAATGATTACAGCAATTATTTGTGCAGTAGTAGGACTCCTTCTCGGAGCCGGTATCTACTACCTCATCTCCCGCATGGCTGCTTCTAACCTGCTCAAGAAAGCAGAGGAGGAAGCCGAGGTGATGAAAAAGAACAAGATTGTTGAGGCTAAAGAGAAATTTATCGCCCTGAAGTTAGAGCACGACAATGCCGTGCGTGAACAGGACAAACGCATACAGCAACAGGAGCAACGCTTGCAGCAACGCGAGCAACAGCTCAACCAGCGTCAGGGCGATGTACAGCGTAGCCTCAACGAAGTGAATCAAAAACTGCAAACCGTAGAGCAACGCCAACAGGCGCTCGACTACAAGCAGCAGGAAGTGGACAAACTGCATCAGCAGGCAGAGAAACAACTCGAGCAACTGAGCGGCATGTCTGCCGAGGAGGCCAAGAAACAACTCGTTGAAGCCCTCAAAGACGAAGCCAAGACTGCCGCGATGTCGTATATCAACGAGATCATGGATAATGCCCGTCTGGAGGCCAACAAAGAGGCGAAGAAAATCATCATCCAGACCATCCAGCGTGTGGCTTCCGAGACCGCCGCAGAGAACACCGTCTCCGTCTTCCATATCGAGAATGACGAAGTCAAAGGTCGTATCATCGGTCGTGAGGGACGTAACATCCGTGCCCTTGAGGCTGCTACGGGTGTCGAGATCGTCGTAGACGATACGCCCGAAGCCATCACCCTCTCCGCCTTCGATCCTGTACGCCGTGAGATAGCGCGTCTCAGTCTGCATCAACTCGTGCAAGACGGTCGTATCCATCCTGCACGTATCGAAGAGGTGGTAGCGAAAGTGACCAAACAGGTGGAAGAAGAGATCATCGAGATCGGTAAGCGTACCACCATTGACCTCGGTGTACACGGTCTGCACCCGGAACTCGTTCGTCTCGTCGGAAAGATGAAATACCGTTCCTCGTACGGTCAGAACCTGCTGCAGCATGCTCGCGAGACGGCGAACCTCTGTGCCGCGATGGCCGGAGAACTCGGACTCAACGTCAAGGCTGCGCGCCGCGCCGGTCTGCTCCATGATATCGGTAAAGTGGCAGACGACGATGTCGAACTGCCGCACGCAGAACTCGGTATGAAACTATGCGAGAAATACGGAGAGAAACCCGATATCTGCAATGCCGTAGGTGCTCACCATGACGAATGCGAGATGACGAGTCTTATCGCGCCGATCGTGCAGGCTTGTGATGCTATCTCCGGTGCCCGTCCGGGTGCACGCCGCGAGATCGTGGAGAGTTATGTGAAGCGTCTGAATGACCTGGAGAACATGGCAATGTCCTTCCCGGGTGTAGTGAAGACCTACGCGCTCCAGGCAGGTCGCGAATTGCGCGTGATCGTGGGAGCGGATAAGATCTCCGATAAGGATACCGAACTCCTCTCCTTCGACCTCGCCAAACGTATCCAAGACGAGATGACCTATCCGGGACAAATCAGTGTGACCGTCATCCGCGAGGTACGCGCCGTGAATGTGGCTAAATAACAAATGTCAAATCACAAATGACAAATAAAAAGGACTTCCGCCTCACAGGTAGAAGTCCTTTGTTAGTTCCGAATAGGCGGCTGAACGGCCGCCTTTTTCGTCTTCAAGAACCAAAGAATCTTCAATAATTGTCAAATGTCCAATTTCAAATGTCAAATTCCGAAACGCTAATAGAATGCGTTTCGGAGCCTTCCCTTCCTTACTATATACGCGTGTGACGTGCGTGAGGGATAGCTTCTCTGCGGCAGCGAGTCCGCGCACTTCCGTCTCCGCGTCAGCAGGCAGAATAAGCGCGAGTTGTCCGTCTTCTTTTAAGAGTCGGGCGCTGTGATGTATGAGTTCCGCATAACTCAACGTATCTGTGTGCCGCGCGGTCATGCGCCCTGCGTCCGGGTTCTTGAGACTGTTCTGAAAATAGGGTGGGTTACTGACAATCAAGTCATAACTCTTGACTCTTGACTCTTGACTCTCGACTCTTCTCCAGTCCTGCAGGGCAGAGCAATATGCTTTCACTCCATTTTCTTTTGCCTGTTCTACCGCCGCTTCATCGATATCAATCCCCTCTACTTCTGCCTCCGGGCAGCGCTGCATCAGCATTCGTGCGATGAGTCCGGAGCCGGTTCCAACGTCTAGAAATTTGTAATTAGGTCTGTACTCTGTATTCTGTATTCTGTCAGTGAAACGGTCTATCGGCGCCCACGCGCCAAGCAGCACGCCATCGGTTCCTACCTTCATGGCGCACTTCGAATCCTCGATGAAGAATTGTTTAAAGCGAAAGCTCATAGTGCTCGTGATGGCAGCAACCATCATGCTCGTGCTCGTGGTATTCGATGATGCAATGAATCGTCAGATACACGCCGAGAATGAGGAAAAGGGCTGCGCATATATGCCGGAACCATTTTTCAAAACTCTGCATCTTCTGTGTCAGTTTGCCGATGCTCACCGCGCTGTAACTTACCAACCACGCAATCAGCATAATTGGCAGACCTGTCCCAAGACCGAACACGATCGGCATGATCCAGTTCCATGTGCTCGGCAGCGTCAGTGTGATATCGATCATCGTCAGGAAATATACCAAGCGGTGCGGACAGAACGCAATCGCGAAGAAGATACCGAGAATGAATGACCAGAGCCAACTCTCCTTGCTGTCCGTCTCTTTGAGCCATTTGCTGATGCCGTGGTCGTGCTCATGGTGGTGGTGCCCGCTGAAAAGCAGCACAACGCCGCAGACCAACATAAAGCCCGCGAGTATCGGTTCACCGTAATGACCTAACACGTGCTGAATGCCTTCGGTCTGCGCACCCATGAGGAACGGAATACTCAGCAGCACGTACGTCGCGAGTTTGCCCAGCACGAACATCAACCCGTTCGTCAGCACGAGCCGTTTGTTGTTGATCTCCTTATCGATGTACCCGATAGCCGTGATGCTTGTCATCAGCGTGCACGGGTCTAATATCGTCAGCAATCCCAATAAAAATGCGGTAAATACCTGTACCATAAATATTCCTTTTCACTTTTGCGGCTGCAAAAGTACTATAAAAAATGCATGTGTGCAACTTTTTTTATAAAAAAGTGCAAAAAAATTTGGTCATGTCAAAAAAAAGCAGTACTTTTGTGGCGTGAAATGAACGAGGGGACCCGAAAAGGTTCCCTCGCTCGCGTAAAACTATGGATAAAAATCAATTGCAAAACTGGATTTCGGAGTATCTGAAAGATACCGATTATGAGCTGGTGACGCTGAGCATATCGCCGAGTAATGACATCCTCGTGGAGGTCGATCGCCTCGCGGGCGTTGACGTGGATTTCTGCGCCGACCTGAATCATTTTATTGTTGATAAAATTGAGCAATCAGCAATCAGCGATCAGCAATCAGACTTGGACTATTCCCTCGAGGTAGGTTCGGTCTCGCTTACCGATCCGTTCAAGACCAAGACCCAATATCTCAAGAACCTCGGTCATGATGTCGAGGTGTTGGCGAAGGGCGAGAAGGACGAATGGAAGAAGTTCAAGGGCCTGCTCGTGAGCGTAGACGATGAAACCTTCTCCGTCGATATCCAGGAGAAAGTAGCCGTGGAGGGCAAGAAACGCAAAGAACTGCGCAACACGACCTATACCTGGCGCTACGATGAACCCAAATATGTGAAATACGATTTAAAATTCTAAAATAAAATGGCTTCAATTAAAAACCAAGACACAATCAATTTGATTGACATCTTCTCGGAGTTCAAAGACTTCAAGAGAATTGACAAACAAACCCTCATCAACGTGTTGGAGGATTCGTTCCGCAACGTGATCGCCAAGATGTACGGTACGGACGCCAACTACGACGTGATCATCAACCCCGACAAGGGTGACCTTGAGATCTACCGTAACCGTCTCGTCATGGAGGATGATGACGTAGCGAATCCCGAGAACCAGATCTCGCTGAGCGAGGCGCGTGAGACCGACCCCGAGATCGAGGTAGGCGAGGACTTCACCGACAAAGTGGAGATGCAGTCCTTCGGTCGCCGTATGATTCTTAACCTGCGTCAGACACTGGCGTCGAAGATCCTCGAGCTCCAGAAGGAGAACCTCTACCTCAAGTACTCCGACATGATCGGTCAAGTCGTAACCGGCGAACTCTATCAGGTATGGAAGAAAGAGATGCTGCTGCTCGACGAAGAGGGCAACGAGATGTACCTGCCCAAGCAGAACCAGATCCCGACGGATTACTACCGCAAGGGTGAGATGGTTCGCGCCGTAGTCATTCAGGTGGACAACAAGAACCAGAACCCGAAGATCATCCTCAGCCGTACGAGTCCGCTGTTCCTGCAGCGCCTCTTCGAGCAGGAAGTGCCGGAGGTGAAGGAAGGCCTGATCGCTATCAAGAAGATCGCCCGTATCCCGGGTGAGCGCGCGAAAGTGGCTGTCGAGACCTTCGACGACCGTATCGATCCGGTAGGCGCTTGCGTAGGTGTGAAGGGTGCGCGTATCCACGGTATCGTTCGCGAGCTGCGCAACGAGAACATCGACGTCATCAACTACACGCAGAATATCAACCTCTATATCCAGCGTGCACTCGCTCCGGCGAAGATCTCCTCAATGGAGATCGACGAAGAGAACAAGAACGCAAAGGTTTATCTCAAGCCGGAGGAGGTTAGTCTCGCCATCGGTAAGGGTGGTTTCAACATCAAGTTGGCCTCCATGCTCACCGGTTACGAGATCGATGTTTACCGCGAGATGGACGAGGCCGACATGGACGATATCTACCTCGACGAGTTCAACGACGAGATCGATCAGTGGGTAATCGACGCCCTCAAGGCTGTCGGTTATGACACCGCGAAGGATGTGCTCGGTACCAGCAAAGAGAAACTGCTGGAGCAGACCGACCTCGAGGAGGAGACCATCGATGACGTACTCCGTATCCTCGCTGCCGAATTCGAAAACGACTAACCTGAAACCCCTCGCACGGCGCGAGAGATAAACAACGCCGATAGCGTATGGCAATAAAGTTAATTAAAGCATGTAAAGAATTAAATATAGGTATGGCTACTCTCACCGCATGGTGCGAGAAGAACGGTCATGCCGTCGAGTCGGATCCGAACGTACGTATCGACGACGACCTCTACCTGCTGCTCGCCAAGGAGTTCAACAAGGACATGGCGGTGAAGATCGAGGCGGATCGTCAGGCGGCGGAGCGTGCAGCCAAAGAAGAGGCGGCGCGTGCAGCAGCAGAGGCAGAGGCGAGAGCCAGAGCCGAAGCGGAAGCAGCGCGTCAGGCCGCAGAAGCCGCCCGTCGTGAGGCGGCCCGCGTAGCCGAGCAGAAAGCACAGGAAGCGGCGGAGGCAGCCAAGAAAGCGGCCGAAGAGGCGGCCAAGAAAGCTGCCGAAGAGGTCAAAACCGCAGAAGAACCGAAAGCTGCGGTCGAAGAACCCTCTCCAGCTCCCGCGCAACCGGCTCAACCGGCTCAACCCGCGGAGAAGAAGAAAGAGATCTTCACCCTCGGTAAACCCGAGTTAAAGAACGCTCCGAAGGTGCTCGGAAAGATCGACCTCGACTCCATCGACACCTCCACGCGTCCTGCCAAGAAAACCAAGGAGCAGAAACGCAAAGAGCGTGAGGAACGTCAACAGGCGCAGCAGGCGCAACAGCAGGCTGCAGCCGAGAAACGCAAACGCGAGCGTATCAAGAATAACGCCGCGAAAGTGGATCCGAACGACAAGCGTAACCAAACGAGCAAGAACGCGAAGAACAAGAGCAACAAACCGCGTGAGGCTACGCAGGAAGAGGTAGAGAAGGCACTGAAGGAGACGCTCAGCCGCCTCCAGCAGAAGCAGAACAAATCCAACACCTCTAAATATAAACGCGAGCGTCGCGAGCAGGAGCGCGAGAAGCATGAACTCGAGATCATGGAGGCACAGGAGCAATCCAAAGTGCTCAAACTCACCGAGTTCGTGACCGCGAACGACCTGGCTGTCATGATGAATGTGCCGGTGAATAAGATCATCGGAACCTGTATGTCCCTCGGTCTGTTCGTCTCCATCAACCAGCGTCTCGATGCCGAGACCATCAACCTCGTAGCGGAGGAGTTCGGTTTCACCACCGAGTACGTCTCCGCCCATGTGGTAGAAGAGATCAACGCCGACGAGGTGATCAACGACGAAGATATGGAGCCGCGCTGCCCGATCATCACCGTCATGGGTCACGTCGACCACGGTAAGACTTCGCTGCTCGACCATATCCGTAATGCGAACGTCATCGCCGGTGAGGCGGGCGGTATCACCCAGCACATCGGTGCCTACAACGTCAAACTCAAGAACGGACAGCATATCACCTTCCTTGATACCCCGGGTCACGCGGCCTTCACGGCCATGCGTGCACGTGGTGCGAAAGTGACGGATATCGCCATCATCATCATCGCGGCCGACGATGCGGTCATGCCGCAGACGATCGAGGCCATCAACCATGCGCAGGCCGCAGGTGTGCCGATGGTCTTCGCCATCAACAAAGTGGATAAACCCGGTGCTAACCCCGATAAGATCCGCGAGCAACTCTCGAACATGAATATCCTCGTAGAGGATTGGGGCGGTAAGTACCAATGCCAGGAGATCTCCGCGAAGAAAGGAACGGGTGTCTATGAGCTGCTGGAGAAAGTGCTGCTCGAGGCCGAGATGCTGGACCTCAAGGCCAACCCCAAACGTCGTGCCAAAGGTTCGGTCATCGAGTCTTCGCTCGACAAGGGCCGCGGCTATGTAGCTACGCTGCTCGTGCAGGACGGAACGCTCCATATGGGCGACATCGTGCTTGCCGGAACCTTCCACGGACGTATCAAAGCGATGTTCAACGAGCGCGGACAGAAGATCACCGAAGTGCACCCGGGTGAACCCTGTTCGATCCTCGGTCTCAACGGTGCGCCGCAGGCCGGTGATGAGTTCAACGTCATCCCGACTGAGCAGGAGGCACGCGATATCGCGAACAAACGCGAGCAACTCCAGCGCGAGCAATCGATCCGTACGAAGAAACACGTCGGACTCGAAGAGATCGGTCGTCGTCTGGCTATCGGAGACTTCAAGGAACTCAATATCATCGTCAAAGCCGATGTGGACGGTTCTGTCGAGGCTATCAAGGACTCGCTCATCAAACTCTCCACGGAGAATATCCAAGTCAACGTCATCCACGGTGCTGTCGGTGCTATCTCCGATAGCGATGTCATGCTGGCTGCGGCTTCCGATGCCATCATCGTCGGCTTCAACGTGCGTCCTACCGGTACAGCGCGTAAGATGGCGGAGACCGAAGAGGTCGATATCCGTATCTACTCGATCATCTACGATGCGATCAACGAAGTCAAGGACGCTATGGCCGGTATGTTGGCGCCGGAGGTGAAGGAAGAAGTGACGGCTACCCTCGAGGTGCTCCAGACCTTCCATATCTCCAAAGTCGGCACGATCGCCGGTTGTATTGTGCGCGAAGGAAAGATCAAGCGCGGCAACAAAGTGCGCGTCATCCGCGACGGTATCGTCATCAAGACCACCGAACTTGCCTCCCTCAAGCATGTCAAGGATGATATCAAGGAGGCCGGTGTCAACACCGAGTGCGGTCTGAGCCTCAAGGCATACGACGACCTCAAAGAAGGTGATATCCTGGAGTCCTTCGACGAAATCGAAGTAGCTAAAACATTGTAATGTGTAATATTGAAAGTTTAAAGATATGAAAAAATATATTATCTTTGGTCTTTGGTCCTTGCTCTTTGTTCCGTTTATGACGAGCTGTTGGACCTCGATCTTCACGGTCGCGCCGACAGCGGAGCCGGTTGCTCCGGTGAAGACCGTCTATACGACAACGGTCACTACGCCGACGCCGAAGACCACGACGGTCACTACGGTGACGGTCACCAATTTCAATACCGATCTCTCGTTCTACCTCGACCTCAATGCCGTAGCTGCGGCTTTTGCCGAGGCGCGTAACGTGGCGGAGTTCGAGCAGATACTTAACTCCAGCCGGTATATGATCAATAACCTCGATCTCAACCGCGACGGGTGGATTGACTACCTGCGTGTGATCGAGACGCATCGCGGCGTGTACCATACTTTCCTCATCCAGGCTTGTCTGGGTGCGTCGCTCTACCAGGATGTAGCTACGCTCGTAGCGGAGCATCGTCCGAATGCGTTGTATGTGGAGGTGATCGGTGATCGCTGGTTGTACGGCCCGAAATATATCGTTCGTCCGGTCTTCATCAAGCGCCCGCCGCTTTGGGATGTCTTCGGTCGCCCGGCTTATGTCGCATGGTCGTCGCCGTATTACTATGATTACTGGCCCAGTTATTACCAGAAGCCGAAACCCATCTATCTGAACCACTATCAGGCGTATGTGCGTACCTATATGTCGAATCATCATTATTGCCATCAGTGCGATTATCCGAAGCAGCCGTTCTACGACGGGTATATCCAGATGACGAAACCGAACGCGCATAATGACTATGCGGCGCAGCACCCGGACGATTCCTTCGAGAAGCGTGTGACCCACACCCTGACCGCCAACGGTTCAGGCGTCACCGTACGGAATGCCGGCCAGCTCCGCGAAGAGACCCAGCGTCAGTCTTCCGGATCGGCTACTCCTCGTACGAGTGGTATATCCACACGCACCGACTCTCCGGTTTCTTCCTCGGCTTCTTCATCGACTTCGACCGCAACCAAGACTGCGACGTCTTCGCAGACTTCGCGTCAGTCTTCGACGACCACTTCGTCCTCTCGTACCACTTCGGGTTCTGCGACTACGCGTACCTCTTCGGGTGCTACTTCTACCCGAACAACCGCTCCATCGACAACCGTCGAGAGCCGCGTCAACAAGTCCGGTACCACCCGCACGACTATCAAGTCCACCGACGAGTCCGGACGTACCACTACGGTTAAACGTGAATCAACCAATAACACCCGTACTGCCGCTCCCGCGACGAACTCTACCCGCACTACCAGCGGCTCGAGTTCTACCCGTACCACCAGCGGCACAAGCACACGTCGATAAGTCATTATGGAAGAAAACGAACTCATATTCAGATGCTTTGCCAGCGGTAGTAGCGGTAACTGCTATTATCTTGGTACGCGTCAACGGGGTATCCTCATTGATGCGGGCATCTCTGCGCGTCAGATACAGAAGTGTCTGCGCGAGATGGGGCTCGATTTTCCGAATATCATGGGTGTGCTTATTACGCACGATCATGCCGATCATATCCGCGCAGTAGGTACACTCGGCGAACGCGTTCACCTGCCGATCTATACCACCGCACTCATCCATGAGGGTATAGATCGCAACTACGGTGTACGCGAGAAACTGCGAACCAGCCGACGCTATTTCGAGCGAGGAGTGGAGTGGGAACTGTTTGGTATGCGAATCAATACCTTCCATATCGAGCATGACTCCACCGATTGCCTCGGATACTGTATCGACTATCTCGGCCAGCGCTTCGTTCTCATGACCGATTGCGGATCGATCAATGAGGAGATGGAGGCGTATATCCGAACGGCTAACCACCTCGTCATCGAGGCGAACCACGACGAGCATATGCTCCTCAATGGTCCGTATCCTACCTATCTCAAGGAGCGTATCCTCAGCCCCCGCGGACACCAGTCCAACGATGTATGCGGAGAACTCGTCGAGCGAAACTGGCATCCCGACCTGCGTAATGTATGGCTGTGCCATCTCTCGCTTGAGAACAACGACCCGCAGGTAGCCTTCGAGACCGTCAAGTCCTACCTCGACGAAATAGAGATAGAACCCGGAAAGGATATCTTCCTCAAAGCCCTGGCTCGCACTTCACCCAGCCCCATTTACGTCTTAAATGACAAAATAATTAATACTGATAACTGATAACTGAATACTGATATGCAACGTCTCGTAATTATCCCTACTTACAACGAGAAGGAGAATATCGAAGCCATCATTACGGCGGTCATGGATCTGCCTTTGGACTTCAACGTGTTGATCATCGACGATGGTTCGCCCGATGGCACCGCCGCGATTGTCAAGCGCCTTATGGCGGGTCGATACAAGGACCGCGTGTTCCTCATCGAGCGCGCAGGCAAACAGGGACTTGGTACCGCTTATATCGCCGGTTTCCAATGGGCGATCGAGCATAAAGCCGATTATATCTTCGAGATGGACGCGGACTTCAGCCATAACCCGCAGGACCTGCTCAAGCTCTATGACGCATGCGCCAACGAAGGAGCAGACCTCGCGATCGGCAGCCGGTATGTCACCGGTGTGAACGTCGTCAACTGGCCGATGGGCCGCGTGCTGATGTCCTATTTCGCTTCGAAATATGTACGCATGGTCCTTGGCGTCAATATCCACGACACCACGGCCGGCTTCGTATGCTATCGCCGTCACCTGCTCGAGACCATCGAACTGGATAAGATCCGCTTCAAAGGCTATGCCTTCCAGATCGAGATGAAGTTCACCGCCTCCAAATGCGGCGCGAAGATCATCGAAGTGCCGATCGTCTTCGTCAACCGCGTGCTTGGTACCTCGAAGATGTCCGGCGGTATCTTCTCCGAAGCCCTGCTCGGCGTCATTCGTCTCAAGATCTCATCCTGGTTTAGAAAATATCCTACGTTATGACTTTAGAAGAGAATATATCCCAATTGGCAAAAGCGGCCGTGAAAGCCCTCTATGATGTGGATGCCGCTGACAACCAAATTCAATTGCAAAAAACGCGCCCGGAGTTCGAAGGAAACATCACCCTCGTGGTCTTCCCCTTCGTCAAACTCGCCCGCAAAGCCCCGGCACAGGTGGCTACTGAGATCGGCGAAAAGCTGATGGCTGATGGCGCAGGGCTGATAGCTCGTTTCAATGCCGTTCAGGGTTTCCTCAACCTCGTCATCGATGATGCCTTCTGGATCAAACAACTCGAGGCCATCGATGCGGACGACCAATACGGCCAACAGCCTGACCGCCATCAACTGATGATGGTTGAGTATTCTTCGCCGAACACGAACAAGCCCTTGCACCTCGGTCACGTGCGCAATAACCTGCTCGGTTATTCGATCGCGAAGATCCAGGAAGCGAACGGATGGAAGGTGGTCAAGACCAATATCGTCAACGACCGCGGTATCCATATCTGCAAGTCCATGCTCGCATGGCTTAAGTTCGGTAACGGCGAGACGCCCGAGTCCTCCGGCAAGAAAGGCGATCACCTCATCGGCGATTACTATGTCCGTTTTGATAAGGAGTACAAGGCGCAGATAGCCGAACTCATGGCGAAAGGCATGGACGAAGAGACCGCGAAACGCGAAGCACCGCTGATGCTCGAGGCGCAGGAGATGCTCCGCAAATGGGAAGCCAACGATCCGGAGATCCGTGCCCTGTGGGCGAAGATGAACGAATGGGTCTATGCCGGTTTTGACGAGACCTACAAGCGCATGGGCGTGTCGTTCGATAAGATCTACTACGAGTCGAATACCTACCTCGAGGGCAAGTCCGAAGTGGAGAAAGGACTCGCTGCCGGTCAGTTCTACCGCCGCGAAGACGGTTCGGTATGGGCGGACCTCACCAAGGACGGTCTCGACGAGAAACTGCTGCTGCGTTCCGATGGTACTTCCGTCTATATGACCCAGGATATCGGTACCGCGAAGCTTCGCTTCCAGGATTATCCGATCGATAAGATGGTCTATGTGGTAGGTAACGAACAGGAGTACCACTTCAAGGTGCTCTCTATCCTCCTCGACCGCCTCGGATTCCCCTTCGGCAAGGAACTCGTGCATTTCTCGTACGGCATGGTCGAACTGCCGAACGGTAAGATGAAGAGTCGCGAAGGTACGGTAGTCGATGCCGACGATCTGATGGATAAGATGGTGGAAGATGCCAAGGAGATCTCCAAAGACAAGGTCAATACCCTGCAAGGTATCACCGAGGCGGAAGCCGATGAGATTGCCCGTAAAGTAGGCCTTGGCGCCCTGAAATACTTCATCCTGAAGGTCGATCCGCGCAAGAATATGCTCTTCAACCCCGCGGAGTCTATCGACTTCAACGGCAATACGGGTCCCTTCATCCAATACACCTACGCCCGCATCCAGAGCGTGTTGAGAAAGTCTGTCAGCGATAGCGGTTTAGGTCAGACCTGGAAGCGGTCTGTCAGTGATAACGGTCTGTCAGGCGAAGCCGGTCTGGATCTAAAGGAACTCGCGCTCATTCAACGACTGACCGAGTTCCCACAAACGGTGCGAGTTGCCGGCGAAAATTTCTCGCCTGCGGTCATCTGCAACTACGCCTATGACCTCGCCTGTGACTTCAACTCGTTCTATCACGACTTGAGTATCCTCAACGAGCCTGACGCCGCCAAACGCGCGTTGCGTCTGCTGCTCGCGAAGAATGTTGCGAAAGTGTTACAATCGGCCATGTCCCTCCTCGGCATCGAGATGCCGGAACGGATGTAGCAAAAAAAAATAGCACCCTGCGGGGTGCTTTTTTTATTGTTTCAATGCTTCGAACGTATCGATCTTCGCTTTCGTCACGTGCTGCATAACGACCACGTGAGCGAGTTCTCCGCCGAAAGTGGGATCATAGCCCAGCGCGAGGTTGTACGTGCTGCATACCTCCGGTGACGGCCGTTTGAAGAACACCGTATTGCTGTATGCATTGCGCCAGCACGGCCATCCGATCTTCGTCAACTCCTGCTCCAGGTACGCCGTACATTCCATCATCTGATTGGCCTGTCGGCTCCATTGGTCGTAACCCACTTTCTGAATCAGCCACCAGAACTTAAGCGGTTGTACCGCGTCGCGCGAGCAACTGATCATCTTCATGTTGCCGTTGAGGTAGGTCACGTTGAAGTTATTCTGGTTGTCATATACCTTGCGTGTGCATAGGAACAGGCCCGAAGGCGAGTCGATGCCGAAGAACTTATGTCCGCTGATGGCGATGGACTCGAAATGCATATCCTTGTGGCTCACCATTCGTTGGTCCGGCGTTAATTCGATGCAAAGGTACAAAAAAAATCCCACATACGCAAGTATGCAGGACTTTTTTTTGCCAAAAAGCTTAACACAGATTACTCAGCGTCCTTCTTAGCGGATTTCTTAGCAGCGGCTTTCTTGGCCGGCTTCTCTTCTGCGGGCTCCTCTGCTTTGGGCTCTGCCTTAGCGGCTTTAGCAGCCTTGGCAGGCTTAGCCTCTGCTTCGAGGGAAGCCTTCAGTTCTGCGAGAGCGGAGAGATCACCGAGGGTGGTCTTCTCTACCTTCGGCAGGTCGAGAGCGGGTTCTTCAGCCTTAGCGGCTTTCTTAGCTGCCTTCGGAGCTGCCTC